>PPYF01024547.1_pt1 | contig 193388 bp, 170 predicted proteins | sample 1559871 | NCBI WGS metagenome assembly PPYF01 (sample SAMN08240021, study PRJNA423297) | Human gut metagenome, whole genome shotgun sequencing project.
TCTGGCGCGTGGCTGCCTCGGGATTGCCTTGCAAATGCAAGGCAACACCTCGCGGGACAGTGGAAGGCTGAACTGTTACCATAAATATCCTTTTGCCTGCCGGGTGCGGTAATGGCTGGGGGTACAGCCCTTGTGATGCTGAAAGAGTTCCGCGTAGTAGCTGGGACTCTGGAATCCGCAGGAGAGGGCAATCTCTGTGATGCTCATGGCTGTGTCTGTCAGCAGGCGCGTACTGACTTCCAGGCGGTAGGCATTCAGGAAATCAATGGGCGTTTTGTTCAGATATTTTTTGAAGATCCGGCAGCATTTGCTGCGGCATATGCTGCCGGCAGCGGCAATATCGTTCAGGGAAAGCTTCTGTGCATAGTTCTGATATATGTAAGAGATCATATTTCTCTGTATGGAGAGGTCGTCCTCTATAACGCTGCTGTAGGAAAGCAGACCGGGGCTTAGAAGACGGTAAAGCTCCACCCAGGCAGCAGTCAGCCGGCTGATCACCATCAGCTCATATCCGGCAGAACCTTTCCGGCAGTCTTCACATGCCGCGTCGAAGAGCCGGATAATGGCTGCCTCAGCGGGATTGGCGGCATGGAGACGGATATAAGGCAGATCGGGGTGCTCTGCTATGGGATGAATGTATTTTTCCGTAAGCTCTGGATTGGTGCAGAGCAGATGAAGGCGGAAAACAATACAGGCAAAATAGCAGTCTGTTTTGTCATCTGAGAACCCGTAGTGCATCTGACGGGTGTTTACGATCAGTGCGTCATTTTCGTGAATGGTCAGTTTTTCTCCATTCACATAATAGACCATATGTCCTTTCAATGCTTTCATATATTCGATATCCTCATGCCAGTGGCAGAGTGCTTCCATATTGGTGTAGGAGGAGAGCCACCGGTCTTTCAGGTACAGGGGGATATTGGGGGTGTTATAATGGACAATTTCCGAGGCGTCTTTTAAAATGCTTACTCCGTTCATAAAACCTCCTTCAAAAATACGATTGTTATAGGATAAGGGCATATTTTGATAGAATACACCTGATCAATACACTATTATTATACATGTAAATACTTGTTTGTGAAGGAGAAAAGAGATGGATAATATTACGCGCAGGGACGCCGGACTTCCCTACATATCAGATGATGCTGTATTTGAACAGCAGAAGGTCACAAGAAGACTTTTGAGAGAATTTAACACCACTGACCCCTCAGATTTTGAGACCCTGGGAAGACTGGCCGGACGGATCGTAGACGGCGCGGAGGAAAATGTTTCCATAATGCCTCCGTTTTACTGCGATTACGGCTTCCATATCCAGGTGGGCAAGGGATTTTTTGCGAATTATAACTGTACCATACTGGATGTGGCAAAGGTCACAATAGGAGAAAACGTTTTGTTTGCGCCGAATGTATCCATCTATACAGCAGGACACCCGGTGCATCCTGTATCCAGACAGTCAGGATATGAGTACGGAATTCCCGTATCCATCGGTAATAATGTTTGGATCGGAGGAAATGTAGTCATTACCCCGGGTGTGACCATAGGGGATAATGTTGTGATCGGCGCGGGCAGCGTGGTGACAAAAGATATTCCCGCCAATGTGGTGGCTGCGGGGAATCCCTGCCGTGTGATACGTGAGATCACAGACGCAGATAAGAAATACTATTACAAAGACAGAGAATTTGACCCGGAATCATGGGCTGAGATAGAGGCAATGGAAAACGGTGAGTGACAGAGGAATCTTTTATAAAAAATTGTTCACCCTGGTACTTCCCATTGCTTTCCAGAACTTTATGACAGCGGCAGTGAGTGCCTCAGATGCCATAATGCTGGGAGTCATCAGTCAGGAGGCCTTGTCGGCTGTTTCCCTTGCAGGACAGATACAGTTTGTCCTGAGTCTGTTTCTGGCGGCACTGACCATCGGAACCACCATCCTGGCAGCCCAGTATTGGGGGAAAGGGGATAAGGTGTCTGTGGAGAAAATCCTTGCCATTGCGCTGAGGTTTTCTTCTGCCATATCCCTGGTTTTCTTTCTGGGAACCTTGTTTATACCGGAAACACTTATGGGGATTTTTACTCCGGATGCAGAGCTGACGGCACAGGGAGCGGAATATCTGCGTATCGTGGGTGTGTCCTACCTACTGATGGGCATTTCCCAGATTTATCTGTGTATTATGAAAAACAGTGGCAATACCCTAAAGAGCACGGTGATCGGCTCTGTCTCCATGGTGACGAATATTGTACTGAACGCAGTCTTTATTTTCGGAGTCTGGAAGATTCCGGCCATGGGTATTGCAGGGGCAGCTCTGGCAACTGTGCTGTCAAGAGTGCTGGAGCTGGCCTGGGCATTTGCGGAGTCTTTGCGGCACGGAAGGGTAAAACTGCACGTGAGATATCTGTTTCACTCTGACGGGGATCTGAAGCGGGATTTCTTTCATTATACACTTCCTGTGCTGGGAAATGAACTGATATGGGGATGCGGATTTACCATGTATTCTGTTATCATGGGACATTTGGGCAGCGATGCGGTGGCAGCCAATTCTATTGCCAATATTGTGAAAAACCTCATCGCCTGTCTGTGTCTGGGACTTGCAAGCGGCGGCGGGATCATCGTCGGAAATGAGCTGGGAAAGGGAAACCTGTCCGGTGCAAAGGATTACGGAGACAGGCTCTGCCGGCTTTCCATCCTCATGGGCGCTCTGTCAGGTCTTCTGCTTCTTGGGCTAAGTCCTCTGATCCTGGGCTTTTCCAATTTGAGTCCAACGGCTCACGGATATCTGAAGGGAATGCTCTTTATGTGCACGTATTATCTCATAGGAAAGTCTGTGAATTCCACTGTGATCGCCGGCATTTTCTGCGCAGGGGGAGATTCCAGATTCGGCCTTTTCTGCGACGCGGTTACCATGTGGGCGGTGACAGTTCCGCTTGGGCTGCTGACTGCATTTTATTTTAAAATACCAATTTTGGCTGTGTATTTCATCATTAATCTGGATGAGATCATAAAGCTTCCGGCTGTTTACAGACATTATAAAAAATATAACTGGGTGAGGGATATCACCAGGAGCAGTCTGTAAAAAACAGCAGTACATTGTTACCTTTCAGGATGCCGCACCGATACCGGAAGAGAACCTAAAGCAGGAATATCTATATATAGACTAAACATCAAAAATATACAAAAAAGAGTAAGAACGGGGCAGTGGACGGATATGAGCAGAGTATTGATTATTGAGGATGATGAGATATTAAACGCAGGTCTTTGCTTTCACCTGCAGAGAAAGGAAATTGAGGTGGAGCCTGCGTATTCGCTGGCGGAGGCGGAGGAATATTTAAAGGGGCATGAACCGGATCTGATCCTTCTGGATGTGAATCTGCCGGATGGAAACGGTTTTGATTTTGCCCGGAAGGTGCTCACAAAACAGTCCGCTGCCTTTGTTTTTCTGACTGCCCACAATCTGGATGACGATGTGATACAGGGACTGCAGTTAGGGGCAGACGATTATATCACAAAACCCTTCAGCATCCGTGTGGTGGTGGAAAAAATACAGACCATTCTGCGAAGATGTGCCAGGGCGGATAAGGACTCCAAAATATATGTCTGTAAAAATCTGATAGTGGATTTTGAGAGAAGAACAGTCAGCAAAGACGGGCGGATGCTGACTCTGACACCTACGGAATTTAATCTGCTGGAGTTATTCTGCAGAAATCCAAACAGGATCCTTTCAAAGGAGCTTCTTCTTGAAAAAGTCTGGGATGACAGGGGAAATTATGTCAATGACCATGCACTCACATTAAATATCAGCAGGTTGAGAGGAAAGCTGGAGGACGGGGAGAACAACTGTATAAAAACCGTGTACGGCATGGGGTATGAATGGGTGGGAGGCAGCAGGTAATATGAAAAAAATCATACGACTCTTTCTCATAGCTTTTCATTTTCTGGCAGTATGCGGGGGAAGTATTTTTCTCTTTGTGCAGCCGGTATCCTTTTCCGCAAAGGTTATCTTGTGTGCTGTGCTATGGGGGCTATGGGCAGCCGGTATGGGCAGCTTCCTGTATTTCAGAAATCAGTATGTAAGATATTCCGGGGATGTATGCCGTTATGCCCAACAGATCATGGAGGGCAATCCGTGCTCGGAAGTGCAGAATCAGGAGACGCTGACCTCCAAGATGGTCATGGAACTTAAGAAAACAGGAGAGATCCTGGGGTATAAGGCCAGCGCTGCGGAGAAAGAAAAGGCAGAGACCCAGCAGTTAGTATCTGACATTACGCATCAGTTGAAAACACCGGTAACGAACATAAAAATGTATGGGGATACACTCTGCGAGGAGGAACTGTCAGGGGAAGAGGTGCGGCAGTTTGTTCAGGTCATAGTGCAGCAGATCGGCAAACTGGAATTTCTCATTGATGCCCTGTCTAAAATGTCACGTCTTGAGAGCAGGATGATGCATATGAATCCCGATCACTGCAAGGTGAACCGGACTGTTTCCCAGGCGATTGACACGGTTGCGTCCAGGGCAAAGGAGAAAGGGATTGAACTGCAGGTAAATGTCAGGGAAACGCTTGAGGTTTGTCATGACAGCAAATGGACTGCGGAAGCTCTGGGAAATATTCTGGATAATGCAGTGAAATATACGGAAAGCGGCGGTAAAATAATTGTAAGCGCACGGAATCTGGAAATGTATATTGTGATTTCTGTCAGTGATACCGGGATCGGCATAGATTCCGGGCATTACAACCAGATTTTCCAGAGATTTTACCGGGAGGCAAAGGCGGCGAAAACGGAGGGGTTGGGAATCGGATTATATCTGGCCCGGCAGATCATCACCCTGCAGGGGGGATACATAAAGGTAAGGTCAAAAGCGGGATACGGAACAGAATTTGAAGTGTTTCTTCCAAGAAGGGCGGCGTAATGCCGCCTTTTGTTTTGTATCGAAATTGGTACGATTGATGCAGAATATTGGTACGGGATTGAGAGAATGGACGGCTATAATGAAAGTATCACAGGAAAGGGGAACACAGTATGAATATATTACAGACAAGAAATCTCACGAAGTATTATGGAAAAGAGCCGCTTCTGGTGAAAGCTCTCGATGGTATCAATATGGAAATAGAGCAGGGGAGTTTCACTGCCATTGTAGGCCGGTCCGGTTCGGGTAAGAGTACGCTTCTGCACATGCTGGGCGGTCTGGACTGTCCCACAGGGGGAAGTGTGATGGTAGACGGGCAGGAGCTGAGCGGGCTTGACAGCAATGAACTGACCATTTTCAGGCGGCGTAAGATCGGATTTGTTTTTCAGAATTTCAATCTGATGCCTAATCTGAACATCTATGACAATATTGTCCTTCCGGTAGAACTGGATGGACGCAGTGCAGATGACAAATACCTGAAGGAGATTGTAACAGTCCTGGGTCTTGAGGACAAACTGAAGAGGAAACCGGGAAAGCTTTCCGGAGGACAGCAGCAGAGGGCAGCCATTGCCAGGGCACTGGTTACAAAACCGGCCATCATTCTGGCGGACGAACCCACAGGAAATCTGGATTCCCAGACAAGCCAGGAGGTGCTCGGACTGTTTCAGGCAGCCAGCAGAAGATTCCATCAGACACTTGTGATGATCACCCATAATGAGGAGATCGCCCAAGTGGCTGACAGAACCATCCGGATCGAAGATGGAAAGATTGTTGAGAGCGGGTGGTCTTCATGAATATTGATAAAAATAATAACAGAAGGGTTGTATGGAGAACTGCAAAGAGCAATTTACTGGGAAACAGACTGTATAGTTTCTTTACTGTCCTGACCATCATTTTGGCTGTCAGTCTGATAAGCGGTCTGGCTATGGTACAAAAATCTGCGGAAACGGAAAAACAAAAGATATTGGACATCATGCAGCATGTCATGTATATGAATATCACAGAGCAGCAGATGCAGGGTCTGTCAGAGGATGAGCAGACAGAGATGATGGTTCCCTATAAAGAGGGTAGTGAAGTCAAGGAAGATGGAGTGAAGCTGTATCCGTTTTATATAGAAAGCCACAGCAGCGGAATCGTTACCTATACTCCTGCGGAAGGAAAGGTTCCGGAGCTGGAAAATGAAATTGCTGTGGACAGACAGCTTCTAAAAGCTTTGGGGAAAGATGAGAAGACAGGGACAGAACTGGAACTCTCCTTTGCAGACGGGGAGAGGGAAAGCTTTGTGGTCTGCGGCATATTGGAGCGGGATCAGGAGCTGAGCAGATATCCCGTCTATGTCTCGAAAGCCTATGCGGACAACAGCAGGGCGCTCAGGGATATTCCCTATACAGCCCTGGTTAAAATTGTGGACGCAGGGGATATGCAGATATCGGAGTTTTCGGGTGTGGTAAATAATCTTGCCGTCAAATATGAGATCGATAGAAACCAGGTTAATATAAACGGAAATTTTGAGTATTCCCTCCAGAAAACCAGTGCTGTGCTTTTGATCGGAGTTGTGGGGCTTATCATATTATTTGCCGCTGTAGTTGTCATATACAGTATTTTTTACCTGTCTGTGACAGGCAGGATCCATCAGATCGGGCAGCTCAGAACCATCGGCATGACAAAAAAGCAGATAAACAGGATGATCTTCAGTGAGGGGTTTATGCTCAGCGGCATTGGGATTCCTGCCGGGATTCTCATAGGCATTGTGTCTGCGTATTTTATCAGGCCCGGGGGCTTTACTGGGGCAGGACTTTTCCTGACAGTATGTATGTCAGCCGCCTTTGGGGTGCTCACTGTACTCTTTTCTGTGAGTAAGCCGGCTAAGATGGCGGGAAATATTTCGCCTGTGGAAGCAGTGAGATACACCGGGGATGAAAAAAGCAGAGAGGAAAAAGACAGGCCGCACAGGAAACTGACAGCGCGAACTATGGCGAAAAGTGTCTGGAACAACAACGGGAAAAAGGGCGTTTTGACCACGGTGTCATTGGCCATAGGGGGTATCTTGTTTATGACAGGTGCTGCCTATATGGCGGCGTGGGACGCTGAGGAATATTCCAGAGCGGGAGACTTTGAAGACTGGGAATATATTGTGGATTATGCGTACGATGCACATGGCAATACACAGAGGTATGGGATCACAGAATGGCAGATGGAAGGAACACTGAGTGAAGAGTTAAAACAGAAACTGGAGAATATTCCCAATGTAAAGCGGGTCAAAAAAGAAATCAACACTTCAGCAATAATCAGGGACGGCAGTAGAGAGCTGATGGAGAACGTCTATCCGGTGACGGAGGAGAACAGAGAAGAACTGGATGCTCTGCTGGATGCGGGAAGTACCGACAGGCTGGATCAGAACTCTGTCATAATCGTCAACACCAGACTTATAGAATCCATATTTCAAATATCTCTGGATATGGAGAAAGAGGTAGAACTGGAGTGGTATAACGGCACAGACAGGGAGCGCACTGTGCGGATCGTTGGGGTAAAAGAGCGTGCAGATGATGACAGGAATCTGGAAGACGGTATTTATATTTCGGGAAAAGTAATGGAAGAGATGTGGCCGGAAATGAATAAAACTTCAGCTTTTTACGTGACAGCAGAGAAGTATGGGAATAATGCAGAGGCTGTCGAGGAGGATATCCTGAACATACTGGATGACTATAAAAATCTTAGGCTGCAGACTCTCAGGGAGAAAAAAATAGACGATGCGGCACAGACAAAGGCCTTAAATACACAGGTTTACGGGCTTACTATCTTTATCATTATCTTCAGTATTTTTAATATGATCAACACCAGTATCAGCAGCATAACGGCAAGAAGGAGAGAATTTGCCATGCTGGAATCCATTGGGATGGAGAGAAGACAGATTGTGAAAATGCTCTGCATTGAGAATATTTACCTGGCTGTTCCCAATCTGATCATTACTCTGACGGCAGGGGGACTGGCCGGTTTTAGCATTGTGTGGGCACTGAGAAAATATGCGGGTGCCGCGTATATGCACTTTCAATTTCCTTTGGTGGAATACGGGATCTATGCCCTGTGCATGCTGTTTGTACCAATGCTGATCACATATATCTGTCTGAGATTGCAGAACAGAGATTCCCTGGTAACAAGGATCAATTACACCGAGTAATATAGAAAAATGAAAAGAAAAAGACACATTAGGTTATGAGTCTCATACATTACTCTATTTTATCGCTGCTTCGGATTTCTTATAATAAAACAAACAGAGGGTTCCGGAACACCTGTAAGTTTACAGCAGTAAGTTCACAGCAAAAAAGGAGATAAGGTATGAGATTAAAAAGAATGAGTGCCATTTTACTGGCATCGGTAGCAGCGGCAGTGTTGGCAGCCTGCGGACAGAACGCGGAGGAGCAGGAGAAGGAAAGCAGCGGATCAGAGAAAAAAAGTGACGGGGTACTGTCTGTCATGACATGGGATGACAATCAGGCAAAAGGCCTGCAGAAGATCCTTGATGATTTTACCAAGGAGACGGGGATCAAGGCGGAGACAGGCGTGGTCAAATGGGATGAATACTGGACTATGCTGGATGCGGGAGCCAGGGGCGGTACACTCCCTGATGTATTCTGGATGCATTCCAATGAAGCGGAACGCTATATGACCAACGGACTGCTTCTGGATCTGACAGATAAGATCGAGAGCAGTGACAGGATTGACCTTGCCAATTACCCGGAGGATATTGTAAAATTATATAACAATGACAACAAACAGTACGCAGTGCCAAAGGATGTGGACACCATTGCCCTGTGGTATAATAAGAAGATGTTTGACGAGGCGGGCGTAGAGTATCCCACAGCAGAGTGGACCTGGAATGATGTGTTTGAGGCAGCCAAAAAGCTCACAAAAGAGGATGGCAGCCAGTACGGTCTTGCCATGCGCAATGACAACAACCAGGCGGGCTACTACAATATGATCTATGACAATGGCGGTTATATTATCTCGGAGGATAAGAAAAAGTCTGGGTGGGATGATCCCAAGACGATCCAGGCCATGGAAATGCTGGAGAGCTGGATCCAGGCAGGGGTTATGCCCACACTGGAAACTATGTCGGAAAATGGTGAGGACGTCTTGTTCTAATCCGGGAAAATTGCCATGACCTTCCAGGGGTCCTGGATGCTGGCTTATTTCAAAGAAAATGAATATACAGCGGAGAACTGCGACTGTGTGGAGCTTCCCATGAACGCGGAGACAGGAAAAAGAATGTCTGTCTACAACGGACTGGGCTGGGCGGCAGCGGCAAATGGGGAACACACAGAGGATGCATGGAAGCTGATAGAGTATTTAGGTTCAAAGGAAGCCCAGATCAAACAGGCAGAACTGGGAATTACAATGTCCGCTTATAAGGATACCTCAGACGCATGGGCCAATTCCGCTGATTTTAACCTAAAGGCTTATCTGAATATGATGGATGACATGGTGATCCGTCCCTATTCCAAGACCACTGTCACCTGGGAGAACAAAGCAAATGAGATTTTAAAGGAGGTTTACGCCAAAGACAAGTCTATGGCGGATGCCTGCAGAGAGATCGCAGAGTTTATGGACCAGTCTTTGGCGGAAGAATAAGTATGGAAAGAGGTAGGATGTATGGCTTTGCTTCAAGTTGATTTTTTCTCTGAAGTGCTGGGAATGTGCACACAGATGTCCGTGATCCTTCCCCAGAGGACCAGCCGTCAGATTGGTATGACAGGCACGGTGAGGGAAGGGAAATACCCGGCAGTGTTTCTGCTGCACGGTATGACAGATGACCATACCACATGGTGCCGGCGAACCTCCATTGAACGCTACGTCAGTGAACTGGGAATCGCAGTGATCATGCCGGAAGTTCAATTGGGGTGGTATACAGACACAAAGTACGGTATGTGTTACCAGACCTTCCTGTGCAGAGAGCTTCCGGGTATCTGCCGGGAATTCTTCCCCAATATCTCTGATAAGAAAGAGGATATTCTGGCGGCAGGGGTGTCAATGGGCGGATACGGCGCATGGAAAGCGGCCCTTGACGGCAGTGAAAATTTTGGCGCGGGGGCAGCTCTGTCGGGGGCTTTAGACCTTGCGGCCAGTCTGGAAAGGCACAGACAGGAGGAACCGGAGGAGCAGGCATTCTGGAACGGCATTTTCGGAAGCGGAGAGTCTGTCAGAGGTTCTGACAATGACCTGTGGGAGCTGGCTGCCGAGAGAAAAGCTACGGAAAAAGAAATGCCAAGACTCTATGCGTGGTGCGGCAGGCAGGACTTTCTTTATGAGGACAATCTACATACCTGGGAGCACATGAAAGAACTGGGAATTGAAGTGACCGTAAAGGAGTCTGAGGGAAGCCATACCTGGGACTGCTGGGATGAGCAGATCCAGGATGTGCTGAAATGGTGGATGGACAGATAGACAGGAGGAAAAATGGAACATGATCCGGGGATGAATCTGAGATTCAAAGCTTTTTTAGACAATGAAAGCCAGGACTCCGTGGAGCTGGCGCTGAATTACTGCGGGATTGAGGAGTGCCGGCCGGGTTATTTCCATAGTCCCCCGAAGCGTTCTATCTACCTCATTCATATTATTTTGAGAGGAAAGGGAATACTGGAGATTGATGACCAGACCTTTCATCTGGGAGAAAATGACGCATTTTTAATTCCGCCGTACAGGAAAGGCAGCTACCGGGCAGATCAGGAGGAGCCGTGGGTTTATATGTGGATCGGTTTTTCCGGCCTGAAAGCCTATGAATGTCTGGCTAAGGCAGGATTTGGGCAGCAGCGATTAGTCAGGCAGGTGGCATGTACAGAGCGTCTCCACGGGATCATCCGAAAAATGCTGGAGATACCTCAGCTCACCCTGGTAAATGAGTTGAGGAGAAACAGCATGATGCAGTGGTTTCTCTCTGAACTGATCGAGGAATACCAGGTGCTGCATAAAAATCAGGACACATATTCTTATTCCGCGGCGGCCTACGTAAACTATGCAAAGGAATTTCTGGCGGAGAATTATAACAGAAAAGTCAAAGTCAATGATCTGGCAGAGCGGATAGGCATCAACAGAAGCTATCTGGCAAAGAGCTTTAAGAAAATGATAGGGTGCTCCCCTCAGCAGTTTCTTGTTAATCTGCGCATGGAGAAAGCGGTGACCATGCTGAAGAATACAGAGTTTCCCATCAATCAGATCGCGGCTGAGGTGGGGTATGAAAATCCCCTGACCTTCTCCAAGATATTTAAACAGAGATATGGTATCAGTCCGAAAAATTACAGAGGATCCGCGTCTTCTTTTCCCACCGTGCAGAACGACTGTGTGGAATAGAAGACAACAGGGACTGCGCATAAACAAAAAGTTTGTGCGCAGTCCTGTTTGAATTATTGCAGGAATACAGCATAGATGCAAAAACTTCAGTTTCATACCTTGATTTGCCCTATATATTGTGGTAATATAAAAATCGTTGACTAAATCTGGATAAGGAGCGATCATATGACAATAGAAGAGTGGCTGGGTGAGGAGAACCAGCTTGGTATGGATATCTGGGCAAAGAAATACTGCTGTGAAGACGAGGATTTCGAGGCTTGGCTTACAAGGATCAGTGGGGGAAATGAAGAGATCAAAGAGTATATCAGACAGAGAAAATTTTTGTTTGGCGGAAGGATTCTCTCAAACAGAGGACTTCAGAAGCAGAACAGAAAGGTGACATATTCCAATTGTTACGTCATTGAACCACCAGAGGATGAGATTGAGAGTATTTTTGACTGTGCTAGAAAATTGGCGCGTACCTACAGCTATGGCGGAGGATGCGGCATTGATATATCAAAATTGAGTCCCAGAGGGGCAAAAATAAACAATGCGGCCAAAGAGACCAGCGGCTCCGTGTCTTTTATGGAGCTGTATTCTCTTGTTACTTCTCTGATCGGGCAGAACGGAAGGCGGGGCGCGCTGATGATCTCTATTGACTGTTCCCATCCGGATGTGCAGGAATTTATTGATCTTAAGACAGACCTGGACAAGGTGACAAAGGCCAATATTTCCATCCGTATCCATGAGGATTTTATGGAAGCGGTAAAGGAAAATAAGGACTATCTTCTGCACTACACTCGTGAAGTTACAGGGGAAGTTATCGAAAAGACAGTGAATGCCAGAGAACTGTTCCGAAGGATCGCGGAGACAAACTGGGATTACGCGGAGCCGGGAGCTTTGTTCTGGGACCGCATTACAGGCTGGAACCTGTTGAGCAATACAGAGGACTTTGCCTATGCAGGCGTAAATCCATGCGCAGAGGAGCCGCTGCCGGCAGGGGGAAGCTGTCTGCTGGGAAGTGTGAATCTGGCGGAGTTCGTACAGAATCCGTTTACAGATACCGCGTTTTTTGATTTTGACAGCTTTAAGAAGTGCGTGCAGGCGTCTGTAAACGCACTGAATGAGGTCCTGGAAGAGGGGCTGCCCCTGCATCCGCTGGAGGAGCAGAGAAAAAGTGTGGAAAAATGGCGTCAGATCGGGCTTGGTATCATGGGACTGGCGGATGCCCTGATCAAGCTGGGCATCACCTACGGAGAGGCTGAGGCTGTGGAAATGTGCGATAAGATAGGATTTGCCATGGCGGATGCAGCCATTGCCGCCTCCGCAAAACTTGCCAGGGAGAAAGGTGCCTTTCCTGCCTGCTGTGTGGAAGAGATCATGGAGACCCCATATTTTACAGCAAATACTACGGAAAAGACAAGGGGACTTGTCAGCAAATACGGTATGCGCAATTCACAGCTTCTGACGATCGCGCCAACGGGAACCCTGTCTACCATGCTGGGGATTTCCGGGGGGATTGAACCGGTGTATGCCAATTACTATGAGCGGAAGACGGAATCCCTGCACGGAACCGATGTATATTACAAGGTGTATACAAAGATCGTGGAAAATTATATGAAGCAGTTTGAGATAAAGGATGACAAATCCCTGCCGGAATACTTTGTCACAGCCATGACACTGGATTACCGCCAGAGGATTGATATGCAGTCTGTATGGCAGAAGCATATCGACGCATCTATCAGCTCCACAGTGAATGTGCCGAACAGTTTTACCGTGGAGGAGACAGAGAGTCTGTATCTGTACGCTTATGAGAGCGGATTAAAGGGGATCACTATCTTCCGTGACGGCTGTAAGAGGACCGGGATACTGAATACCAAGGAGACAAAAAAGGTGGCGGCAGGAGAAGGGCTGAAGCGCGGGGACATCATTCTTGTCACAGACGACGTGGTGGGCAAGAAGCGCAAGCTCATCACCGGATGCGGAAGCCTTCACTGTATCGCGCTCTTTGATCCTCATACCGGTGCGCTGCTAGAAACCTATCTGAGCAAGGGTTCTACAGGAGGCTGTAACAATTTCATGGTGGGGCTGTCCCGTATGATCTCCATCAGTGCCAGAGGCGGGATTGATATTGAGACCATTGTGGATCAGCTCAATTCCAGCGGTTCCTGTCCTTCCTACACAGCGCGCCGCGTGACCAGAAAGGATACCAGCAAAGGGGCATGCTGCCCGATGGCAGTGGGAAATGCCCTGATGGATATGTATAACGAAATGCAGGCAGAACTTACTCGGAAGGAAAAAGACCTGGGCGGGCGGTCTCAGAAGAAGGCCCCGAAAGCCAAGGCTGTGACCGTACCGGAGACGGACAAGATATACTGTCCCGAATGCGGGGAGGCCCTCGTCTTTGAGGAGGGATGCAATATCTGTAAGAGCTGCGGATGGAGCAAATGCCATTGATTTTTTTTAGAACCGCTGCACAGTTTTCAGACGGACTGTGCAGCGGTCTTTTTGATTTAATGAACCTGATTTTCTTTACCAATGTTGAAGTGGGGGCCAATCTATTCTATAATAGTCGATAAATATTGACCATTGGAGGAAGAGCATGGAAGGAATCACGCTGGAGGAACGCAGGAAACTTTTTGCGGAAAAATTTGTGCTTTGTCAGCCTGCGCTCTCTGCGGTTGGAGATGAGACCAGGCAGCATATCATCCGAACCCTGATTGAGCACTGCGGGGAGGGCGGACTGCGTGTGGGGCAGATTCAGAGGAACACCAATATATCCCGCACTGCGGTATCCCATCATTTGAAGATATTGATGGAAGCCGGGATCATTACGGTCAGCAGGCGGGGAACCATGAATTTCTATTATCTTGATCCGGCCAGCAGCAGCCTGAAACTGGTGGCAGAGCTGTGGAGAGACGCGGAGGAAATGATGGATGTATGTCTGGCGAAGGTGAAGGAAAGGACAGAAAATGAAATTATATGATATTTATTTCAGCCCCACAGGGGGAACGAAAACGGTGACAGATATACTGTGCAGAGCCTGGGAGGAAGAAAAGCAGGAGATCGATCTGTCTGTTTTTCAGGGTGATTATACCAGGTATGTTTTTGATAAGGAGGATATCTGCGTTGTGGGAGTTCCGTCTTTCGGGGGAAGGGTGCCTAAGGCGGCCCTGGATGCGGTCAGACAGATGAAAGGTGGGGGAGCGCAGGCTGTCCCTGTGGCAGTATACGGAAACAGGGAGTATGATGACACACTGCTGGAGCTTGAGGAAGCTCTCACAGATGCAGGATTTCACTGTACGGCAACAGCAGCGGCCGTGGCTGAACATTCTGTTATGAGGCAGTTCGGAGCCGGAAGACCGGATGAAAAGGACAGGGCAGAGCTGGGGGAGTTTTCCAAAAGAATAAAAGAGAAGCTGGAGAGGCATAACAGAGGAGAGAAAGTAAAGGTACCGGGAAATAAACCCTATAGAAATTACAGCGGCATTCCTCTGAAGCCGAAAGCCGGAAAACGCTGTACCAAATGCGGGGTCTGTGCGGCAAAATGCCCGGTGGGGGCCATACCGGCGCAGAACCCGTCGGAGGTGGACAAGGAAAAATGTATCTCCTGTATGCGCTGCATTACTGTTTGTCCCCAGAAGGCAAGAAATGTAAACCAGATCATGCTGAGAGCGGCCTCGGTAAAAATGAAAAAGACCTGCAGCGGCAGAAAAGAAAACAAAGTTTTTCTTTGAGTAGAAATGAGAATACATGGTAATGATTCAGAAGTCAGGCAGAATTTAAAAAGACAGGGAGTAAATAGATGATCAAAGCAGTATTTTTAGATTATACAGGTACTATTATTGAAGAGGGCGGACCGGACGGCATGGAGATGCTGAAGCGGTGCTGGAAAAACAGTGATATAGAGAGTATGGAGGCAATGCTGGCCTACTGGTGGAAACTGATCAAAGCTTATGAAGCTGTCAGTTATAAAGAAAGTTATATCACAGAAGATGAGATCGTGGACAGGGCACTGGCGGAGTGCGCAGAGAAGATCCATTTGAAAGAAAATTTCGCGGAGCTTCACAGGCTCTGTCAGCGTTTCTGGATGTATGCCCCAGCATTTCCCGACACAAAGGAATTCTTTGACAAATGCAGCGTTCCCATCTTTGTTATCAGCAACAATGGGCTTTCCTATGTGGAGGAAGGCATGCGGGACAAGGATCTGCACCCGGCGGGTATTATCTGCGGAGATATGGTGAGGGCTTACAAACCCCATGAGGAAATCTTTTTAAAAGCGCTGGAGGTCAGCGGTCTGAATGCGGAGGAAGTCATCCACATCGGGGACTCTGTCACCTCTGATGTTGCGGGAGCTGTCAGGGCGGGAATCACCCCTGTGCTGCTGGACAGACAGGGGGATAAATCCTGTGAGGGGGTTACTGTGATCCATTCCCTTACGGAGGCTCTTCCGTTAATAAAATGCGCAAAAGGGCGAGTATCCGCGGGAGATCAGGTGAGCTTCAGTGCCAGATAAAGCACTGCTGCGTCCCGGAATTTTCTGGGGTTCAGTCCGCATTTTTTGTAAATGCGGTCCAGTTTGTACTGGAGTGTATTCTTGTGAAGAAACAGCCTGCTGCTGGTGTGCCCCAGGGACATGTCCTCCTCAAAGTAGGCAGAAAGAAGAGATATGTCCTCCCCATCCAGCGAATCCAGGGTTTTGTGGAGATATTCTGTCCGACATCCTTCATCTACGGAGGCGAGTATCAGCTCCAGGGTAAGGTCGTCAAAGACAGCATAATGCCGGGCAGCGGAGGAGGCGATGCTTTTCAGCGCGGCGGCTCCCGTACTGCAGGAATCCGACAACTGAAAGACAGGACAGCTTTTTCCCACGGCCATTTTCAGCTTTCCGTTCTGGGAGACAGAAAATTGTTCCAATAGGGGGGAGATGGCAGGAAACCTGCTGTTGTCCAGTACAGCCAGATATTCACTGGGATAGTTGAAGGTGAAGAGTGTAATACCTGTGCGGGAAAACATCTGTTGGATCTTTTGTTCTGCTTCCGAGGTATTCATAGGTGACCGGTCGGAGCGGATATGGATCAGAAGAAGCCGGTATCTGCCATGCCTGCTGATCCTGAAATGTTCCAGCAGATCCAGAAGGTAAGCCTTGGAAAGGTTCTCTTGATTGATGAGGGAATGGATCACATAGTGCATTTTCTCCGCCTGGGTGCGGCTGAAGGTGTTAAGCTCCCGTTCCCGGATCAGAAGACCGGTGATGCGTTCAGCCAGATAGGCGTATTTGCGCACCTGGTCCGGCGGGCCGCTGATGCCTATGACAGCCACAAAGGAACCGTTGTGAAAGACCGGCAGGTTGACCCCCTTCTGGGTTCCGGCAAACAGGCTGTCAGTATCCACTTCCATCATCTCTCCTTTTTCTGCGGCCTGCTTTCCGATTTCATGAAAACTTCCGATTCTTTTTTCATCTGTGCTGGCATAGATGATGCCTGTATGATCAATGAAATTTACATTTTGTCCACACACATCTTTTACCGTGTCTACAATCTGCTGTGCCAATTTTTTATCAATAGGATTCTCCATAACTGATTCCCCCTGTATGGTTAAGCGTTGAGTGATATCTTGTGTGATACATTGAGTAATACATTGCAAGAAACATCACGTTTTGATAAAGTATAACAGATTATTGGTATATATACTATAAAATTATGAAAAATATTAAAAAAAATATTACATATAACATATCAGGAAAATTCATTTTTTGTTATATTAGAAAAAAGAATTATCGGAGGATAAGAATATGAGAGTAGTCACAGCTATTGATTCATTGAAGGGAAGTCTGTCGTCCATGGAGGCAGGCAGTGCTGCCCGGGAAGGGATTTTACGGGTATTTCCCGGGGCGAAAGTGAACGTCCGGCCGCTGGCAGATGGGGGTGAGGGCACTGTGGAAGCGCTGGCAGGAGGCATGGACGGAAAGATACAGCGCGTCACGGTCACAGGTCCTCTCGGAAAGCCGGTAACATGTGAATATGGTATCATTGAGGACACAGAGACAGCTATTGTTGAGATGTCAGGTGCGGCGGGCATCACACTGCTTACACCCGGGGAGAGAAATCCCCTTCACACCACAACGTATGGTGTGGGTGAGGTGATAAGGGATGCCATAGAAAAAGGCTGTAGAAGATTTATTGTGGGGATAGGAGGAAGCGCCACCAATGACGGCGGTATCGGTATGCTGCAGGCACTGGGATACGGTTTTCTGAACGCGGCAGGAGAACAGGTCAGATACGGGGCAGAGGGGCTTTCTGAACTGGTATCGGTCACTGCAGATCATGTTGTACCCGGACTTGAAGAATGCCAGTTCAGAGTTGCCTGTGATGTGACGAATGTGCTGTGCGGGGAGCAGGGATGCAGTGCCGTTTACGGTCCGCAGAAAGGTGCCACACCGTCTATGATCGTTCAGATGGATGAGTGGCTGGAGCGGTACGCCTCACTGGCACAGAAGAGCTTCCAAAAAGCTGATCCCATGCAGCCGGGCACAGGGGCTGCCGGGGGGCTTGGATTTGCCTTTCTCACATTTACCAACGCTGTTTTGGAGTCCGGGATCAAAATCGTTCTGGAGGAGACCGGACTGGAGGACTATATAAAAGAGGCCGACCTGGTCATCACCGGGGAAGGCAGGCTGGATGGCCAGACGGCTATGGGAAAAGCCCCTGTAGGTGTGGCAGAGCTTGCGAAAAAGCATGGAAAACCAGTCATTGCGTTTGCGGGAAGCGTGACAAGGGACGCCATTGCCTGTAATGAAAAAGGGATTGATGCCTTCTTCCCTATCCTGCGGGGGGTATGCACACTGGATGAGGCCATGAAACCATTAAATGCCAGGGAGAATATGGCAAATACGGCAGAACAGGTTTTCCGACTGTTAAAAGCCGGAACAGCTTTAAGTTTTCATTAAAGCTCAGACACTATTTTTTCGACAGCATCCAGATATTGTTCATCCACCGGAGAGTAGACATCCCGGAGCATGCGGCGCGCCTCATGGTAATAATATGCAGCGTCAGAGGGAAGCGCATTCTGAACGGAAATGTTGTTCTCGCCTGCCGGATAGACTCCCGCTTTTATCTGTGCGTAGATGCGGTATATAACTCCCTTTTCATAAGGATTTTGCAGCTTTTCTGCATAACCCAGCGCAGTTTCCAGATGGTTCAGTGCCTTATCCCATTCTCCTTTTTCCAGGAGTATCTGGGAATAGTAGGAATATGGAAGACTGCGTCCCCACATAAGATTTCCCTGCTCGTAGCGGGCAATGGACTCTGTCAGATATTTTTCCGCAGAACAAAGGCTGCCGCTGTCATAAGCGGCCATTCCCGCATAGGCGTAGAATACCGATACCCCGCTGACCAGGAAGTTGCTGCCGCCGATCTGCAGAGCCTTTTCATAGCATTCCATTGCCTTTTCGTATGCCATGGAATGCCGGAATGCCTCTCCGATCCAGGAATAGGCAGCGGCCAGATTGTATAGATGCTCGTCTCTGGCGGGGGAACTGCTGAAAATTTCAATGGCATCCTGCAGATGGGAAATTCCCTTTTCCAGACTGCCTTTCATGATATTACCGAGACCCTGCAGCCGCTTCCAGATTGCTGTCTCATCAGAGAAATCCGTAGGTGAGAGAAGCTGCAGGGATTCCGATACAACCTCTTCCATTTTATCAGGTTCATAGCGGTTGATATATACACAGATCAACTGGCGGTTTGCCTGCAGAAGCTTAGTGAGCCGAAAAGTGGAAGGGGTTTTCTGATTCAGTTCTTTTAACTTTAAAATATAAAAAAGACCTTTCTCATAGCTGCATATCCGTATATAATGACGCCCTATCATGTGCAGATAATCCGACAGTATTTCCAGCTGTTCTTCCCCGGAATTCTCCCCGTCAAAGAGTTCAAAAGAGGATTCATTTACTTTATTTTCCACAGCATAAAGAAGTTCTTCGATGCTGCTCAGGTCAGCGGACAGCCGGTCACTTGTCTCCTCCCTCATATCCAGGGTAAATAGAGTCAGATTATGTCCGATAATAGGAAAAAATTCATGGGTGACGTTCAGGTAATTATATAGGTATTTCACAGCATATTTCAGATATTTCTGCCTGTTGGCGCCCCTTTCAAAATGAAAGATCAGTTTGGGATACAGTGCCATATCAGCAGGGCCTGCGCAGAGGCGGCTCTCAAAATAATGGCCCGCTTTATTGTGGAGGATCCTCTTTTTCGTCCAGGACATTTCGTCGTACACATACTCCAGGATCTTTTGATGGGAGAAGGAAAAAAAGGTATTTTCCTGGTCCGCATCTTCTTTTAGCAAATCCTTGTCCAGAAGGTATTCAAGGATTTCTACCAGTTCAAAATCCTCTTTCCGGGAAAGAACGGAGAGACAGTCATAAGATACTCCGTCAAAAAATATAGATACCAAATTCATGATCTGGCGGTATTCCGCAGGAATAGGAGCTATGCGCTGCTTAATGATATTGCGCATATTGGGAGTGATATCATCGGGAGAGCCATGGTACTTTATTGTATTGACAGCTTCCGTGATAAAAAGTGCATTGCCTTCCGTTTCGTGGAATAGCTGTTCCTTTACATTGTCTGTAAAGACATAACCGGGAAGGAGACGGGAGGCAAGGAATATGGTATCACCATAATCAAAACGATTCACTGTAGTGTGTTCTAATTGTCCGATGGAACACATATCCTCCGAAAAACGTTCAGCATCCCCTTCCAAGCTGCTGCGGGCAGTGAAAAGAAAAAAGAGATTCTGCCGGCTGTAATCTTTCAGACTGGTGATAATGTCGCGCATGAGTGACAGGCTCACCTTGTCTGCCCATTGTATATCATCAAAAAAGAAGATCAGAGGTACACCGGAGGACAGACGGATCAGGCCATTGACAAAGATACTCTGAATGCTTTTGTAATCCAGTGTGGAGATATCATCCGCGTCCGGCATGGGATGGCACTGTTCCTGAGTGAAGGGGAACAGGGCCTGTATACTCTGCACTAGAGAAATATGCTGCGCTGTATTTTCTGTGTCTGCCAGGTACTGCAATAGTTCCCGGGCAGGCTTCTGCCAGGGTTTTAATATGTATTTCTCTTCCGCGCAATAGCAGCGGGAAGTTAGTAAAAGAGAATCTGCAGGCAGGGGTTGAGCGGAAAGTGCCTGTTTCGCAAGCCGTGTCTTGCCAACTCCGGCTTCACCTATGAGCAGCAGGTGCTGTACCGGTACACTTTGTCCAAGAGAGGAAAGATTCTTTTCTATGCGCTCCAGTTCAGCTTCTCTTCCGCAGAAGACAGAGGAGACGCGTTCCTGAGATTTTAATTCCTTTCGGCCCTCCAGAATCTTATTCACTTCCTCGTTCCAGGTCTGCTCAATGACAAAAGCCAGGTCCTGTATATCTTTTGCGGGTGTCTCGAAAAGTTCCTGTTCCAGCAGGGATTCTAGACGGTTATAGATGTGCAGGGCCTGTGTATATTCTTTTCTGGAAAGGTAGATCTGCATCAGATATTTGTAGGCAGTCTCATCAAATTCATTGATCAACATCTGTTTTTGGCAGAGAGACTCACAGAGTTCATAATTCCCGGAATCAAAGTGATGGGAGATGGCGCAGTGTAGTTTTTTTAAGTAGTGCGCTTTAAAAACCTGGCGGTTATTAGTAACCCATTCATTAAAGGATATATTATTTTTCAGATAAAATCCCTCCAGAAAATCACCTCTGTACAGCGACAGATCATCCCCGTTTTTCAAAAAACAGTCTGTGTCAATAGTCAGGGATAAGGCGGGATTGATCTTAATGATATCTCCGGATTCTTTTACCAGGAAATCCTTTCCTAGATTCTTACGGATGATATAAAAGGCATTTCTAAGGTTTGAATTTGTCTTCTCCTCCGTACATTTATCTTCCCATATGAGGTCAGCCAGCGTATATTTATTCCCTGCTTTGTTCAGAAAAAGGTAATACAGTATGGCCTCTGCCTGCCGATAGGGAAAAACAAGGGGTGACCCGTCCAGCAGGATGGATGGGTTTCCCAGCATTGATACTGCCAATTGCTGACTCATAAGATACCTCCTGATATAAGGCTTTGTTATAGTATTGATTATTAGTAACTATTCAGTAGGTCTGCGCATTTACTGCGCTGACCGTAAGAAAACATTCAGCAGCCAGGCAAAAATTCCATCGCCAAAGGCGATTTGCATGGATTTTTGCTCATAACTGTAAGGGTACTGAACAGTTATGATTATTATTATAAATTCAGTGTCAAAAGATTACAATGAAAATTAATTTTTTTGACACTTCTTTTTTGATATTTTTTTGATGATTTTCCTATATGCTGGAACAAATAAAATCCGAGAGGTAATGGATGGTGAAAAAAATGGAAAATTACAAAGTGATAGGAAAGGAACTGTCAAATGACCAGGCATACGGCAAAGTGACCGGGCGGGTCAAATATTGTAGTGATATGCAGTCTTTGGATATGCTGCATATGCGGCTGAAAGCAGGCACCATTCCCCATGGGATCATCCGCCGCATAAATACAGACGAAGCGCTGGCACTTCCGGGGGTGGTAGCAGTGTATTCCTGTGAAAACACACCGGGCACCTGTTATGACAGGGGCAGAGTGGAGGCGTGGGAAAATGTTCCCAACCAGGAAAAGCTGTTTGACAGGCATATCCGTTTTCTGGGGGAAAGGGTGGCTGCGGTTGTGGCAGTCACAGAGGAGACTGCGGCAAAAGCGTGTGAACTGATCACAGTTGAGTATGAAAATCTTCCCGCAGCCATATCAGTGGAGGAGGCGGCAGCGCCGGAGGCATTGCCCCTGCATGCAGGCGGCAATGTTTACGAGGTTCCATCGTTTGAATACGGGAACTTTGAGGAAGCCGGGGGAGATTTTTGTCATGAAAGCAGGTCCCATATAGGAAGAATGACACATCTGGCCATGGAGACCCAGTCCTGCAGAGCAGCTTATGACGCCGCCTCCCAAAAGCTCACCATATGGTCAGGCTGTCAGTCTGTGTTTGGTGTCAGGAGCACAGTTGCGGAATACCTGGGAATGCCTTACGCCAGGGTCCGGGTCATAAAAGCCCCTATGGGAGGTTCCTTCGGCGTCAGACAGGAGACACTGCTGGAGCCATTGACCGCATATGCGGCCAGAATGCTGGAGGCAGATGTAAAGCTGGTTTATACAAGAGAAGAGCAGATCGTGAATACCATGATGAAACACAGTCTAGACGGAACGGTGAAGAGCAAGATCCGGAAGGACGGAACCATAGCGGGGCTTTCCATGTCCTGTACACTGGACGCAGGAGCTTATCTCACCGTATCCAGGGGGTATGCCTCCACTATCGGAGAAAAAATAGCAAAAGTGTACCGTATGCCCAATATACATTTTGACAGCCGGGTGGTCTGTACCAACACCCCCATCAACGGAAGTTTTCGGAGCTGGGGTTCTTGTGAGGAGGCTTTGCTTTTGGAGAACCACTGGAATATGGTGTGCAGGGAGATGGGGATAGATCCTGTGGAGTTTAGGCTGAAAAATATCCTGTATCCCTATGAGACGGAGGTAGTACATAAGATTCCAGTGGGAAATGTACATTTCAGGGAATGCCTGCTGAAGGGCCGGGAGACTTTTGGATGGGAAAAAAGGAAGGAAGCGTGCAGAAAGAGAAACAGGGAGCAGAGGAGATACCGCTATGGAGTGGGCATGGCGCTGGCCTCCCATACCAGTTCCTTTTACCCCTATAGGGTGGATGTCTCCTCCACAGCCGCCAGGATCCAGGAGGACGGCAGCCTGATCATCCACGTGGGAATACATGACCATGGCTGCGGAACAGTCATGGCAATGAAAAAGATTGCGTCGGAGATTATGGAGATCAGCCTGGATAAAATTGAGCTGAACGAGGCGGATACCCAGAATAGTCTCTATGATTATGGTTGCTATGCCAGCAGGACTGTGTATTCCCTGGGACAGTCTGTCAAACAGTGCTGCGAACACATTCTGAAAATGGCAAGAGAGACGGCAGCGGCAGCCCTTGGATGCAACAGGAGTTTTCTCCGCTACCGGTCAGGAGAATTTTTTAAGGAGATGGATGAGGCGGTGAGGATATCCCTGAAGAAGGTCATCCGGTATTCCATACAGACCATGGGACAGGATATCTACTATGCAAACACCACCAATGCCGGAGAAAATCCGGGTGTGGCCGCCGCTCATTTTACCGAGGTAAGGGTGGATACCTATACCGGCATGACAAAAATCATGGACTGTCTCTCCGTACATGATATTGGCAAAGCCATCAATCCTGATCTCTGCAAGGGGCAGATTGGAAGCGGCATACAGCAGGGAATGGGAATGGCACTTTGTGAGGAGATCAAAATACATCCAAAGACCGGGCAGACACTCATAACGAACTTTAAAAACTATGAGGTGGCCAATGCCTGTGACCTGCCGGATTATCAGACTCTGCTGATCGAGGAACCTGAGAACAGCGGTCCGTTTGGGGCGAAATCCATAGGGGAAGTGGTGGTGGTGCCTGTGGCGCCGGCTATAGTAGCGGGAGTCAACGACGCACTGGGGACTAATCTGACTAGGCTCCCCCTGACCCCGGCGGTCATTTTGGAAGCATTGGAGGAAAGAAGCGTATGATATTGCATTTTACATTAAACGGGGAAGAGAAAACTATGGAGGTTCCGGGAGAAAAACGGCTTTTGGATTTTATCAGAGAAAACCTGCATCTGACGGGGACAAAGGAAGGCTGCGGGGAAGGAGAGTGCGGAGCCTGCACCGTGATTTTAAACGGACAGGCCATCCACTCCTGCCTTACAGTTGCAGGGCAGTTGGAGGACAGTGAACTGCTCACCATTGAAGGGCTGGAAAAGAACGGGGAGATGGATGCCATCCAGAAAGCATTTATCAAAAAAAGCGCCATCCAGTGCGGATTCTGCACCAGCGGAATGGTGATGTCAGCAAAAGCACTCCTCCTTCATAATCCAACTCCTACCCAGGAGGAGATAAAACGGGCAATTGCCGGTAATATCTGCAGATGTTCCGGGTACCGGGAAATAAAGGATGCCATCCAGGAGGCAGCCGAAAGCGAAATGGGAGGTGCCACATGAGCACAGAATATTTGCAGCCGAAGAGCTGGGAGGAACTGGAGAGGGAATTAGAGAGGCTGACGGACAGATCCGTTATTCTGGCCGGAGGTACAGATTTGCTTCCGAAGATCCGGTCAGGAAAAAAGGAACCGGATATTTATTTAAGCCTGTGTCAGTTAGAAATGCTGGGAAACATAGAAAGACAGGGGGATTGGCTGAAGATCGGGGCGATGGCAACCCATGGACAGGCAGCGGAAAACCCTCTTGTCAGAGAATATTTTACAGGGCTTGCCATGGCCTGCAGCCGGGTAGGGTCCCAGCAGATACGCAACAAGGGGACACTGGGGGGAAGCCTGGCGAACGCTTCACCGGCGGGTGATATTATGCCATGCGTTTTCCTGTATGGAGGGAAGTTAGAGATTTTAGGGAAAGATGGACTCCGCTATGTGGAAGCGAAAAAATTTCTTACAGAAAACGGACGCACAGTTCTTGGCAGAAATGAACTTCTCACATCCATCTGGCTTCCTGTGGAGGAGGGGCAAAAAAGCTGTTTTGCCAAACTGGGGAGCAGAAGAGAAGTGACCATTGCTCAGATTTCCCTATGCATATCCTGGAAAGAGGGGGATAATGGATACACGGATATGAAAGGCTTCATAGGGGCAGTGGATGTAAGACCGGTGGAGTTTGAATGTGCCTGTCTGTTGGGCGGGAAGTCCGAGGAGAAAAAAGAGGAAGCTGCCCAATGGCTGTCTCAGAAAATAAAGTCCATTCGGACAAGCAGGGCCAGAGAATCCAAATTAAAGATAACAGAGGCGGAAAAACGGTACAAAGAAAGAGCGGTAAAAGGAATCGTCTTTGATACAGCAGAGATGATAGAGAGAGAAGCGGAAAAAGGAGACGGAAGATTATGAGCGGCGGAAAAAAAGAACGGCAGAAAAATATGACATTTACAAAATCAGTGTTTGTATTCGCATTTGTAGTTGCTGCGCTTCTCACAGTGACTGTTGGTCTTGGGGGGCCGGCTCATGTGGCAATGCTCATCGCAGCCATTGTGGCCGGAATTGTGGCTGTGGGTTCCGGTTATTCCTGGAATGAACTGCAGGATGGGATCGGTGACACCATCAAGGCAGCCGTGCCGGCAATCCTGATCCTGCTGGCGATCGGTGTGATCATCGGCGTCTGGCTGCTGGGCGGCATTGTGCCCACCATGATTTATTATGGGCTTAAAATCTTGTCCCCGTCGGTATTTCTGCTGGCAAGCTGTCTGATCTGTGCAGTGATCGCCACAGCTACCGGAAGTTCCTGGTCCACAGTGGGGACTATCGGTGTGGCACTCATGGGAATCGGCAGCGGGCTGGGCGTTCCGGCGGGTATGACGGCAGGTGCCATCATATCAGGCGCATACTTTGGTGATAAAATGTCCCCTCTGTCAGACACGACTAATCTGGCACCAGCTATGGCCGGAACAGATATCTTTACACACATAAGACATATGATCTATACAACAGGGCCAAGTTTTATTATAGCGCTTATCATATATGGTATTATCGGCATTAAATTTGCAGGAAATAATTTTGACTACTCCCTGGTAGAGCTGTATACATCTACGCTGAAAGACATTTTCTATATCTCTCCTATTATGCTGATACCGCCTGTGCTGGTCATCGTCATGGTGATCAAAAAGATACCGGCCCTGCCGGGGCTCATCGCGGTGGCATTACTGGGATGTGTGTTTGCACTGGCTTTCCAGAGGGCTGAACTGCAGTCTGTGATCACCTCCGCTTTCTCCGGATTTTCTATTGAGACAGGAGTGTCGGAGGTGGATAAACTGCTGAACAGGGGCGGCATGACCAGTATGATGGAGATTATCTGCCTGATCCTGATCTCACTTTCCTTTGCAGGGATCGTGGAGAAAAGCGGCATGGTGAACACAGTCATAGAGCGTGCCCTAAGGAATGCGAAGAAAGATTCCACAGTCATAACAGCAACCCTTTTGTCTACGATCTTTACCAATTTCGCCACAGGTGTGCAGTATGTGGCACTGATCATTCCGGGCAGGATGTTCAAAGACATATACAGAGAGCGGGGACTGCATCCAAAGAATCTTTCAAGAGCTTTGGAGGATACCGGAACACTGTGTGCTCCTTTTGTTCCGTGGGGGACAGATGCCGCATTCCTGTCAGGCGTTCTGGGAGTGACAACAGGTATCTACGCACCATTTTGTTTCCTGAATTTGATCAATCCCATTGTGTCCCTGATATGTGCACAGACAGGATGGACCATAGAGAAAATAAAGGGGGACAGTTCCCCTGCAGCAGACATCGCAGGATAAAAAAATATGGATCACGGCAGGGAAAGCAAAGTATAAGGCTTTCCCTGCCGTTTTTAGGTATCTGCTCAAACATCCGTTTTGAGAAGGATGATCAAGCCATCGGTGATATGGATTTTTTCCAGATTCTCGTTATTACTTCCCTGTAATACCCCGTCTGTGATCAGGCGTTTCATCTTTGACCGGGAGATGGAAAGCTGCTCTGCCAGAAATTTATCGGCCCGGATTTTCAGGCTGTGAGGATTTCTTATGCAGATGATACAGTGGTTTTCATCCGATATTTGTAAAGAAACGGGTGTTTCTGTATCTTTTTTATCTACCATATATGAGACAGATTCTTCCTTCACAACAGCTCTGTTTTTCTCAAAAACTTCTCTGTCTGTTCCGATCTCCAGTGCAAGACTGCTGTCATTTTCCTGGAATTTTTTATATAATTCCTGCGACAGTTTTTTGGGGCTGATACGTTCAAAAACTGTCAGATTATAGGTGGACCTGCACTTTTCACACTGATAGATCAGCCAGATATCAATACATTTTCCATTGGCATTGATGCGGAAATCCCCGGTACTTTGAAAGAGAGATTTTGTGCCGCATTTTGGACAGCTTCTGATGATTTTATACGAAGAGGCAGGTGTAATGGTCCATGTCTCCTCCTTTAAATAGCTCATATGCATATTCCTTTCGATTTTTATCGGTTCAGGATCTGCAAAGGCTATTTCACTATAGAATTGTTATAATGCAATAGCCTCTGCTATGCATTTTTCTTGGGTTCCAGCATGATGGGTTCCTCCTTTTTAGGTATGGGGATATTATAGCGGGAGGTGACGGCGGTATCCACCTTAAACTTTTTTCTAAAAGAGAATGAGGAAAAATCCCACCGCTGCAGTCAATTCTCTCCGAACTTTTGTCTGTGACTGTGAAGGCACTGAACAGTTACGGAGTGTAAACAAAAAAGAACAGCATAACGCATTCCTGCAGGTTATGCTGTCCTTTTATATTTCTATTATTACCTATTTCCTTTTTTCCTGTAATAAGATCCTCTGTACGCTTTTCAAAGACAGGCAGTATTTATCTGCCAGTCCCGCTGGGGCTGCGCCGTTTCGGTAATCACGGTACAGCATGGCATTGCGCGCTGCGATTTCCTGCCGGATGCCCGTGCCGTCTCCCCAGGAACGTCTATTTTCTGTCCTCCTGGGAATATAGATGCTCTCACCCTCCACGTACTGCTGTATCAGTTCCAACAATTCTTTTGGAAGGATCTTATCAGCCTTTTTGTAGCTCATCCTGTCCTCCTCGGTTATTTTAGTTCCAGGATTCGCAAAGGCTATTCTATATGGTATCATAATTCGCAATAGCCTCTGCTACGCGAACATAACATATCGTTTCATAAAAAAATGCCCCCTTTTATTGTTTGAAAAATGTTTTGACTGTCTGGTATGATTATACTTTATAACAGTAGATTTGTATAGGATAATCCGGAAAGTTTTCTGTGTGTAAATAAAAGGAATCCGATTTAAGGATTTTTTCATAATTGCCGGGTTATAATCAACTCAGAAAACAGGAAAGGGAAGGATAGCCAAATGCTTTACAGAATATTAAAGAAGGATTTGCTGAGGAGAAAGGGAGTCAATGTGATACTGTTTCTGTTTATCACCATTGCAACCATTTTTCTGGCCAGCAGCGTGAACAATATCCTGGTTGTGAGTTCAGCCATTGATCATTACACAAGCTACTCAAAAATCCCCGGTGTGAATTTTATCATGCGGGGAGAAACAGAGAATGAAAAGGCGGAAAAATGGCTGGACAGTCAGTATGGGGACATAAAGGAATATGGAAAGAGCAGCCTGATCGCCCTCAATGACCAGGATATAAAAATTGTAAAAAACGGAAAGAAAAAGGAGTACGATACCGCAGGAACCTCTGTGTATATAAGCGCTGTGGGGATGGAATACTGCAAGGTCTTTGACCCGGACGGAAAGTCTTTTTCCCTGAAGGCCGGGCAGGCTGCCATGACAAGGGATGCCATGGAGAGAAATCATCTGAAGACGGGGGATAAAATTGTCATTTCCGTGGGAGATACAGAAAAAGAACTGACGGTTGCCCAGCAGATGAAGGACGCGGCTTTTGGAAATGATATGACCGGAATGAACCGTATCATTTTAAGCAAAGAGGATTATCATACATTCCATAAAGACGAACATGCAGAAGATATCAGTATGTATCTGGTCATGACAGATCATGAGACAGAGTTTGTGAGGGCGCTGAATGAACAGGATTTTACAACTGTTTTAAGTACTGTCACAAAGGGCACATACGACATGATCTATTCCTTCGATATGATCATGGCTGCCCTTTTGATCCTCGTAGGTATCTGCCTGATCCTTATTGCACTTCTGGTACTCCGCTTTACACTGATGTTTACCATGGAGGAGGAATACCGGGAGATCGGGATCATGAAGGCTGTGGGATTTCGGAATTTTGTAGTAAAAAAAGTATATCTCATAAAGTATCTGGTTCTCGTGTCAGCAGGTACTGTGGTGGGCTTTACAGTTAGTGTCCCGGTCAGCCGGGCCATGGTGAAAAGTGTCAGCCGAAATATGATCATGGAGGACAGCGGTTCCAATCTGTGGGTAAACCTCATTTGTTCCGGGTGTATCATCTTTCTGGTCATGCTTTTCTGTTATATCTGTACCGGAAAGCTGGATAAGATTTCGGCGATCGCTGCTGTCCGAGGCGGAAAGTCAGGGGAGAGATACGGCAGGCGGGCCGGGATCAGACTGAACCGGAGAGGGAAAATGTCTGTTCCCATGTTCCTGGGACTGAACGATATGCTCACCCATATGCGGCGGTATCTGGTACTCATGATCACATTCTGTATCAGCTTTGTGCTGATCACCATTCCGCTGAACACCATCAACACCATGAGGAGCAGTGAGATGGTAGTAAAATTTGCCCTGAACCCACACAGCGCGGTATATGTAAGAAGGATAGAGCAGCCAAGTGAGGGGAATTACAGAAATAAAGAGGATCTGCTAAAGGGAATGCAGCGTGTAGAACAGGAGATGAAGGAAGAGGGATACGATGCTAAACTCACGGGAATTCCCTTTTACTTTTTGAAAGTTTCAAGGGATGGAACGGCCTCAGATCAAAAGCTTTTGGTATTACAGAATCTGGGTCAGGACAACGATTATCTGATTTATGACAAGGGTGAGGCCCCAAGGCTGGAAAACGAGATCGCACTCTCAGAAACGGTTTTGAAGCAGAATAAATGGAACATTGGTGACTGGGTAGATGTAAGGATCGGCAGTAAAAACAAAACATTCATCATAACAGGCACATACTCTGATTACATGCAGTTAGGACAGTCAGGCAGACTGAATCCGGTCATTGATATGAAGGATGAAATGTTGGCGGATTACTGGAATATTCTGGTGGATATGGATACAGATAAGACACAGAAGGAGCTGGCAAAAGAACTCCAGGAGAAGTTTCCCGGCTATGAATGGGCCGATGCACAGGCTCTGGTGGATCAGAATGTGGGTGGCATCCAGGATTCCTTATCAGACCTTCTTCTCCCTATGACGGGCCTGCTCTGCGCCATCATCATGCTGATCACTGCACTCATGGAAAAACTCTTTATCGTGAGGGAAAAAGGGGAGATCGCCATGATGAAAAGTGTGGGGTTCAGAAACAGGAGTATCCGTAAATGGCAGATTCTACGCATGGTTTGGGTGGTTCTGGTATCCATGATCGCAGCGGTACCCCTGTCTCTTCTGAGCAATCAGTTTGTGCTGAAACCGATCTTTGCCATCATGGGAGCCAGTGTTGAGATCCAGGTTGTGCCCTGGCAGGTATACGGCGTTTATCCGGGAATACTGTTGGTGGGGATCATTGCAGCCACCATTTTTGCAACCAGGAAAGTGAAGCAGATCCATATACGTGAAATGAACAATATAGAGTAGAGGTTTGGATGGAGGTAGAGGAAAATGGAGTCATTGAGAGTTTCTAATTTATGCAAAACATATGTTATAGATAAGCGCCAGAATAATGTACTGAGGAATGTAAATCTGGAGATAAAAGAAGGGGAGATGGTGGCTGTTATGGGGCCTTCCGGTTCGGGCAAAACAACTCTTCTTTACACGGTCAGCGGCATGGACAATGCCACTGCGGGAAAAGTGGATTTCTTTGGGCGTGAGTTGACAAAGCTGAATGCCAATGAGATCAGTGATATGAGGCTGGAACAGATGGGATTTGTATTTCAGCAGATGTATATGCTGAAAAATCTGTCAATCTATGATAACATTATTATGCCTGCTTACCAGACAGCCGTGGGCAAGACCAAGGCAGGCCGGGCAGCAGTCAATGAGAGGGCAAAGATACTGATGCAGAAGTTGGGAATCAGTGAAGTGGCGGACAATGATATCAATGAGGTGTCCGGCGGACAGCTTCAGAGGGCATGTATCTGCCGCAGCCTGATCAACGAGCCGAAGATCATATTCGCGGATGAACCTACGGGAGCGCTTAACAAACAGAATTCCATTGAGGTCATGGAGGAGTTGAACCGTATTAACCGGGAGGGTACCAGTATTCTTCTGGTCACCCATGATATGAAAGTAGCGGCCCGCTGTGAGAGAGTTTTGTATATTGAGGATGGTGATATCCGGGAGGATATCACACTTGGAAAATGGCAGGAAGACCGGGATCTTAGAGCCAGGGAGCGCACATTGAACGACTGGCTGATCAAGCTCGGATGGTAAAGAGAGGATTTGTATGAAAGATATTTTGCTGGTGGAAGACAACAGGGAGCTGGCAGAGCTTCTGCAGGCATTTTTAGAAAAGGATGGGTTTTCTGTTTCTTCTGTTTCCACCGGGGAGGAGGCGTCTGCTTACCTGGAGGAGAATTGTGTGAAGATACTGCTTCTGGATATTATGCTTCCCGGCATGGACGGCTTTGCCGTCTGCCGGGCAGTGCGTGAGAAGGGGAATATCCCCATATTGATCATGAGTGCCAGGGCGGGAAAGGATGATAAGTTGAACGGATTTGAGCTGGGGGCGGATGACTATATGGAAAAGCCTGTGGACCCGGATCTGCTGACCGCTAAAGTAAGAGCGCTGATACAGAGGACCTATGGGGCCAGGACTGAGACCGATTACCTGGTATCCGGCAGTCTTACCATAGACAGAAATTCACGGAAGGTTTACCGGGAAGGCCGGGCGGTAGAGTTGAATGCGAAGGAGTATGAACTGCTGCTTTTGTTGGCTGAGAATCCGGGGAGAACCCTTCATAAAGAGTATCTGTTTGACCGTATATGGGGAAGGGAAAGCTTTAGTGAAAATCAGACTTTGACGGTCCATATCAAAATGCTGAGAAGCAAAATTGAGGAGGATCCCAGAAAGCCTGAGCGCATTCAGACGGTCTGGGGTGTGGGGTACCGGTATGAGGAAATATAACAGGATATTGGCAGTGTTTATAAGTCTCTATCTCCTTCTGGCACTGGGAACGGGTATGGTACTTTACCGGATGCAGGGGGAAAGAGACAGAGAATTCAAAGTGGAGATCAACCGGATCTGTTATGAGATATCAGTGGGAACACATCCCGGTCAAGTGGATCTGGGCAGATACAGGGACGTATACGGGATAGAAGTCCTGACCCTGGATGAAGCCGAAAACCGGGAGAACGTGGAAATGTTTTTTAAAGATGTAAATGACGGAAATGTTGTTGTGAAGCCCTGGATCGCAGACGGCAGTCTGAAAGGGTATCTCCGTTTTTTATATAGAGAGGAATATATGAGCCTGGACGGTGTGATGATGACCGTCCAGGCTGCACTTGCGCTTATGGCAGTCTCAGTGACAGGGGTGCTTTTATATCTCAAATACCGGGTGATCAAGCCGTTCAACCGGGTGAGTGAGCTGCCTTATGAGCTGGCAAAAGGGCATCTGAAAGGGGAAGTGAAGCAGGAGAAAAACAGGTATTTCGGAAATTTTTTGTGGGGCATCGGGCAATTAAAGGATACGCTGGAGGTGACAAAAAAGCGGAGGCTCGAGCTGGAAAGGGAAAAGAAAAAAATGCTGTTGTCCCTGTCCCATGATATGAAGACGCCTCTTGGGACCATTAAGCTCTATGGGAAAGCACTGGAACAGGGACTCTACGATACAGAGGAGAAGAAACGACACGCGGCCCGTCAGATCGGTGTGAAGGCAGAAGAGATTGAGGGGTATGTGGCGGAGATCGTGAGGAACTCAAAAGAGGATATACTGGATATCCGGGTAGAAATGGGAGAATTTTATCTGGAAGAACTGGTAAGGCGGGTGGCGGACACTTATGTAGAAAAGTGTGCGGTGCGGATGGTGGAACTGGTGATAGGAAAGTATGAAAACCGGATCGTGCGGGGGGATCTGGACAGGGCACTGGAAGTGATCGATAATGTGATGGAGAATGCGTTTAAGTATGGGGATGGGAGGAGGATCGAGTTTAGCTTTTATGAGGAGGATTATTGTCAGCTGATACGTATTTTTAATACGGGGGAGGCTGTGTCGGAGAATGATCTGAACCATATATTTGAGAGCTTTTTCAGAGGGACAAATAGTATGGGGCAGCAGGGGAGCGGGCTTGGGCTTTATATATGCAGGGAGATCATGAGGAAGATGGATGGGGAGGTATTTGCGGAGAGGGATAAGGATGGCATGGGAATTGTGATGGTTTTTAGGTAGTGTGAGGAATGTCCTGCCATGCTGATAAAGGAGATTGGTTTACGGAGCCGGCGGTTTGTCAAAAATTTTGACAGACCGCCGGTTTTCCTATAAATGGAGTTCCGCATCCTTTAAGTGTAAAATAGTAGAAAGAATTAATGAATCAGTTCCTATTTTTTCAGAACTGCATATGCGAAAATAGAAATATAGAAAAGGCCGCAATCAGTTTTATAAAATCAAATGGAGGTAGAAACAATGAAGACGTTAAAGAAAATCCCTATGTTCGGTCGGATCATCATCGGTTTTGCTGTCGGTATTATTCTCGGGCTGATATTTAGGGAAAAGGCAGCAGTGCTGGAGCCGGTCGGCAGTCTCTTTATGAGAATGCTGAAAATGCTGATCCTGCCATTAGTATTTTCTGCTATTGTAAGCGGACTGACAAGCATTCCGGACATGAAAAAGATTTACAGAATGGCAGTTAAGGCTTTCATACTGTTTATAGTCATGACAGCATTGGCTATCCTGACCGGAATGGTATTCGGAAATCTTTTTAAACCGGGGGTGGGAGCAAGTATTGTGATGCCGGTCACCGAATCTGTTGAAACCACAGATGTATCATTTATTTCAACAATATTAAATATGTTCCCCACAAATATCTTTGAAGCGCTTTCTACAGACAACATGCTTCAGGTTATTGTATTTGCTTTCTTCTTTGGTATTTGTATCGTGCTTTGCGGAGAGAAGGCAGAGCCTGTAAAGGTATTCTTTGACCGCGTGGCACAGGTTATGTACAAAATGACAGATGTAGTGATCGGTTTTGCCCCCATCGGTGTATGCGGCATTATGGCAGATATGATCGGTAAATACGGACTTTCCACTCTTCTGCCGCTGTGTAAATTTATCATTGTACTTCATATTGCGTTGATCGTATTTATCTTCGGGATCCAGGGGCTTTTAGTATTCTTAGGCGTGAGAATGAGTCCTCTCAAATTTTATAAAGGGATCATCGGCGGAATCAGTATGGCGCTTGCTACTGATAGTTCCGCTGCGGCACTGCCTGTTACCATCAAGGAGCTTCAGAATAATCTGGGTGTATCTGAAGCGGTCGCCAGCTTTATCATGTCTGTGGTAACCAACGTCAGCAAGAGCGGCAGTGCGTTATATCAGGGTATGACCGTGATCTTTATCGCCCAGGTAGCCGGTGTGGCTCTTACGCTGCCGCAGCAGCTCACAGTCTTTGTCACAGCGCTTCTGGCATCTCTGGGAACAGCGGGAGTACCAAGTGCAAGTATTGTAATGCTGACTATGACTTTAGGATGTGTAAATCTTCCGCTGGAAGGTGTGGCTCTTATGACTGGTATAGACAGGATCATCGGCGGCCAGAGAACAACTCCTAATGTGATCACCAACGCAGCGGTTGCTGCGATCGTTGAAAAACAGGAAAAGAAAGTAGTGCAAAAAAGATAAAACATAATTCCTAGAATCAATAAAAATATTTAAGATAATAGGCTTATCAAAAAAATGACAAATATCAGGAGGATCAGTATTATGTATATGGATGGAAGTTTTGAGATCATTAAAGAATTTGACCCGGAAATCGCACAGATGACGATTGCGGAAGAACAGCGTCAGCTCAACACACTGTGTCTGATCGCGTCAGAGAATTATTCATCCCCGGTTACAGTCGGAATGGAAGGGACTGTCTGGGCAAACAAAAACGCAGAGGGATATCCCGGAAGACGCTTCGCGGGCGGATGTGAACTGGCTGATAAAATTGAACTTATTGCCATCGAAAGGTGTAAAGAGCTGTTCGGCTGTGAATATGCAAACGTCCAGTCAATGAGTTCCACACTTTCTAATATAGCAGTGCTCAGAGCGCTTTTAAAACCGGGCGACACCATTCTTTCCATGGAGCTTGATCAAGGGGGACATTTAAGCCACGGCGCAAAATTCCATTACAGCGGGAAAACCTACAATGTTATCCAGTATGCACTGAATAAGGAGACAGAAATCATTGACATGGAGCAGGTAGAACGCCTTGCAAAAGAATACAAACCGCAGATGATCATCTGCGGAACATCATCTTACCCGCGTAAAGTGGATTACAAACGTTTTGGTGAAATAGCCAAAGAAGTGGGGGCTTACCTCATGGCAGATATCGCCCATCCGGTTGGTCTGATCGCGGCAGGACTCATCCCTTCCCCCGTCCCATATGCCGATGTGGTCACAACTTCCACACATAAGACATTCAGAGGGCCGAGAGGATGCGGCATCATCATGTGTAAGGCGGAACTTGGAAAGAAGATTGACCCCCAGATCTTCCCGGGAATGCAGGGCGCACCCAAGATGGATATGATCGCTTCCAGAGCTGTTCTTTTCAAAGAAGCTAAGACAGAAAAGTATAAAGAATATCAGCAGGCAGTGATTGAAAATGCAGCCGCACTGGCAGATGAACTGAAAAAATGCGGACTCAGACTTGTTTCCGGTGGAACAGAAACACATCTGGTATTAGTTGATGTAAGAAATCTTATCCCCACGGGACGACAGGCGGAAGAGGTTCTGGGAAAAGTCGGTATTGTGATCAACAAGAACATGATCCCTTATGACCCGCAGCCGGCAAATCTGGCAAGCGGTATTCGTATTGGCAGCCCGGCACTTACAACAAGAGGCTTTAGCGAAGAAGATATCCGTGAAGCCGCAAGACTTCTGGCGGATACTCTCAAGAACTATGAAAAACCGGAAGTGCTCGAAGAAATTGCCGCAAAAGTGAGAGCAAAGGCAGAGAACTACCCCATGTTCGCAGAGAAATGGATGCCTGTAACTGCTAAATAAAAATGAAAACTAGGAAAACGGCAGAATAGTTGAAAGTTCTGCCGTTTTTTTGGTACAATGAGCAAAAAACAGGGGTGTAAGCATATGGAAAAGATACAATACCTGGATTGGGGAAGAATAGAATGGATCTGTGAACCGGAATCAGGTTCCTCAGATCATCTCAGGGTGGGAATCAGTGTTATGAATCCCCACTCATGGCAGCCATGCCATCTGCATTACGGGGACGAGCAGTTTATGTATATTATGAGCGGCAGAGGATGGCAGAAGATTGGTGATTCAGAGAGTCTGGTCGAGCCGGGAAAATATTTTCATATATCATCGGGAATGAGCCATGAATCCAGAAATGACGGGGATGAGCCGCTGGTGAAGCTTCTTGTTTCCATCCCGGCCGTTATTTCCACGGTACATGTGGCTCCCGACAAAAGGGAAAAGACTATGAGTATGGAGGAAATTGATAATCAGGAGTTTTTGCGGGAAACGATCAAGGAATTGTTCAGGCATAACCTTAGGCCCCTGCGAATTCCAATTTCAATTTATGATGAAGATCAGGAGCTTGTATATCAGAATAGAGAGTTTCCTGAGTTTTGCAAAAAATGCTGTGGGATAGAAAAAAATATTTATAATTGTGAATTGTACAAAATAAGATCGACTTTTGTGCCTCCGTATTATGAAGGGGTTTCCGCTCATGCATGCGGACACGGACTGCTTTTATATATTCTTCCCATAGTTAGTGACGGGAAGCTGCTTGGCTTCATTAAGACTGGGCATATCAGAACGAGAGCTGTGAAGAGTGATGATGCGGCAGCCAGTATGGTATATAATGTGCCTGAAAGTACAGAGAACGGAATGCTTGACACAATTCGCAATATTGCTGAATCCATCTGCGCTCATTATCAATTTTGTATGGTCCAGGTGAACCTTCATAAAAACAAGAGGGAGCTTTCGGATAAAATACGTGAAGACGGACAGCTTCAGGAACATCTGAAAGTAACACGGAATCAGATGCTGAACCTTCAGATCAATCAGCACTTTCTTTTTAATACATTAAATACAATCGCCAGTATGGCAGTAAAGGAAAACGCTCTGGGTACCTATACCGCTATAGGAGATCTGGCGCAGCTTTTCCGCTATACACTGAGAACTCAGGTGACCTTTGTGCTGCTTCAGGACGAGCTTCGGTATGTGCGTAATTATACGAATCTGCAGAAACTGAGATTTGGAGACAGGCTAAGTGTTATTTATGATATAAAACAGGATCTTCTTGAATCACAGGAGGTACCCTTTAATTTCCTGCAGCCCATTGTGGAAAATTGTTTTAAACACGGATTCAAGGGTCAGGAAAGAGAGATGCAGATCATTATTATGGCTTACAAAGAGAAAAATTATCTGCACTTTAAAGTCAGCGACAGCGGAGGAGGATTTGGCGAAAAAACACGCAATGAGATAGAATATAAAATGGGAAACCAGGTACAGGCCAGCGGAACTTCAATGGTAGTCAGAAAGCTTCAGTCTGTTTTCGGAAATGATTTCAGCTATCAGGTGGAATCCCTGGATGGTGAGGGTACTGTTGTGAGTATAAAAATGCCGGCCGCCAGATCGGAGAGGAGCGTATATGAAAAGAGTATTATTAGTTGATGACGAAAAATCCTCCAGTGATATTATTAAGTTTTTTATCAAAAAGAACGGACTTCCGCTGGATATCGTCGGTGAAGCCTCAAACGGCAGGGAGGCTTTGATAAAAATAAATACTCTGAAGCCAGATATTGTATTTATGGACATAGAAATGCCATGGATGAACGGACTGCAGGTCATGGATCAGATTAAAAAGAATGCGAATTTTAAAACAGTTTTCATTGTGATCACAGCTTATGACGTGTTTTCCTATGTGCAGCAGGCTCTCAGGCTGGGAGCGGAAGACTATCTTCTGAAACCTGTGATGTATGAACAGTTTTGCGAAACCATGAAGAGAGTCCTGGGGTATGAATACTTTGACAACCCTTCCTTTAACAGTTTGCTGGCATACATTGATGAACATTATATGGAAGAGCTGCACTGCAGTGAATGCGCGGAAATGTTTAACATGAGCCAGAGCAATATCTTGAGATTGTATAAGAAATACCTGAACTGCAGTTTTACTGACTATATAAATGATGTCCGTATTCATAAAGCCATTGAAATGCTGGAAAGAGGGGACAGCATAAAGGATGTTTCCGGTTCTGTGGGATATAATAACCTGAATTATTTTTACCGTATTTTTAAAAAGAAAATGGGGGTTACGCCAAAGGAATATATTATGTCCGGTGAGGAAAACAAGTAGAGCCGGCGGTTTGTCAAAAATTTTGACAGACCGCCGGTTTTGTCTATAGTAAAAGGCGTTCAGGCATAGTATGATGATAGTATGAAACAGCGCGGAAAGGAGGGATGCGGAAATGGAAGCATTCCGTACCATTGAGGTAAAACGAAGCATTTTTGATAATAATGAAAGGCAGGCTGAAGAACTCCGCAGAGAACTGAAAAAAGAGAAGGTATTTCTTTTGAATCTCATGTCATCCCCGGGTTCAGGCAAGACCACAACTTTGCAGCGTACCATTGAGGCTTTGAGAAAGGAACTCAGGATCGGCATCATGGAGGCAGACATTGACTCGGATGTGGATGCCCGTACCATAGAGAATATGGGGGTGAAGGTGATACAGCTCCATACCGGCGGTATGTGCCATCTGGACGCGGACATGACCGGTCAGGGGCTGAAAGCCATGGGAACCGGGAACGTGGATCTGGCTGTGTTGGAAAATGTGGGAAATCTGGTCTGTCCGGCAGAGTTTGACACAGGAGCTGTGAAGAATGCCATGATCCTGTCTGTTCCTGAGGGAGATGACAAACCTCTGAAATATCCCCTGATGTTCTCTGTATGTGATGTGGTATTGATTAATAAAATGGATGTGATGCCGTACTTTGATTTTGACCTGGAAAAATGCAGGGAGAACATCAGACTGCGTAATCCCAAGGCAAAAGTGATCCCCATCAGTGCAAAAACAGGGGAAGGGCTGGATGCCTGGACAGATTGGCTGAGAACAGAAGTAAAAGCCTGGAGAGAAGAATCATAATAACTGCAAAATGGTATAGAAAGGGTGGGTTAATATATGGCAAATTTAAGACCGAAAATTGTGAAGCTGGCAAAAATGGTCGGCGGTGTGGCGGGAGCAATGAACCGGATCGATGAGAAGGCCCCTGAGTATTACGCGCTGAACGCTGTGGTGACAGACGATATGGCAGATGTTGCCCTGGTCATGGGGCTTCGCCAGCCGCGTACATTTGAGTACATTGTGGAAAAATGCGGCAAGAGCAGGGAAGAGACGAAGAAGCTTCTGGACCGGCTCACATACACAGGTGTGGTAAAGGTATGGACAGATAAAAAGGATAAGAGAGACAGGTATTTTATCAATATTTTCGCTCCTGGTATGTTGGAAATGATGGTTAACAACCGGGAACAGCTTGCAGCGCATCCTGAGATCGGCAAGGCTTTTGAGGAGTACACCAGAAAGAGGATTGCACCTATGGCACCTCTTTTTCCGGAAGGAATGGCAATGATGCGGGTAACGCCTGTGGAGAGTGCCATTAAGGATCTTCCGGGGGTTCAGCCCTGGGAAAAGCTGTCCTATTATCTGAGAAAATATGACACGTTCAGCGTGTCTGACTGTTCCTGCCGTCAGTCCAGAAAAGTGCTGGGTGAGGGCTGCGGTCATCTGGAAAAGGATATCTGCATCCAGATGGGAACCGGAGCAGAGTATTATATCAGGACTGGAAGAGGCCGCCAGGTAAGCCGGGAGGAAGTGCTGGAAATCCTGAAATTCGCAGAAGACAACGGCCTGATGCATGAAATGCCCGCAACAGACGGGCTGGGGGAATCAGCGGCGATCTGTAACTGCTGCAGCTGCTCCTGCTTTTCCATGCGTATTGCAACCCTGTTCCGCACGCCGGATGCCATCCGTTCCAATTTTACCGCGGAGGTGAACCCGGAGGAGTGTGTGGCCTGCGGTCAATGTGTGGAAAACTGTCCCACAAATGCCCTGAAGCTGGGCCAGAGGCTCTGTGCTAAGACACCGATCCCAAAAGCGGAGGAACCCACAGCCAGAGATCATGTGTGGAGTAAAAAGAACTGGAACATGGACTACAGAGAGAACCGTCAGGATGTGGCAGAGGAGGGGACTTCTCCCTGTAAGACAGCCTGTCCGGCTCATATCGCAGTGCAGGGATATATCAAGCTGGCGGCTAAAGGACAGTACAAAGAAGCCCTGGAACTGATCAAAAAAGAGAATCCATTCCCGGCGGTCTGCGGGCGTATCTGTCCCCATAGCTGTGAGGATGAATGTACCCGCGGCGATATTGACGAGCCAATCGCCATTGATGAGATCAAAAAATTTATTGCAGATAAGGAATTGGATGATGATGTGCGTTTTGTCCCGAAAAAGCGTTATCATCTGGGAAATAAGATAGCAGTCATCGGCGGCGGTCCTGCGGGGCTTTCCTGTGCGTATTACCTTGCCATCGACGATTATCAGGTTACTGTTTTTGAAAAACAGGAGAAGCTGGGCGGCATGCTGGCTCTTGGAATACCCTCTTTCCGTCTGGAAAAAGAGGTATTGAATGCAGAGATTGACGTGCTCAAAGAGATGGGCGTGGAATTTAAGACCGGCGTGGAAGTGGGAAAAGATGTGACGCTGGATGAACTGAGAAAACAGGGCTACGAGGCATTTTACATAGCAGTGGGCGCCCAGGGCGGACGAAAGCTGAACGTGGAAGGTGAGGACGCTTTGGGTGTTGTATCCGGTGTGGAATTTTTGCGTGAGGTGAATCTGGGCCGGGGCCGAACACTTTCCGGAAATGTGGTGGTAGTGGGCGGCGGCAATGTGGCCATTGATGTAGCGCGGACAGCAACCAGACAGGGTGCTGACACTGTAAAAATGTACTGCCTGGAGAGCCGTGAGGAAATGCCGGCTCTGGATGAGGAGATAGAAGAAGCAGAGGCCGACTGCGTGGAATTCCAGAATGGATGGGGGCCGAAACGGATTCTGACAGAGGACGGAAAAGTGACAGGCGTGGAATTTATGCGCTGTGTATCCGTCTTTGATGAGATGCACCGCTTTGCGCCAAAATACGATGAGCAGGATACCATAACAGTTCCGGCAGATGCTGTTCTTCTCTCTATCGGTCAGTCTATTGAGTGGGGCGGCCTGTTGGAAGGAAGCAAGGTGAAGATGGGACGCGGAAACACGGCACAGGCAGACAGCCTGACCTATCAGACAAGGGAACCGGATGTGTTTGTGGGCGGTGACTGCTGCACCGGACCGAAGTTTGCCATTCACGCAATTGCAGCCGGAAAGGAAGGGGCAGTCTCCATCCACCGGTATGTACAGCCTGGGCAGACTCTGACTTTGGGGCGTGACAGAAGAGAATACCATGCGTTTGATAAAAACAATGTGGCGGTGGATCTGCAGAGCTTTGACAACACACCCAGGCAGCGCCCTGCCCACGCGCCGGAAAAGAAAGGTACCTTCCGGGATGACAGGATGACATTTACAGAGGAACAGTTGAAAAAGGAGACAGAGAGATGTCTCGGCTGCGGTGCTGTACAGGTGGATTCCTATATGTGTGTGGGCTGCGGCATGTGTACCACGAAGTGTAAATTTGATGCCATTCATCTGAAACGCACGGGTCATTCCAAACCGGATCTGTATGAGAAGCTTCCAGTAAAGATTGCGGCAAATGCAGTGAAGAGAAGCGGAAAAATTGCTGCCACCTCTGTAAAAACTACCCGCAGAAAGGACTGATCCTATGCATGAACTGGGAATCCTGGATGCCATGATCCACACCATTGAGGATGTGGTGCGGGAAGAAGGGGCAGAAGAGGTAGAACGGATCGTCCTGGAGGTGGGGGAACTCTCAGGTGTTGTGCCAAGGTATCTGGAAGAGTGCTGGCCTGCCGCCAGATATAAGACCTCCATGGAAGAGACGGAGCTGGAGGTGTGTGTAGTACCCGGCATTGTGAAATGCCGGGACTGCGGCAGCGTCTTCAACGCCATGGGATCTGATATGCGCTGTCCAAAATGTGAAGGGCAGCAGATGGAGATCCTTTCGGGAAATGATCTGATGATAAAAGAAATTCTATGTAAATAGGGGGAATGGGTATGTTTGCATTTTATGAGGGTGTTCCCACAGCACTGGTACTGCTGGTGTGGCTGGGGGTATTTGTAAGTCTCTTTGCCCTCAATGAGGTGACACGGAGATTTAAGTGGGTGGGGTTTTCTGCGTTCGTGATCCTTCCTGTAGTGCTCACGATTTTGTGGCTTACGGCATTTAAAGATACTGCGTATATGGATTGGTTCCATCTGGCAAAGGTGTATTCCTCCACAGCGGGATGTATCGGCTTCTGGTGTATCAGGCATGTGAAGAAGCTGTCTTCCAACAGGATAGCGCTTTGTTTTCCGCCGCTGATCCTGGCCATCAATATCTGTGAGGCCGTGCTGCGTGATTTTGAGATCGGAAGATATGTGACGCCGGTTATGGAGTACACCAATAACCAGACACAATACTATATCGGCGGGGCCTGGAACTACATGAATGGGATCGCAGGAATCCTTAACATTATCACTATTACAGGATGGTTTGGAATCTGCATAAGGGCTGTGACGAAAAAGGACGGGAGCAAAGATATGCTCTGGCCGGACATGATGTGGTTCTGGATCGTAGCCTATGATTTATGGAACTTTGCGTACACGTATAATTGCCTGCCCACACATGCCTGGTACTGCGGATTTGCTCTGCTTTTGGCTCCTACAGTCTGCGCATTCACGGTGGGAAAAGGCGCATGGCTGCAGCACAGGGCACATACGCTGGCGCTGTGGTGCATGTTTGCCCAGACCGTGCCTGCCTTCCAGGATGCCAGCCGTTGGATGGTGCATTCCACATCCAGCAAAGCCATTGCGGATGCTGCCATTCGGCAGGGATATGTGGCCGCGGACGGATATACAGCACTGGTGGAGCCGGGTATCTATCAGCTTGCTTCCGCAAGCCCAAACACAACGGCACTTTTTGTGGTAAGTCTTCTTGCGCTTCTTGCAAATGCGGGGGTATTTATTTATATGATCCTGCACATCAAAAAGACGAAACGCAATCCGTATAAGACGGATCTGTATATAGATCTGGCGTCCTATCAAAAGATAAAATTGCTGGCAAGATAGACAGGATAATGTAAATCCGTTATAATAAAAATAAAATAACAGGTGTGCCCGGAAATCGGAAGACTGCCAAAAAGGTTCTTTATAAGGAGCTTTTTGGCAGTCTTTTTTGAGTACACTGCAAAATAAGCATATTGTGCTATTTTTGAGCGCATGTTCCGTATCGGAGTCAGAAGGTATTTGTTATAATTAAAAAAATATCAAGTCACAGACGGCTGTGAACAGACAGCAGTATGGGCATTGGAAAAGAGGAGGGATGGCGCATGATTTCAACAAAGGAGGGATATACCAGATCGGAGTATTTTTCCAGCATTGCGGCGGCGGACAGCAGAAGAAAAGAATTTGACATTAAGAACCATTCTCTTATTTATACGGAACAGAAGCCGGATTTTCTGTTTATAGGAGATTCTATCACCCATTACTGGGAGTTAAATGCATACTTTAATCTGCCCGGACAGTTGATCGTGAACAGGGGCATCGGAGGAGACACTACAGAATTTCTGAAAAGGCGGTTTTACGTGGATGCTCTGCAGCTAAAGCCTAGATACTGCATAATGGGGATTGGGATCAATGACTCCATTGAACTGGAGGGCGATTATTGGAAGAGACTGGAGCCGAAGCCCTATGATGAGGTTTTGACAACAGCTCAGAACAATATCAGCAATATCATATGCCAGGCAGAAAATACGGATACCACTTTAATCCTTACCTCTCTTCTGCCCATACACATACCCATTTTACTAAATGAAGCGATCCGGAAAAGATACATTAAAGAGATGAATGAGTGGCTGGCGCAGACAGCGAAAAGGAATAAGCTGATTTTTGTAAACTATTATAATACCACCACGTTTCCGGGAACTGAAAAGCTGCTGGATGGCATTACTTATGATGGTCTGCATCCCAATGCAAAAGGGTATGAAATTATGGCAGGCGTTTTGAAGAACACCCTGCACCAGTACAAGATCGATCTGTGATATATCAGGAGGAAAATACAATGATCTTTGATTCGATTCAAAACAAAGAAAATTACAGAGAGTACGAAATGCTCTATCAGATACTATGCTATCTGGACAGTCTGAAGCAGGGGGAGCTTCCCCTGCCGGATACAGTGATCTGTGAGAACCGCGTTTTCTGCAATCCTGTCTCTCTGACATCAAAACCGGAAGAGGCCTGTATTTATGAAGCACACAAAAAATATATTGATTTACACTATATTGTGGCAGGAAGAGAGGGAATCGCTACAGCAGATGTCAAGTCCCTGACTGAGTCAGTCCCTTACAATGCGGAACGGGATATTGCCTTTTATAAAGGCAGCGCGTCTGGTCGTTATCTGCTGAAGCCGGGTGATTTTATGGTGTGTTACCCCAGCGATGCCCACATGGTGGCAATCATGGAAAATAAGCCGGAAAATATAGAAAAAGTGGTAGTTAAGATAAAAGTACAGTAGACAGTAAGAGAGGGCAGCTATAAAGTGCAGATCGACAGGCGTATCTTCACTGATAGCTGCCTTGCTTATTGTTAAAAGCTGCATAAAAAATTTACAAGGGGGATTCCTTCATGTCAGTGATTGACAATATACGTTTTACATTTCTCTACATTGATCTATATTCCATGGGAAGAACATGGGTATATCCGGAATCGGTCATACCATATAACATTTTTCGTTACATTGTGAAGGGAAAGGCAGAGTTCTGTATTGACAGTGAAGAGATTCTGGTGGAAGAGAACCAGATCGTGTACATACCCAGTGGGTGCAGAATGTCCTGCCATGCGCTCAGTGATACATTTGAATTTTTTAGTATCCGTTTTACCACCTCTGTTTTTTATGACGGTGAGGATGTATTAAAAGAATACTATGGAATACCAAGGGTTACTCAGAGTATGGGAGAGGATAATTATTTCAAAGAGATCTACAGGTGGGTGAAGACAGAGCATATGGCGAAGAAATGTTTTGTACGGGGATACCTGGATCTGCTCATAGGCTCCCTTGCAGTAAGAGGAGAGAAAATAGACAGGGATAAAGGGGAAATTAAAACAGAAGAGTATGATTTGGAGAGGATTAAAAAAAGAGCCATGAAAACGAAGAAACAGATCGATCCAAGAGTGCAGATCGTGGCGGATTATATCGTTCTCCATCCCAAAGAAAAATATACGCCTGAAAAAATGGCAAATATGGCGGAACTGAGCAAGCAGAGGTTCAGCGGCCTTTTTAAGGAAAATATGGGAAAAACGCCTATGGAATATGTGAGGGAGATCCGGCTTACAACAGCAGCCAGGGCTCTTTTGGTGAGCAATGATAATGTCAACGATATTGCCTATGAAGTAGGATATGAGGATGCCAATTATTTTATCAGGGAGTTTAAAGCAGCGTTTGGGTTTACCCCGAACCAGTACCGAAGGGTAGCAAGAGAATAAGAATAAGACTCTAGTGCTATTATTGAGCGTTTGGTTAGTAGATGTACACAAAAAAAATAGGTAAAATAAACCTACAATAAACAAATCGATACGGCCGATATCGGAGATCAGAAAAAAGTCAACAGAGAGGAGAGCTTTATGAAAAGAAAATTAGCGATTTTGATGGTAGGTGCCATGATAGGTTCCGCCATGCTTACAGGATGCGGACAGGACGGGAATACAGAAAGCAAACAGACAGCAGCGGAAACAGGAGAATTAAAAGGTGACATTACATTTTGGCATTCCTTTACACAGGGGCCGCGTCTGGAGGTTATACAGGAGACAGCGGACCAGTTTATGAAGGATAACCCGGATGTAAATATAACCATAGAGACATTTTCCTGGGGTGATTTTTATACGAAATGGACCACAGGCCTTGCATCCGGGAATGTGCCGGATATGAGCACTGCACTTCCCGGTCATGTGGTAGAGATGATGGACGCAGAGGCACTTGTTCCCTTGGATGACCTGATCGACGACATAGGAAGAGATAAGTTTTCAGAAACGGCCCTGTCGGAGGGGGAAAAGGACGGCACCTGCTATTCCCTGCCATTGTATTCCCATGCGCAGGTCATGTGGTACAGAAAAGATCTGCTGGGGGCAGCAGGCCTGGAAGTTCCAAAGACATGGGATGAATTTGCCAATGCGGCAAAAGCCCTCACAAAAGACGGGGTTTACGGATGTTCCTTCCCCTGTGGTTCCAATGATCTTATGGGAACACGTTTCTTGAACTTCTATGTGAGAAGCGGCGGCGGGAGCCTCCTTACAGATGATCTGAAAGCGGATCTGACAAGTGATCTGGCCCTTGACGGTATTCGATACTGGCTGGACATTTATGAAAATTGTTCTCCGAAGGATTCTGTAAATTATGCAGTATTAGATCAGGCAACCCTGTTCTATCAGGGAAAGACAGCCTTTGACTTTAACTCCGGTTTCCAGATCGGTGGTGTTGAGACAAACTCTCCTGATTTGGTGGATCAGATTGACTGTGCACCTCTTCCGAAGATAAATGCGGATGACCCGGAATATGGAGCGGAAACTTCCAATATTCCAATGGTTGTATGGGAGAACTCAGAACATCCGGAAATATGTAAGGAATTTATCAAGAAATTATATGAGAAAGATACCTATATCAAATTCCTGGAGGCAACACCGGTGGGTATGCTGCCATCCATTACAGGTATATCTGATACACCGGAATACAAAGAGAATGAAACCGTACAGAAGTTTTCCAATGCGGTAGATGTAATTACAAAAACCATGGATATGGGTACTGCCATAGGATTTGAAAAAGGCCCAAGTGTTCAGGCCGGTCTTCTCACATCCCAGGGAATCATAGAAAGTATGTTCCAGGATATTATCACAAATGGAACTGATGTGGAAAAAGCTGCACAGGCAGCAGAAGACAAATTGAATGAGGTATTCAGCACTGTACAGTGATTTTGAATACATAACCTGTTACCAGGGACTGCCCGAACCACCACGAAGGGCAGTCCCATCCCTCAGAAAGGCGGCATTTTGGTGAAAAGAAAAGTAAAATTTGATTATGCCCGCTGGATTTTCGTACTTCCTGCACTGATGGTTGTGGGGATACTGTTGATATATCCCATCTTTTCCAGTTTATATTACAGTATGACGACCAAGCATCTGATCAAGGCTTCCTATGATTTTATAGGATTGGAAAATTATAAAGCGGTTTTATCAGACTCTAATTTTTATAAAGCATTTTTGACCTCCATACTCTGGACAGTGGGTTCATTGTTAGGACAACTGTTTATCGGATTTACAGCAGCGCTGGCCATTCATCGGGTGAAGATTGGAAAGGGAGTTTACAGAACCCTGATGATCATTCCCTGGGCATTCCCCTCTATTGTGATCGCACTTTCCTGGAAATGGATACTGAATGGTGTTTCAGGTTTCCTTCCTAACTTTCTTGTCCAGTTGGGCATCTGCAGCGAACTTCCGCAGTTTTTAAGTGACAGCAGCCTGGTATTTCTGACATTGATTTTTATTAATGTCTGGTTCGGCGCGCCGATGATCATGGTAAATGTGCTGTCCGCGCTGCAGACCATTCCCCAGGACCAGTACGAGGCGGCTCAGATCGACGGTGCTTCCAAGTTCCAGCAGTTCTGGCATATTACGGTACCGCATATTAAGATCGTAGTCGGCCTGTTGGTAGTGCTTCGTACCATTTGGGTATTCAATAACTTTGATATTATTTATCTTCTTACAGGGGGCGGCCCTGCAAACGCCACCACCACAGTTCCTGTCTATGCATATAATATGGGCTGGGGAACAAAACTTCTGGGCAGGTCATCTGCAGTTACTGTGCTTTTGCTGGCATTCCTGCTGCTGGTTTGTGTGGTTTACTTTACGATCATTGGAAAATGGGAAAAGGAGGACAAGTGATGACAAATCAAAAAGAAAAGATCGGCAATGGACTCTGCCATGTATATTTGATCATTTTGTCCATGATTGCTTTTTTTCCGCTGGTATGGGTTTTACTGTGTTCTGTAAAATCTTCGGGAGAGCTGACTGCAAATCCAACCCGTTTTCTGCCAAAGCACTTTACACTTGAAAATTTTACCCATGTGATTCAGGACCTGGGATTTGCAGGAAATATCAGCAACAGTTTGATCATTGCAATATCAACTACCTGCATTGCCATAGTGATATCATCCATGGCTGCATACGGAATTGTAAGATTTTTTCCGAAGCTGGGTTCTATTATGTCAAAGGTTCTGGTGGCAACTTACATGTTTCCTCCCATCCTTCTGGCGATTCCCTATTCTATGGTCATGGCAAAGCTGGGTTTTGTCAATACCAGAGTCGGGCTTGTCATCGTGTATCTCTCCTTCAGCGTACCTTATGCTGTGTGGATGCTGGTAGGCTTTTTCAAGACAGTGCCGCTGGGGATCGAGGAAGCGGCAAGGGTGGATGGAGCCAATAAGCTTCAGACTTTTGTGAGAATTGTACTGCCCCTGGTCATGCCGGGAATCGTGGCAACAGCTATTTATACATTTATCAATGCGTGGAATGAATTTTTATACTCTTTGATCCTGATCAACAGCACAGATAAGATGACAGTGTCTGTGGCGTTAAAATCTCTTCAGGGTTCAGAAATCCTGAACTGGGGAGATATGATGGCAGCATCTGCCCTGGTTGTGGTTCCGTCCGTGATATTCTTTATGTTTATACAGAATAAGATCGCAGGTGGCATGACTGACGGAGCAGTAAAATAACTTTGGATATATTTGGAGGTAATGGATATGAAGACAATAGGATATGCAATTGTGGGTACCGGTTATTTCGGCGCGGAACTTGGACGTATTATGAAGGAGCAGGAAGGAGCCAGGATCGTGGCTGTCCTTGACCCGGAAAACGCCCAGTCTGTAGCAGAGGAGCTGGGATGTGACGTTGAAACAGATTTAGATACCCTGTACAGCCGTGAAGATGTGGAGGCAGTGATCGTGGCAACACCTAATTACCTGCACAAGGAACCGGTCATAAAGGCGGCAGAGCACGGGGTAAATGTTTTTTGTGAAAAGCCTATCGCCCTGAGCTATAAGGACTGTGACGAGATGGTAAAAGCATGTCAGCAGCACGGTGTTACCTTTATGGCGGGCCATGTCATGAATTTCTTCCGGGGGGTGCGTCATGCGAAAAAATTGATCAACGACGGAGTGATCGGAAAAGTCCTGTACTGCCATTCTGCCAGAAACGGATGGGAAGAACCGCAGCCGTCAATCTCCTGGAAAAAGATAAGGGAAAAATCAGGGGGACATCTGTATCATCACATTCACGAGCTGGACTGTGTACAGTTCCTCATGGGCGGAATGCCGGAAACAGTTACCATGACAGGCGGAAATGTTGCGCACCAGGGGGAGGAGTTCGGTGACGAGGATGACATGCTGTTTGTAAATATGGAATTTTCTGATAATCGCTATGCGGTTTTGGAGTGGGGGTCTGCCTTCCACTGGCCCGAGCACTATGTGCTGATCCAGGGCACAAAGGGTGCGATCCGTATTGATATGTGTGACTGCGGGGGCACATTAAAGGTAGACGGAAAAGAGGAGCATTTTCTTGTCCACGAGTCCCAGGAGGAGGATGATGACCGTACCAGAATATACCACGGCACCGAGATGGACGGAGCCATTATGTACGGAAAACCAGGTAAGAAACCACCCATGTGGCTCCACAGTATCATGAAGAATGAAATGAAATATTTAAACGGAATCATGCACGGAGCAAAGGCAGACGACGAATTCCGGCCTCTGCTCACAGGAGAGGCGGCAAGGGCTGCCATAGCAACAGCCGATGCATGTACCATGTCCAGATATGAGAACCGCAAAGTGCAGCTGAGAGAAGTTATAGGAGAGTAGAGCCGCGTATAAAGGATACAATAACATTTGGGAATCTTCTCCTGACAGCGCCGGAAGAATCTTGACAAATAAAAAGTCATGTTATATAATGACAGCGTTCATCGGAGGGTGAACCATTCTGAAAGAAATGGTAACCGGATAAGATGCTGGCTGAAATGCCTGCCTCTTATCCGGTTTTTTGTGTGGGTTTATGGCCCATTATAGTGTGAAAGCCTCGGTGGAATGTACATTACGAGCAAAAGGAGAAAAATGAGAGTATGAGTCAAGGACAGAATTTTACAAAAGGAAAAATCCTGATGCCGCTTGTTAAGTTCGCTCTGCCGGTGCTGGCAGCTATTTTTCTGCAGACCATGTATGGGGCGGTGGACATGCTGGTCGTGGGACAGTTCGCCCAGGCGGCTGATGTCTCGGCTGTTTCTACGGGAAGCTGGCTGATGCAGCTTATCACAGCGTTTGTGGTGGGAATCGCCATGGGAACTACGATTTTACTGGGAAGAAAAATCGGTGAGGGAAGAGCTGAGGAAGGCGGAAAGATCATTGGGGCAAGCATCATGCTTTTCATTGTCATCGGTGTAGTGATAACTGTTGTCATGGAAGCTTTTGCAGTGCCCATTGCAAGGATCATGCAGACACCGCCGGAGGCGTTTGACGCAACAGTCTCTTATGTGAGGATATGCTCGGCCGGAGCTTTATTTATTGTGGCATATAATGTCATCGGAAGTATTTTCAGAGGACTTGGGGATTCCAGGATGCCGCTTCTTACAGTGGCTATTGCCTGTGTATTTAACATAGCCGGAGATTTGCTGCTGGTGGGTGTTTTGGGCATGGCCACTGCGGGAGCTGCCATTGCCACAGTGCTTGCCCAGGTGCTGAGTGTGGTGATCTCGCTTCAGATCATCAGAAAGAGAAAATTTCCGTTTGTATTTCATAAAAGGGACATTGTATTTGACAGGAAACGGATGGGAGAAGTGTTTCGGCTGGGATTCCCCATTGCGTTTCAGGATGTGTTGGTAGGAATTTCATTTCTGGCGATCACAGCTATCGTCAATTCGCTGGGTGTGATACCGTCAGCCGGGGTGGGCGTGGCGGAGAAGCTGTGTGGGTTTATCATGCTTGTGCCGTCTGCCTTTAATCAGTCTATGGCAGCATTCGTTTCCCAGAATATGGGGGCAGGGGAATCCGGAAGGGCAAAGAAGGCCCTTCTGTGCGGAATCGGAATGTCGCTGGCAGTGGGAGTCCTGATGGCTTATGGCGCGTTTTTCCACGGGGATATCCTGTCAGGGATCTTTGCCAGGGATGCAGAGGTTATTGCGGCTTCAGCAGAATATTTGAAGGCGTATGCCATTGACTGCCTGCTGGTCTCCGTAATGTTTTGTATGATCGGATATTTTAACGGTTGCGGGAAGACATTGTTTGTGATGGTGCAGGGAATCGTGGGGGCTTTTGGGGTGAGGATCCCGGTATCGTTTCTTATGAGCCGAATGGTGCCGGTTTCGTTGTTTGGTGTGGGACTGGCCACGCCTTGTTCTTCAGCGGTGCAGATTATTTTATGTGTGGGATATTTCTTTTGGGTGAACCGGAAGAGGATAAGAGAAGAATAATATGATATGAAGGCAGTGCGAACCATCAGCCGGTTCACACTGCCGACGCTGCGCTGTTACAGGTTTTGTGAACAGAGGATGGAGATATTGGCAGCAGTATCCTGGGCAGGCGGAAGCTTTTGTTTGTGAAGATAGTCCCTTAAATATATCAAGGGAAGGTAACCCTGGCGGTGAAGGTCCTGGGAGATGGAAAAGTCTATGGTTCCATCCAGAAGGAGAGATCTTGTATGTTCTGACATGTCGTGGCAGATGATACGGATCTTTCCTTTTTTTTGTGCGGTTTCCACTGCTTTGGTACAGCCGGCTACACTGCGGTTTGCCATATAGATAGCTTTTATGGAGTCGTCCGTCTGAAGAGCCTCCAGGACTTTTTTGTAGGTGAGCTGATAGTTATTGTAGGTTTCTATGACCTGGATCTGGTCCTGTGGGAAACCAATCTCAGCCATGCGGGTGCGGAAACCGTCCAGGCGGGCACGGTGCCCGTCGAATTCCAGGTTGCCGGCCGCGGCAAGTATTTTGCCGGATGGGGGAATGCATTTGCTCATGAGTTCGGCGGCGATCCGGCCGCTTTTTGTATAGTCCTGACCAATAAAGCAGAGTCTGTCAGTGCCGGGGAGATCGCTGTTAAAAGTAATGACCGGAATGTCTTTTTCTGTAAGGGATCGGATCTTCTCCTCAATAGACGAGTCGTTCATGGTACAGACGGCTGCGCCCTGAATGCCTTCTTTCAAGAGAGCGTCCAGCTTTTCGATACTTTCCTCCGGAATATCAGTTTCACATTCTTCTACCAGGATCTTTACATGGAAATCGGTAAGCTCTGCCTGGGCAGCTTCGATGCCGCGCATGATCTCCCAGCGGAAGTGACCGGTCCAGTTGGGCAGGAGCACGCCAAGCTTGATCGGCGGGAATCCCTGGCCGAACAGAGTTTTCTGATAGGTGCTCCTGGGAGTGAGATAGCCTGTCTCCTGAATGGCGGCCATGACTCTTTCGTAAACATCAGGACTTACATGGGAACGGTTGTTGAGAACCCGGTCGACTGTTCCCCGGGAAACTCCCGCTTTGTCAGCAACCATTTGTATAGTTGGCTTTTTGTTTATCATGATTCCTCCTGTTTATATGCGCGTGCTATTGCACGTGGATGACATTTTTATTTTATAAATGAATTCTATCATATGGAGGAGAGGATTGTAAATAGGGGAATTGGCTAAGTTTAACAAAAGAAAAAGCGGTAAGACCTGATAAAAGGGGGTGTTCAAAAGCACAAAGTTGTGAAATGTAGCTAAAAATGAAAAAACAAAGGCGGAAATGTTGACAAAGCACATAGTCTCTCCTATAATTGTAAGTGCAAAAGCACATAAGATGCAAAAGCACAAAAAAAGGAAAATGAAGACAGTAACAGAGGATATGCTGAGATGCAGTCCTGTGCGTCCGTGTTCGGGCCAACTGAAGCAGGCGGGCGAAAACAAAATGATGGAGAGTAAAGGAGCGTATTGAGATGAAAGCAGGAATTATCGGAGCAGGCAGAATCGGAAAGGTACATGCAAAGAATATATCTATGTTTGTGCCGGAGGTGGAGATCAAGACAGTTGCGGACCCTTTTATGAATGAGGAGACAGAGAAGTTTCTGAGAAAATGCGGTGTGCAGAACGTGACAAAGAATGCGGAGGACATTTTTCAGGATGAGGAGATCGAGGCAGTTTTGATCTGTTCTTCCACAGATACGCACTCTAAATATATTATAGAAGCAGCCAGGGCAGGAAAACATATTTTTTGTGAAAAACCAATAGACTACGATTTGGACAAAGTAAGAGAAGCGATCCAGACTGCAGAGGATGCAGGTGTGAAGCTGCAGATTGGATTCTGCCGCAGATTTGACCATAATCACAGAGGGGTTTATGACATGGTGCAGTCCGGCAGAGTGGGGAAAGTGCAGATGATCAAAATTAGCTCAAGAGACCCGGAGCCACCTGCCATTGAATATGTGAAGGTGTCCGGCGGGATTTTTTATGATATGATGATCCACGATTTTGATATGGCCCGTTTTCTGGCAGGAGGTGCTGAGGTAACCGAGGTTATGGCAGCAGGCTCTGTGCTGATCGACCCAGCTATCGGGGAAGCGGGAGACGTGGATACGGCTGTTGTCGTGCTGAAGTTTGACAACGGGATCATCGCAACCATTGACAACAGCAGAAAGGCTGTCTATGGGTATGATCAGAGAGTGGAAGTGTTCGGTTCCGAAGGATGTGCCCGCAATGAAAATGATGTGCCGAATACAGTTAAACTCTCAGATGCCGTGGGAACCAGTTGTGAGAATACATATAAGGTGATGTGGGACCGCTATACAGGTGCATTTGTATCAGAAATTCAGGCATTCGCAGATGCTGTGGAAAATGATAAGGAGACACCGGTTACCGGGATGGATGGACTGTATCCGGTACTGATGGCAGCGGCGGCCACAAAATCCCTGAAAGAGGGAAGACCTGTAAAGATTGAGGAGGTAGAGGGAAGATGAGTCTGAGAAAATGTGCCTGTATTGATACTCTGTATACAGAACTGCCCTGGGAGGAGAGATTCGGGGCAGCAAAGAAGGATGGATTTGACGCTGTGGAGTTCTGGGACTGGAGAACCCGTGATCTGAAAGCCACAAAGAAAGCAGCAGATGAGGCCGGGATTTCTGTCAGTGGCTTTAACGGAGATGCGGACTATTCCCTGGTTGATCCGGATCACAGAGAAAAGTATGTAGAATATCTGAAAGAGTCCATCCGTGCAGCGAAAGCTGTGGGGGCCGGCAGTGTGACCGTTCATTCCAATGCCCTGGGAGACGGAGGGATTGTGGTAAACCACTATGATGATCTTTCCCACACGGTGAAGCTCTGTTCCATGTACCGTACCCTTCTGGACTGCGTGAAAGTGGCAGAAAAAGAAGGGATAAACCTGAACCTGGAAGCTCTGAATATTACTACAGACCATGTCGGAAACTTTCTTGAACACACACAGATGGGCGCCGAAATCTGCCGGCTCATCGGCTCACCGAGATTAAAGCTCCTCTACGACGTGTATCATATGCAGATAAATGAAGGATGTATCTGTGATACCATCTCCAATTACAAAGACCAGTTCGGACATATCCATGTGGCCGACGCTCCGGGGCGTCATGAACCGGGAACGGGAGAGATCAATTATAAAAAGGTACTGCGTCATTTAGAAGCGTGCGGTTATACAGGATATGTGGGTTATGAATTGTTTCCGCTGACAGATACAGCTTCGGCTGTGAAGGCGATCATGGAAGCGTGCTGAAAAATAAATTGAGAGATCATGTGGCGGGGAGGTCATTATGAAGAAGAAGATAACCTTTGGGACGAGAGTAGCTTACGGATGCGGGGATACGGCCTGTAATATTGTGTATGGAATGATATCCACGCTGCTGACATTGTTTTATACAGATTATGCGGGGATTTCACCGGTGACCATCGGTATTGTCATGCTGGTGTCAAGAGTATTTGACGGCAGTTCAGATCTGATTATGGGATTTTTAGTGGACAGGACAAAGTCAAAATGGGGAAAATCAAGACCATGGATCCTGTGGATGACGGTTCCCTATGCCATAGCGGCGATCCTTATGTTTACAGTGCCGCACACTACAGACTTTTTAAAAGGAATCTACATATTTGTCACTTATAATCTGACCACAACAGTTATTTATACGGCTATCAATGTGCCTTACGGTTCACTTTCCACCATGATGACCAGGGATTCTTATCAGCAGGATCTGCTTTCCATTTTCCGGATGATCCTGTCACCGGTGGGGCGTATCATCTCAGTGACTTTTACTATGCCTCTTGTGAAAGTGTTTGGAAATGACCAGTCTGCATGGGTTAAGACTATGTGTATCTGGGTCGCCATTGCTGTAGCGCTGCTGTTGTACTGTTTCTTCCGGTGTGAGGAGACTGTGGTGACAGAGGCGAAAAAAGAGGAAAAGCGTTCCGTCGGGGTGAACATAAAGGCTCTGGTGACAAACAAGTATTTCTGGTGCGTGCTTGGGCTGTGGTCTATTCAGGTCATCCATATGACGATTGTCGGAACAGATCTGCCGTATTACTGTAAATATATCTTTGGAAATGACACTTGGATGTACAGCACCCTGTATTTTCTGGAAACTGTGTGCATGATCGGCGGCGCAGCAGTCTGCCCGTTTCTGATCAAAAGATGGGGGAAAAGAAATGTCACCCTGGCGGGCTGCCTTATAGCAGTCGGTTCACAACTTCTGGTGCTGGCCAACCCTTATAATTTCCAATGGTTGTTTTTCGTGACACTCATCCGTTCTATCGGAGCCTCCCAGCTCTCAGCCACTATTTTCGGCATGTTGGGAGATGTGGTGGAGTATGGCTGCTGGAAAAATGGATTCCGCCAGGAAAGTCTTGTATTCGGCGGTGCAAGTCTGGGATTCAAGGTGGGAACCGGTATCACAAGCGCTATAATGACAGGCCTGATGACATTGAGCGGCTATATCAGCTCAACCGGGGCACAGGTGGTGCAGCCGGAGTCCGCTGTGAGGACGATCGGAAAGATCTATCAGTTTGGTCCCATCATTGTGTGGAGCGCAGCAGTGCTGATCCTGCTGGTATATAAGCTGGATAAGATGTATCCGCAGATTGAGCGGGATTTGCTGGAGAGAGAAATAAAGGCAGAATAAAAATCTAATGAATTCTTATCACGGCGTTTATGCGCCCCCAAAAGGCAGGGAAAAGGTGACGGAATTCATGAGCAGCGGGATAAAAGAGATTCTGGGTTCTGAGATGGTCGTTGATGTGGATCACCGGGCGCTTGCCAGACGGATCGTTGCGGATCTGAAGGAGAGAAGATCAAATATAAATAGAATTGTTTGTGAGGTGGATTTCCGGCAGTACGGCCTGTACAATAGAAGAATACCGAAAAGAAATACAGGGAGGAGATCAAGAATGGCTGTAGTGATAAGGGAAGACATGGAACAATATATGCGGGAACTGCGGGAGTGGCTGGAGCAGGAAAAAGATACACCTCTTGAGGAGATGGCAGGATTTTTTCAGCGGCGCATTGGGTCTTATGAGGAACGGATGCAGACCTGGAGGGAGGCTTACGCAAGAATCCCCGGCTGGATAGACCGTGACACAAAAAGAATGCTGGATTTGGGATGCGGGACGGGCTTGGAGCTGGAATCTATCTTCAGTAAGTATCCCCATATCCAGGTGACAGGGATAGATTTGTGCAGTACCATGCTGGAACGGCTGAGACACAAATACAGGGAAAAGGATATTACTCTTGTCTGCGGGGATTATTTTCAGGAATCTTTTGGGGAGAGCTGCTATGATATGGTGATTTCTTTTGAGTCTCTGCACCATTTCCTGCCTGGGAAGAAGAGGCTGCTCTTTGAAAAGATCAGGGCAGCGCTGAAGCCCGGAGGAAGGTTCCTGGAAGCGGATTATATCGCCTGCTGTGAGGAGGAAGAAAATCTTCTGCGCCGGGAGTGTGAGAGAAAACGAAAGGCAGGTGGAATTTCAGAGGAACAGTTTGTGCATTTTGATATTCCACTGACGTTGGAGCATGAGACAGAACTGCTTTTACAGGCAGGATTTTCTAAGGTAAATGTGCCGGATTCTATAGAAGGAGCAACTTTTATAGAAGCTGTGAGATAATAAAAAGAGTATACAGCCGGAGGTGGAGTCCGGTCTGTATACTTTTTTTATTTTGGTCTTTGGCATCTCAGTCCGTCCACAGATAATCCAGTTTTCCTTTTTCAATATGAAAACTGGTTTCCAGCATATAGGAAAATACATCCAGTGTCTTTTGGGTGTGCTCCCGGCTGTCTCTTGTGAGGTGATTGTCCAGTTTGATGGTAAGGATGATAAGCACGATCTCCGATACCTCCTCCGGGGATTTGCAGTGCATAGACCCCTCGCGGTTGCCCTGGCGGATAATGTCTGCCAGGATAGGGCGCAGATTTCTCACCATGATACGTATGTACTGCTGATGCAGAAGAGCGCTTTGCTGCAGCTCAAAAAAATTATTAGATTCCTGGCGCAGAAGCTCCATGGAGGATTCCCGGCAGGTGCGGAAAATAATCTCCATTTTGGTCAGGGCCTCCATATCAGGGGTTTCCAGCAGATTTTTTGCCTTTGCAATGGCAGCGGAGTAAGAGCGCTCAATGACAGCCTCAAGAATTTCCTCCTTTGATTTGAAATAATAGTAGATACTCCCCTTTCCGATCCCCGCTTCTTTGGCAACATCGCTGACAGATATGGACTGAGCGCTGGATCGGTTCATCAATCTTTGCATTGCATCCAGGATCATGTCCTTTTTTCTATTGTTTTGCATAAATACCTTTCTCCGTTTTTCTTTGATAGTAACATTTTAGCACAGAAATGTAAACTTGACTACTGGTCGAAAAAGTGGTATCTTGTTTACAACCTGAATTCGACCGGTGGTCGAAAAATGGCGAAATATGTTGGGAGGAAAAAAACAGATGACATATCAGGAATTAGTGAGTGAGATTAGGGGAATTTTTATGCAGGCAGATGTGAGCGGGATCAAGGAGCACATTGCCTATCAGTTTAACATCCGGGGAGAGGCTGAGGGAGCCTTTTATGCGGAGGTTTTGGAGGGAAAGCTGCACATAGAGCCATATGAATATTACGACAGGGATGTGCTGTTCACTACTACAGCCGATACACTTCTGAGTATTGCAAGCGGCACCATGGATGCCGTCGCAGCATTCACACTGGGAAAACTGCAGGTAGAGGGCAGCTTTGATAAAGCTCTGCTGCTTCAGAGCTTCTCAAAACAGGCAGGCAGAGAAAAAAAGAAGATGAAGGCGGAGGAAAAGAGACAGCAGAAAGCGGAGGAAAAGAGACAGCAGAAAGCGGAGGAAAAGAGACCGCAGAAAGCAGAGGAAAAGGAACCGCAGAAAGCAGAGGAAAAGGAACCGCAGAAGGCAGAGGAAAAGGAACCGCAGAAGGCAGTGGAAAAGGAATCGCAGAAGGCAGTGGAAAAGGTAGCACAGAAAACAGAAGAAAAGACAGCCAAAAAAACAGTCAGAAGACTGCTGAAAAAATAGAAGAAATAGGTAACTGATGGCCATTCAACGCGGATGCGCAGGCAGACGCGAAGATAGGAGGAGTATCTATGAATGGATGGAGCTTGTTACTGGGAGCAGGGGCACTGGCTGCTGCAGGGGAATACGGAATTGCATCTTATTTTTTCAGGCGGACCATGCTTCGGCAGAATGCCGCCACCAAGAGAACCATGGATATGGCGGGGACGAACTGGGACCTCTATATACCTGAGATAGGGAAGATGAAACAGTGGATGCTGGAGCAGGAGCGGGAGGATGTGTATATCAGATCCGGTGACGGCCTGAAGCTTCACGGAACGTATTTTCCGGGGCAGGGAAGCGGGAAGCTTGTGATCTGTTTTCACGGATATACCAGCAAGGGCATGAGTGATTACATCGGATTGTCCAACTATTACCTGCCCAGAGGATATCAGATGCTTCTGGTGGATGAAAGGGCACACGGGGACAGCGAAGGGACGTACATTGGATTTGGGTGTCTGGACAGGGAGGATGCGCTTCTCTGGATAACGTACGCAGTCAAGCGTTTTGGCTGCGGCTGCCAGATATGGCTTCACGGCACTTCCATGGGAGCATCCACGGTTCTCATGGCAAGCGGGCTGAAGCTTCCGCCTCAGGTGAGAGGGATTGTCTCGGACTGCGCCTTTACCACTGCCTGGGATGTATTTGCCCATGTACTGAAGGACCAATACCATCTGCCGGCTTATCCGATCCTGAAACTGTCAGACAGCATGTGCAGAAAGAAGGCAGGATACGGGCTGAAGCAGTGCAGTGCGTCCGAGGAAGTAAAGAGAGCGAAGGTTCCCATACTCTTTATCCATGGGGATGCGGATACTTTTGTTCCGTGCAGAATGTGCTATGAGATTTATGAAAACTGTGCGTCCAAGAAAGATATGCTGATCGTACACGGAGCAGGCCATGTGGAAGCCTTCTATAAAGAACAGGCGCTTTACGAACAGAAGCTGACAGAGTTTCTGGAGACGGCAGGGGAGGCCTGGGCGCCTGCAGGAAAAAGTATTTATGTATCTGATGTAACCGGAGAGGGAAGCACCGGGGATTCGGTTCCCGTCTGATCTAAGAGAGGAGTTTGACATATGAAAGAGAAATTCGGCAAACCACTGTATCCGCTGACAGCAGCCCAGAAGCTGCACTTTTTCTATCAGAAATACTGTCCGAAAAAGCAGGTGCTGAATATCGGTACCAGTCTTACTATTCAGCAGAGTCTGGATTTTGGAGCACTGAAGGAGGCTGTATACCAGGCTTATGCCAGATGCGAGTCCATGCGTCTGCGCTTTACACAGGATGAAGACGGCGGGGTGTATCAGTACATTGCTGACCGGGAGGAGAGGGATATTGAATTCTTTGATTTTACCGGATGGCAGGAGTGCCATGCAGAAGATAAGATGAAGGAGTGGACTTCCGTGCCTTTTGAAAGATTTGATTCCCCTTTAAACCGGGTAGTTATGATCATCACGCCGGATGGATTCCAGGGTATCTATCTGCTGGTGGACCATATGACCATGGATGCCCAGTCCCTGATCCTATTTCTCAAGGATGTCATAGAGATATATGCCAACATGAAATATGAAGGCATGGAATATCCGAAGGAGATGAAATCATACATAGAGCAGCTTAAAAAGGACCTGGAGTATGAGGCGGATTCCAGGGCAAAGAAACGTGACACGGAGTTCTTTGAGAAGATGATTTCCTCCTCCGAACCTATTTTCAACAGTATATTCGGCCCGGGTAAGCTGAAGGCAGAACGGGGAAAGGAAAAAAATCCGGATATCAGGGCAGTCACCAATGTCTCAGACAATGTGGATGCCAACATTATCACATTTCAACTGGAGGCAGACCCCTCTAATCGGCTGATGCAGTTCTGTGAGGAACATCACATTTCCATGGTATGTCTGCTGATGATGGGACTGCGCACGTATCTGCAAAAGGTAAACGGCAATGATGATGTTTCTATCAACACCACAGTGGCAAGAAGAGCCACTCTGTCGGAAAAGAGATGCGGAGGTACCAGGATACACTGCTTCCCGTTCCGCACAGTGGTGGAAAAAGGTGATACCTTTATGGAAGGCCTTAAAAAGATCAGGGACGGGCAGAACCGGATCTTCCGTCATGCAAACTATGACCCGACAGCCTATTATGCGTACAGGAATAAGTATTACAAATTAAGATCGGGACAGACCTATGAACCCTTAAGTCTGACGTACCAGCCTTTGACACTGAAGGGAAAAGGGATGGAGCGTCTGCAGGATATCCAGTACAAATCCGCCTGGTACAGCAACGGGGCAGCAGCCCATGCTCTTTACCTGACGGTTATGCACAGGGCGGAGGACAATGGTATGAACTTTAATTTTGAACACCAGACTGGTGTCGTGCATTTTGAGGACCTGCAGTATCTGTATTACTATCTGTGCCGTATCATTTTCAAAGGGGTGGAAAACCCGGATATGACAGTGGGAGAAATTTTAGAATCTGTGTAATGATTGGATTATGAATGGAGGATATGAGAAATGTTTGAGAAGCTGAAAGATATGATCTGTGAATATGTGGAAGTTGATAAAAACGCAGTTACGGAGAATTCCAGGTTTGTGGAAGATCTGGGATTCACCTCCTATGACTTTATGAGTATGATAGGGGAACTGGAGGATACATATGACATTGAGGTGGAAGAGCGTCAGGCAGCGGAGATCAGAACCGTAGGAGAGGCTGTACGCTACATCGAAAGTCTTCAGGACTAGACAGGAGGGGAACTATGAGCGGTCAGATCAACACTATGAAGGATATCATTGACTATGCGGCAGAAACCTATGGGGATGCCCCTGCCATCCGCTATAAAGTCAGAAAAGAAGTGATAACCAGGACATTCAGGGACTTAAAAAGAGACAGCGAGGCTTTTTGCAGGGCTTTGGACAGCATGGGAATGCTGGGAAAACACGTGGCGGTCATAGGTCCCACTACATATGAGTGGATCCTTGCCTATTTTGGAGCGGCCAACAGCGGATGTGTGATCGTCCCCCTGGATGCGCAGCTTCCGGCATCGGATGTGTGTGAGCTTTTGAACAGGGCGGATATCAGCGTTCTGGTCTATGATGAGCTTCGCAGGGATGTGGCAGAGATGGCAAAAGAAAAATGTCCCCAAGTCCGGTTCATGGTTTCCATGCAGGCAGAAAAGGACAAAGAACAGGTCTTGTCCCTCACCGGTCTTCTGAAAAAACATGCCGGGAGTTTTTCCTGTGAACTGGACCCTGACAAACTATGCGCCATTTTATTTACCTCAGGCACAACGGGAAAGAGCAAAGGGGTAATGCTCACACACCGTAATCTGACGGACAATGCAGTCTGTCTGGATATGAAGATTCCGGCAGGCACAGTGTCCATGACACTTCTTCCCATTCATCATGCCTACTGCTTTACTATGGATATCCTGAAAGGAATCTATATCGGCATGGTCATCTGCATCAATGACTCTATCATGCATGTGTCTAAAAATATGAAACTGTTCAAACCTGAGATCGTGCTTTTAGTCCCCATGGTGATCGAATCCATTTATAAAAAACTGAAGGAGTCCACAGGCATCCTGCCGAAGAAAATGGTGGCAAAGGCAGCTTTCGGCGGCAATTTAAAAACCATATGCAGCGGCGGAGCCTACCTTCCTCCGGAGATGGTGGGGGCATTTGCCGAGTACGGGATTACCATTCTTCAGGGATATGGAATGACAGAGTGTTCACCGGTCATCAGCACCAACCTGGAGTGGGATTCCAAAGAAGGATCTGTGGGCAGGCTTCTGCCAAACTGTGAGGCAAAGGTGGTGGACGAGGAAATCTGGGTCCGCGGTTCCAGTGTCATGATGGGATATTACAAGATGCCCGCAGAGACAGAGGAAGCTCTGGAGGACGGCTGGCTTAAGACCGGTGATCTGGGATATGTGGATCAGGATGATTTCGTATTTCTGACAGGAAGGAAGAAAAACCTGATCATCCTGAAAAACGGAGAAAATGTTTCCCCTGAGGAGCTGGAAAATGAAATCAGCAGATCGCCGCTGGTAAAGGAGATCATTGTCAGGGAGACGGAATCCGTCATTGAAGCAGAGATTTTCCCGGACTATGAATACGCCTCAAAAAAGAGGATCAGGGATGTGAGAGAAAAACTGCAGGAAGTGATCGACAACTTTAACAGAGGACTTCCCCCCTATAAAAAGATCCACGGGCTGAAGATCAGGGAGGAAGAATTTGAAAAGACGCCTTCCAAGAAAATAAAGAGGTATTAATCAGAACTTTCCAGACGGTTAAGATATTGTCTGGGTGTCACGTTTCTGTATTTTCTGAAAGCCCTGACAAAATAACTGCTGTCATTGAATCCGCATTGATAGGCTGCTTCCGTGACAGAGATGCCTTCTGCAGCCATGAGATAACAGGCCCGTTCGATGCGGTAATAGTTCAGGTAGTCAATAGGCGTCCTGTGGATGACCGCACGGAAAAAACGGCAGAAGTATTTGGAGGACATGCCGGCCAGTCTGGATAAATCCTCCAGGGTTATGGGGCTTTGATAATTCAGCTCAATATATTCCAGCACAGGCTTTAACTGCTGGAGCTTTCCCTGTGTATTGTCACGGGAGGCACAGGGGGTATAATATCCCCGGTCAAATATCAATCCATAGAGTTCAAAAAGTGCTCCGAGGGAAGTCATTTCCCATCCGGGGCCTTTTTTGCGCAGGGAATGATACAGGGTGTCTGCGCAGGTGAGGATTTCGGGCTGTTTTTTTGTGAAGCGCATGAGTATCTGTATCTGGCGGCGCTGGATCTGATAGAGATAGCTGCGGACTGCATGGGTGTGCATGAGCAGGGGCTGAGGATCAAAAACCGCGCATTCATAGATACAGTTTTCCGGTTCCCCGCCGTGAATGACACCCTCGCTGATACAGATAAGTTCCCCGGCGCTCACCACGTACTCCCGGTCATCCAGACTGAGGCGGAGCTGTCCTTCCAGAACACGGAGCAGTTCGGTCTCCCTGTGCCAGTGAAAGGGCATGTGATAGCGGGGGTGGTGTTCATCCACATAATAGTAGGCAAGAGGAAAATCCGCTGTGCCGTGGGCCTGTTTTTCATTGTAATCCAGATAGTGCATAGGTGCCTCCTGATAGTTCTCAAAAAGGTGAATATTGTCCTGTTTTTTGCCATTATATCACAGGAAATATGTTTGAAACAAGTTTAGGATGAGAATATAAGAAAACTATAGTGAACATTAGTTACTATTCACAACCACAGTCCTGGGAGGTAGTAACCAACTATTACAAGTATGGAGGTACAGAAAAATGGCAAAAAGCAGATTGATCGGAGCATATCCTGTGATCGGGATCAGACCAACCATTGACGGCAGAAGAGGGTATCTGAAAGTGAGGGAATCCCTGGAAGAACAGACTATGAATATGGCAAGGTCTGCCGCACGCCTTTTGGAGGAGAATCTGAAATATTCAAACGGTGAGCCGGTAAAAGTTGTCCTTGCGGACACCACCATAGGACGTGTGGCAGAGGCGGCAGCCTGTGCGGACAAATTCAGAAGGGAAGGCGTTGACATTACGCTGACTGTGACACCGTGCTGGTGTTATGGAGCAGAGACCATGGATATGGACCCGCAGACCATAAAAGCAGTCTGGGGATTTAACGGGACAGAGCGCCCGGGTGCCGTATACCTGGCAAGCGTGCTGGCCACTCATGCGCAGAAGGGGCTTCCGGCATTCGGGATCTACGGCCATGACGTACAGGCAGCAGATGCCACGGATATTCCCGATGATGTCAGGGAAAAGCTTCTGCGTTTCGGCCGTGCGGCAGTGGCGGCAGCATCCATGAGAGGCAAATCCTATCTGCAGATCGGTTCTGTAACCATGGGGATCGGCGGTTCTATCATTGACCCGGATTTCATTGAATCTTATTTGGGAATGCGGGTGGAATCTGTAGATGAAGTGGAACTGATCCGCCGTATGGCAGAGGGCATCTATGATGAGGAAGAGTATAAAAAGGCATTGGCTTGGACAAAAGAGCACTGTATCGAGGGATTTGACAAGAACCCGGAGGCAGTGCAGAAGAGCAGAGAACAGAAGGATTCTGACTGGGAATTTGTAGTGAAGATGATGTGCATCATCAAGGATTTAATGAACGGAAATGAGAATCTTCCCGAGGGATGCGAGGAGGAGAAGGTGGGACACAATGCATTGGCAGCCGGCTTCCAGGGACAGAGGCAGTGGACAGACTTTTATCCCAACGCGGACTTTGCGGAAGCCATGCTGAACACCTCCTTTGACTGGAACGGAGCCAGAGAGCCGTACATTCTGGCTACAGAGAACGATGTACTCAATGGTCTGGGAATGATGTTTATGAAGCTGCTCACCAACAGAGCGCAGATTTTCGCAGACGTGCGTACATACTGGAGCCCGGAAGCTGTAAAGGAAGCTACAGGTTACACACTGGAGGGCAAAGCAGCGCAGGCCGGCGGTTTCATACATCTGATCAACTCCGGCGCAGCCTGCCTGGATGCCTGCGGGGAAGCAAAGGATGAAAACGGAAATAGTGTGATCAAGCCATGGTTTGATGTGACAGAGGAAGACCAGGACGCTATTATGAAGGCAGCTACCTGGAATGCAGCAGATTTCGGATATTTCCGCGGCGGCGGTTATTCCTCCAGATTCCTGACAGATGCGGAGATGCCAGTGACTATGATCCGGCTGAACCTGATAAAAGGACTGGGACCGGTGCTGCAGATCGCAGAGGGATGGACCATCAAGCTTCCTGCCGAGGTATCTGACACGATCTGGAAACGTACGGATTACACCTGGCCGTGTACATGGTTTGCACCGAGAGTCAGTGGAGAGGGCGCTTTTAAGACGGCTTACGATGTGATGAACAACTGGGGAGCCAACCACGGCGCCATCAGCTATGGCCATATCGGGGCTGATTTGATCACCATGTGCTCCATGCTCAGAATTCCAGTGGCTATGCACAATGTTCCGGAGGAAAAAATCTTCCGTCCTGCAGCATGGAACGCGTTTGGTATGGATAAAGAGGGGCAGGACTACAGAGCATGTGCAGCTTACGGCCCGCTTTATAAATAGGAAGGAAAAAATAGGAAGGAAGATAAAAATGCTGGGAAAACAGATGCTGGCAGCAGATTACGGGGCCTCCGGCGGCAGGGTGATGCTGGGCAGCTTTGACGGGGAGAAAATTTCTCTGCAGGAGGTTCACCGCTTTGCAAACGAGCCTGTGATCTTAAACGGAAAAAACAACAGTACCATGTACTGGGATTTTCTGCGGCTTTTTCATGAGCTGAAGACAGGGATCACAAAGGCTGGGATCATGCAGGGCAGGTCAGGCGCGGATATAAGCAGTATCGGTGTGGATACCTGGGGCGTGGACTATGGTTTGCTGGGGAAAGACGGCATGCTTTTATCCAATCCGGTCCACTACAGGGATTCCCGGACAGAGGGAATGCTGAAAATGGCGTTTTCGCGTATGGACAGGGAGAGGATCTACGAGATAACAGGGAGTCAGTTTATGGAGATCAATACAGCATTTCAGCTCATGGCAGAGCAGGAGTACAGAAAAGAGCTGTTGGAACAAGCAGAGAATATGCTTTTAATGCCGGATCTGTTTTCGTATTTCCTGTCAGGGGAAATGGGGAGCGAGTATACCATCGCTTCAACCACACAGATGCTGGATGCCGCTAAAAAAGACTGGTCCAAAGAGGTACTGGAAGGTTTGGGCCTTCCCTCCCGGATATTAAAACCGGTGCTCATGCCGGGAACCCGGCTGGGCAGTCTGAGAAATGAGATCCAAAAGGAGCTGGGTGTGGGATCTCTGGATATCATAGCAGTGGCAGGCCATGATACCCAGAGCGCGATGGCTGCCGTCCCGGCAGAGACAGATGACTTCCTGTTTTTAAGCTGCGGTACCTGGTCTTTGCTGGGTACAGAGCTTAATGTGCCTCAGATCGACAAAAGATCATTTGCCTGCAATATGACAAATGAAGGTGGCTGCGGCGGCAAGACATCATTTTTGAAAAATATCATCGGTCTGTGGCTGATCCAGGAGAGCCGGAGACAGTGGATGCGTGAGGGATGCGAATATAGTTTTGGGCATCTGGAATCCATGGCAGGAGACGCAGAGCCGTTTTTCTCTTTTGTGGACCCTGATGCGCCGGAGTTTGTGCCCTCAGGGAATATTCCCCGCCGGATCCGGGAGTTCTGCAGGCGTACAGGGCAGAAGGCTCCGGAGCGTGTAGGCCAGGTGGTGCGCTGTATTGACGAAAGCCTTGCGCTGAAATACAGGATGGTCCTGGACGAAGTCTGTGCATGCACAGGCAGGAACTATCAGGCGGTTCACCTGGTAGGCGGCGGTGCCCAGAGCGCCCTTTTGTGCCAGATGACTGCCAATGCCTGCGGCATTCCTGTGATCGCCGGGCCTGTGGAGGCCACGGTCTATGGAAATCTGGCCATGCAGCTTGTGGCTGCAGGAGAAGTAAAGGATCTGAAAGAGGTACGGAGGATCATCCGAAATTCTGAGAATATGAAGGTGTATGAGCCACAGGACACGGAGCAGTGGCAGGAGGCCTACGGTCATTATAAAACAATTGTCCGGTAGGGCGGGAATACATAGAAATGCAGCAGGGATTTTCTGGTTACTATTCACAGCACTGCGCTTTTTGCAGGGCTGTGAATAGCAACATTTTTTGAGACAAAAATGGAGGAAATGAAATGGAATTAAGTTATATGGAGCTTAGGGAACAGATTTGCGATGTATGCCATAAAATGTGGCAAAAAGGCTGGGTGGCGGCAAACGACGGGAATGTTTCCGTAAAATTAGAGGACGGGACATTTCTGGCAACCCCTACGGGGATGAGCAAAAGCTTTATCACCCCGGAAAAGCTGGTGCACATTGACAAAGAAGGAAATATTCTGGAAGCCGAGGATGGCTGCCGTCCTTCTTCAGAGATCAAGATGCATCTTCGCTGTTATCAGGAGAGGAAAGACGTGGGAGCTGTCCTGCATGCACATCCGCCTGTAGCCACAGGATTTGCGGTGGCGAATAAGGCTCTTGATGAATATTCCATGATTGAAACTGTGATTGCTCTGGGATCTGTGCCTGTAACTCCGTATGGAACTCCCTCCACTTATGAAGTGCCGGAAGCGATCGCTCCTTATCTGGGGGAACACGACGCTGTGCTTCTGCAGAATCATGGAGCACTGACAGTGGGGGCGGATGTGATCACCGCTTATTATCGGATGGAAACCCTGGAACTGTTTGCGCAGATCAGTCTGAATGCGCATCTGCTTGGCGGGGCAAAGGAAATCTCTCGGGAAAATATCGACAGACTGATCTCCATGAGAAAGGGATATGGCGTGACAGGAAGACATCCCGGATATAAGAAATATACTTCCGAAGAAAAATAATGTGAAGGAAAATGGTGAATGAGATGCTGAAAGGAATTCCGAAGATTGTGCCGCCAGAGCTTTTAAAGGTACTGGCAGAGATGGGACATAGTGACAGGATCGTGATCGCGGATGGGAATTTTCCTGCGGAGAGTATGGGAAAGGACTGCATTGTTATCCGGATGGACGGCCATGGTGTGCCGGAGGTACTGGACGCGGTGCTGAGCCTGATTCCCCTGGATGGGTATGTGGAGCACCCCATGAGTCTTATGGAGGTTATGCCCGGGGATGATGCGGAGACGCCAATCTGGGATACTTACAGGGAGATTGTGAGAAAGTATGAAGAGCGTGGAGACCGTGTGATCCAAAATGTGGAGAGATTTGCCTTTTACGAGGAGGCAAGGAAAGCTTATGCTATCGTGGCTACAGGGGAAAGCGCTGTCTATGCCAATGTGATGCTGCAAAAAGGAGTGATATAGGCTCTTATATAGCTTGTGGGAAGACAGGCATGAGTAAGAATGGCAGATGGGGTGTCTTTAGCAGACGCCCCATTGTTTTATTTTAGAAGTTGAATTCATTTTCCCAGGGAAAATCAGAGGATTCCTCCAGGCTTTTGGGCCAGTGGCTGCACCAGTCGGGAACTGTTGGTGATTCTATGCGGTCCATGCTGGGCGTGTAGGGCTTGATGTCCAGGAGTGGAGTGTTGTCATTGGCGTCTATGTAGGCCAGGCCGATCACACCGTTCTCATGATCAATATATGTGACCTGGGCTGTTGAGAGGGCTATGGGATTGGGGCGTATGGGTGACCTGGTGGCAAAGATGCCCAGGACGGCAGGTGCCTTTTTGTAGGGCTGCTCTGTTTCCAGCACGGAGCGGGCTTCTTTGGTGTCAAAATCACTGAACCACCAGAGAACTTCAATGTGGCTGAAACCGTCTAAAGCCTGCAGTGCCGGGAGGTATTCCGGATCAAGGGTTATAAACGCCTCTTCCTGATCATTGTGGATGGTCCCGATGGGATGTACCTGGTATGTTGTCATTGTGTTTTCCTCCATATATCACTTATTTGTAAGGTCAATATAGACCCTGACACGGTGTGAGAGTCAAGAGGTGGATTTTATCTCCAATGGGATTTGTATTTCTGTCAGATAATTTTGAGGATTTTCTTCATTCCATGGACCCCGGTGGACAATCTGTCTGCTCTGTCCTGTCATTTGGTAGCGGTGGTTTTTCTGCAGCCATCGGGCAAAGGAGAGATAGGCCCCGGCTATGTTGGAAAAGGGACCGTAAACCATTGTGCAGGCCATAGAAGGCACCGGATCCGTAAGGCGAAAGGTAAAATCTTTGGTGCTCTTTCCCGCTTTTTTAACAGGTGCGCATATTTCCACATCGACTTCTGTCTCTTTGTATTCCCTGTCGTGGTAAATGGAAAAGGTATTGGGTGAGACCTGGATCTTGTTTTCCTCTGCGAAAAGGCACATCTCCTTCCACAAAATGCCCTCCGCATAGTAATCCGGAAGGACGCGTCTGAGGGAAAGTACCTGAACGGCAGGGATGGATTTTATGAAGACATGGTACTGCATTTCATTTTTTTCATGTAGGATATCTTTTTTTGCAAGTTCTATTTTTTGAAGCTTATCCTGTTCTGCCTGAATGTTTTTTTGGATTTCCGCATATTTTCGGTCCAACTGCTCCATCAGGGAAGTTTCACTATCTGCTGCAAGGGCAGCGGCAATCTCCGCAACCTGGAAACCGCTGTCCCGCAGATAAATGATCTTATTCAGGGTGGGGATCTGCTGGGCGGAGTACATACGGTAGCCGGTCCAGGGGTCAGTGCTGGAAGGCTTCAGTAGACCGGCCTCGTCGTAATACCGCAGCATGCGGATGGATACCTGTGTCAATTTTGAAAATTCACCTATTTTGAACATGCTGTCACCTGCTGTCTATAATTGTATGGTCAGTCCGACACCCACCTCTTCAATGTCCATATACTTCAGCATCTGGGCCTTGGCTTTCAGGGAAACACAGTGGCAGGGATACAGCATATCCGGAGACAGATCGCTCAGAAAACGAATGGTTTCCTCAAGCTTTGAGTCTGTGTCAAACAGATGGAATCCGCCTATGATACCTGTAATACGTTGATCCTGACAGACTTTGCGAGCGTGATCCGTGATGCTGCAGATACCGCTGTGGGAACAGCCGGTGACAATAAAAAGCCCTTGATCCGTCCTGCACACCAGTGCGGAATCGTCCAGGCAGAGGTCCTCCCTTTCTGCGCCGTCTATTATGGTCGTGCCAATGGCCTTTCGCTTTTCAAAGCTGTAAAGCTCCGGAATCTGACCCAGGAAAATACAGTTTTCCGAGAGAAAAACAGGCGCCTCAGCGGGCTGATAACAGAACAGCCTGTTGATCTCTTCCAGGGAAAAGGGGGCACCTATGTACTCGTTCTCATAGGATTTTGGCCGGAAACACAGAGGATGGGCCACCAGCCGGGCATTTGGAAGGGCATATTGTTCACGCAGGTATTTTAAGCCTCTGCTGTGGTCATTATGACCGTGGGAGAGCACAATATGCGTGACAGCATTTAAGTCTATACCCATGGAAACAGCATTTTTTATGAAGATATGGGAGTAGCCGGTATCAAAGAGGATTTTTAGATCATCAATCTCTATGTAATAGCTCACTGCCGGTTCCCCTGCATAATATTGGTCGATATACGTGTTATTGTCCACCAGAACAGTTAATTTCATCTGAGAGCCTCCTGATCTTGTATTTGATCATCTCAAAAGCAAAAGTCACTCCAGCATAATTTCCTTTAAAGAAATGTTCTTTATTCTAACAGAATAACACAGCATGATAAATTCATAAACCAAAATAAAAGAAAATAAAACAATAAAAAACGCCTGCCAGTTAAAGGTGTAATCCGGAACATTGGGAATATCCTTATAGATGATCTTAACCATACTTTTTATCAGTACATACTGATACATGGTTCCAACAGCAAATCCTCCATAAGCCACAGGCCTGTATCCATCAAGGATCGCCTTCCGGCAGTCCTTCTGGGAATATCCGAACACCCGCATCATAGCGATCGTCTTTGTGTTGGCATCCACCACTGTTGTGACAGACAGAAGAAGCGTTGTAAAGGAAAGCACGATACCAATGACAAAAATGATCACAGCAAACATGGCACTGGCCAGTTCCTTCATACCAAAAGTCATCTGCATCATGGAAGAGTAACAGAAAGAAGCAAATCCAATAAAAAATAAAAGAGAGATACGGCTTCTGGCAGTGCTCTGCCTCAGATCCTGCAAAAAGGAAAGTGACTTCCGGCTGTTACCTTTTTGTCGCCTTAGCTTGAAAATTCCGCCCTGTTTGCCGCGAAGCAGAGTCAGCACAGGGCTTCCGAGTTTACGGCATCCATAGAGGACCGCGAGAATGGAAAAAAATCCCGCAGGGATCAGAACAAGAAAAAAGAGCAGCGCCCAATGAAAATGGACGGCAATGTCTGGCAGGATCTTATCTTCATTCATCACCCTGTAAAAGGTAGGCATCAGTAAAAAAGAGGATGCAAATCCAATACCGGTACCCAACAGCACACAAAGTCCAAATACCCAGAAGCCTCGGGCAATCTTAAAATCGGAATATCCCAGAGCCTTCAGGATGCCCAGTTCTTTTCGGTGACAGTCAATATAATGCTTAATATAAAAAAATAACATGATAACAGAAGTAAGCAAAAGACAGCCTCCGCTCACACAACTGATCATCTTGCCGGATGAGACCTGGGCTTCATAAAATACAGTAACTGCCCCCGGCGTGATCTCATCCCGTATTCCAGCCATATCCATATTAAAATTCAGGAACAAGGTGCAGACGAAGACTGCACAGCAGGATATAATAAAAATCCCAGTAAATTTCGCTGCGTCTCTGAATCCTACGACCATATGATCACCATCCTATCTCATAAGCAGTTTTCGGGGCGGCATTCCTATATAAATCTGTGACTTTGCCGCTGTTCATCAGGATCACCTTATGAGCCATCTGGGCAATATTCTGATTATGTGTAACCATGACGACTGTAAAACCGTACATGTCCTGCAGCTTACAGATATAATCCAGTACCAGCCTTCCGGTTTCCTCATCCAAAGCCCCGGTAGGTTCATCCAGAAACAGCACTTTAGGTTTTTTCGCCAATGCCCTTGCAACAGAGACACGCTGCTGTTCCCCGCCGCTGAGTTCTCCCGGCAGTTTTTCCAGTTTATCACCAAGCCCTACCGCTTTGATCATATCCCGGTAATCCTTATTTCCCGACAGATCAGCTCCCATCTTCACATTCTTATCCACGTTCATGTGAGGCAGAAGATAATACTGCTGGAAAATAAATCCCACATATTCTTTCCGGAACTGTGTCAGCTCGCTTTCACTAAGTCCTGTAATTTTTTTTTCGCCATAGAACACGTCTCCTTTATCCGGCGTCTCCAGTCCGGACAGAACATTCAGCAATGTGGATTTTCCTGAACCGGAAGCTCCCAGGATGACAGCAAACTCTCCCTCCTCTATGTCCAGAGAAATCCCCCTGAGCACGGGCAGAGAGTTGTCACTGCTTCCGTAAGACTTAAAAATATCACAAGCTCTGATCATACCGTTCACCTGCCTTTATATTTTTCAATACGCCTATAAAAATTTCTGTTACCATTTTTTCGATCTCCTCCTCCTCAAAGCTGCAGACATTTGTTGCGCAGAGTGCAGCGATCCCATGTGTATAAATCCACAAATGCCGATACAAAGCCCATGCGTCCTCCTCGTTCAGTCCATACTGTGCCTGAATCGAATGCAGGATCTCTTCATGATTATCATCAATTGCAAAAAGCACATCCTTCACCCCGGGTGTCTCCGCCCTCTCTCTCATAAACAAAAGCCGGAAAAGCTGAGGCTCCCTTCTGGCGAATCCGATATATTCCATCCCCACACTCTTAAAAGCCATCTCCTGTGAAAGTCCCTGCTTCACACACCGGTTATAAACATCCTTAGCAGCCCGTACAATCTCTTCCTGTACCTCTTCCATACTCTGAAACACAGTAAACACAGGTCTGGCAGAACTCCCCAGCTCCATCCCCAGCTCCCTGGCCGTAACCGCACCCATCCCCCTTTTCCTCACGATACTCAATCCCGCATTCACAATCTCTTCCCTAGTAAACTTAGCCTTAGGCGGCATCCCTCATCACTCCATCCCTAATAATATTCAAATATCCGCTATATCACTCGTCCTAAACCACTCGATTTAAAACATATGATTTAAAACGTATGCTTTCATAATAACACATCACCCCCCAATGTCAACTAAAATCCCAATATTCCATCATTTATCCAAACAATCTCCATCCATTCATCCCACCCGCACTCTCAAAGAACCTCCATCCATCTCCTTCATAATCCAAATAATCTCTGCTCATCCATCTTGTTCACATTCGCAATAACCTCTGTTCATTTATTCCATTCATGACCCAGAGAACCTCCGTCTATCCATCTCCTTTACAATCAAAATAACCTCCACTCATTTATCCCATCCGCATTCCACCAACAGGAAAGAGCAGCGGTCCGGGGGCAGGGCAGGCAGGGATAATTCAGTAGGCTAAGTGGAGCGGCAGGCAGATCCACCTGCGGCAGACACTTAATGAGGAGGCCTTTGCCGACGAATTTAGTGAATGCCAGCAGGTTAGCTGCCTGCCAGCGGAACGTCGGATGAATTATCCCTGCCTGCCCTGCCCCCGGACCGCTGCTCTTTCCGTCCGTGAGCCACCCAACTCACATGGACCACATCCCCCATTGCATCTCCCCGCCCAAAATGCTAAACTAAGAACAAACGTTCCTCACTAACAAAAAACCAACAGGAGTTCCCCATGCAAATAGAAGATTTAATCGTATACCAAAAAACCATCCCATCAACACCCCCGCAGTATGCCCCATATCCATCCGGCCTGTCAGAGGAAATCTGCTCCCACCTGTCCTCCACAGGAATCAAAAGCCTCTACACTCATCAGGCAGAGATGTTCACCCAGGCCATGCAGGGGAAAAATATAGTCATCACAACCTCCACAGCCAGCGGCAAGACCCTGGGATTCCTTCTCCCTGTCATACAGGAAATACTGACCAATCCCCAGTCCAGGGCTATTTTCCTGTATCCTACAAAAGCCCTGGCAAGCGACCAATACCGGGCAATACAACCCTGGACGGAGGCATTTGGACAGCACAGACTGTCCGCAGGGGTATATGATGGCGATACCCCTCCTGCCGAGCGGAGCCGAATCAGGAAGAATGCCAACATCATCCTTACCAACCCGGAGATGCTCAACAGCGCATTCCTTCCTAACCACAGCAAAGCCGGCTTTGATTTTATCTTTTCAAACCTGAAATACATAGTCATAGACGAGCTGCACACATACCGCGGTGCATTTGGTTCACACCTTGCCAATGTATTCCGCCGCCTGTCCAGGATATGCAGATACTATCACGCCACTCCTCAGTTCCTCTGCAGTTCCGCTACCATAGCAAACCCTGTGGAACTTGCCCAGGCAGTCTGTCAGAGGGAATTTCTCTGCATTGACAGGGACGGTTCCCCTGCTCCGGAGAAAAAATATGTTTTTCTCCAGCCGCCTAAGATATACGGGAAAGACAACCAGTATTACGGGCAGGTGCAGAGTAACTCTGTGGCGGCGTCCATGGCGGCAGAGCTGACAGAGAAGGGACAGAGCTTTCTCACATTTGCCAAATCCCGCAGAAATGTGGAAGTTATCCTAAAAGAAGCCCGTGATCTGCTGGAAGGGGAGGGCATTCCCGGTGCAGGACTTACAGAGCGGATTTCAGGCTACCGGGGAGGCTATACCCCAAGAGAACGGAAAGAGATTGAAAGGAAAATGACGGCCGGGGAGCTTTGCGGCCTTATTTCCACCAACGCTCTTGAGCTGGGCATAGACATCGGTAAAATAGACACAACCGTGCTCGCCGGATTTCCGGGAACCAGAGCTTCCTTTTGGCAGCAGACAGGAAGAGCCGGAAGAAGCGGCAGAGCCTGTACCAACTATCTGATCCTGGACAACCTGCCGTTTGACCAGTATATCTCCATCAATCCGGACTGGCTTTTTGACGGGGAGAGCGAGAGCGCAGTGGTGGACAGAGACAATCTTCTCATTGAACTTGCCCATATCCGGGCAGCGGCGGCGGAACTGCCCCTTACTCTTGATGATATCGCTGTTTTTCCCGATCTGGGTGAGACGATACCGGTTCTTCTGCGGGTAAAAGAGCTGCATGCCCAGGATGGCAGATTTGCCTGGTCCGGAGATACATTTCCGGCAGGTGACTATAGTCTTAGAAATATAGATAAGGTCAGATATAAACTGGTGGACCGGGAGAATTCCAGGATCATTACAGAGATGGATGAGATGCAGGCTTTCCGGGAGATCCATGAAGGTGCAGTGTACATGCACGGAGGCGCCCAGTATGAAATCGTACAAATGGACAGGGAGACGAAAACCTCCTATGCGGTACCCTTTTGCGGAAACTATTACACCATGCCGGGAAGCGCCGCAGAGATCCGTGTCATACATGGGAATGCAGAGAAGGAATATAAAAGGATAAGGGTTTCATTCGGTGATGTCAATGTAAAGGAATCCGTTTACATGTATAAAAAACTGCAGTTCCACAACCATCAGAATTTGGGATACGGGCAGCTTGAGCAGCCCTTGTCCAAGGATTTTGACACGGAAAGTACCTGGATCACCATTCCCTCAAATGTTGTGAAGGTTTACAGGAGTCTGATAAGGGAAACAGGAAACGGACAGGTTTTGAGAAACAACCATTTTGAAGGCGTCTGCTATGCACTTCGGAATGCTGCCCGGATGGCAACCATGACAGAACAGGAGGATATAGGCATCACCATGTCAGGCAATGCGCTGGATATGGGTGCAGGTCTCGAGGAAGAAGTCTGCCTCTATATTTTTGATGAGTATGTGGGCGGCCTGGGATATGCGGAAAAAGCCTATGAACTCATGCCGAAGATCATAGAACACGCCATAGAGATGGTAAGCGGCTGTAAATGTAAAGACGGCTGCGCGGCCTGCGTAGGTGATTATCGGCTGGACAAAAGCATTGTGCGCTGGGGTCTGGAAAATCTGCTGATGGAACTGGATCCTCCCATGGGGATGAAACTGCCCGAACACGCGCCCTCCACTTATATGCAGAAACCGTTCGCGTTTGCGGAGCTTCCCTCCAAATGGAAAGAATTCTGCGCTTTGCTGAGCAGGAATGGGGAGTCCATGGCAACATTTTTGAATACTGTGGAGGAGGTAAACATTGAAGGAAACATATTGTTTCTTCCCACATCCAGCACCTTTTATCAGATGTGGATCCTGGAAGACGCCAACAGGCAGAGCCTGAAAAATATGATTGCCTTTTACACAGATGCCCCGGCTGCCCTTCGCCTGGAAGTGCGTCTGTCAGACAAGGGGAGCAATAAGAAGGACACAGAGGAAAAGATCAGACGGAGATATTCGCATTTACATGACGGGAAAAACGGTTGACAGTGCGGGGGATACAGCATGGAATTGAATTTTGAAAAAGAACTGGACAGACTGAATCCATATCAAAGAGAAGCGGTTCTGGATGAGAGTCCTGCCTGTGTGGTGAACGCAAACGTGGGGAGCGGCAAGACGACAGTGCTGATCGCCAAGATCCAGTATCTGCACCATATAAAAGGGGTGGGTTACGAGGATATGACAGTGCTCACCTTTACAAATAAAGCAGCAGATGAGATCAAATCCAGACTTTTGGCAGCAGAACCGGACCTGCCTGCGGATAAGCTCAGGGGGTTCGGCACCTTTCACAGTACAGCTCTGTATTATCTGCGGGAATTCCTTTCTGTGGAGAACCTGGGTTATACGAAGGAGTTTCTGGTCATAGACCCCGAGGAGGAACTGGAGCTTGCCTATGACCTGATCAGGCAGTATAAGCTGAAGATAAAATATAAGAACCGCCTTAAAAAAAGACTAGAGTCAGCCATGGCTGTCCGGGAGGAGGAAAAAAGGGTTTCAAAATATCAGGATGATATTTTTAAGCTTGCCGGGCTGCTTGGGGAGGAGAAGGCAAAGCAGGATAAAATGACTTTTTTTGACCTGTTGGAAAATGCAAATTTTCTCCTGAAGGAGGAAAAGCAGAAATCTGTATCTCCCAAGTGGGTCATAGTAGATGAAGTCCAGGACAGTGACACCCAGCAGCTTGTCTTCATGGACCTTCTCATAAGCCGCGGAGCCAGCCTGTTTGCGGTGGGGGATCCAAACCAGGTGATCTATAGCTGGCGGGGCAGTGCCTTTCAGATATTTTATACTTTAAAGCACAAATATCAGGCAAAGGAGCTTGCGCTTCCCGTCAACTACCGTTCCAGTACCTCTATTTTGGAAGCTGCCCGGTGTTTTCTCCAGAACGGCATCCCTCTTACAGGAGTCCGGGAGCCGGGAAGCAGGATCATAGTCAGACGCCAGTATGATGCTTTTCAGGACGCCTGCTATCTTGCGGCCAGAATGAAAAAACTGCATGAAGAGGGCATATCTTATGGAGAGGTGGCTGTGTTTTACCGTCTGCAGAGCCAGTCCCAAATATTTGAGGATGTGTTCTTAAGAGAGGGTATCCCCTTCGAGGTATCCTTAAAGAAGACGGTGGGTGATGTGCCTGTGCTCAAATGGTGCATCCGTCTTCTTCGCTTTTCTCTGAATACAAAGGACGCGGCATCCGGGATCTATGTGCTGTCCAGCCGGGAGTACGGGGAAGGCATCAGCGGGAAAAAAGCTGAGGAGATCGTCCGGGACGGTCAGCGGGGAAAATCTGTCTTGTTTGATAAAATGTGCGGACTGATGGAAAAATGCAGGGAACTGGACAATGAGGAGGAGCTGTTTTCCTATTTTGAACTGGACCGGTATTTAAACCCTGTGTCGGTATCATTTTGCGAGGACAGTGACGCAGTGCACAGAATGTTTGGAATCATGTATGCCTATGTGAGAGAACAGCAGACAGACCGGGTGTCAGGAATGCGGGAGTTTGTCAATTCCTCCTCGCTCTACGGACTGGATGTGCTGCGGGAGGATATCAGCCGGGAGAAAGACAGCGTAAAACTCATGACCATCCATGCATCAAAGGGGCTGGAGTTTTCATGTGTGTTTATCACAGGGGTGAATTATGGGTTGATTCCGCTCAGAACCAGGGATATGGAGGGGGAGGAGGAAGAGAGAAGACTGTTTTTTGTGGGGATCACCAGAGCAAAGGATCATCTGGAGCTGTCCTATTACACCAATCCTCAGGAGAGGGCTGAACCGGGGGAGAGCCGTTATATCCGCATGATTCCGCCAAGGCTTTTGGAAAGCTGCGAGGATACAGGCCCTGCTGTGAGCCTGCAGGACTTAAAACGCCAGGTGCAGGAACAGAGGCGCAGCATGTCTGCCGGGGGTTCGGAACAGAGAACGCATCAGAAATCGGAAGAGAGACCGGAAGAGAGGCCGGAAGAGAGATTGGAACAGACAGAACCGGCCAAACAGCAGAAGCTTGTCCGGCATTCCAGATATGGAACAGGCGTTGTGGTGAGTGAGGATGAAACCATGCTGGAAGCAGAATTCGAGGGATATGGAAAAAAAGAATTTATAAAAGCATTCAGTGAACTGGAGTATATATAGAAGCAGCAGACAGAAACTTCTTTGGAAAGGCGGAAACATGATCGGTAGAAGAAAAAAACTACTATGACAGCGGAGATAGAAGCGGTTCTAAAAAAAGAGCAGGCATTTCTAAAACGAAATGAGGAGAAGAAAGGGTCTTTTCTTGACCGGACTTTAGAAGAAAAGGTACCGGCCAGGCTGCAGGAGACTTTGGATAAGGCGTTTGAAAAGGCATTCGGCCTCATATTTGAGAAGGGAACGGATGTGATAGAGAAGACATATTCCAGGGAGAAGATAGAGCACACGTATAAAGTAGATGCCTACGCAGCCGGACTGCTGGAAAATAAAAAAACACTCCGCGCCTTTAAAAAGAAGGCGGAGGCTGCGGGAAATAAAAATCTTCTCCTGGCAGGAGTGGAAGGAGTAGGCCTTGGGATACTGGGTATCGGTCTTCCGGATATTCCTCTTTTTACAGGCATGATACTGAAAAGTATCTATGAGACGGCACTGCACTATGGATTTCCTTATGACACAGAGGAGGAGAAATATTTCATACTGCTGCTCATTCAGGCAGCCCTGTCTTACGGAGAGGAGCTGGAAGCGATCAATGACCGGGCAGACAGGTTTATCATGGAACAGACCCTGCCCCATGGATATGACAGCAGAGAACAGATAAAAGAAACCTCCGCTGTTCTTTCAGGGGAACTGCTGTATATGAAGTTCCTTCAGGGGATTCCCGTGGCAGGCGTGATCGGAGGAGCTTATGATTCCGTCTATCTCAAAAGAATACTTGACTACGCCAAATTAAAGTACAGAAAAAGGTTTTTAATGTATAAAGACAAAGCACATTGACTTGCTGTAAAATACATCCTATACTTAAAAGTAATAGAGAAAAACATGGTAACTGTGAGGGTACTGAAAAGCTTAAAAGCTGCAGGGCTGTCTGTGAGAAAGAGTTGAGGGGAAGGGCATATGCAAAAGAGAATGATGACTATTTTTCTGTTGGTCGCTCTTATATTATCAGGTCTGTTGTCCCTGTATTCTATGGGAAATCTTCAGGGAAATGCAAGAGTCATCAATTATACCGGTGTTGTGCGCGGAGCAACCCAGAGGCTGGTGAAGGAGGAACTGGAAGGTCACAGGGATGACGCTTTGATCAGCAGACTGGACGGCATTATTGAAGAGCTGCGCACCGGTAAAGGGGAGAACCATCTGGTCAGGCTGAAGGACTCAGAATACCAGGAAATGATGACCAGCATGCAGGAGCGCTGGAGTGAAATAAAACAGGAGATCCTGAAAGTGAGAGACGGCGCGGACAGCGGCCGGCTTTACAGTCTCAGCGAAGACTTTTTCTGGCTGGCTGATGAGAGTGTCGGCGTTGCGGAGGAATATGCGGAACGCTATGTCCGTATGGCACAGATCTGCTTTGCCGCCCTGATTTTCATATGTACTGTTGCGGCGGTTCTGCTGGCATTCTATATGAAAAAGCAGGAAAAGCGGCGCAGGGCTGTTGATATGATGGAAAATGCCAATTTGGAAAAAAGTCGAAAGCTTTCCAGAATGACCAAGGATCTGCAGGCTCCCATGAACGAAATATCGGAACTTTTATATGTCTCTGATATGGATACCTATGAGCTGTTATTTATAAATGATGCGGGAAAGCGCAGTTTTCATGTGGATGATATTAAAGAAAAAGTGTGCTACCGCGTACTTCAGGGAAGGGACAGCCCCTGCCCCTTCTGTACCAATAAATTTTTAAAGAGCGGAGAGAATTACACCTGGGAGACTACCAATCCGATCACAGGCCGCCATTATCTGTTAAAAGACCGTCTGATCGAATGGGACGGAAGGCGGGCACATCTGGAGCTGGCTTTTGACACTACGGAAGCGGAACATGAAAAAGAAAAGCTGAAATACGCCCTGAGTTCACAGCAGATGGTGATGGAGTGCGTTAGAACTCTGTACTGCAAAAAGGATATGAAAGATGCAGTGAGTGATGTTCTCCAGGAGATTGGAACCTTTTTAAAAGCTGAGAGAGCTTATATGTTTAATCTGCGGGAAGGTTTTTTGTACAGAGATTATGAGTGGTGTGCTTCGGGTGTGGAAAATGGAGAGAAAGTTCTTAGGGGGCTGCCCCATGAGCGGCTGGAACAGTGGCGGGAGGTGCTGAACCAGAAAGGCTGTATCGTTATAAAGGATACAAAAGAGTTTAAAGAAGTATTTCCGGGAAGTGAAGCGATCATCGAAGAACGGAACATCCGCAATACGGCTGTGGCACTACTTGAGAGAGAAGGGGTTCTGATGGGATGTCTGGGAGTGGATAACCTTCCGGAGGAACGTCTGATGAACATTGGTTCCATTCTCCAGACCCTTTGCTACTTCATTCTGCTGGCCTATCGGAGAGCCGAGGATGAGCAGCAGCTTTCCCATCTCAGCTATCACGATACCCTGACATCCTTTTACAACAGAAACCGTTACATTGAAGATATGCAGGAGATGACCGGAAAAGTGGGAAGTGTTGGTATCGTCTATTTGGATGTCAACGGGCTTAAGGACATCAATGACCGGTATGGCCATGCGTTTGGGGACAAAGTGCTCATAGAGTGCGCAGAGCGCATGAAGCAGGTTTTTGGGGAAGGAAATTTCTATCGGGTGGGAGGCGATGAGTTTGTGATCGTCTGCCCTTCGGTCTCCAAGGAACAGTTCCGGGGAATGGTGAGTGAGCTGAGAGCTGCTTTTAAAAGAGATGAGCTTTGTAAGGCCGCAATTGGGTCCCAGTGGACAGAAAAGCTTATGGATGTGGGACAGGCAGTGGCCAATGCAGACGCCAGAATGTATGAGGACAAAAAGGAATTCTACAGAAATAATCCGGCTTCAAAAAGGTACCGTCATCACAGCGATGAACTGCTTTATCTGACGGACCCTGAAATCCTCAGAGAGGAGATCAGCAGAAACCAGTTTGTAGTCTATCTGCAGCCTAAGATTTCCTCGGCGGACAGGATGGCAGTGGGGGCGGAGGCTTTGATCCGGTATCAGTCAAGAGACGGTTCTCTGGTGCTTCCCGGCAATTTCCTGCCTCTGCTTGAGGAGTCCCAGACTGTCAGCCAGATCGATTTCTTTGTATTTGAATTCATCTGTTCCAAGATAAAGGAATGGAGCAGGGAGGGGAAAAAAGGATTTCCTGTATCCGTGAATTTCTCCCGGTATTCCCTGATCCAACCGCACTTTATAGAGCGGCTTCTCTCAATCTGTGAAAAATATGAAATATCCCCCAGATATCTTGAAATCGAAATCACAGAGACGGTGAGAAGCATTGATAACATAGATATCGGAGTTCTGATCGAAAATCTCAGGGAGGCGGGTTTCATTGTAACGATTGATGACTTCGGCACAGAGTATGCCAATCTGGCACTTCTGTCAGCAGTGGAATTCGATGTTCTGAAGCTGGACAAAAGTATGGTGGATGATGTAGTGAACAATACCAAGGCCCGGGCTATCGTAGGCTCTATAGTGGAGCTGGGAAGGAAGATGGGGATACAGATCGTGGCAGAGGGAATTGAGACGGAGGAGCAGCTTGCCGTTCTCCGCGCCTGCGGTGTGGAGCTGGCACAGGGATTCCTGTTCAGCAAGCCTATCTCTGTGAATGAATATGAAAAACGATATCTGGACAAATGAAAGATCAAATGAAAGCAGATAACAGATAAAAGTGGTTAAAAGATGGGACGCCTTGTAACAGGGCGTCCCATTTTCCATGAGGAGATTATCCCCAGACTTTTATCTTGTTATATCCTTCTTTCAGGCATTCCAGAGGACCGACAGATGGTGCTTCGCAGCGTTTGGAACCGCTATAGTCAGTGTCCAGAACAATGGATTCACCGTTGGGGCCGTCAAACGGAGCTTCGGGAATCCGGACCATTCCCAGCTTTTCGGTACAGATGATTTCAACAGGGGTGTCAAGCAGCCCTTTTTCTGCATGGATTTCAAGATAAGTTCCATCTTCCTCCACCAAGATTTTTACCTGTGGATCAGACGTACTTATATAATTTTCCTTTTCTGCATCAAAGGCAGGAGCGTTTTTCAGATAAGCGTTGTGATCAATGTATGCAGGCTGTTTTACCTGTTCAAACATTTCCAGATCCTCATTGCCCATGGAGGCAACTGTCTCCATATATTCCTCCAGGGTAGTGGTGGAACCGTTGTAGCCTACCGTTCCGCATAAGGACTGCTCAGTATAGGCATCTGCGCTGCCTACGAAAATGTTGTTGTACAGACGGTCATCTCCGCCGTATACAGGTGTGGTGCCGGCAACTTCCGTGCTGTGAGGGAAGTGGTAGGGTGTTGAACGGTTCAGGACATCCTCTCTTCTCATGGTTCCGCAGCAAAGGTTGTGGATATAAGCGCCGCCCTGGGCGATATTGTCAAAATTGTAGGCGGAGGCAAAAATGTTGTTGTCCACCATGTAAGGACCATGTGTCACTTCAACCATCAGGTCACGGTCATTGTTGTAGTAGAGGTTTTTGCTGACACGGGTGCCCTGTGCCTGCCAGTCAAGCCAGGTACCAAGGGTACAGTCATGGATATTATTGTTATGGATCTGTACGTCAATGGCTGCGTGCAGCTTGATGCCTGCAATCTCGTAACCGAAATACTCATGTTTTACGGCAATGTTGTAAATATGGTTATTGTAGATCTGGCTGAATACACATCCCATATGGCCTACAATACCGTTCTGTCCGCAGTCATAAATGACATTATTCCTGATAATATGGGAGCCGATCTTTTCTTTGCTCCAGCCAATCTTCAGGGCGCGGAACACAGCTTCCATCTGGTACTGGTAACCTGGTTTTCTGTGTCTTCTGGTGCAGAGGTTGTGGCCTGTGGAGGCTTCTTTGCCGATGCTGATACCGCTGCATTTTGCGTCGTGGATGATATTGTTTTCAATGATCCAGCCCTTGCTCCAGTTGGCGCCTATAAGACCCGGCTGGTCAGCGGTTGGAGGTGTCCACGGGCAGGCGGCCTGTGCCATCTCAAAGCCCCGCACGGTGATATAATTCATACCTGTCTTCTCTGGGTAGAAGCAGCATTTGCGCACATTGATCTCAGCCAGTTCTTTGTTAGGGTCAGCGCCCTGGAAATTGGCATAAATATATGTATTATCATGGTCTGTCTCAGCATACCACTGATGGATGGTCCACTCTTTATCTTTGATCGGTTCCGGATGTTTTGTCCACGGCGGGTTGTACCCCTCTGTGCGGATCTGGGGATTTTTCACGTCGTCAAGGGATTTGGCTTCATAAAATGATTTGCCGTTTAAATAGACATCGCCTGCATGGACGGAGTTGTCATCGGGATAGATGAACCAATCACCCCAAAGGGCTTCCTTATAGGGGTTATAATCCCCGAAAAGTGTGTTGGGAACCACTGCTTTCCAGACAGTTCCTTCGATATTCTCCCAGTTTTGGATGCGCTCGGAGCCTTTGATCACAACCTTTTCGCCTTCTGCAGCTTCGTATACGATCCGGCTGATATTGCTGTAGCCGCTGTGCTCTGGTTTCACCCATTCCCGGTATTCACCCTCGTGTACAATGACCTTGTCTCCTGTCTCAGCCGCCTTTGCCGCCCTTGATATGGTCTTAAAGGGATTCTCTTTTGTTCCCTCTGCATGATCGCAGCCTGTGACTGCCACATGGTATTCTCTGTTCATGATCGTTCCTCCTGTCATAAAATGTTTCCTGTAACGGTTCATTACCTTTTCCTGCCTTTAAGTATAGACAATGGAGAGGGATGGAACAAGACGAATTTTGGGGGATTTTTCTTGAAATTTGTGTCACGGTTGTGTCTGGAGACAGAAAGGTGTATAATCAGAAAAAACGAACATATTTTCGAGAAAGAGGTGGTCTGATTGATATTGAGTGTGAGCCGAAGGACGGATGTGCCGGCATATTATGCGGATTGGTTTTTTGGCAGAATAGAGGAGGGATACGCCTGTGTCCGCAATCCCTTTAACCGGCATCAGGTGAGCAGGATATCCCTGGCGCCGGATGTGGTGGACTGCATTGTGTTCTGGACCAAGAACCCTGTGCCAATGCTTGACAGGCTGCCGCTTCTGGAGCGGTATATGTTTTATTTTCAGTTTACCCTGACCGGATATGGAAAGGACGTGGAGCCGGGGCTGCCGGATAAGAAAAAGATTCTGCTTCCCGCATTCAAATCGCTTTCAGGGACCATAGGAGCAGAGCGGGCCGTATGGCGCTATGACCCGGTTTTCTTCAATGCCCGTTATACCCCGCAATACCATCTGCAGGCCTTTGCCCGGATCGCGGAAGAACTGGAGGGGTACACAAAGCAGGTGGTCATCAGTTTTCTGGACTATTATCCAAAGATAAAAAAGAACTTGGAAAAGCTGGGCTGTGAAGCTTTTGAGGACAAAAGCCTGGGTGAATTTGCAGAAAAGCTGGCTCATACTGCAAAAAATCATGGTATGCAGATCGTGACCTGCGCGGAGAAAGCGGATCTGCAGCAATACGGGATCGGTCACGGGAGCTGTATTGACGGGGAACTGATCCGGCACCTGTGCGGGTGCGTCCTGGATATAAAAAAGGATAAAAACCAGAGGAATGAGTGCGGCTGTATGGAGAGCATAGACATAGGCTCCTACGATACCTGTCCTCACGGATGCCTCTACTGCTATGCCAACCAGAGCAGAGCGGCAGCGGCTGCGGGAAGGAGTCGGTATACGACTGATTCACCCATCCTCTGCAGTGAGATTTTGCCCGGGGATGTGGTGACAGAGAGAAAGGTGAGATCCCTGAAAAACGCACTCTAGATCTCTTCCAGAAACTCTTTCACAAATCCAAGCGCCGCACCCACAGGCACAGAATCCTTTGCCGATTCAGACAAAAAGATAAAGTCCTGCTCATCCGGAAAAGCGGATTTCTCCCGTACCTTTTCGTGCAGCACCTGCAGATCTTCTTCTGTCAGATATGGAGCCATATGTCCTCCAAGGATCACATCACAGTCCATCACCATGTGCAGGTTATTGACTGCTGTGGAGAGGTGATCCAGGTATTCATCAAACCTTCCCTTTTTCTCCTTATCCCCATCCCTCAGTCCGGTGAAGAATTCCTCCAGTGTCTCTTCCTCCAAAAGCAGTGCGTTGACAGAGCAGTAGGTCTCCATGCAGCCGGACTTGCCGCAGTAGCACTGCCGTCCTTTGGGGACCAAAGTCATATGCTCCACAGCACCGCCATGGTTTTGTTTTCCCATCACAGTCTGGCCGCCGATGATCACAGCGCCGCCCAGATGTTTGCCTATAGAGAGATATATGGCATCTGTCAGATCTCTGCGGTTCCACAGCTCTGTGGCGGCAGCGCATTTGGCGTCGTGGAGGAACATGCAGGGGTATTCCAGATATCTGGAGAGGGCTGTGATCTTAAGACCGGTATATCCCAGGGTTTTTCCGAAGATGATCTCCTGTCCGTCAGCCGTTGTCAATCCCTGTACAGCAAAACCAATGCCGAGAACCTGCTTTTTCATAAAGCCGCTTTCCCGGATAAAAGTGCTGACAAATCCTGCAATCTCCTTATAATAAGCGTCATCATTTCTATAGAGAAGCTTTTGTTCTGTACAGCCACAGATCCTGCCTTTTAAATCCACCGCCAGGATCTTTATCTGTTTCTTTAAAATCTCCACACCGATCCCGATTCCCGCCTGAAGACATATGGTGTAGGCAACCGCTCTTCTTCCCACCTGCGATTCAAACTGTCCTCCCTTTTTGAGCAGCCCTGCTTCTTCCAGCGCCACCAGATTCTGCGTTACTGTGGGCAGACTGAGATGGAGTTGGTTGGCAATCTCCTGTTTGGAGAGCTTTTCCTGTTCATACAACAGATTATAGATCAGAGAATAATTGTTTTTCTTTATATCAGTCAATGTAATATTTCCCATAATGGTATTCTTTCCTTTCTGTATATCATCGTATACACCGGTATGGAATAAGGGCGTTTCCGTATTTGTAAAGGAGATTTATAAAAAAACTTTATACAATAGAGTATAGCACAAATTTTCAGAGAACACCTTTAGTAGAAATTCATAAAAATCACCCCTTATATTTGGATGGTTATACATATTGACGAAATGAACTGGGAGGATTATTATATAAATATATTTTACAAAATGATTTTACAAAATTAAATCACAAAAACGAGCAGTACAGAGAAAAGGAGAAAAACTATGGGTATTATCGAGAAAATGAGACTGGACGGAAAAGTATCTTTTGTAACAGGAGGTGCCAGAGGTATTGGAAAGCAGATAGCCATCGCCCTTGCTGAAGCGGGCAGCGATGTGGCAATTGTGGATGTGGATATTGAGGAGGCAGAAAAGACTGCGGCCGGTATCGCAAAAGAAAACGGTGTGAAGACCATCACCATAAGGACCGATGTTACAAAGCCGGAGGAAGTCAACGCCATGATGGAAGAGATCATGAGTACATTTGGCAGACTGGATGCAGCCTTTTGCAATGCGGGTATCTGCATGAACATCCCCTGTGAGGAGATGACCTATGAGCAGTGGAAAAAAGTTATTGATATCAATTTAAGCGGTGTCTTCTTAACTGCACAGGCGGCGGCAAAACAGATGCTGAAACAGGGACACGGCTCCATAATCAACACAGCCTCCATGTCAGCCCACATTGTAAATGTACCCCAGCCCCAGTGTTCCTACAACGCATCCAAGGCAGGTGTTGTCCAGCTTACAAAATCCATGGCCATTGAATTTGCAAAGCGCGGTGTCAGGGTAAACTGCATCAGCCCGGGATACATGGGAACAGAGTTGACACTGAACTCTCCAAGCCTGAAGCCTTTGATCGAACAGTGGAATGCCATGGCGCCTATGGGACGTATGGGACGTCCGGAAGAACTGCAGTCTATTGCGGTATATCTGGCAGGAGATACCAGCAGCTTTACCACTGGTTCAGATTTCATTGTGGATGGAGCTTTCACCTGTTTCTAAAAAAGAGCCAACGGCTGCAGCTGCTCGGCAGATCTGCGGGTACTGAGCAGTTACAGCCAGCTAAAAATGTCTGCTGAAGGAGAACAGTAATGAAATATTTATTAGGTACGGATATCGGTACATCCGGTACAAAAACTATATTAATGGATACAGAGGGGAATCTCATAGCAAAACATCTGGTGGAGTACGATGTGCTGACACCCCGCCCCTTATGGGCAGAACAGTGGCCCCAGGTGTGGCTGGACGCAGCACTTGTATCTATCAGGGAAACAGTGAATAAATCCGGTGTGGCAAAAGAGGACATCAGCGGTCTTGCTGTCAGCGGTCTCTACGGAGGTTCCGGTATACCTCTTGATAAGGAGATGCAGCCGGTCCGCCCATGTTTGATCTGGATGGACAGAAGGGCACAGGAGGAAAGTGACTGGGTTCTGTCACATGTGGGGGAAGAAAGACTTCTGGATATCACCCAGAATGGCGCTGATCCCTACTATGGATACACAAAAATGCTCTGGATAAAGAATCATGAGCCGGAAAACTGGGAAAAGACAGAACTCTTTCTTCCTCCCAACGATTATGTGATATATCATCTGACAGGACAGATTGTCATTGACTATTCTTCAGCCGGAAATATTGGCGGGATCTTCGACATGCGCACAAGAACCTGGTCAGAGGAAATGATGGAGGCTATGGGAATTCCCATGGAGAAGATGCCCAGGAAGCTTGTGGAATCCACAGACATTGCAGGAGGCCTGACAAAAGAGGCAGCACAGAGTCTGGGGCTTATGGAGGGAATGCCGGTCATTGCAGGGGGCATTGACTGCGGCGCTGCCAATATCGGATTGGGTGTGCTGGAATCCGGCATCTACGCAGCGGCCATCGGAACCTCCATGTGCGCGGCGCTGATTTCTGATAAGCCGGTAAAAGGAAACGGGCTGATCGTATGGCCCTACCTGTATGATGCGAAAAATCTTTCCTATTACTTTGCCGGGGGAGCAACAGCAGGTGCTATAGTAAAATGGTTTAGGAATACCTTTGCAGAGGAAGAGATGCGCGCGGAGTCAGAGGGGAGAGGCAGTGCCTATGACCTTCTGAACCATCAGGCGGAAAAGATATCGGTGGGAAGTGACGGACTGGTTGTTCTTCCTTATTTTATGGGGGAGAGAAGTCCGGTCTGGGATTCCGACGCAAAAGGTACTGTAGTGGGGCTGTCCCTGGCGCACACCAAGGGTCATCTGTACCGGGCATTTCTGGAGGCGGTTGCCTATTCCCTGAGAGACGCCATGGAAGCCACAGGAGAGGAGCTTGGTGAGTATATCCTCCTGGCCGGAGGGGTGACAAAATCAAAACTGTGGAGACAGATTTTCGCTGATGTGACCGGCTATCCGGTGGTCTGTCCAAAACAGGATGTGGAAGCGAATATGGGAGATGTGATCCTGGCAGGTATCGGTACAGGCATTCTGTCCTATGAAAAAGTGAAAAAATGGCAGGTGCTGGGCGAAAAAATCATGCCGGATGAGAAGAACCATGAAAAATACAATGAATATTTCAGGTTGTATCACTCTATCTATCAAAATTTGAAGGAAGATATGAAGCAGCTTACAAAACTGGCAGAATAGGGACTGTCATGGAAAATAAGATGTAAAAAAGATAAAAAAGAAGGAAGAAAAAGATTTAAGGAGGAAGGAATATGGAGCAGGCAGAGTGTTTGCAGAACATCCCGTCAGAGGGGAATGGCGCTGTGACATCAAAGTGGAAAAAAAGGATTGGATACGGGGTGGGGGATCTCGGCTGCAATCTGGTATTCAGTACCATGGCGTCTTATCTGATGATATTTTATACAGATGTGTTTGGAATATCAGCGGCCGTAGCGGGTACGCTGATGCTGGTCACAAAGTTTATTGACGCGCTGACTGATACGGGAATGGGGATTTTGGTGGACAGGACCCACACAAAATGGGGACAGGGAAGACCTTATTTTCTCGTGGGAGCAGTTCCGTTTGCTGTCTTTACTATCATGACATTTTTTGTGCCGGATTTACATATGACGGGAAAGATTGTCTGGGCTTATGTGACCTATTGTCTGCTCTGTACAGCTTATACAGTGGTGAACATTCCGCTTAACACCATTGTTCCGCGGCTTACTTCAGATTTACATGAGAGAAACTGTCTGGTTTCCTCCCGTATGATCTGCGCCATGATCGGAACAGCAATCGTTATGACCATCACCTCACCCCTTGTGGAGTTTTTTGGAAGAGGAAATGCCAAAAAGGGATATCTGGTGACTATGACCATCTACGGAATCGCAGCCATGCTTATTTTTGTAGTTACATTTTTAAATACGGAGGAAGTGGTGCCGCCCTCTGTCAAGCGGGAGAAATCTTCGCTTGCTCAGGATTTAAAAGGGCTGACAGGACAGAGCGTGATTTTCTTTGCAGTAAATTTCCTCTATTTTGCCATCTATGTGGTACGCAATACTACAGTTATTTATTATTTTACATATAATCTTCAGAAGACGGAATGGCTGACCTTTGTGGGATTGTTTGGAATCCTTTCGGGCCTTCCCATGCTTCTTGTGCTTCCATATCTGGAGAAGAAGATGTCAAAGCGAAATGTTATGTTTCTGAGTGTGATCATTTATATAGCGGGAGATTTGATCATATACCTTGGTAAGACTTCCGCAGTATGTCTGATTATCGGCCTGGCAGTGACAGGGCTTGGTATCTACGGCATATTCGGAACCACTTTTGCCATTCAGCCTGATGTGATCGACTATTCTGAATACAGAAAAAATAAAAGCGTTTCAGGCCTTATCGCCGCTTTCCAGGGCTTTTTTGTAAAAGCGAGCATGGGCCTTGCCAGCGCAGTGATCGGTCTTCTTCTGAAACAAGGCGGATATGTGGCAAATGCAGCGCAGACACCAAAGGCACTTGCGTATATTGAAGCCAGTTTTATCTGGATTCCCATGGGGCTCTGCGTGGTCATCTGCGTGGTCATGTGTTTTTACAGACTGGATAAAGAGCGGGGAAATATGGATGAAGAGCTGGAGAGAAGAAGACGTTCCCTTAACGCGGGCTGAGTCCCGGTATCCGGCCAATCGCAAAGCAATATTTCATGCAGGAAAAAAGGGACATTGTGAGGAGCCTATTGACATTCTGCCAAAACAGTCATAAGATGCGAAAAAAGGCTGTGGAGGTAGAATGTGATATGATATTTCAGAATAATAAAAAGGCATGGATCGTTTTTGCTGTGACGGTGATTGCTGCTATTCCTGCGTATTTTGTCCTGAGGCAGGAGACGGAAATCTTTGTGTTTCCTGCCGTACAGGCTGCACTTCTCATATTGGGCAGCATGGAATCTGTGAAAACCTGGTGCATGAATTATAAAATGAGTGTTATGCGAAGTGAACATCAGTATCATTTTATGTTGTTTCTGGGTGTTTTGCTGTTGCTGTTTGTAGGGATCGGATACTTCTATACCACATATACAGAGCTGATATCCCTGCGTGTATCCTGAAATTTATTGTAGATATTTGTCATCTGTTACGATATAATAAGTCAGAAGTAAGCATGTGTGTTTATTGGACCGCAAAAGGCAGTTATAAAAACAATTCACAGACAGATGAGTGAAAGCAGTGAGATGGGAGCGCGAGAGTGAAGGAGATAGAGGAATCACTTAGGATCATATTCGGTGCGGATGGGATACGGCAGTCCAGCCGGGAACATCTGGCCCGCTACAGTGTGCTGCTGGAAATGAAAAAAGGGCAGCATCTGTATCGGGAGAGGGAAGAAATCGTCACAGTATATGCTGTGGTCAGCGGGACGGCTGCGTTATATAAGATGAATTCCATGGGAGAAAAGAAAGTGATCTTTGTTCTGGGCAAAGGGAGTCTGCTGAATGAGGAAGTGCTTCAGGATCTGCCGGAGCCTGTGAGCTGTGAGATCATGGAATCTGCCCGGATCCTGGCCATTCCCAGAAAGCAGCTTCTGGCGTTGATGGAGACAGATGCTAGACTCATGCGTTTTCTCTTTTCCTCCCAGTCCCATAAAGTGCGCAGGCTGTACCGGCAGCTTAAGAATACCACCAATGCCACAAGAGGGGAAAAGAAAATGGCAGCCAAGCTGTGGAAACTGGCCCGTGATTATGGGAAAAAGGAGGAGGTCGGTGTTCGCATCTCCCTGAAACTAACGGTAACCCAGCTTGCGGATATGCTGGGCACAAAAAGGGAGACCGCGTCCCGCCAGCTTAAAGTCCTGGTAGAGCAGGGGCTTGTCCGTTATGACAGGAACACATTTGTGATACCGGATACGGACGCACTGAACCGATATTTTAAAGAAGAGTAATTGTCTGAAAACCGTGATTTTTGTCACGGTTTTTTTGCGTATATGGCGTTATCCTTTTAAATAGAAGAAAACACGGATGACTACGTGATATTTCAGGGAAAAAGAGGAGGAAGTCATGAAGAAAATACAATCCACCTGCAATTACTGTGCCATAGACTGTAATCTGGATTTTTATGTGGAGGACGGCAGGATCAGGAAAGTTGTCCCAACAAAAGGCTATCCGGTCAATGACGGATTCTGCTGCATCAAAGGCTTGTCTCTGGACAAACAGCTTACAGTAAAAAAACCATCCCCCCTTCCAAAGATCAGACAGGCAGACGGAAGTATGAAGGAAGTACCTTGGGAGGAGGGCTTTCAGTACGTAGCTGACAAGCTTAGAGAGCTTCAGGAGAAATATGGAACAGAGAGTGTGGCAGGTATCAGCACCGGGCAGCTTACCATGGAAGAGTTTGCCCTGTTCGGCCATGTGATGCGCAACTATCTGAAGACAAATGTGGACGGCAATACCCGCCTCTGCATGGCTACCGCGGTAGTGGCGCATAAGCAGAGCTACGGCTTTGATGCCCCCGGCTATACACTGAAGGATCTGGAGCTGTCTGACACCATCATACTTATCGGGGCGAACCCTGTGGTGACACACCCGATTGTATGGGGAAAGATCAAAGAGAATCACAGCAAAAAACTGATCGTCATAGACCCCAGAAAGTCTGAGAGTGCCAGAAACGCGGATTACTGGTACGGTTTGAAACATAAGAGCGATCTATATCTGTATTATGCCATTGCCAATCTTCTGATCGAGAAGGATTATCTGGATAAAAAATACATAGAAGCGCACACCGAAAGGTTCCGGGAATTCAAAGCATTTGTAAAAGACTACACATTGAACCGAGCAGCAGAGGTGACAGGTCTGTCGGAGGGTCAGATCCTGGAGCTTGTGGAACTGATCCACACAGGAAAACGCGTATCCTTCTGGTGGACCATGGGCGTGAACCAGGGGTATGAGGCTGTACGCACAGCCCAGGCTGTGATCAATCTGGCATTGATGACAGGAAATATGGGGCGTCCCGGAACAGGTGCCAATTCCATCACAGGCCAGTGCAATGCCATGGGTTCCCGTGCCTATAGCAATACAGCAGTTCTCTACGCAGGCGGTGACTTCACGGACCCGGCCAGAAGAGCAAAAGTTGCAAAAGCGCTGGGCGTGGAGGAAAGCGTGCTGGCAGAAAAGCCCACTAAAACCTATAACCAGATCATTGAGGGCATCAATGCGGGAGAGATCAAAGGGCTGTGGATCCTTTGCACCAATCCGAGACACAGTTGGACCAACAATGAAACCTTTGCCCAGGCTGTAAAAAAACTGGAATTATATGTGGTGCAGGATATCTATGATACGATCGAGAGTGCAGAAGGCGCAACTGTGTTCTTCCCGGTGGTGTCCGGCATGAAAAAAGAGGGAACGTATATCAATCTGGAGAGAAGGCTTTCCGCCATGCGTCAGGTACTGCCGAGAGAAGAAAATGAGATATCCGACTACGAAGCCATATTAGGCGTGGGAAAGGCTCTCGGTATGGGAAATCTGCTCAGAGGCTGGGAGACACCAAAGGACTGCTTCGCGCTGATGAAGGAATGCTCCAGGGGAATGCCCTGTGATATTACGGGGGTGAAGTGGGAAGAGCTTGAGAATTCCCACGGCATCCAATGGCCCTTCAGAGAGGGAGAGAAACTGCAGGAGGACCAGAGAAGGCTTTATGAGGACGGACAGTTCTTTACACCCTCTAAAAAAGCGCAGTTTATATTTGAAAAGCCTCTGGAAAATCCCATGCCTACAACCGAAGAGTTCCCCTTTGTATTCAATACGGGACGCGGTTCTGTGGGGCAGTGGCACACACAGAGCCGGACAAAAGAGGTGAAATTTGTAGAGGATGTCTCTCTGAAAAAAGCATATCTGTACATGAACCCGGAGACTGCCAAAAGCCACGGTGTAAAAGAAAATGACAGGATCTGTGTGTATTCTGCCAACGGACAGAATGCGGATTTTACAGTGAAGATCACGGATAATGTCAGGGAAGATGAACTGTACGCGCCCATCCATTATATTGAGTGCAACAAGCTTACACCTTCCATTTATGACTCCTATTCCAAAGAGCCATCCTACAAATCAGCGGCAGTCCGCTTTGTAAAAAGATAAGGGGGTACGAAGATGTATCGGATCAAAATAGACCGCAGCAAATGTATCGGCTGCCTGACCTGTGTCACCGCCTGTGTGGTCAGTCATGAGACGGACAGCGGAGACGCCAGAAACCGTGTGGTGATCGACAGTGAGACGAAGCCGGCACCTATATTCTGCCGGCACTGCGAGAGGCCGGAGTGTGTATATACCTGCATGACAGGGGCTATGAGCAAGAATCCAGAGACAGGCTATGTGGAATATGACAAGGAGCGCTGCGCGAGCTGTTATATGTGTATCATGTCATGTCCCTTCGGCATTCTGAAAAGCGACAGTCATGACCATAAGGAGATCATGAAGTGCAATATGTGTATACACAGGAGCAGCGATAAAAAAGGCGCCCCTATGTGTGTGGAAAAATGTCCCATGCAGGCGATCACGTTTGAGGAGGTATAGGTTATGAAATATGTGATTCTGGGTTCCTCAGCAGCCGGCGTCAATGCGGCAAAGGAAATCCGCAGGGTGGATAAAGGCGGAGAGATCGTGATGATCTCCGGGGATGAGACCATTTACTCCAGATGTATCCTGCATCATTATCTGGGAAACATCAGGACTGTACAGCAGCTTAACTTCACGGAGCCTGATTACACGGAGAAATACAGGATTCAATTTATGAGGGGCCGGGAGGCTGTCTCTGTAAACTGTGAAGAGCGCACCGTTCTTCTTAAGGACGGAGAGAGCGTTGGATTCGACAGGCTTCTCATAGCGACAGGCTCTCATACCTTCATTCCTCCTGTAAAGGGGATGAGAGAAGCAGGGAATGTGATAGGATTCAGGAACTTAAGTGATATAGACAGGATTAAGGAGATTCTGCCAAAAGCAAAACATGTGGTGGTCATGGGTGCTGGGCTTGTAGGACTAGATACAATTTCAGGCCTGCTTGACAACAACGTGAAGCCCACGGTGGTGGAACTGGCAGACCATCTGCTGTGCAGACAGCTTGATAAAGAGGCGGCATCCGTCTATGAATCGGCTATGGTGGAAAGGGGAGTAAAACAGTATTACGGCGTTAGCGTGCAGGAAGTGTTCTGTGACCGGGAGGGAAATATAAAAGAACTTGCCCTCTCAGACAGCAGCAGAATTCCCTGTGATTTTCTTATTGTGACAGCCGGTGTGCGCGCCAATGTGGAGTTTCTGGAGGGATGTCAGGTGGAGACAGACCGCTTTGGCCTTCTGTTCAATGTATTCGGAGAGACTAATGTACCGGGGATCTATGGAGCCGGAGATGTATCCGGCAGAGCTCCGATCTGGCCTGTGGCTGTCAAGGAGGGCATTATTGCCGGCAGCAATATGGCAGGAGTGAGGCGGAAGATGACAGATTTCTTTGCCAGCAAGTCTACCATGAATTTCTTCGGTATTCCCACTATGTCTCTGGGGCAGCCGGATCCTCAGGATGAGACGGAGCTGGTGGAGACACAGGAGGGAAAGGACGGATATAAGAAGATCATCCACAAGGACGGACGTATCCTGGGTGCTGTTATCCAGGGGGATCTGTCCTACAGCGGAGTTCTCCAGCAGCTTATAGCTAGAAGGATTGACGTGTCAAAGGTAAGGAAACCTTTATTTGAGATAGATTACTCTGACTTTTTCCATGTGAGCGACAATTTTGAATTTTATTATCAGGAGGACACAAACGATGAATAGACTGGAAAAATTACCTGTGCCTATACTGCCCACTTTCGTAGGCGCGCTGACTCTGAGTAATGTTTACGCGGGATTTGGCTATAGCTGGCTGAGACATTTTATGATGTGGACAGCAGCAGTAATCCTGATCTGTTACATTGTCAAGCTTGTCCGGTTTCCAAAGACATGCCTGGAGGAGTATAAGGCAGTGGTGCCGGGTAGCCTCTATGCGGGATTTTCCATGGTCACCATGATCCTGGGGAGTTATTTTTTTGAATTGGGATTCTCTGGGGGAAAGTTTATCTGGGGAGCAGGCCTTGTCATCCACAGTGTACATATCCTTGTGTTTACAGTCCGTAATATCCTTATGAAGCGTGATATCAATACTTTTGTGCCAAGCTGGTTTGTTACCTACAATGGTATCATGGTAAGCTGCGTGACAGGGGCAGCCATGAACGCCGGGAAAGTTTTGACTGTGGTCACATATTACGGTATTGCGGTCTATGTACTTCTGATCCCCTTTATGATATGGAGACTTATGAAAGTGGAAGTAAAACCGGCAGTCTATCATACCATGGCTGTCCTGCTGGCACCCTGCAGTCTCTGTGTGGTGAGTGTGCTGAATATACTGGAAAACCCCAACCGTTTACTAGTCACCCTCCTTTATCTCTGCGTACTTGCCTCTCTGCTGTTTATTATCATCAAGCTGCCTGCGTTTTTTTCATTTCCCTTTGCCCCGGGATTTGCCGGAATGACCTTCCCCATGGCGATCGGAATCGTGGCATCTTCAAAAATGGGAGCGTTTCTCACCGCAGGAGGGCAGGAGGCTCTAGGTAATGCCGTGACACAGCTTGCAGGTTTCCAGACCTTTCTTACAACAATGATCATCGGTTATGTACTGCTCCGTTTTCTTATGATGTTCATGAGGATAGAAATGAAGCCGGTTTCTTAACCGTTGCTATTTCCTTCATTTATGATATAATACAAAATAGGTATGTGAACAAGCAGGAATTTTAAGTCAGAGCTGTTGTTACAGATATAAATGGATTATATTGCTGAAGGAGAAAGGCATGGAATGTGGAAGAAATACGGACCGTACAGTAACTGATAAAGGCAGGGAGCCATCCGGTGAGGGCAGCAGGCTGCCAGGCCCCGGGAATGGGAGCTGTCACGATCTGGAGGAAAAGGCCGATTATTTTAAATGGATGTTGGATGAATACGAGGGAAATGCCTATCTCTCCGATATGGAGACCTACGAGCTTCTCTACCTGAATCCATCTTCCTGTGAAACACTGGGCCGAAAGTTTGAGCAGGCGGCAGGAAAGAAATGTTATGAGGTGATACAGGGAAGGACCAGCCCTTGTCCCTTTTGTACAAACCACCTTTTGACGGAAGATGAATTTTATGAGTGGGAATTTTATAATCCTGTACTGGAACGCACATTCCTGATCAAAAACCGTATTGTCAATTGGGAAGGGCGCAGGGCACGCCTGGAGCTTTCCCATGATAACTACAGCATGGAATATAACCTGGCCAAAAAGGACCGGGAAAAGGAAGCCATCGTCAGGACCATTCCCGGCGGATTTGCCCGCATGGACGCAGAGGACATGAAAAAGGTTCTCTGGTATGGCGGAGGTTTTTTGGAGATCATTGAGTATACAAAGGAGCAGTTTGAATCTGAACTGCATTCCAGATGTGACTATATACACCCGGACGATCAGGAACGCACGCTCAGGGTTATGGAGGATTCCAGAAAAAACGGGAAGGATACCAGTATTGAGGCCCGTATCATCACCCGCAGCGGCAGGACCAAGATCCTGACCGTGACCTTTAGTTTTGTAAACGGTGAGGACAGTTGGGATGGTATTCCATCCTTTTACAGTGTAGGGATTGACATGACCAGTGAGCGGGAGGAGCAGCAGAGGCAGCGCGTTGCCCTGGAAGAAGCCTATCAGGCAGCCCATGTAGCAAGTATGGCTAAGACCAATTTTCTCTCGTCCATGTCACATGATATCCGGACACCCATGAATGCCATTATGGGAATGGCGGCAATTGCCCAGTCTAATATTGATTCACCGGAAAAGATACGCGATTGTCTGAACAAGATCGGCACTTCCAGCCGCCATCTGCTCAGTCTGATCAACGAAGTCCTCGACATGTCAAAGATTGAAAGCGGAAAAATAGATCTGAATCCGGAAAAAGTCAATCTTCCGGATATGATCCAGAACATAACAGATATATGCCGTCCTCTGGTCATAGAAAAAAAGCTGGAATTCCAGATCAGTATCGGTCAGGTACGGCATGAGAATGTAGTTGCTGACGGTGACCGTCTGCAGCAGATATTGATGAATCTTTTATCAAATGCCATCAAATATACCCCTGAACAGGGACGAATTATACTGCGTATCAATGAACTGTATTCACCGTCTCCCGGCAAAAGCCAGTATGAATTTATCTGTATCGACAGCGGCATAGGGATATCAGAGGAATTTATACCCCGCATATTTGAACCTTTTACCAGGGCAGAAGACCCCCGTATCAGCAAACTACAGGGAACAGGTTTGGGCATGACCATTACGGAGAATATTGTCAGAATGATGAACGGTTCCATTGATGTACAGAGTGAGCCGGGTAAAGGCAGCAGATTTACAGTTTCTGTCCCCTTGGAACTCTGTCTGGAAAAAGAGGAATATGGCGATGAACTGGCCGGGCTGCCGGTGTTGGTTGTTGATGATGACAGGATCACATGTGAAAGCGCAGCGGCACTGCTTGATGAACTGGGAATGCGCGGACACTGGGTCATGTCCGGAAGGGAAGCCGTCCATCTTATTGTAAAGGCTCACGAAGAGAAGGATGACTATTTTGCTGTTATACTGGACTGGAAGATGCCGGAGATGGATGGACTGGAGACTGTGAGAGCCATCCGTGAAAAGCTGGATACGGATGTGCCAATCATAATCGTCTCAGCTTATGATTACTCTGAAATAGAGGATGAATTTTTGCAGGCAGGGGCAGATGCGTTTATCACAAAGCCTCTCTTTAAATCAAAAATGCTGCAGGTCCTCCATGTATTCCTCTCATCTGACAGTGGTGATGAAAGAAATGTGCAGGAGGAGAATATACATACCCGGATGGACTGTAAAAAGATCCTGCTGGCAGAGGACAATGATATGAACCGTGAGATCGCAGTGGAACTGCTTCAGATGCAGAATATCCTTGTAGACGCAGTGGAAAACGGACAGCGTGCTGTGGAAGCGTTTGAAGCTTCCGCCATAGGTGAATATAATGCGGTCCTGATGGACATACAGATGCCGGTCATGAATGGCTACGACGCGACCACTGCCATTCGGTCACTGAACCGGTGCGACGCCGGAACAGTGCCGATCATAGCATTGACAGCAGATGCATTTACCGCGGATGTGGCAAAAGCCCGCAGCAAGGGAATGAATGACCATATCGCAAAGCCCATTGAAATAAAAAGGCTGCTTGATGTGTTAAATAAATGGATGGAATGACCGGATTCCCATGGCGGTGAGCTGTTCTGCGGTAAAGGCCAGTTCAGATTGGAGCAGTTCTTCCAGTTTGGCGGAAAATTCCTCCCAATCGGAACGGCTGAGACATTCCAGAAAATGATCAAGGGAGGCAAGGCAGATTTTTTTTGATTCTTCGCTGTCTTCCTTTATGCTCCGCAGTGGATACCCCCACAAAAGCTGCCGAAACAATTCACCGTATACGATTCGGATGGCCTGCAGCGGTGCAAAGTGTGTGAGCAGTTCCAGAATGCCGTAGACAGCCAGTTCATATCTCTGAAGGCGTCGCAGCAAAGTCAGCCGCTTTATAAACTGAAGCCTTGCCTCCTGATCCAGGGATTCCACAGTGATTTTTGAAACTTCCCTGCATGATAAAAAGAGGATCTGGAGGCTCTGTGCATAATCCGAAAGGCGTCTCCTGACAGCAGGCTGAGTCAGGTCGCAGTTTTCTGAAATTTCATTCTTATGCAGTATTTTGGTGCCGTGCCCGTTTACGGACTTTGTGACCCCGATACTGTTGAGCAGGGAAAGGGTGCGCCGTATGGTGCTGACTGAGACCTGCTTTTCTTTTGCCATTTTTTCCAGGGAGGGCAAAAAGCTTCCGGGAGTATATCGGCCCCTGTTGATATCCGTCAATATTTCCATGCCAAGGGTATAACAGAGCTGGGAGGCTTTTTTATAACTGTTCCAATGGAAGGCTGTTTGGGTTACGGGTTCCCCGGAGTCTATATTATTTTCATAGAAATCGTATAATACAGATGCCAGGCGGTCCTGAAAGGCTTCCACGGAAGTCCGGAGCGAAGGCCAATTTTGTTCCCGGCATAGTTGGAGCGTGTGCAGCAGAGGGCTGTCCTTCCACTTAAAGTGCTTTATATTTTGTGGAACGCTGAGAAAAGGAGCCTGAAAAAACATGAATACCTGCCAGACCAGGCGCATGAGGAGATCATTTTTCAGGGAACCGTAGATGTGCAGCATATACTGTATCAAGGAGTAAGAGGCAAGGCAGTCCTGCTGCGATGTGATGGACTCGATCTGATCCAATAATTTTGGTCCGGCATTTTTTAGACAGACACATTGGATATGGGCAAAAAGCGGCTTCATGGAGAGACTCAGATCAAGCATGGCATTTTTTCTCAATGCAAAATAAGACAGTATGTGACTGCTGATCTCCTGTTCGTTAAATTGAACGGCAACGGCAGCTCCGATGTGTTTGGAAAGTGTGATATACCCTTCCTTTTTCAGACGTAAATAGGCGGAACGGACAGTGTCCGGGGAAACGAACAGCAGTTGGCCCGCCTCCTCTATTGTCGGCAGACGGTCACCTAAGCGATAGGTGCCGAATTCTATCTGTGTCACAAAAATATGGTAGATCACCTGCTGTAATTCCATTTCACTTCCCACAATATTTTCCTCCGTAATTATTTTCTCTATATATCATGCATGTTCTTCAGTCAATAATATAACATTATTTTTCGGGGAATGCTACCGGACAGGCAGAAATACTGCCCGCAGGAATCCCGCGCCTGTGTGTGAAGGCCTGGGGGTCTCTTCTGCAGCAAAAAATCAGGTATCAGACGATACCTGATTTTTTGCTGTCCATTCTGTGTACAGAAGGCTCAGAGTGTATCAGAGATAAAACCCAAGGTACTGTCAGCCGCTGTGCCGCTGATGACATAGCTGGCTGTATTCCGGCAGGATTCCGAGTATACAAATATCTGATGGGCCTCCCGGTCAGGCCCCTGCGGAATTTCCGCATAAAAGGTTATGCAGGAGCCTTCCGGTATTCCGTGATCCTTAAGGCTTATGGTGGCGGAAGCACCGGTGGCGAGCATGGTGCGTCCCTTCTCATAGATCCGGCTGCCCCGGCAGTCCACATAGACGAAGCCGGGGCGCACTATGAAGTCTCCCTTGTTTTGTAATTTGATATGGCTGATCTCTTTCATGTAAAGACTCCTTTTCACAGAATATCTTCTGTAGATACTCTATGCGGGAATCCTTCAAATCAGTATACTTACTTAAATGCAACCTCCAGGCGCACGGGCTGGTGGTCTGTATGTTCAAATCCCACATCAATGACATTTACACTTCTGACTGCCAGGTTGTCAGACACGATGAAACCGTCAATGACATATACCTGAGAGGTGTCATAAGATCCTGTGTAAGGGGCATTCAGCAGACGGCAGGTAGGATAGGAATCGTCAATGGCAAAGGAAAAGTGATCAGGCAGGTCACTGTCTCCGATGATACCCGGGGTCCAGTCCTCCTTGTTGGTGACAGGGTATTTGTCAACGCCCTGGAAAGTCTGGTTAAAATCTCCTCCCGCAATGACATAGTTTCCTTTTTCATATTCTTGGGAAAGTATATCCGCAAGCATTTTGCTCTGGGCTATTTTCCCCTCTCCGCTGTCGTAAGCCTCCAGATGGAAATTGATAAGCACTAATTCGTTGGAGGAATCCTTTAGCGGGAACCTTGTGACCAGAAGACAGCGCTTCAGGTTACAGGTCTTAACAGGCCAGGAGAAAGATTCCGGCAGTGAAATTCTGGAAGCATCTGTCACATAGTTATCCGTTAAAGTTACCAGGCCGCTTTCCACATGGCCAATGGGAGGAAGCGGATAAGGTACGAAATCGCACTTGAAATTATACGCAAAGAAGCTGTTCTTATTCAGCGCTTCGCTGTAGGCACTGCGCTGGTCAATGCCGTAAGAGCGGGTGGAATTAATGTCAACCTCCTGTAGAAAGTACACGTCGGAGGGATTGTCCTTTAGGACGTTTGTGATACCGGACAGATTGTCTTCTACCAGAGCTTTGGAATCCGGTTTGACTTTGCTTCCGCCGTCCATGAAAAAATCCTCGTCCTTACTCAGCGATGCATAGCCGGTGTTGTAGCTCATGACAGAGAATGGACGGCTAAGGGAGAGGAGTTCCCCGTCTTTGTAACTGCCTGTCAGAGTCTCCTCCGCCTTTGGCCGGTATTCCCGTATTGTCAGGAAAACCAAAAGAAGCAGTAAGATTCCTGCAAGTATCAGTAAAAGGATACCAATGCCTTTCAAAACGGTTTTTGCTTTTTCCATAATGTACCTCCTCTTTTTCGCTATATTTTCATTATAATCGACTTGCCGGGAAACTGTAAAGGAGTTTATTCATTATCAAATTGACGCGGCATCCCTGCTCCTATATAATAGATAGAAAAGGCAGAGAGCCGGAAATCGGGAAGAAGGAATACTATGCAGAGAAAAAAGAGGTGGATGACAGCAGTTCTTCTCATCTTTGCAATTGGTTTCATAATAGGAGCATCCTTTTACTATGCTGCTTATATTCATGACATTCTGGAAAATGAAACGAATGCCTATGCCCAGGAGCTTGCGCAGCAGAGTATCAAGCTGATCAATGAGAGGGTGAATAATGACTATCTGTATCTGGAAGGGATAGCCGATTCTATCGGAGGACAGACAACGCCTGTCAATTCCCAGAGAGTTTTAGATATTCTGGAGCAAAAGTCAAAGATTACACGTTTTACCAGGCTTGCTGTGGTGGATCTGGACGGGAATATGTATTTTAACGGCATGGAACAGCAGAGGAATGTGAAGGTCAGGGGATATTTCCAAAAGGCCGTTCAGGGAGAGAGTTCGGTGGAAAGCGTGACCGGTACCAACAGCGGCAGAATGATGGTGATCAGCGTACCTATTTATCGTGACAATGAGGTGAAAGGTGTTGTGCTGGGACAGTATACCATGGACGAGCTGGAAGATCTCATGTCCATTCAATATTTTAACGGAGAGGGATATAACTATATCACAGATTCCACAGGAGAAGTTTTAGTGCACTCAGAGCAGGGGAACGCAAAAGAAAATATACTGGAGGATCTGGAAAATGTGATCGGCAGAGCGTTCAGCAGACAGGATCTCCGGGAGTTTGCGGATCACATGAAAGAAAAGGAGAATGGGTATATCCGTTATCAGAAAAGCGGCAAAGAGTATATATTGGAATATACGGCTGTAGGGATCAATGACTGGTATCTGCTTTTGGTGATCCCCTGTAATGTGGTGGATGCCAAGACAAAAGACATCATTGACGGCACTGCGGTTTACTGCGTCGCAGTTCTTCTGGTGCTGGGGCTGATGGCATTTGGAATGCTGAACAGCCGTCGCAAAACCCATAAAAAAATAAAACAGGCATATGAAAACATCCGCTCTATATACCGGACTGTGCCCAGTGCCATAGTGCGTTTTCGCCTGGAAGGGGACCTGCCGATCCTGGATTCAAACAATGGGTTTTATCAGTTTATGGAATATTCTGCTGAGGAGTACCGGAAAAAGTATGGGACGTCCCTTCAGCCGGTTTTGGATGAGGAGGACCGGGAGTGGTTTTTGAATCTCAGGGAAGGGCTGGTCTCCAGAGAATTTCTCATACGATGCAGGAATGAGCAGAACAAATGGGCATATGGGAATTTTGATGTGCAGAGACAGGAGGGCAGCCTGGTGGTACAGTGTGCCTTTATAGATATCAGCCATCAGAAGCAGCAGCTCAAAGAAGCTGTCAAAAGCGCAGGCAGGGATTCTCTGACCGGTTTAAAAAATAAGAGGGCCTTGGAACAGGAGATGGACAAAATGATCGAGGAGAGCGGTAATACAGGAGCGTTCCTGATCATGGATCTGGATAATTTTAAGAATGTGAACGATACGCTGGGACATCCCCAGGGGGACAGGGTGCTTCAGCTCTTTGCGGCCTGTATGAAAAATACGTTCCGCCAGGATGATTTTATAGGGCGTATGGGCGGTGATGAGTTTGTGGTATATATAAAAAATGTCAATGAGCGCCAGAAAATTTCCAGGAAGACCGGGCAGCTCATGGTGAATTTCCAAAGCAGCCTGCCGGAAGGGTTTGTCGGGTGCAGATTGTCCGTCAGTATAGGCGTGGCGCTGGTTCCCCGGGACGGGACAGCCTTTTCTGAGCTTTATCAGAAATCGGATAAGGCGCTCTATGAAGCAAAAAAACGCGGGAAAAACCAGGTCTGTTTTTATGAGGAATAGAGGAAACAGTTGAATAGAGGAACGGGAGCAGTCAACCGGACGGCTCCCGTTCCTCTTTACATGTTGTGCAGAAATTCATCAATATAGTATAGGGCAGCGCCCACAGGTGGGGCAAGCTGTCCGTGACTGCTCAAAAAGATAAAATCATTCTGCTGCTTGAAGGGTGAGATGTCTGTGATCATTTGTGTCAGATGTTCCAGATCCTCCGGGAGAAAAAAGGGGGCCAGATATCCGCTTATGATGACATAGCAGTCCAGCACCACATTCAGGCTGCAGACTGCAAATGCCAGGTGCCGCAGATAATCCTTCCAGATTTTAGAAAATGCAGGATTACCGAGACGCAGCTCCGCGAAAAAGGAGGGAATATCAGTACCGGCAGCCCGCTCCAGGCTGTCTGCGGAACAGTAGGTTTCCAGACAGCCCCGTTCTCCGCAATAGCAGAGGGGACCATCGGGATTGATGCACATATGTTCGATGGAACCACTGTGCATACCCAGGCCGTTATGTACTTTTCCGTCCAATATGACGGCGCCGCCCAGATTCTGGTTCAGCAGAACAACAATGGAATCACGGAATTTTTCCTGATGCCAGGTCTCCAGATAACCGGCAGCCTTGGAGTCGTGCTCCAGACGGCAGGGGTAGGGAATATGGCGGGCAAAATCAGAAAGCTTCATACCCGTATGGTCCAGTACCCTGCCATAGCTAACCGAAGAGCCGTCAGTGGAGATCAGACCCTGGATCGCGATTGCGGCCCCCAGGATCCGGCTTGGGGAAAACGCGTATTTTTCCGTGAAAGCATTTACCTTTTGGCCCACCTGTTCACAGTAGGCAGAGGAAACCTGGAAAGGGATGGTGTAGGATTCCTGCTCCAGAATATTGCCGTACAGATCCACAGCGGCAATATGAAGCCTTTTCCTGAGGATCTCAATGCCGAGAGAAATCCGCGCCGTTGGCAGGATGCGGATCGCCCGGGCCTTTCTGCCTCCTGTAGACTCAAAACAGCCCTTCCGCTCGATCATACCCTCTTCTTCCAGAAGCTTCAGATTCTGTGTGACAGTGTTCATACCCATCTCCAGGGCAGAGGCAATTCCCTGCTTGGAGATGGTCCTGCTGTCATATATGAGATGATATACTTTGCTTTTATTTATTTTTTTTATTTCCATTGTGGTCATTCCAGTTGTCTTCATAAAATTCCTCCCGCTGTCTTGCTGATTCTATTTTAGTATGCAGAAAAGAAAAACACAATTACTAATCAAAAGATATAGTAAAATGAATAAAAATTTATATATAATATTGGCATTATTGTCAATTGTAATCGTTTGTCCTTTGCTATATAGTGAACTTATGCGTAATACATAATCATAAGTTGGATAATTTATAGTTCAGGAGGATTCGGATATGAGAAGTGCGGTATTTTACGGAAAACATGATCTGAGGGTGGAAGAGCATGAGGTGCCTGCTGTGGGCCCCCATGATGTACTGATCCAGGTTAAGGCATGCGGTGTGTGCGGAACGGATGTCCATATCTATGAGGGGGATAAGGGGGCTGCGGAAGTGACTCCGCCCACTATTTTGGGGCATGAATTTGCCGGCATCATCAGTGAAGTGGGAAGTCAGGTGAAGAATTACAAGCCGGGAGACCGGGTATGCATTGACCCCAACTGTTACTGCGGAGCCTGTGACCCGTGCAGGAATGGAGTTGCACACTACTGTGAGAATATGATAGGATACGGAACTACCGTGGACGGCGGTTTTGCAGAGTACTGTTCGGTAGATGAACGTCAGGTATATCTTCTGGGAGAGAATACCACCTTTGAACAGGGAGCTATGGCAGAACCTGTGGCCTGCTGTCTTCATGGGATCGACATGTGTGAGATCCAGCCCGGACACCAAGTGGTCGTTATCGGAGGCGGAATGATCGGCCTTCTGATGCTTCAGCTTGCAAAGCTGGCCGGAGCAGCTAAGGTGGCACTTCTGGAGCCGGTGGAAAATAAAAGAGAAGTGGGAAAGAAGCTGGGTGCTGATATCTGCATTGACCCCATGAGAGAAGATGTAAAAAGCCGTCTGGCAGAATGCGGGATGAACTGGGTGAATGTGGTGATCGAATGTGTGGGACGTCCGTCCACAATTGAGCAGGCCATTGACATAGCAGGGAATAAAGCGGTTGTGATGATGTTTGGACTGACAAAGCCGGATGAACAGATTGCAGTGAAACCATTTCAGATCTTCCAGAAGGAACTGGTGCTGAAGGCATCTTATATTAATCCTTATACACAGAGAAGGGCCTTGGACCTGATCAATTCCGGAAGACTGGATGTGAGCAGCATGGTGTATGAGGTATGCGGGCTTAATGAATTGGAGGATGTATTGAGCAGGCCGGAGATAAGGGCCAATGGGAAGTACATTATCTCTCCGGAAAAATAATGTGATATTGTGAGCGCTGCCTGGTGGAAGATGCAAGATTTTCACCCGGCAGCTCTTATTATGTTCTGTGAAAGTATCCCTTTTTTCCAAATGGAAGCCTGCGTCTTTCTTATGATAATTAAGCTTTGAAAAATACCCAGATCAAAAGAAATTATGTGATCAGGTCACATAAGATTTATAAATATGAAATTTATGGAGAAAACCTATTGACATTTGTAACTGTAACTAATATAATTTCAGTATGAACTGTAACAATGAAAATAACAATATGGAGGTTATACCATGAGAAGACGGAGACAGTATTTGGCGGCAATGGCAGTGACAGCAGTGGTAGCGGCCGGGGTACTTGCAGGTTGTGGAAATAAAGAGGATGATGCAGCTAAGACAAAGGCACAGACTGAGGAGAGCGCAGAAAGCCAGAAAGAGGAAAGTGCAGTTTCCAAAAGCGCAGGCAAGGATGCGTCTGAAGAAAACGTGCAGGCAGAAGAAGAGAAAAAGCAGGACACTGGAACGGACAACAGCCAGGCAGAGACAGCGCAGGCAGATGCCCAGGCAGACAATACAGCAGAAGCGTCTGAGAAAAATGAGATCTTCGGGGAGTTTAAGACAAAAACTCTGGACGGTGAGGAGGTGGACCAGGATATATTTGCAAAGGCAGATCTGACTATGGTGAACATCTGGGGAACCTTCTGCGGGCCATGTATCAGGGAAATGCCGGAGCTTGGAGAACTGAGCCGGGAATATGCAGACAAAGGATTTCAGATGGTAGGCATCATCAGCGATGTGAGCCAGCCGGAAGATGACACGGCACTTGAGATCGTAAAGAAAACAGAGGCGGACTACACGCACCTGGTGATTCCCAAGGATGCAAATATGCAGTACAGGATCCTGAAAAACGCGCAGGTAGTGCCCACAACCATCTTTCTGGATAAGGACGGCAATCAGGTAGGCGATACTTATCCGGGGGCAAAGAGTAAGAAGCAGTGGACAGCAGTTATTGACGAAATGCTTGAGAAGGTGCAGAATGAGTAATAGAAGAGCGGCAGTGATCAGAACTCTGCTTCTCGTTACGGCGGCAGCTTTCATAATTTTTGGAGTGAGCCGGGGAGAGGCAGATACGGTACTTACAAAAGCGATCAATATATGTTTGGAGTGTATAGGAATTGGCTGATATCTTGCAGAAGATGAAAAACAGGCTGCGGCTCATAGTGCAGGTGGGATTCACTGCTCTGACAAATGGCTATGTTTTAGGATTTATCAAAGGAAAAATATATAAAGGGCCCACCAAGGCACTGTGTGTGCCGGGACTTAACTGTTACTCCTGTCCGGGAGCGCTTGGGGCCTGCCCCATTGGTTCTCTGCAGGCAGTGCTGGGGAGCCGGAATTACCGGTTTTCCTTTTACATCATTGGTTTTTTGATCTTTATCGGTTCCCTGATCGGAAGATTTGTGTGCGGGTGGCTGTGCCCCTTCGGGCTTATACAGGATTTGCTTTACAAGATCCCATTTTTCCGAAAGAGGAAGAACCTGCCGGGGCATAAGCTGTTAGTATGGCTGAAATATGTGATCTTAGTGGTGTTTGTCATACTGCTGCCTATGTTCTATGTGGATATCATCGGACAGGGAAGTCCCTGGTTCTGTCAGTTTATCTGTCCCAGCGGAACCTTGACAGCAGGAATTCCCCTGGTACTTTTAAATAATGACCTGCAAGGGGCCGTCGGTTTTCTGTTTGCCTGGAAGGCTGCAATACTGGCAGTGGTGGTACTTCTTTCCATTATGGTATACAGGCCGTTCTGTAAGTATTTATGTCCTCTGGGAGCGATTTATGGTCTCTTTAATCCCATTGCCCTGTACAGATATCAGGTGGATGAGACCAAGTGCAATCAGTGCGGAAGCTGTCAGAGAGCCTGCAGGATGGATATCCGTGTATGGGAAAATCCCAACAGCAGAGAGTGTATCCGCTGCGGCGACTGTATCAGGAGCTGTAAACGGGGCGCTATATGCACAAGTATAAAAAAGAACAGGAGTGAGGGTGAGAAAAATGACAAGTGAATTTGCAATTGCAGTACATGCGCTGGTTTATCTGAACCATAAGCAGGAGACTCTGGCCAGTGAGGAGCTGGCCAAGAATGTCTGTACCAATCCTGCACGTATCAGAAAGGTTATGGCAAAACTGAAAAAGAAGGATCTCATTGCAACAAAAGAGGGACAAAATGGAGGGTATCACACTTCCATGGAGGCGGCAGATGTGAACCTTGCCATGATCTATGACGCATTGGAGACAGAGGCAGTGTGCCCTTCCTGGAAGTCCGGCAATCCTGATATGGACTGCATGGTGGCCTCGGGAATGGCGGATATCATGGATGACATTTACGGACAGCTCAATGAAGTGTGCAGAGAAAAATTGAGTCAGATCACAATAGAGGATATAGACAGAAAGATTTTCCAAGGAAAGAAGGGGAAAGGAAAATGAAAAAATACGATGCGGTGATTATCGGTTTCGGCAAGGGCGGCAAGACACTGGCGGGTAAGCTGGCAGGACAGGGGAAAAAGGTGGCAATGATCGAGAAAGATGCGGGTATGTACGGCGGAACCTGTATCAATGTGGGCTGTATCCCGTCAAAATCTCTGGTCAGAAGCTCCGGACTTGCATTTAATAAGAAAGACGCTTCTCTGGAAGAGAGAGCTGCGGATTATGAGGCGGCTATAGATGAAAAGAGACGGCTCACTTCCATGTTAAGAGAAAAGAATTTCAAAAAACTGGATGACCTGGCCAATGTGGATGTATACAATGGAACCGCGTCTTTTGTCTCCAACACGGTTGTGGAAATAAAGACGTCTGAGGAAACTCTTGAAATTGAAGGAGAAAAAATTTTTATCAATACAGGAGGAACTCCTGTGATTCCGCCCATCAAAGGTCTGGAAGGCAATCCCTATGTATACACCAGCGCGGAACTGATGGATCTGAGAGAATATCCAAAGCAGTTGGTGATCGTGGGCGGCGGTTATATCGGACTTGAATTTTCTTCTATGTATTCCGGTTTTGGGACAAAAGTAACGGTCCTGCAGGACGGGGAAGTGCTGATCCCAAGAGAAGACAGAGATGTAGCGGAGGCCATTCAGGGTGTACTGGAAAACCGCGGCGTGACATTCAAACTGGGAGCACAGATCCAGGAGATTGTCCGGGCAGACGGGCATGCCCGGATAAAACTGACATTCAAGGGACAGGAGGAAATCCTGGAGGCAGATGCCGTGCTGATCGCAACAGGAAGAAAACCAAACACAGAGGGCCTGCGCCCGGAGCGGGCAGGGGTTGAGCTGAACAGGAGAGGCGCGGTAGTGGTGGACGATGAACTGAAGACCACGGCTGACAATATCTGGGCCATGGGAGATGTACACGGGGGCCTGCAGTTTACCTATACTTCCTTAGATGATTTCAGAATTATATGGTCTTTGATGAACGGCGGCAGCTATGCCCTTTCAAAGAGAAAGGCGGTTCCCTACAGCGTATTTATCTCCCCGTCTTATTCCCGTGTGGGAATGAGTGAGACGGAGGCAAAAAAAGCAGGCATTCCGGTGAAAATTGCAAAACTTCCCGCGGCAGCCATTCCAAAAGCACAGGTTTTGAAGAACCCTCAGGGAATATTGAAGGCAGTGATCCAGGAAGAGACAGGACAGATCCTGGGAGCAATGCTTCTTTGTGAGGAGTCCTATGAGATGATAAATACCATAAAACTGGCCATGGATCTGGGCGCTCCGTATCAGGTGCTGCGTGATCAGATCTATACGCATCCTACCATGAGTGAGGCGTTCAACGACCTGTTTGCGGTCTGATGAAAAAATAATTGCTATTTTTCCTGTTTCTGCTATAATAAAGTCCAGTAACGGTTCAGTGCCTTCTGGCTGATGCGCAGAGGGTCTAGAAAGAGAAACAGGGGAACAGCATGAGAGACAAGCGAGATTTTGGCTGTAATATTGTCCTGATCGGATTTATGGGAGCGGGGAAATCCACCATTGCCCGCACACTGAGTGATATGTATGGCCTGGAAGTGGTGGAGATGGATCAGCTTATATCCCAGCGGGAGAATATGAGCATACCGGAGATATTTGAGTCACGGGGGGAGGAATACTTCCGTGATCTGGAGACAGAACTTCTGATAGAGCTGCAGAACAGAAAAAATGTAGTCATATCCTGCGGAGGCGGTGTGCCCATGCGGGAGCGCAATGTTGCGGAGATGAAAAAGAACGGCAGAGTGGCACTTTTGTCAGCCTCACCGGAGGTGATCCTGGAGAGGGTAAAGGACAGCCATGAACGTCCTGTCATTGAGGGCAACAAGACTGTGGAGTACATCAGTTCGCTTATGGAAAAGCGCAGAGAAAAATATATGGCAGCCGCAGATTTTATTGTGGATACGGACAAAAAAAGCGCAGAAGAAATCTGCAGGGAAATCGTGGGAAAATTGTAAATATTTAACAAAAATGTGGAATAATGTTACATAGAAAAAGGGCATTTTGTGGTAAAAAAATCTGCAAAACGCCCTTTTTTTGCCCTCTTAAGGAGTCTTCAGAAAATGTTTTGTTGCCTTTTCGTAAGATTTATAGTATTATTAGTTAGAATTATCGTAGCCAGCTGATACAGTAAAGTGTAGAGGGCTGCGAATTATTAAGAAGAGAAGGTGATAAACCTTGATAAAAGAGAACCAAAAGCATTTCAACCGTCTGCAGGTGGTGATCGATGCTTTTGTGATTGCACTCTCTTATTTTCTGGCGTGGGTCATTAAGTTTTATGTACCTTTCCTGAACGACAATGAAGGAAGATTACCTTTCCGGGTCTACATGTCGGCGCTGCTGTTCATTGTGCCCGGATATTTGATATTAAATTATGCGTTTAATATGTATACGCCTAAGCGTATGCAGGGAAGAAGGCTGGAGCTTTCCAATATCATCAAGGCCAATACCATTGGGATGTTCCTGTTTGTCGGGGCCTTATATCTGGTCAAACAGATAGACTTTTCCCGCCATGTCATCTTTATTTTTTACGTGGTCAATATTATTCTGGAGACAGTGTCCAGAAACCTCATACGCCTGGGACTGCGTCAGATGCGCTCCAAGGGATATAATCAGAAGCATGTGCTTTTGGTGGGCTACAGCCGTGCAGCAGAGGAATATATAGACCGTATACTTGCCAATCCCCAGTGGGGATACAAGGTGAGAGGGATTCTGGATGACCATATTGAAGCCGGTACAGAGTATAAGGGAATCAAAGTGCTGGGGAGGATAGCAAACTTAATGGTGATCCTTCCGCAGAACCATCTGGATGAGATCGCTATAACTCTCGGGCTGAATGAATATTACCGTCTGGAACAGATTGTTGCGCTCTGTGAAAAATCAGGTGTGCACACGAAGTTTATACCGGATTATAACCGTATCATCCCTACAAAGCCTTACACAGAGGATATTCTGGGCCTGCCGGTCATCAATATCCGATATGTGCCCCTTTCCAATACCTTTAATGCTCTGATCAAGCGCATTATGGATTTCGGAGGTGCACTGGCCGCAATTGTATTATTTTCACCGATTATGCTTTTCTCGGTGATCATGATAAAAATCACATCTCCCGGGCCGCTTATTTATAAGCAGGAGAGGGTGGGTCTGCACAACAGGAATTTTATGATGTACAAATTCCGCTCCATGGATGTACAGCCGCCTGAAGAGGAGAAAAAAGCCTGGACCGTTAAGGATGACCCGAGGGTCACCAATTTCGGCAAATTCATGAGAAGAACAAGTATTGACGAACTGCCTCAGCTTTTCAATGTACTGCGCGGAGAGATGAGCCTGGTTGGTCCCAGACCGGAGCGCCCCTTTTTTGTGGAGAAGTTCCGGGAGGAGATTCCCAGATATATGATCAAACATCAGGTACGCCCAGGACTTACAGGATGGGCTCAGGTGAACGGATACAGAGGAAACACTTCTATCCGTAAACGAATTGAGTATGACCTGTACTACATTGAAAACTGGACCATCGGACTTGACATAAAGATACTGTTTCTCACGGTGTTTAAAGGCTTTGTAAACAAAAACGCTTATTAGTAAATAAGGGGAAGTGAAATGGCAAAAAAGAACAAAAGCGTCAGAAGGCGCAGAAAAAGAAGAGTGCTTTTTGGTATTGAACTGTTTGTACTGCTGATCTTGGTGGGCGGACTCTTCATATACGCGAAAGTCAATGAAAAGATGAACAAGCTGGATCTTGACAACAACTCGGAGGAAGCAAGCAAGGTTGAAGTCAATGAGGATGTAATTGGAAGTAAAACGTTGAAGGGATTTACCAATATCGCTTTGTTTGGTGTGGATAATAGAGAAGAAAATGTAAAATCAGGACAGAGTGATACGACCATTATTGCCAGCATCAATAATGACACTAAGGAAGTAAAGCTGGTTTCACTTTACAGAGATACGTATCTGAATATCGGCAATGACGTCTATACCAGATGTAATGCCGCATATAATACCGGCGGTCCCACACAGGCAATGTCCATGATAAACACCAACCTGGATTTGAATATCACCAATTATGTGGCCGTGAATTTTAAGGCTTTGGCTACGGCAATCGACTGTCTGGGCGGTTTGGATGTGGAGATGACCTATGTCGAGATCAAGAATATGAATGACTACTGCGTTGAGACTTCAGAGGTGACAGGCATGGATTATGAGCCTATCGAAATGCCGGAGTATCCCGGTGATGACAAACAGGAATCAGAAATCCTGGGATCCTTTCATCTGAACGGTGTACAGGCAACTTCATACTGCCGTATCCGATACACCAGCGGCTGGGATATGAAGCGTACGGAGCGTCAGAGATATATCATTTCCCTCATTGTGGAAAAAGCTAAAAAAGCCAGTCTTTCCACGCTGAATGATATTATGGATCAGGTATTTCCTATGATCGCCACGGACTTCAGCAAGAGCGATCTAGTAAAGCTGGGCATGGGTATTTTATCCTATAAGCTGGGAGAGACCAGTGGATTCCCCACAAGCAACATAATGGGAGAAGAGGTGAAGAGAAGTCCGATTGGCCAGGATTATGTGATACCTACAACTCTGGAGACAAATGTCAAGGCGCTGCATCATTTCCTTTTTGGCGAAGAGAGCTATGAACCTTCTGAAACGGTAAAGAAGAGGAGCGATTATATAGCAGGTTTTTCAGGATTTGGAAATTCGTATGTTTCAGATGAACAAAAAGGATTGATATCGGAACGGGCATCTACTTATGACGGGTCAGCTCTGAAACAGTCAGGCGGCAGCGGTTCTGTCAGTTCCAATGATAATAATGACAGTGATTACAGCGACTATAGTGACTACAGCGACAGCGGATCTTCCGGTTACAGTGATTCCGACTACAGCGACAGCGGGTCTTCCGGTTACAGTGATTCCGACTACAGCGACGACGGCTCCTCTGATTACAACAGCGGAGACGATTATGATGATTCCAATGACTCTGGCAGCAATAATGACAATGGTTACAGTGACGGCGGAGACAGCGGAGACAGCGGAGACAGCGGATATAGCGACGGCGGTTCAGATGATTCCGGTGACAACGGAAGCAGCGGAGAAGAATCTTACGAATAAAAATAAGAAAAGCGGCAGGGGATGTTGTGTGTATAACACGGCATCCCCTGTGCCATATAAAGGAGGGATCCTATGGATTCTTATACAGTGACAGTGATCATACCTGTATACAAACCGGATGAAAAGTTCAGGAGACTGATGAATGGGCTGAAGAGACAGACCTATCCCATAAAAGAAATCCTGATCATGAATACAGAAAAAGAATACTGGAAATATGCCTGGATCCAGGGAATCGAGAATGTCCGGGTGGAGCATTTGAAAAAAGAGGAATTCGACCACGGGGGAACAAGGGCCAGGGCGGCGGCCATGAGTACAGGTAATATACTGGTATTTTTTACACAGGATGCAGTGCCGGCAGATGAACATGTGGTGGAAGAACTGGTGAAGGCCTTTCAGAATCCGCGGGTAGGGGCAGCCTACGGCAGACAGCTTGCTGACAAGGACTGCAGGATCATTGAAAAGTATACACGTTCCTTCAACTATCCGGCAGAGAGCAGCATCAAGAGCAAAGAAGATCTGCCGGAGCTGGGAATCAAAACTTTTTTCTGCTCCAATGTATGCGCGGCTTACAAAAGGAGCACATTCGAGGAACTGGGAGGGTTTATCACGCATACTATTTTCAATGAGGATATGATTTTTGCCGGGCGGCTGATCCTCAATGGCGGCAGTGTGGCATACCGGGCAGATGCCAGGGTGATCCATTCTCACAACTATGGATGTATGCAGCAGTTCCGGCGTAATTTTGATCTGGCGGTCTCCCAGGCTGACCATCCGGAAATCTTTGCAGGTATCCGCTCTGAGAGTGAGGGCATCCGTCTGGTAAAGCAGACAGCAGGATACCTGTGTAAAATACACAAGCCCTGGCTCATCGCAGAGCTGGTTGTGAAGAGCGGATTTAAATTTCTGGGATACCGAATGGGAAAATCCTATCGCCGTTTGCCAGAATTCGTAATAAAATTTTGTACCATGAACGCTTCTTACTGGACATCAACACAATAATCTGCTAAAATAAGCCATGTTTCATGGATAGAAAGATAAACACACCGGATAATAAGATAAATAGTGACTGCAAGGGTACGGAACAGTTACGATAAATCTTATGAAGAGGAATCCGGCTACATGGAGGAAATGATTATGTGTGGAATAGTTGGTTATATCGGAGAAGAACAGGCAGCGCCTATTTTGCTGGAGGGCCTGGAGAAACTGGAATACAGAGGATATGATTCCGCGGGGATCGCTGTCTATAATGGAACATCCATTGAGATGATGAAATCCATGGGCAGATTAAAAATTCTGGATGAACTCACCCACGGCGGGGCAACTCTTCCGGGAACAGTGGGAATCGGGCACACCAGATGGGCAACCCACGGCTCGCCGTCTGATGTCAATGCTCATCCTCATTTTAATAAAGACAGATCCATTGTGGTAGTACATAATGGGATCATTGAGAACTATATGAAGCTGAAAAAGAAGCTGGAATCCAAAGGCTATGAATTTGTGTCTGAGACAGATACAGAGATTATCGCCCACCTGTTGGATTATTACTATAAAGGGGATCCGCTGGAGACTATCGCAAAGATCATGCACCGCATGGAAGGCTCCTATGCGCTGGGAATCATGTTCAGTGATCAGCCGGATAAGCTTTACGCTGTTAGAAAAGACAGTCCCCTGATCGTGGGCAGAAGCAGTGTGGGCAACCTGATCGCTTCTGACGTACCGGCAGTGCTGAAATACACAAGAGATGTGTACTTTATTGAGAATGAAGAGATTGTCTGCATGACAAAGAATGACATTACCTTCTTTAATATCGATGAAGAGGAGCTGGAGAAAGAGCCAACCACTATTGAGTGGGATATAGATGCGGCTGAAAAAGGCGGTTATGAGTTTTTTATGCTCAAAGAAATGTATGAACAGCCCCAGGCAGTAGGTGATACACTGAATCCCCGCATTAAGGACGGAAATGTGGTCATTGAAGAGCTGGGCATGTCCGACGATGAGATCCGCAGTATACGAAAGATCTATATGATCGCCTGTGGTTCCGCTTATCACACCTGCGTGTCCGCAAAATATGTATTTGAGGGGCTTGCGAGAATTCCGGTGGAGGTAGATCTGGCCAGTGAGTTCCGCTACCGCCATCCCATCTATGAGCCGGATACCCTGGCGATCATCGTGAGCCAGTCAGGAGAAACTGCGGATTCCCTGGCAGCGCTCCGGGAGGCGAAGGAACACGGGATCAAGGTGTTGGGAATTGTCAATGTAGTGGGAAGCTCCATTGCCAGAGAAGCAGACAATGTGATGTATACCTGGGCCGGTCCGGAGATTGCCGTTGCAACCACAAAAGCATACAGCACACAACTGATCGCCCACTACCTGCTGGCACTGAAATTCGCAAAAGCCAGGGGTGAGATCGACGATGCGCAGATGGCAGAGATGGTGGAGGATCTAAAGAAACTTCCGGGACAGATTGAAATGCTTCTGGAGAACAAAAAGAGGATCCAGAAATTTGCCAACCGTTATCTGGCTACAGAGCATGTGTTTTTTATCGGCAGGGGTCTGGATTATGCGATCTCACTGGAAGGTTCCCTGAAATTAAAGGAAATCTCCTATATCCATTCAGAGGCGTACGCGGCAGGGGAATTAAAGCACGGCACAATCTCCCTGATCGAGGAGGATACCCTGGTGACCGCGGTTGCCACCCAGGAGGAGCTGTACAAGAAAACCCTCAGCAATATCCAGGAAGTCAAGACAAGAGGCGCGTTTGTGCTGGCTGTGACAAATGTGGGCAACACAGAGATTGAAAAAACAGCAGATTATGTGATCTACCTGCCAAAGACCAATAAATATTTCACCAACTCTCTGGCAGTAGTGCCTCTTCAGCTTTTTGCATATTACGTATCACTGGGAAAAGGCCTGGATGTGGATAAACCGAGAAATCTGGCAAAATCTGTGACTGTAGAGTAGAATTTCATCTTTTCTTTGCTGTTTTATCACAATTTGAACACAAATGCCTGGTAGACTATGTTCAGAAAGATAAAAAGGCAATGTAACTGTTCAGTACCCTTACAGAATAGTTACTAAAGTAATAGATAGCAGCGAAGGGAGAATGTGTTATGAGTGAAGAATTTAAAGAGGGCATGAATGAGGACCGCGGTATGGCGGAAGAACATAAGGGACCGCAGGAGAGTGCTTCCGGTATGGAAACTCCTGGTGGAGTGAACTTTACCATGAAAGATACAGCAGATGAAAGGCCGTCACAGCCGGAACAGGCAGCACCGGTATCACCGGAACAGGCAGCACCTGGTCCGGCAGCAGGAACAGGGGCACCCAACTATGGGAATGGGGACATAATGGCGGAAGCGGCTGCAGCCAATGAACAGCAGACCGGCAGTACACAGCAGTCCGGCAGCAGCACACAGCAGCCTGACAATGCACCGCAGAGCAAAGGTGATCCCGCTGCAGCTCCCACGCCGGAGAACCCGGTGTACGCCAAATCTTACAAGAGCGAACCGAAAAAAGAAGAATGGTATGAGAAGGAACAGAAGAAAAATTATGATTCCTACAGATTTACTTCCCCAGTTCCTCCGGAAAATAATAAAAAAGAGAAGCCAAAAAGACCACAGGGCGGGATCGGAAAGAAGCTGGGCACAGCGGCAGCCTGCGCAGCAGTCTTCGGTCTGGTGGCAGGTGTGGTTTTTCAGGCTACGAATTATGTGGGCGGCAAGGCAATCCCAAAAGAGAATATAAAGATAGAGAGCACCCAGACCACAGGAGACAACGCATCAAAGGGAAATGACGCCATCAGCACAGGCAGTTCCGATACATCCGGTGCAACCGTTGCACAGGTGGCTAAGAATGCCATGCCTTCTATTGTATCCATTGTGGGTGTGAGTGTTCAGGAACTTCCTGACATCTACAAATATTTCTACGGCAATCAGCCTCAGGAGGCAAAAAGCAGCGGTTCGGGAATCATCGTCAGCCAGAATGACACGGAACTCCTTATAGCTACCAACAATCATGTGGTGAGCGGCGCGGATTCTCTCACTGTATTTTTTACCAACCAGGACGGCAGCGCAGTTACAAGCTCCCAGGTAGAGAAGACCAGCAGCGGACAGAATGATGCCAATGATGATTCTGATAATCCGGGAAGCGCAGTTGCAGCTCAGGTGAAAGGCACAGATGCCGACAATGACCTTGCAGTGATCTCAGTAAAGCTCTCTGACATTCCTCAGGATATTCTGGAGGAGATCAAAGTGGCATCTATCGGTGATTCCGATGCCCTGGCAATGGGAGATCAGGTAGTGGCTATCGGAAACGCCCTTGGTTACGGACAGTCTGTGACCAGCGGTTATGTGAGTGCCCTGAACCGCCAGGTAAGCTCTGAGAATGCCAACAGTACCTTTATCCAGACAGACGCAGCGATAAACCCAGGCAACAGCGGCGGTGCGCTTTTGAATATGAACGGGGAACTGGTAGGCATCAACTCTGCAAAAATCGCGTCCAATGAGGTGGAAGGTGTGGGATTTGCAATTCCGATCTCCAAAGCAGAGCCGATTCTGGATGATCTGATGAGCAAAGAGACCAGATATAAGGTGGAGGATGAGAGTAAGGCGTCATATCTGGGAATTACGTGTACGGATGTGACATCTGAGGCTGTTCAGGTATATGGTATGCCGGTAGGTGTCTTTGTCTACAGCCTGGAAGAAGACGGTCCTGCAGCACAGGCAGGAATCCAGAAGGGTGATGTCATCCTGAAAATTGACGGCACAAGCTTAAATACCAGGGATGAGCTGATCGAGAGACTGCAATACTATGAAGCAGGGGAGAGCGTGGATTTTGTCATCTCACGTGCCCAGAACGGGGAGTACAAAGAGCAGACCATCACAGTGACTCTGGGTGCCAAGAAAGATGCCAAGACAACAACCACAGAAGATGAAAAGAACCGTTAAGGTCTAAAAGTATAGAGAGAGGTGTCTGCCTGTATGCGCCAGCGTGCAGGCAGACACCTTTTGGTTAGTTGGGGAAGGCAGTTAATGAAAAGTTTACTTGTTACTCATACAATTTTGTGATAAGATACCCACAAACGATGCAGAAACTTTTTAGTGTGGATTTTATATAGAAAAGGCAGGTATAACAGGAAATGGCAGACGATAAGGACTATTTGGAGAAATCCGATAAAGACAAAACAACAGCAGACAACGCCTCAAATGATGAGGAAGATTATGAGAAAATATGTTTCATGTGCAGAAGACCGGAGAGTAAGGCGGGGAAGATGATCGATCTGCCGAACGATATCCATATCTGTGTGGAATGCATGCAGAAGAGCTTTGACACAATGAACAACGCGCCTATTGACTACAATGATTTAATGAAGAACATGCCAAATGTAAGCATGATCGATCTGAACACGCTGCAGAACCAGATTCCAAAGCGTCAGCGTGTGAAGAAGAAAAAAGAGGAGCCAAAGCAGGAGAACACAGCGCCAAAGGCATTTGACATCAGAAGTATTCCCGCGCCTCACAAAATAAAAGCCAGTCTGGACGAATATGTGATTGGACAGGAGCGGGCAAAGAAAGTCATGTCAGTGGCTGTCTACAACCACTATAAGAGAGTGTTTGCGGACAGGGAAGATGATATCGAAATTGAAAAGTCCAACATGCTGATGATCGGGCCGACAGGAAGCGGCAAGACATATCTTGTGAAGACCTTAGCCAGGCTTTTGGACGTACCCCTGGCCATCACGGACGCCACCTCCCTGACCGAAGCGGGCTATATCGGTGATGACATTGAGAGTGTTGTCAGCAAGCTTCTGGCGGCTGCGGGCAATGATGTGGAGCGCGCTGAACACGGTATTATATTTATTGATGAGATTGATAAAATTGCCAAGAAAAAGAATACAAACCAGAGGGACGTAAGCGGTGAGGCTGTACAGCAGGGAATGCTGAAGCTTTTGGAGGGCAGCGAGGTGGAGGTTCCGGTGGGAGCCAACAGCAAGAATGCCATGGTGCCCCTGACCACTGTGGACACAAGGAACATTCTTTTTATCTGCGGCGGGGCATTTCCGGATCTGGAGAATATTATCAAGGAGCGTCTGAATAAGCAGGCATCCATCGGCTTCTTCGCGGATCTGAAGGATAAGTACGACCATGATGCCAATATATTGGATAAGGTTATTGTGGATGATCTGAAGAAGTTTGGAATGATTCCTGAATTTTTGGGACGTCTTCCCATAATCTTCACACTCAGCGGGCTGACAGAGGAGATGCTGGTACAGATACTCAAAGAGCCTAAGAATGCCATTTTAAAGCAGTACCAGAAACTGCTGGCACTGGATGAGGTGAAGTTGGAATTTGACGACGGGGCTTTGGGCGCCATCGCTAAGATGGCGTTGGAGAAACACACAGGAGCCAGAGCGCTGCGCGCTATTTTGGAGGAATACATGCTGGATATCATGTATGAAATTCCCAAGGATGAGAATATTGGGGAAGTAATAATCACTAAGGAATATATTGAACACACCGGCGGTCCGAGAATCCTTCTCCGGGGCCAGGAGGTTCCCAGGATCGGCATGAACTGACCTAACATGAACTTGACAACGTTGGCAGGAAGATCCTGCCTGCGGGGGCCGGCAGCTCCCCATACAATGCAACACCTCCCGGAATAGTGGAAGGCTGAACTGTTACTCAATAAAAGGACTGCGCATCAGAGGTTTTACCTGATGCAGCAGCCCTTGAAATATGGGATATCTCTCCCATGCATTGGGGATCATTTGGCGGGAACAACCTCCAGCCAGTAGCCGTCTGGGTCTGAGATGAAATATATGCCCATATCATGATTTTCAAAACAGATACATCCCATTTTTTCATGAAGACTGTGGGATTCTTCAAAGTTATCTGTCCGGAAGGCCAGATGGAATTCATTGTCACCCAGATTGTACGGCTCTTCTCTGTCGCGGAGCCATGTCAGTTCCAATTCAAAGTCTGTTGTCTCATTTCCCACGTACACGATGATAAAGGAACCGTCATCAGCGGTGATACGCCGTTTTTCCGTAAGCCCCAGTGCCTCCTCATAAAATGCCAGGGAGCGTGACAGGTCTGCTACGTTATAATTTTCATGTATCATTTGAAATTTCATAAAATTCAGTCTCCTTTTCTTTTTTTATATTATAAAATAAGAAAGGGAAGATGACAATAAGATATATTATTCTTTTGCTTTTTTCCAGAAAGTATGATAGGATTAAAAAAGAAACGGAAATATTCATAGATCTATTCATGTCGAATCAGACGATTACCCATTTGTTACGATTTTTGTCCGCAGCCGTGAGTGTATTGGACAGCTACAGATTTTTAAAGAAAGGATCAGTATAATGAGAGAAAAGTATGAGTCCCTGTCTTTGGGGGCATTAAAAGAAATAGCTAAGGCCAGAGGTATGAAAGGAATTTCCACCTTGAAAAAAAGTGAACTCGTGGAGCGCATGGTCCAGGAAGACGAGAAAGAACGCCAGATGAAGGAGAGCAGTGCCCCCAGGGAAAATGAGCAGGAGTCGAGAAGCGGGGCAAGAGCAGGCAAAACAGAAGAGCGCCAGGAGAGCAGAGTATCGAATCGTCAGGAAGAACGCCAGGAGAGCAGAGCATCGAATCGTCAGGAAGAGCGCCAGGAGTCCAGGCAGGAGAGCCGTACAGAGCGTCCTCCTATGGAGCAGTCGGATCTTGACAGCGGCATGAGTGTAAGTGGTATTCTGGAAGTTCTGCCCGATGGATACGGATTTATCCGAAGTGAGAATTATCTGCCGGGTGAAAATGACGTGTATGTGTCTCCCTCACAGATCCGCAGATTCAATCTGAAGACCGGGGATATCCTGCGGGGCAATACAAGAGTGAAGAGCCAGAATGAAAAATTTTCTGCCCTTCTGTACGTGACATCCATCAATGGGATCAAGCCCAATGAGATGCGCAGGCTCAATTTTGAGGATATGACACCGATATTCCCCAATGAGAGACTTCACCTGGAGCGTCCGGGCGGAAGCCTTGCCATGCGGATTGTGGACCTGGTAAGCCCCATCGGCAAGGGACAGAGGGGAATGATCGTATCACCGCCAAAAGCCGGTAAGACAACCCTTTTAAAAGACGCCGCCAAATCCATTTTGAAAAACAGTCCGGAGATGCATCTGATCATCCTTCTGATCGATGAGCGTCCGGAAGAGGTTACCGATATCAGGGAGGCCATCCAGGGACCGAATGTAGAAATTATCTATTCTACCTTTGATGAGCTTCCGGAGCACCACAAGAGAGTTTCCGAGATGACTATAGAGCGTGCAAAACGTCTGGTTGAGCATAAGAAGGATGTGACCATCTTCATAGACAGTATCACAAGACTGGCCAGAGCCTACAACCTGACAGTCCCGCCCAGCGGCCGTACCCTGTCCGGCGGTCTTGACCCGGCAGCCCTGCATATGCCCAAGCGTTTCTTTGGTGCCGCCAGGAATATGAGAGAGGGCGGAAGCCTTACCATCCTGGCTACAGCCCTGGTGGATACAGGAAGCAAGATGGATGATGTGGTCTACGAGGAGTTCAAGGGTACCGGCAACATGGAGCTGGTGCTGGACAGAAGACTTCAGGAGAAACGTGTATTCCCGGCCATTGATATTGCCAAATCAGGAACCAGAAGAGAGGACCTTCTGCTCACAAAAGAAGAGCATGAAGCAGTGGATATCATGCGCAAAGCCCTGAACGGTATGAAGGCGGATGACGCCCTGGAAAACATCCTGAATATGTTCGCACATACCCGCAATAACAACGAATTTGTGCAGACAGTGAAAAAACAACGATTTCTATAATAATACTTGCATTTATAAAAATCATATGCTATAATTTAAAAGCTGTTTGAATTTGTAAAACGCAAAATAAAGATAAATAACAAACGATAGAAGAGGTGAAAAAGATGAAAGAAGGAATCCATCCAAACTACCAGGAATGTACAGTAGTATGCAACTGTGGAAATACATTTAAAACAGGTTCTACAAAGAAAGAACTCCACGTAGAAGTTTGCTCTAAATGTCATCCTTTCTATACAGGACAGCAGAAAGCTGCACAGGCTCGTGGACGTATTGATAAGTTCAACAAAAAATACGGCATGGACAAATAAAAAAACGGGAGAGGCTGAGGTTTTAGGACTTCAGCCTCTTATTGTATCTCCCGGGCAGTCTCTCTGCTTTGGTATCGCAAGAGCAGCCTTTGGGATCGGGATTTTATGGAGGTATAGATGAAATCATCCAACATCGGCGGACAGGCGGTCATGGAAGGCATCATGATGCGTCATCAGGACCAGTATTCCATAGCTGTCAGAAAGCCGGATAAAGAGATTGAAGTTAAGATAGAAGACTACAAGAGTTTTATCAAGAACAAAAAAATTCTTTCTCTTCCTATTATCAGAGGGGTGTTCAATTTTATTGATTCCCTGGTGGTGGGTACAAAATGTCTGATGTACTCTGCCACGTTCTTTGAGGAGGAAGAGGAGGAGATCAGGAAGAGAGAAGCTCTGAACAAGGAAGACCGGGAAAAATACGACGCAAAGCAGAAGAAGATGGAAAATATCCTGATGACAGGAACCGTGATATTTTCAGTTGTCCTTTCCATTGGTCTTTTTATGGTACTGCCCTATCTGATCGCCAGCCTGCTTCATAAGGTAGGAGCGTCTGAGACAGGGGTGACTCTGGCGGAGGCACTTGTGAGAATTCTGCTCTTTTTGGGATATCTGCTCTTGATCTCCAAGATGGAGGATATCCAGAGAGTGTTCATGTACCATGGGGCGGAGCACAAGTGCATCAACTGTGTGGAACATGGAAAAGCACTGACCGTGGAAAATGTCATGGAAAGTTCCAGACTCCACAAACGCTGCGGAACCAGCTTTTTATTTTTTGTTATTATTGTGAGTATTATATTCTTTCTGGGATTTTTTGCTGTTGTACCGGTACATACCATGTGGCTGCGCGTTGTGATCCGTATACTGCTGGTGCCGGTGATAGCAGGTATTTCCTATGAGATCATCCGTCTGGCGGGAAGAAGTGAGAATCCCATTGTGTGTGCTCTTTCCAAGCCCGGTATGGCCATGCAGAAGCTGACTACAAAAGAACCTACACCGGATATGGCGGAGGTTGCCATAGCAGCGGTGGAGGCAGTCTTTGACTGGAAAGCATATCTTCTGGAGAATTTTCCGGATGCCGGAAAGGAAATCGCGCAGGCGGAGCTGGGGCAGACTGCTGCTTCACACAGATGTGAAACAGGAGAGGGCTGTTATGCAGACGTATAGGGAACTTCAGTTAGAAGGAAGAAAGATACTGGAGGAGGCAGGCATTGCAGATCATACGGCAGATGCGTGGCTTCTGATGGAATATGTGACAGGTATGACGCGGGCTTCCTATTTTCTGAGGGAGACAGAGGAAATGCCGAAAGACCAGGCAGAGAGTTACAGGAATATGATACAGAGGCGGGCGCAGCATATCCCCCTCCAGCATATCACCCATGAGGCCTGGTTCTGCGGACTGAAATTCTATGTGGATGAGCGTGTGCTCACCCCGCGTCTGGATACGGAAGTTCTGGTTGAGGAGGTTCTCCTCGAAGCCGGGAAGATGCAGGCAGGCAGCAGCAGATTCAGAATCCTGGATATGTGCACAGGCAGCGGCTGCATTTTGCTGGCTCTTTTGTCCGTTTTGAAAGAAGCGGAGGGGACAGGCGCTGATCTGTCAGGAGATGCCCTTTCTGTGGCTGAGAGAAACAGCAGGGAGCTGGGGATTACGGCTGTCTGGAAGAAGAGTGATCTGTTTTCAAATATCAGCGGGACGTATGATATCATCGTCTCCAACCCCCCTTATATAGAGAGTCATGTCATTGACAGTCTCATGGAGGAGGTAAGGGACCATGAGCCGAGAATGGCACTTGACGGAACCGCGGACGGACTGCATTTTTATAGGAAGATATCCCATGAAGCCGGGGGATATCTGAAGTCGGGAGGGATCCTGGCATTTGAGATCGGATATGATCAGGGCGGCCCGGTGCGCCTTATGCTGGAAAACGCCGGATATGAAGAGACAAGAGTAGTGAAAGACCTGGCAGGCCTTGACCGGGTGGTGCTGGGAAGAAAGAAACAGGAGGAACACCATGTTTGATAAGTTAGATGATATTTTGATTCGCCTGGAGGAGATTTTAAATGAATTAAATGAGCCTACCGTAGCGAATGACACGGCGCGCTTCCAGAAGCTGATGAAGGAACAGAGCGACCTGCAGCCCATAGCGGATGCGTATCGTGAATATAAAAACTGTAAGCAGACAGTGGAAGACAGCCTTATGATGCTGGACGAAGAATCAGACCCTGAGATGCGGGAAATGCTCAAGGAAGAGCTTTCAGATGCCAAGAAGCGCATCGAGGAGCTGGAGCGTGATCTGAAGATCTTACTTCTGCCAAAAGACCCCAATGACGAGAAAAATGTTATTGTGGAGATCAGAGCAGGGGCCGGCGGGGATGAGGCAGCACTTTTTGCCGCAGAGATCTACCGCATGTATGTAAAATTTGCAGAATCCCAGAATTGGAAGACAGATATGATGAGTCTCAATGAGAACGGCATCGGCGGTTTCAAAGAGGTCACCTTTATGATCAACGGAAGAGGCGCTTATTCCAGGCTGAAGTATGAAAGCGGTGTACACCGGGTGCAGCGTGTGCCCGAGACAGAGAGCGGCGGACGGATCCATACCTCAACCATAACCGTGGCCATCATGCCGGAGGCAGAGGAGATTGATTTCCACCTTGATATGAATGACTGTAAGTTCGACGTGTTCCGTGCTTCCGGAAACGGCGGACAGTGTGTCAATACCACAGACTCCGCGGTGCGTCTGACCCATATCCCCACAGGAATCGTCATCTCCTGCCAGGATGAAAAGTCACAGCTCAAGAACAAGGACAAGGCGCTAAAGGTCCTGCGTTCCAGACTGTATGAGATGGAACTGGAGAAGCGCCACGACGAGGAAGCGGAATCCAGAAGAAGCCAAGTAGGTACAGGAGACCGTTCTGAAAAGATCAGAACCTACAACTTCCCCCAGGGGCGGGTGACTGACCACAGGATCAAGCTGACACTCCATCGTCTGGATGGTGTGCTGAACGGTGATCTGGAAGAGATCATTGACAGTCTGACCGCTGCGGATCAGGCGGCTAAGCTGACGAAGATGAATGAAAAATAATTGAGAGCACAGCTCTTGTGTTGTGGTAATAGATCCCCCTTATTAGCTGTAATAGGCTGATAAGGGGGATTTTATCGATACGGCAGCAGGGGAAAAACAGTTCCTATTCAGCCTTTCGCCTTCATAGCAAAAAGCATGCACACAGACTGCAAAAGCCGCAGTCCGGCGCGTGTCTGCTTCGGGATTGCTCTGCAAATGCAGGGCCGCACCTGGCGGGACATTGAAAGTCTGAACTGTTATGAAAAACGTACTCATACGGGAATTCCAGGTTGTGTATGACAGCATATCTATGATACAATAGAAACCGTAATCAGGAATAGTTCCTGAAAAATAAGGGCAGGTTTCCTGTTACCATAAGGAAAATGACATTGCATTTCCCTGTAAATTGTAATATATTATGGAAGTAAGTATTTTTTGGTAAAAGTGGTAATTGGTATACTGCCGGCTTGACATACAGACAGGCTGGCCGGGAACATATAGAATATAGGAATGAGGAACGGGAGAAAAATCATGAAAAAAACTGCACTGGTAATCATGGCAGCCGGAATCGGCAGCCGCTTTGGAAAAGGAATCAAGCAGCTCGCAAAAGTAGGTCCGAGCGGAGAGATCATCATGGACTATTCCATTCACGATGCCCTGGAGGCAGGATTCAACAAGATTGTATTTATCATCAGAAAAGATATAGAGGAAGAGTTCCGTGAGGTGATCGGAAACAGGATTGAAAAAACAGCAGAGGTGGAATATGTATTCCAGGATCTGCACGACCTTCCCGAAGGCTTTACCTGTCCGCAAAAGCGCACAAAGCCGTGGGGAACCGGTCAGGCGATCCTGGCAGCTAAGGATGTGCTCTCTGAGCCGTTCATTGTTATCAACGCAGATGATTACTACGGCAAAGAAGCCTATGTGAAAATCCACGACTATCTGGTGGAAGAGCATCAGGACACAGGAAAGCTGGATATCTGCATGGCAGGCTTTATCCTGGAGAACACATTGAGTGACAACGGTTCTGTGACAAGAGGTATCTGTTCCCTGGATGATAATAAAAATCTGGTGGGGATTGCTGAGACCTATAATATTAAAAAGACAGCAAAAGGCCCTGCAGTGGAGAATGAGGACAAAAGTCTGCGTATGCTGGACCCCAAAAATCTGGTATCCATGAATATGTGGGGACTGACACCTGCATTCTTAAAGACTCTGGAAGAGGGATTTGTGGAGTTTTTGAAGGAATGCGGACCTGAGGATCTGAAAAAAGAATATCTGCTTCCAACGATCGTGGATAAACTCATCAAAGAGCAGAAAGCGGATGTGGCGGTTTTAAAGTCACATGACACCTGGTTTGGCGTTACATACCAGGAGGACAAGGAAAAAGTGACAGAGGCTTTTTCAGATCTGGTGAGGCAGGGTGTTTACACGGAAAATTTATACGCATAATGGAGCAGGGCCGGAAAATACACCGCTGTAAACATCAGCAGGCGGATAAAGATTTTGCAATAACAGTGACAAATAGCCGGAAATATGATATTTTATAATACGGTAACGAAAAGACAAAAAAATGGAATATTTGTATAAGGAGTCAGATATGGGAAAATATTTTGGAACAGACGGTTTCCGCGGGGAAGCTAACGTAAACCTGACAGTTGAACATGCGTTTAAAGTGGGACGTTTCCTGGGATGGTATTTCGGACAGGAACATAAGGCTCAGATCGTAATAGGCAAGGATACCAGAAGAAGCAGCTATATGTTTGAATACTCACTGGTTGCCGGTCTGACAGCATCCGGCGCGGATGTATATCTTCTGCACGTGACAACAACACCAAGTGTTTCCTATGTTGTTCGCACAGAGAATTTTGACTGCGGTATCATGATCTCTGCCAGCCATAATCCTTTCTATGACAACGGGATCAAGATCATCAACGGCAATGGACAGAAGATGGAGGCATCCGTTGAGGAGCAGATCGAAGCCTACATTGACGGAAAGGTACCGGAGCTGCCGCTGGCAAAGAGAGAAGATATCGGCCGTACCGTTGACTTTTCAGCAGGAAGAAACCGCTATATCGGCTATCTGATCTCCATTCCGACACGTGCTTTTAAGAATAAAAGAGTGGGACTTGACTGCGCCAACGGCAGTGCGTCTGCCATTGCGAAGAGCGTATTTGACGCGCTGGGAGCCAAGACCTATGTGATCCACAATGACCCAGACGGAACTAACATCAATACAAACTGCGGTTCCACACATATTGAGGAGCTGAAAAACTTTGTCAGGGAAAACCACCTGGATGTGGGCTTTGCCTATGACGGAGATGCTGACCGCTGTATCGCAGTGGATGAGAACGGTGAGGAAGTGAACGGCGACCTGATCATGTATGTGTGCGGCAAATTCATGCAGGAGCAGGGCAAGCTAAACAACAACACCATTGTCACCACCATCATGTCCAACCTGGGCCTTTACAAAGCCTGCGAGAGAGAGGGCATCGTATATGAGAAAACAGCCGTGGGAGACAAATATGTCTGCGAGAATATGATGGCAAACGGCCATTCCATCGGAGGCGAGCAGTCAGGACATATTATCTTCTCAAAACACGCCACCACAGGTGATGGAATTCTCACTTCCCTGAAACTGATGGAAGTTATCATAGAGAAAAAACAGCCCCTCAGCGTGCTGACAAAAGAAGTGAAGATTTATCCCCAGGTACTGAAAAATGTGCGGGTATATGATAAGAAAGAAGCCAGAGAGAATCCGGAAGTGATAAAAGCCATCGCAGAGGTGGAAAAAGTCCTGGGAGATGACGGAAGGATCCTGGTGCGTGAAAGTGGTACGGAGCCTGTTATCCGCGTTATGGTGGAGGCAGCTTCCAATGAAATCTGTGAAGAAAATGTAGATAGAGTGATTGCTGTCATGAGGTCTGAGAATCTGATCGTGCAGTAAGCAGACGGGGAACTTATTTGTGAAGGGAAAATTTATTGTACTGACAGGATGCATCCTCTGCCTTATGGCAGGATGCCAAAAAGAGACGCCCAGCTATTATGAACTGGGTGCGGAAGATTTAGAGGGGAAAAACTATCAGAGTGCCATAGAAAACTTTGAACTGGCCATCGCTGAGGAGAAGTATGAGGTGGAGGCGCTCAGGGGAGAGGGCATTGCCTATCTGAAAATGGGAAAATACGAGGAGGCACAGCAGGCCCTGGAAAAAGCCAGGGACCTGGCTGCTGATTCGGAGAAGGCCCTGAGAGCCGATATACTGGCTTATCTGGCCGTAGTACAGTATCAGAGAGGCGATTTTGAGGGAAGTGCGGCCACCTGCGACCAGCTGCTGGATGTGAAGAACAGTAAAGAGGGATATTTCCTCAGGGGAACTGCCTATCTTCATTTAGACCAGTATGACAAGGCCGCTTCCGACTTTGGAAAAGTGGTGGCGGATTCTAAAGAGTACAATGACTATCTGGAAATTTACCGTGTGTACGAAGAGTGTGACATGAAGGCGGACGGGGAGTCCTATCTGGAGTTGGCTCTGGATATTGAGGGCAGCGATGAACAGGACCACTACGACAGAGGCCGTGTCTACTATTATCTGGAGGAGTATGATGAGGCCAAGAAGGAGCTGACCACATCCTACAACGACGGATATAAGGAGGCGTCCATTTATCTGGGCAAGGTATATGCGGAACAGGGAGATACAGCCAATGCCCGGGCCAATTATAAAGAGAGCCTGAGTGAACAGTCACTGCAGGCAAAAGCTTACAACGGTATGGCTTACTGTGATATCCTGGACGGGGACTATGACAGTGCCCTCTCCAATATCCAGAAGGGACTGGATACAGGAGACCAGGACGAGAGACAGGCACTTCTGTTCAATGAAATCGTGGCCTATGAAAAGAAAATGGACTATGCGTCCGCAAAAGAGAAAATTGCTGCTTATCTGGAGGCATATCCCACAGATGAAAGGGCAGTGAAAGAAAATTATTTTCTGGAGACAAGGTAGAGAAATGCCGGATTTCCGATTTTACAGAACAGAGTATGTGAGTATACTCTGTTCTTTTATCTTTTAAAGAGAAAAGCAGCAGTTCAGTGCCTGGACAGGAATTCCACCGCTAAAGGCGGTTCTACCTGGGGCTTTGTAACAGAGGAGGACAGAACATGGATAAGATATTGATCGTGGAGGACGAGGAAGAGATCGCCTGGGGTCTGTCCTCTGTTTTGAAAAACCAGGGATACGCGGCCGTTTTCTGGGACGGAAGAGGAAGCGTTAGGGATATCATAGAAGAAACGGGGCCTGATCTGATCCTGTTGGACATTAATCTGCCGGGGCAGGACGGATTTGCCCTGTGCAGGGAGATCAGAACCGTGTGTTCACTTCCTGTGATCTTCCTTACAGGCCGCAGCACTTCCATGGATGAACTGGAAGCCCTGCAAAGCGGCGGGGATGATTTTATCACAAAACCCTATAAGGCACCGATCCTGCTGGCACGGATACAGACCGTGCTGCGCAGAACCAAAGGACCGGAAAAGCCTGCAGTTCTGGAATATCGGGGCATCACCCTTGATCTGGGGGCTGCCCGGCTGACTTATGGGGAAAAGAGTCTGGAGCTTGGCAGAAATGAACAGAAGATACTGTGCAGGCTTTTTGAACATGCCGGAAATGTTGTGAGCCGGGAGGAACTGATGGATCATCTCTGGGAAAACCAGATTTATATTGATGACAACACACTCAGCGTAAATGTGCGCAGACTCAGAGAGAAGCTGGCCTCCATAGGCCTGCCCGGTCTGATACAGACAAAGAGGGGGATGGGATATAAGGTATGAAATTCAGAGAGTTTTTAGGAGACAAAACAGGCGTGGTGCTTCTGCAGCTGGGAGCAGCCTGGGCACTTTTTGTTTTTTTGACGGCGCTTGGAGTACAGACAAGGGAAGCAGCGCTGCTTCTGATCACCTGGTTCGGGATTTTTGCTGCCTGGACCGGGTTTTCTTTTTACAGGGAGAGAAAATATTTTAAACAGCTTATAGAGACCGTCAGGGAGATGGAAAAACCGTGGTTGGTCACAGAGGTTTTAAAATCCCCGGATACCTGGGAGGGAAAGAAATACTGGGAGGCCGTGAAGATTTCCATGAAGGCCATGGAGGAGCAGATCTTTGAGGCTGAGCAGAGGCGCAGAGCTTATCAGGAATATGTGGAGAACTGGGTACACCAGGTTAAGCTGCCCCTCACTTCAGCCCAGCTCATATGTGAAAATGATAAAAAGAAAGAAAACCGCCGGATCTTAAAAAGCCTGGAAAATATAGACAGGGAGATTGAGCAGGCTCTCTATATGAGCCGGATGGAAAACCCGGAACAGGATTATATCATACGAAAAACCTCAATGGATTCCTGCGTGGCACAGGCTGCAGCGGCAGACCAGGAGACTTTCAGACAGAGAGGCGTAAGGATCGAGACAGAGGGCCTTAAGGCAGAAGCCAGTACAGACAGTAAGTGGCTGACCTTTATGCTGCGGCAGGTATTGTCAAACAGTCTGAAATATATGGGGGAATCTCCCTGCATAAAAATAGAGGCCAAACAAAACGAGAGCACTGTGTTCCTGTCTGTGGAGGATAATGGATGCGGAATCCGGGACAGTGAAATAGGGAGAATATTCGACAAGGGATTCACAGGCAGCAATGGCAGAAAAAACAGGGAGTCTACGGGAATGGGTCTGTATATCTGCAGAGAACTCTGTAAAAAGCTGGGAATGGCTGTACGGGCAGAGTCAGTATGGGGGGAGTATACAAGGATCATATTTGAAATGCCCACAGCAATACAAACGGAACATCTGCCTCCATCTTACGAAAGTGTAAGATAACATTCGGTAAGATCACAGGTATCCCGGCCTCATTTTCTTTATAATAGAAAAGTAAAAAGAATGCAGCGATCCGGCAGGTATGCGCATTTGCATTTTAAGAAGAAAGGCGGGGAAGAAAAGATGACAGAGGTTTTGAGAGCGGAACAGATAGAAAAATATTACGGCACAAAGGAGAATCTGAAAAAAGCACTGGACGGCCTGAGCTTTCAGGTGGAGGAAGGTGAGTTCACCGGTATCATGGGGGCCTCCGGCTCCGGTAAGACAACGCTGCTTAACTGTATTTCCACTGTGGACTGTGTGAGTGCGGGACATATTTATCTGAACACGGGAAAGCAGGGGGCTTTGGGAGTCATGGACATCACTGCGGTGGAACAGGGGGCACAGGCAAAATTCCGCAGGGAAAATCTGGGGTTTGTGGTGCAGGATTTTAATCTCCTGGACCGTCTGACTATTGAGGAGAATATTGCCCTGCCTCTGGTCCTGCTGGGAATGCCGGCAGAAAAGGTGCACGCTAAAAGCGTAGAGATGATGGAGAGGCTTGGAATTGCGGAGATCGCATCCAGATTCCCTTATCAGGTATCAGGGGGACAGAAGCAGAGGTGTGCCTGTGCAAGGGCACTGGTCAAAAAGCCCAGGATCCTTTTGGCAGACGAGCCTACCGGGGCGCTGGATTCCCGCAGCTCCAGGCAGCTTATGGGACTTTTGGAGGAACTGAACCGGGAACTGCAGGTGACCATACTCATGGTGACCCATGACTCCTATTGTGCCAGCTTTGGGAGACGTGTTCTTTTCCTGAAGGACGGAAGGATTTTTAATGAGATCGTGCGGGGAGAAAAGGAACAGCGGGAGTTTTATGAGGAGATCCTACAGGTACAGTCCCTTCTGGGAGGTGAGGTATCATGCTGAAAAAGCTGTCAAGGAGAAATGCGTTTCGGCAGATGCAGGATTATATGGTGTATCTTCTGACATTGATCCTGTCTGTGACACTGATGTATTCTTTTCACCTGCTGGTATTTTCAGAGGAAGTGAAGGCCGTGTTGGGTTCGTGGTCTATGATGCCCTTTATCATTATTTTCATCAGTATTGTCATTGTACTGATCCTGGGAAGACTGGTGAGCTATATCACGGAGTTTATATTCAGGAAAAGGAGCCGGGAGTTCGGAACCTACATGATGCTGGGAATTGAAAACCGGGAGATCGCTAAAATGTTTGCCCGTGAGAGCAGAATGATAGGAGTGGCAGCATGGATCGCAGGGCTGGTGGGAGGCACTTATTTTTATCAGATTTTAAAAGCCATGGTCATGCGCCTGCTTCTGCGGCCTTTCCATATGGGATTGGATGTATCCTGGGAGGCGTTTTGCCTGACTGGTGTGTATCTGTTCTGTATATTTGGTCTTTCAGGGAAAAGGATAAAAAAGAAGGTGATGGCGGTCAGCATTCGGGAACTGCTCTCCATGGACACGGAGAACGAAAAAGCGCCTGTGCAGAATAAGAAGCGGAAGAGGATTCTTTTTCTATTGTCTATATCTGCCCTGTTTCTTGGCTGTGTCTTGCTTGCGGCGCTTCTTTTTAGTGAAGTGGGTAATGATGCAGGAGGGGCGGTGGCTTTGCTGGGCCTTGTTATGATCGTGCTGTCCGTGTTTGGGTTTTTTATGGGATTTCCGGCAGTCCTGGAACAGAGGCTTGACAGAGTGAAGTGGAAATACAGAGGCAGAAATCTTGTCCTGGGCCGCATTTTTTCAGGTAAAATACGGAATCTCAGTTTGACGTTAGCCAGTGTCAGCATTTTATTCCTGTTGGTATTTCTGGCAGTGAGCCTGGGCCTGTTTTTTAACAGGCGTGTGGACAGCAGGGTGGAGGAGACAGCCTTTGACTTTGCCGCAGGTTCCCTGTACGGGCAGGAGGACCTGACACTTTTTAAGGAATATGCACAGAGTAAACTGCCTGAGGCTGTCACTGGGGAGTATCAGATCTACACCTCCGGAGAACGGGATTTTGGCCGGTATTTTTCTACGGAAAATATGGGGAAATTTATGGGATTTTCCCACATGGATGCCATGGATAATGACTGCTATATGAAAATGTCCGTATATGAGCAGTTGAGAGATATGCTGGGGATGGAAAAGGTGCATCTTGACCAGGACAGCTATTATATGCACTGTAGCGGATTTGCAAAAGAGAAGCTGGAGCGGTATGCAAAAAGCCGGAATCTGGAAGTGAATGGCAAAGAGGATGAGATCCTTTCCTTTGGCGGGGCATTCACAGGCGCGTTTTTTCAGCAGGAGTTCTTCGGAAACGGCAGTTATTATCTTTTGATCGTGCCGGACTGGACGGTGGAGCATATGCAGGTGATAGAGGAACTGTATGTGGGGGTGACGCCAAAAGAGCTGTCCATGGAAGATTATGAGGGACTTTTGTCTATTGAACGGGGGGATAGGACGTATCTGACCGGCAAGCCGGAGATTCGGGAGACTGGGGCTTCTGTTGTCATGAGCTTTTCTTTTCCCCTGTTTTATCTGGCATTTATCTTTCTGGCGGCTGCGGCAACTATCATGACTGTACAGATATTGAGTGATCTGGAGCAGGAGAGGCGGCAGTTTGCCATACTGGGAGAATGCGGGATGGATCAGTCAGAGCAGAGGAGGATACTGCGTAGGTATTTTGCCGTCTATTATTTCCTTCCGGTACTTCCCGCCGCTTTAGGCGGTGCTGCTGTGTACATGGCAATCACAGGCAGCATAAACTGGGACGCATATCAGGGAATGACTTTAATAGGATTTGGTGAGGGCATGGGCATTCTGGGGATGACGGCAGGTGTCTTCTTCAGTATCTATTTGATCTATTGTCTGAGCGCTTACCTTTCATTTAAAAAGGCGGTTTTATGAGAACGTACGCGTTATGCCATAGATCCACCTCGCGGGACAGTGGAGGGCTGAACTGTTACGAAATAGTACATATAATCAAAAAAAGTTACATGTACTTAAAATCCGGAATGCATTAAGATATAGCATATGGATGAATAAAAACTTTCAGCGAATCGACAGGAGTGAGACTTATGAAAAAATTTGAACCGGACTGGCTGACCATCCCTCAGTTTGCCTGCATAAAACCGGAAACACCTTACCACAAGGAACAGGAGAACTGTGATCATGAGGAATTTCCGGTAAAAAATCTGCATGTACTTGCCCGGACAGACGTGGAGGCAGAAGGGGACGGACAAAGATATCTGTTGCGCATATCTGCAGATGATCACTACAAGCTCTGGATCAACGGCACTTTTGCCGGACAGGGACCGGCCCCGGCGTGGCCGGAGAAATACTATTATAATGAGATAGATATCACCCCGTTTTTCCGGCCGGGAAAAAATGTGCTAGCTGTGCATCTGTATTATCAGGGACTTGTGAACCGTGTCTGGAACAGCGGAGACGGGCGGTTTGCCCTGGCCGCGCAGCTTGTCTGCGGGAATACAGGGGAAGAAGTGCTCCCCCTTATATGGAGATATAAAATATCGGAGGCCTATTCCGGCAGGACCATTGGATATGAGACACAATTTCTGGAGGATTTTGACAGCAGACGCTGGGATGCCGGCTGGAATCTCGCGGACTTTGATGACAGCCGGTGGGAGCCAATGGAAGCGGCAGAATGGGCGGACTACAAGCTGATCAAACAGCCCACGGAAATGCTGACAGTATACAGAAGAGAGCCGGAGGTGATAAAAAAAGAGGAGGGCTGCTGGTCTGTGGATATAGGCCGGGAGATCACAGGGAGCCTGTGTATAAAAGCCTCCGGCCCTCCCGGCGAGAAGGTGGAGATCCTCTGTGGGGAGGAACGGGAGGAGGACGGCAGTGTCCGCTTTGATATGCGCTGCGGCTGCTGTTACCGGGAGATATGGACACTGGACGGTGGTATATGTGAGCTGGAACCATATGATTATAAAGGATTTCGTTATGGGGAAATCCACTTTGGAAGCAGGGTGGAGATCCTGGAGGTCTGCGCAGAGGTACGCCATTACCCCATGGAGGATGCTCTGTGCACATTGAAGACTACAGATGAAAAGCTGGCGGGCATTTTTTCTATCTGCAAAAATGCAGTAAAATACGGCACGCAGGAGGCATATCTTGACTGTCCCACAAGAGAGAAGGGACAGTATCTGGGGGATGCTGTTATCACATCACGTTCCCATGTGTGGCTTACAGGAAAGACGGATATGCTGAGAAAATGTATTGACCAGTTTGCCCTGACAGAGAAGATCTGCCCGGGTCTAATGGCTGTGGCTCCCGGGGCTTTTATGCAGGAGATCGCTGATTTTTCCCTGCTGTGGTCACAGCTTTTGCTGACGGATCATGTATTTACAGGGGACAGGGAATATTTGAGAAAATATTATGAGACTGCCAAAGGCATTGTACATTATTTTACCGGATATGAGGATGAAAAAGGCCTGCTGGATCAGGTGTCAGAAAAATGGAATCTGGTGGACTGGCCGGAAAACCTGCGGGATGATTATGATTTTATCCTGAGCCGTCCCATAGTGGCAAAAGGCTGTCACAATGTCATCAATGCCCTGTATGCAGGGGCCATAAAGACTTTGACGGAAATAGAAAGGATCCTGGGTCTGCCTGTTTCGTATTCCTTTGAAAAAGTGAGGGGGTCTTATATCAAAGCGTTCTACAGGCCGGATAAAAAACTGTTCGCCGACAGTGAAACCAGTGTACATTGTTCTGTTCACTCCAATATATACGCCCTGTATTTTGATCTGGTGCCGGAGGAAGCGGTGGAGTGCGTGGGAGATTTTCTTGAGAAAAAGGGATTTTGCTGCGGTGTTATGCCAAGCTTTTTTCTTCTGAAAGCCCTTGGAAAGGCCGGACGCTATGAAGGTGTATACCGGCTTCTTGTCAATGAAGGGGAGCACGGCTGGGTCAACATGCTGCGGGAAGGGGCTGACACCTGCTTTGAGGTATGGGGAAAGGAACAGAAATGGAATACCAGCCTGTGTCATCCCTGGGCATCTGCGCCCATCAGTATTTTGATAGAAGAACTGGCGGGGATACGTCCTGACCCAAAAGAGGAGAAGGGATTTCGATTTGAACCTCACATTCCGGATTCCATAGGACGGTTTGCTCTCACGGTGCCCTTTGGCAAAAAACAGTGGAGAGTGGAAAAGTTGGAAGGAAACATAAGACTGTATCAACCGGATCTTGAAGCATAAACGAATCGTATTGAGCTGCCGAAGGTAACTGTTCAGATTGTCTGAACCGTTACCTTCAGCAGCTTTTTTCGTCCTGCTATTGACAAGAGTGATATGTAAGTGTATAGTGTGATGTATAGAGATACACACTAAAGGGGTGAAACATGAAGATAACAATATCAAACACTGCCAATGAACCTCTGTACCAGCAGATCATGGAGCAGATGAAAGAGAGTATTCTGAGCGGAGAGTTACAGGAGGGAGAACTGCTGCCCTCGATCCGCAGTTTTGCCAATGATCTCAAGGTCAGTGTTCTGACCATCCGAAGAGTCTATGAGGAACTGGAAAAAGAAGGATTTGTGGTCAGCCAGGTAGGAGTGGGAACTTTTGTAAAGGCAGGGAATACAGAGCTTTTTAAGGAGTCTAAGCGAAGAATGATCGAGGAAAAGCTTACCGAGGCTCTGAAACTGGCTTCCATGCTGGATATCGGTAAAGAGGAGATCATGGAGATGATCGACATTTTAAGTGAGGAGATTGGAAATGGATAATGTGCTGGAAGTAAGAGGTCTTAGAAAAAAATATACCAGATTTGAGCTTCAGGATGTGAGCTTTGCCATCCCGGAGGGCTGTATTGCGGGATTTGTGGGAAATAACGGTGCCGGTAAGACCACCACCATACGTGCCATTTTGAATCTGATCCACAGAGACGGTGGTCAGGTACAGATTCTGGGAATGGATATGAATGAAAAAAAGGAGAGGGAACAGGAGATCAAAAACCGCATCGGTGTAGTTACCGACAGCGGAGGTTTTTACGGAATGTTTACATTAAAGGAAACAGCCTCCCTTTTTTCTTCCCTGTACAGGAACTGGGATGACTCGGTATATAAGGACTGGATCAAAAAATTTTCCCTGAATGAGAAGCAGAGGATACAGGAATTGTCAAGGGGAATGAAGGTGAAGTTCGCCCTTGCTCTTGCCATGTCCCATCACGCGGAATTTTTGATCATGGATGAACCCTCCAGCGGTCTTGATCTGCTTACCAGGGCGCAGATCCTGGAGAGTCTGCGGGAGTATATGGAGCGGGAAGGCAGAGGTGTATTTTTTTCCACTCATATTGCCACAGACATTGAGAAGGTGGCGGATATTGTGATACTCATTGAAAAAGGCAGAATTGTATTCCAGAAGGAGAAGGATGTTCTGATGGAAGAATACAGGATAGCAAAGGGGGACAGCAGGGATCTGAGCCGTGAGGCAGAAGAATTGTGTATCAGCCTCCGGAAAACAAAATACGGATTTACCGGTGTCACGAACAAAGTGGAGGAAATGAGACATCTGGTTCCGGATGTATTGTTTGAGAAGCCGGATATGGAGGAAATTCTGATGTCATGTATGGGAAAGGAGAGCTAGGGATATGGTAAGAGCGCTGTTTATGAAAGATATCAGGCTGATCAGGAAAAATTTTGCTGTTATGGCTGTCATGATTATTGGTATGCCGATTTTTCTTTTTTGGAGAGTCGAAACAAAAATGGATGCGGGCGGAGTCCCCCTTTTGCTGATGTCCAGTATACTGGGACTGATCCTTTTTGGAAATATATGTACAGAGGAAGAAAAATGTCCCGGTGGTGAGATCGCGCTGTTGTGTGCGCCCTGTTCCAGGAAAATGCTGGTGGCTGTGAGATATTTGGTGATGAGTCTGTTTTTTTTGCTTTGCGCAGCAGGATATGAAGCGGTTGGTCTGGTCATGAGCGGAAAGATATTATATATATGGCAAATCATGCAGGTATTTTCCGTTTATCTTTTGCTGATGGGCATATTTATTCCTGTTGTATATAAGGTAGGAGTGATAAAGGTTCAATATTTACTATCGGGTACTGTAGTGATCCTGGGATTTGCCAGTTCAATGTTTGCAAGCTCCTCCCTTTTTACTTCCATGACAGAATTTCTGAGACAGAATCAGAATATAGCAGTGGTGGGATTTGGGGTATTTTGTATCGCGTTTACTTCCTTATCCTTTTGGATCTCAATGAAAATATATGAGAAAAAAGAGTGTATATGAGTTGTATCCGGTCTGCCTGTAATAGAAGGAACGTTTTTGTGAAAAATGTCCCCTTGTCAGCGTATAGAAAAAGCGTTATGATGATAGGACAGTTTTATTTATACGGATTTTAATACGGCTTATTATAGGAGATATTTATGCAGTTATACGATTTGAACGATGTAGAGGAACGCGTTATCCTGGTGGGGGTACAGGAGGGGGACGGTGAGGACGCGGAGGAATCCGTGGAAGAACTTGCAGAGCTTTCCAAGACGGCAGGCGCGCAGGTGGTGGGCACTGTGATCCAGAAAAGAGAGCGGATCCATCCCGGCACCTATGTGGGAAAAGGCAAGATGGAGGAGCTGAAAATGCTGCTCACAGCGCTGGACGCCACAGGAATCATCTGTGATGATGAGCTGTCACCGGTGCAGATGAACAATCTGCAGCAGGAACTGGACTGCAAGGTGATGGACAGGACGCTTCTGATACTCGATATTTTTGCAGACCATGCGTCCACCAGTGAAGGGAAGATCCAGGTGGAACTGGCACAGCTCCGTTACCGGGCTGTCCGTCTTGTGGGACTAGGGAATTCCCTGTCACGTCTGGGCGGCGGGATCGGAACCAGAGGACCCGGTGAGAAGAAGCTGGAGATGGACAGACGTCTGATCAAAGAGCGGATCTCCCAGTTGAAGAGAGAATTGGAACAGGTAAAGCGCCACAGAGAATTACTTCGGGAGGGTAGGAAAAGAGAGCGGGTCATGACAGCCGCTATCGTGGGATACACCAACGCCGGAAAATCCACTCTTCTGAACACACTCACAGATGCAGGCGTTTTGTCGGAGGACAAACTGTTTGCCACTCTGGATCCCACAACGAGAATGCTGGAGCTATCCGGGGGAACCAGGATTTACCTTACAGATACCGTAGGATTTATCCGGAAACTGCCCCATCACCTGATCGAGGCATTTAAAAGCACTCTGGAGGAAGCAAAATATGCGGATATCATTCTGCATGTAGTGGATGCGTCCAATCCTCAGATGGAAGATCAGATGGGAGTGGTATATGACACCCTCCAGGAGTTGGAAGTGACCAATAAAAAGATGGTTACTCTTTTTAATAAGCAGGATAAGCTTTTGACAGAACAGATCCTCAGAGATCCCAATGCGGATCATGTGCTGCGTATCTCAGCGAAAACAGGGGAGGGACTGGAACAGCTTAAGGATGTGCTGGAGAAAATCGTGACAGAGGATCAGATCTATCTGGAGCGTGTAATCCCTTATAAAGACGCGGGGATTCTGCAGCAGATCAGGAAGTACGGACAGCTTATGGAAGAGGAGTACACAGACGGCGGGATCGCAGTAAAAGCAAGGGTTCCCAAGGACATCTACGGACGGCTGTAGGCTGTCATTCCTGCAGTCAGCAGGCAGATAAATGCCAAGACCGGAATTAATAATTTGATTAATAAACTACCATATATTGGAAACTTCAAAGAATGTTTACAATATATGGTAGTTTTTACTGTTGACGAAAAGTATAACCTTTGCTACAATAGACCTACAGCGTTTATACAGAGGCCATACTCTGTGAATGCGAGGCGGGACGGCAAGACGGTCCTGCTTCTTTACATATAAGGAGGAAAAGGAATGTTTCAGGTAGTAAAACGTGATGGGGAAATTGCAGAATTTCGTCTGGATAAGATTGCTGAAGCAGTCAAGAAAGCATTTGATGCCACAGAGAATGAATACAGCAGTGACATGCTGGATCTGCTGGCACTCCGTGTGACATCAGATTTCCAGAAGAAAATTGTAAAGGGGAAAGTTTCTGTGGAGGATATCCAGGACAGCGTGGAGAATGTACTGATCCAGGCAGGCTACTCTGATGTGGCAAAGTCTTATATCCTGTACAGAAAGCAGAGAGAAAAAATCCGCAATATGAAGTCTACGATCTTGGACTACAAAGAGATCGTAAACAGCTATGTAAAAGTGGAAGACTGGAGGGTAAAGGAAAACTCCACAGTGACTTACTCTGTGGGAGGCCTGATCCTGAGCAATTCCGGTGCTGTAACCGCTAATTACTGGCTGTCCGAGATTTACGACACAGAGATTGCTGAAGCGCACAGGAATGCGGATATCCATATTCATGATCTGTCTATGCTGACAGGATACTGCGCCGGCTGGTCTTTAAAACAGCTAATCAAAGAAGGACTGGGCGGCATTGAAGGAAAGATCACGTCCTCTCCGGCCAAGCACCTGAGCGTACTCTGTAACCAGATGGTGAATTTTTTGGGGATCATGCAGAATGAATGGGCAGGGGCACAGGCTTTTTCTTCCTTTGACACGTATCTGGCACCCTTTGTCAAGGCCGACAGCCTGAGTTATCCGGAAGTGAAGAAATGTGTGGAATCCTTTATTTACGGTGTCAACACACCGAGCCGCTGGGGTACCCAGGCACCATTTTCTAACATTACCCTGGACTGGACTGTGCCCAATGATCTGGCAGAGCTTCCGGCAATCGTAGGCGGAAAAGAGATGCCGTTTAAGTACAAGGACTGCAAAAAAGAGATGGATATGGTGAATAAAGCCTTCATTGAGACTATGATTGAGGGCGATGCAAACGGCCGCGGTTTCCAGTATCCCATTCCCACCTACTCCATAACCAGAGATTTTGACTGGTCTGACACAGAGAATAATAAGCTGTTATTTGAGATGACTTCCAAATACGGCACACCATATTTTTCAAATTATATCAACAGTGATATGGAGCCGAGTGACGTCAGAAGTATGTGCTGCCGTCTCCGTCTTGATCTGAGGGAACTGAGAAAGAAAACAGGCGGATTTTTCGGCTCAGGGGAGAGTACCGGATCTGTGGGTGTTGTGACCATCAATATGCCGAGGATCGCTTACATGGCGGAGGATGAGGAGGACTTTTTCTGCCGTCTGGATCATATGATGGATATTTCCGCCCGTTCTCTGAAAATTAAGAGAGATGTGATCACAAAGCTTTTGGATGAAGGCCTCTACCCATACACCAAGAGATACCTGGGAAGCTTTGAGAATCATTTTTCCACCATTGGTCTTCTGGGCATGAACGAAGCAGGTCTGAATGCCAGGTGGCTGAAATGTGATATGTCAGATGAGAGGACCCAGGAGTTCTCAAAACGTGTACTGAACCACATGAGAGAACGTCTGAAAGATTATCAGGAAGAGTACGGCGATCTATACAACCTGGAGGCAACTCCCGCGGAGTCCACCTCCTATCGTCTGGCAAAGCATGACAGAAAACGCTGGCCGGATATCAGAACAGCGGGAAATGAGGGAGATACTCCATATTACACCAACAGCTCCCATCTTCCGGTGGATTATACAGCAGATATTTTCGACGCGCTGGATATTCAGGATGAACTGCAGACTCTATACACCTCAGGCACAGTGTTCCATGCCTTTTTGGGAGAAAAACTGCCTGACTGGAAGGCTGCCGCGGCACTTGTGAGAAAGATCGCACAGAATTACCGCCTTCCTTACTATACCTTGTCACCAACCTATTCTGTCTGCAAAGACCACGGATATCTCTCCGGTGAACATTTTGTCTGCCCCAAATGCGGCAAAAAGGCTGAGGTTTACAGCCGTATTACAGGCTATTATCGTCCTGTACAGAACTGGAACGACGGAAAAAGCCAGGAATACAAGAACCGTACGGTCTATGACATTGCCCATTCCGATTTCAAGATCCAGACCCAAATGACGGCAGCGCCAGAGAGCGATGTGAGGATCCAGGAGTCAGATGCCGGACAGGTTACGGCAAAATATCTCTTTACCACAGAAACCTGTCCAAACTGTAAGATTGCAAAACAGATGCTGGAAGGTGAGGATTACGAGCTGGTGGATGCGGAAAAGAATCCTGAACTGGCCCGCAAGTTTGGCGTTATGCAGGCTCCGACACTGATCGTGATCAATGGTGAGGAGACAAAAAAATATGTGAATGCCTCCAATATTCAGAGATATGTGGATGAGGATTAAAGAAAAAGGAACGGTTTATTCCAAATGTCATTTAAAGCATGATATTTGAAGCATCACGTTTACCAGGTCGACAGACAAATACTGTTTGTCGGCCTTTTTCTTAACTTTACTTTGAAAGCTTATTGCTGACAATATTTGACTTTGCAAGGGTCATCGAACAGAAAGTCCATGCTGGATTAGATATTCTTCATCTGGCGGGGCTTTTTTTACCTCTTTGCCATAGAGTAAACAAAGGCTGTTTTTTCAATAGGATGGCCTAAACTTGAAGTTTTTGGCCTGAACTTGCATTAGTCATAACATATTTTTAAGGTAAAATGGTCTTGAATAGAGTGTGTTTGAAAATTGCTTTCGGCAAGCTGTGCGTCACACCCTAGGGATATATTTTGTGATAAAGGAGGGCTTTTCCATATGAGAGCCGCCATGATAGAGGATTTGGTACCATGCAGGGAGGATTTATATAAGCACCTGCATCAATACGTAAGAATCTGGTTGTTTTGGAGGAGAAGGGAGGGCATACCGATATGATGGATATGATAGACACATGGATGGTGCTGGTGTTCCCGTTCCTGGATTTTATGCCCTTTGGCCTGCCCCGGTACTGGCTGTTCCGGGACAGGCTGCGGATTCCGTTTCGGTATATCACGGCGATGATGGTTATACTTGCGGCAGTTAACAGCATGGTTTTTTACTACATCAACTTAGGCGGGTATGAGACAGCGGCACAGTGGACGACGTTCATGCGCTACGGCTTCACGCTGGTCAACCTGGTGTTATCCTTCCTTCTCATCAAGGAGAGCTTATCAAAGCTGATGTTTACTTATCTGCTGATGATGGCGTGGTCGTTTTTTGTGTATGGCAATGCGAATTTTATTGAAAGCCGGTATTTCTGGGAGCTTTCCGAACTGCACCCGTACCTGGTTTACAATATGGCTCGTGTGGTGATCTACATGATCACCTGCCCATTCGTGTTCCGGTTCCTCTGTCATACGGTGAGAGATGCGCTGAAAATCGAGGACAGGATCATGTGGCGGTATCTGTGGGTCATTCCGCTGTTTCCCACCCTGTTCGGTATGCTGTACTGCTTCACCGAAGATGTGTACGCCTATGCCACATGGCAGTTTATGGTGTCCCGCTACCTCATGCTGTTCGGGGCCTGCTATGTGTCTTATGTGGCTTTGAAGGTGCTGGAAACCTCTCGCAGACGGGTGCAGCTGGAAGCCGCTCTGGAATACGCTGACCGCAGTATGTCGGTGCAGAAAAAACAGTTTGAAAGCCTTACCTCCCATATGGAGGAAATGAAGAAAGCCCGCCACGACCTCCGTCAGCATCTGGCTGCGGTGCAGTCTTACATAGAGCGCGACGACAAGGCGGGCCTTGCCGACTATATTCGCCTCTATCAAAACCATCTTCCCCCGGACCTGCGGGAGCGGTATTGTCAAAACGATGTGGTGAACGCTGTCGTCTGCTATTATGCTGCTCTGGCGCAGGATGGCGGTATCGGGTTTGAAACGGGGATCGATTACCCGGAAAACTGCCCGGTGTCCAGCACGGATATCACGGTGCTGTTGGGGAACCTGTTAGAGAACGCGGTGGAAGCCTGTAAACGGTAGGCGAACACGGCTCAGACCATCAAGCTTCGGATAAAGCAGCGAGGCGGCTCGGCACTTCTGATCCTGGTGGATAATCCATGTCTGACACCTGTTGTGTTTGACGGGGACATGCCCTTGTCTTCCAAACGAAAGGGAGCCGGGATTGGAACTTACTCTGTTCGGGAGATTGCTGTACGGTATGGCGGGACCGCGCAGTTTGAGCAGAAAGCGGGAGTATTCTATGCCTCGGTGCTGCTGAACATCGTCCCGGACGTGACTGGAAAAGAGGCACCGGCAGGGAATGTCTGTTTGTCTAAATGACCTTGGGATTATTCCGGGGTTTTGGTATTTTAAGTTGAAAAATTGGTTTTTTTGTTGAATGGTTTCCGTTGACAAGGTAACACATTTTCTTCATAATAAGAGGTAGGAAGAGAAAGATTTCCGTCCGCAGATAACTGCCGGATAGGAGCAAATATGGCAAAAAGCGAAACCTTTCAGGAGCTTGATCTGAGCAATGCGTTTCTGTTTGCATTGGTTTTAGGAATACCGGAGGTATGCCCCTCAATGACGGAACAAAAAAGATATTTCTAAACACAAAAGGGAGAAATGATCCAGATGTACCCCTTGAACTCGTGCATTTTCTCAAATATGTGGAAAACACCACAGACGAGTTTGTGGAGAAAGCAAATGACCCGGTGATCAAGACGATCCATGATCAAGTTACAGAGCTGAAAAAGAGCCGGGAATGGGAGGCGAAGTATATGAAATTTGAGGAGTTACTGTTGGACAGAGAACAGGAAGGAAGAGAAGAAGGCAGAGAAGAGGGCTTGGCCCAAATGTCAAAGCTGATCAGGCTTCTTCTCCGTGATGGCAAGGCAGAACAGATACCGCTTATAACAGAAGATCCTGAACTCAGGGATCGGCTATTAAAACAGTATCATATCTAAATTCTCATATCTATAAATTTCTTTGCAGTACCGGGCGGGAATCTGCCCGTCCGGCGGACTGCATCTTATCATCTATGATATTATCGGAACTGTTCCGTATATTCACAGTTACGAAAATATCCATGCAGACCCAATCATAATAAAAAGGCAGTACACTGTGCCTGTAAATCTTTCTATTCCGGATTCTGATATGCAAAAAGGCAGTCAGGAAAAGTCCCGGCTGCCTTTGGCATAAAATATAAGTAAAAGAAAATACAGGCTTATTTATTCTGGCTCTTTTCTGCTTCAGCCATCTTCATAGCGCGAACCTTCAGTGGGAGACCGAACAAGGTGATAAATCCGTCCGCATCGTGGTGGTCGTACAGATCTCCGGTTGTGAAGGAGGCCAGTGACTCACTGTACAGGCTGTACGGGGAAGTGGTACCGGCTTTGATAATATTACCTTTGTACAATTTGAATTTCACTTCACCTGTCACATACTGCTGTGTGCTCTCAACAAAAGCCTGGATAGCTTCGCGCAGTGGTGTGAACCATTTTCCTTCATATACGATCTGAGCAAACTGGCTGCCCAGTTTTTTCTTGGTCTCCATAGTGTCACGGTCCAGGATCAATTCTTCTAACTGGTCATGAGCCTCCATTAAGATAGTTCCGCCCGGTGTCTCATAAACTCCGCGGGATTTCATACCAACAACACGGTTTTCCACGATATCAATGATACCGATCCCATGTTTTCCGCCCATGGCATTCAGCTCTGTTATGATTTCGGAAACCTTCATGGATTTTCCGTTCAGACTTGTGGGAACACCTTTTTCAAAGGTCATTGTCACATATTCCCCTTCATCAGGAGCCTTCTCAGGTGTTACACCCAGAACCAGCAGGTCGTCGTAATTCGGTTCCTGTGCCGGATCTTCCAGTTCCAGTCCTTCGTGGCTGATGTGCCATAAGTTACGGTCACGGCTGTAGCTGTGGCTGGCGTCAAAGGGAAGGTTAATGCCGTGTGCCTTACAGAACTCAATCTCGTCCTCACGTGACTGCATGGTCCATACATCTGTCATACGCCATGGAGCGATGATCTTCAGATCAGGTGCCAGAGCTTTGATCCCAAGTTCAAAACGGATCTGGTCATTTCCTTTTCCGGTAGCGCCGTGGCAGACAGCGGTAGCGCCTTCTTTTCTTGCGATCTCAACCAGTTTTTTTGCGATTCCCGGACGTGCCATGGAGGTTCCCAGCAGGTATTTGTGTTCGTATACAGCGCCTGCCTGTACACACGGTACAATGTAGTCGTCACAGAACTCGTCAATGATGTTTTCAATATATAATTTGGAAGCGCCTGATAATTTGGCACGTTCGTCCAGTCCGTCCAGTTCATTTCCCTGTCCGCAGTCCACACAGCAGCAGATAACTTCGTAATCAAAATTTTCTTTCAGCCACGGTATCAGCGCTGTGGTGTCCAGTCCGCCTGAATATGCTAAGATAACTTTTTCCTTCATGATGAATTCCTCCTGTATTTTCCGTTTTCTATGTACTAAAAATTTTGTATTTGCTTTCGACATGCTTTACTATACAACATCTTTTATATTTATGCAATAGAAAAATGAAAAAAATGTAAAATTATTTTAGGAGAGATATTTTTGAGAAAGGAAGTTTCCTTAATTAATATATGGAATTTTCTAAACTCATATAACAAAAAAACTGGAAAAATTCTCAAGAAAAAGCTTGCATATTATACAGAAAAGATGTATGATTATGCAATCGAAGAACAGTTTATGCAGAATCCTGGTAACAGTTCAGACTTCCACTGTCCCGCGAGGCGTTGCCTGGTATTTGCAAGGCAATCCCGAGACAGCCACGCGCCAGAGTGCGGTTTTTGCAGTCTGTGTGCATGCTTTTGTTGCTATGAAGCCGAAAGGCTGAATAGTAACGAATCCTGTTGACAGGATAAAGCTTTACTATGCAAAATAACTGGAGTATGATAAAAGCATACACGGGCGGCCGCAGCGCCGCAGACACGAATGAATATCAAGATCATTGAGAAAGGTTGTTGAAGAACATGATAAAAGCAGGAATCATCGGAGCTACCGGTTATGCCGGAGGCGAACTTGTCAGATTACTTTTAAATCATAAAGAAGTGGAAATTAAATGGTACGGTTCCAGAAGCTACATAGATAAAAAATACTACGAGGTTTACCAGAACATGTTCAAACTGGTAGACGATAAGTGTATGGATGACAATATGGAAGCTCTGGCAGATGAAGTGGATGTGATTTTTACGGCGACACCTCAGGGATTGTGTGCATCTCTGGTGAATGAGGAGATTCTCTCGAAAGTAAAAATTGTGGATCTGAGTGCGGATTTCCGCCTGAAGGATGTAAAAGTGTACGAGGAGTGGTATAAAATACAGCATAAAGCTCCTGAGTATATTGAAGAAGCTGTCTATGGACTCTGTGAACTCAACCGCGAGGATGTAAAAGCAGCACGTCTGGTGGCAAACCCGGGCTGTTACACCACATGCAGTATCCTGACCTGTTATCCTCTGGTAAAGGAGGGACTGATCCGGCCTGAGACACTGATCATTGACGCAAAATCAGGGACTTCCGGTGCAGGCAGGGGAGCCAAGATTGATAATCTTTACTGTGAGGTCAATGAAAATATTAAGGCGTACGGCGTGGCAACTCACCGGCACACACCTGAGATAGAAGAGCAGCTGGGGTATGCGGCAGGCAAAGCGTTTTGTCTGAATTTTACGCCGCATCTGGTACCCATGAACAGGGGAATCCTGGTGACTGCCTATGCTTCCTTGGCAAAGGACGCAGACTATGACACCATCCGCGCAGCTTATGAGAGATATTATGGAAGTGAATATTTTATACGTCTTCTGGATAAAGAGGCGTGCCCCCAGACAAAATGGGTGGAGGGCAGTAATTTTGTGGATGTGAATTTTAAGATCGACAGCAGAACAAACCGTGTGATCATGATGGGCGCTATTGACAACCTGGTGAAAGGCGCAGCAGGGCAGGCGGTGCAGAATATGAATCTCATGTTTGGATTTGAGGAGACAGAGGGGCTGAAGCTGGTACCCATGTTCCCGTAAATGATAGGAGGATGAAGAAGATGAAAGTAATAAATGGCGGTGTGACCGCGGCACAGGGATTTCAGGCAGCAGGTATCGCAGCAGGGATCAAAAAAGGAAACGCAAAGGACATGGCAATGATTTACAGCACAGTGCCCTGCAGGGCAGCGGGAACCTTTACCACCAATATTGTAAAAGCAGCCCCTGTCAAATGGGACCAGCAGATCGTCTATCATGCACCAGCAGCGCAGGCGGTAGTCTGCAACAGCGGTATTGCCAATGCATGTACAGGGGAAGAGGGATACAGCTACTGCAAAAAGACAGCTCAGACAGCAGCAGCGATCCTGGGAATCCCGGAGGATTCCGTATTGGTGGCTTCCACAGGGGTTATCGGAAAACAGCTTCCCATGGATATCCTGGAGGCAGGTGTGAAGAAAATGGTTCCCCTGCTCTCAGAAACAGAGGCGGCAGGCACACTGGCGGCAGAATCCATTATGACCACAGATACTGTGAAGAAGGAAATCGCAGTAGAGACAGAGATCAACGGTAAAAAAGTCACCATCGGCGGAATGTGCAAGGGTTCCGGCATGATCCATCCCAATATGTGTACCATGCTCGGCTTTTTGACCACAGATGTGAATATTAGCAAAGAGCTGCTGCAGGAAGCACTCAGTGACAATGTCAAGGACACTTACAATATGGTTTCCGTAGACGGGGATACATCCACCAACGACACGGTGCTCCTCCTGGCTAACGGTCAGGCAGGCAATAAAGAGATCACAGAGAAAAATGAGGATTATTCCAAATTTACAGAAGCTCTCGGATATGTGAATACCTGGCTGTCAAAACACATTGCAGCGGACGGAGAGGGTGCTACCGCATTGTTTGAGGTAAAAGTTATCCATGCGGAAAGCAAGGAGCAGGCAGTGACCCTGAGCAAATCCATTATCACCTCAAACCTTACAAAAGCAGCTATTTTCGGACACGACGCAAACTGGGGACGTATCCTGTGCGCTATGGGATATTCTGGTGCCAAGTTTGATCCTGAAAAAGTGGATTTATACTTTGAGAGCGCAGCAGGAAAACTGAAAATAATCGAAGATGGTGTGGCAACCGGATACAGCGAGGAAGAGGCCACAAAGATACTGTCAGAAAAAGAAGTGACAGCTATTGCGGATATTAAGATGGGAGAGGCCCAGGCTGCGGCATGGGGATGCGACCTGACCTATGACTATGTAAAGATAAACGCGGATTACCGGTCATAAAAGAAACGGAACAAAAAGCGTATAGAGCAGTAACCATACAGAACAAAAATCAAACAGAACAGTAATAACACAGAACAGTAACGGAGGATAGGGAAATGGTGAATCAAAAATATCTGGACAAAGCGGAGGTACTCATTGAGGCGCTCCCGTACATACAACGTTTTAACAGGAAGGTGATCGTTGTAAAATACGGCGGAAGCGCAATGGTGGATGAACAGCTCAAACGCGATGTCATCAAGGATGTGGTACTTTTAAAGCTGGTTGGTTTCAAACCCATTATTGTCCACGGCGGAGGCAAGGAAATCAGCCGCTGGGTAGGCAAAGTGGGAAAAGAAGCCAAATTCGTAAACGGTCTGCGTGTCACAGATGATGAGACTATGGAGATCGCAGAGATGGTCCTGGGAAAAGTCAACAAAGAACTTGTGACTCTGGTACAGTCCCTGGGTGTAAGGGCTGTGGGTATCAGCGGAAAAGACGGCGGTCTTTTGTCAGTCAACAAAAAACTTTCCGACGGACAGGATATCGGATATGTGGGAGACGTGAAAACAGTGAATCCAAAGATCCTCTACGATCTGCTGGAAAAAGATTTTCTTCCCATTGTGTGTCCCATAGGATTGGGAGATGATTTCGCAACCTATAATATCAATGCCGATGATGCTGCCTGTGCCATTGCCTGTTCCATGAAAGCTGAGAAACTGGCATTCCTGACAGATATTGAAGGGGTATACAGAAACCCGGATGACCCTTCCAGCCTCATATCAGAGCTTTTCGTAAATGATGCAAGAAACCTCATTGAAAACGGAAATGTGGGCGGTGGTATGATCCCGAAGCTTCAGAACTGCATTGACGCCATTGAGGAAGGCGTTTCCAGAGTACATATATTAGACGGCAGGATTCCGCACTGTCTGCTTCTGGAAATCTTCACAAATAAAGGGATCGGAACAGCAATCTTAAGGAAAGGCGAGGGGAAATATTATCATGAAGACCAAGAGTAATGCATATATGGAACGTGCCGAGAATGTGATCCTTCACACGTATAACCGTTTTCCGGTAGTTCTGGAAAAAGGAGACGGTGTCCGTCTCTACGATGTGGACGGAAAAGAATACCTGGATTTTGCGGCAGGTATTGCTGTTTTTGCTCTGGGTTATAACAATCAGGCATATAATCAGGCGCTGAAAGACCAGATTGACAAAGTGATCCACACCTCAAACCTGTTCTACAATGTGCCCATGGTAGAAGCGGCTGAAAAGCTCACAAAAGCTTCCGGCCTTGACAAGGCATTTTTTACCAACAGCGGGACAGAGGCTATTGAGGGGGCTATTAAAGTGGCAAGAAAATATGCCTGGCTGAAAGATAAAAATACAGACCATGAGATCATTGCCATGAGGCATTCTTTCCACGGCAGGAGTTTGGGCGCCTTGTCTGTAACAGGCAACACCCATTATCAGGAACCGTTTAAGCCGTTGATCGGCGGTATTAAGTTTGCTGATTTTAATGATCTGGAGAGTGTAAAGAGTCAGATCACAGAGAAGACCTGTGCTGTCATCATGGAAACCGTCCAGGGAGAGGGCGGTATCTATCCGGTAGAACCGGAATTCTTAAAAGGTGTGCGTGCTCTGTGTGATGAGCATGATATCCTGCTGATCCTGGATGAGATCCAGTGCGGTATGGGCCGGACCGGATGTATGTTCGCGTTCCAGGATTACGGTGTCGAGCCGGATGTGATGACAACTGCCAAAGCACTGGGCTGTGGTGTTCCCGTTGGAGCATTTGTCCTGAATCAAAAGACTGCAGAAAAGTCTCTAGTGCCGGGGGACCACGGAACCACATACGGGGGAAATCCTTTTGCCTGTGCAGCAGTCAGCAAGGTTTTCGACTTGTTCGAGAGTGAAAAAATATTGGAACATGTAAAAAAAATATCCGCATACCTGGAAGAGAAGCTGGATGCACTTGTGCAGAAATACGATTTCCTTACAGCAAGGAGAGGAAAAGGACTGATGCAGGGGATTGTTGTCACTGGCCGTCCGGTGGGAGAAATCGTGTCAAAAGCTATAGAGAACGGCCTGATGGTCATATCTGCAGGCAGTGATGTGCTGCGCCTTGTGCCGCCTCTTGTGATCACGGAGCGGGATGTGGATGAGATGATAGAAAAATTAGAAAAAAGCTTTTAAATATATGAAATCAGAAAAGATGCGGACTGTCCATATGCGGATGGTCCGTATTTATATACTGCAGGAAATGCGCAGACCTATTAGATTGTTGCGGCATATCCACATAAAAATTGTTTTTTGGGACATTCTAGTAAGAAAAAGGATGTGGAGGGATTTTTTATGTGGGGAATTTTAGTTGCGCTTCTGTCAGGTGCGCTGATGAGCGTACAGGGTGTTTTTAATACAGCGCTGACAAAACAGACCAGCTTATGGGTATCTACAGGATGGGTGCAGATATCGGCATTTCTGGTCTGCATAGCCGCATGGCTGTTTACAGGACGGGACAAGATAACCGATTTGGCGAGAGTTGACCACAAGTACATTTTATTAGGGGGAGTCATCGGCGCGTTCATCACAGTTACGGTTATCCAGAGTATGTCTTCCCTGGGACCAGCCCGCGCAGCTATGCTCATCGTAATAGCACAGCTTGCAGTGGCATACCTGATCGAGGTTTTCGGTGTCTTTGGAGTGGAAAAAGTAGGATTTGAGTGGAGAAAGCTGATTGGCATGGCAGTGGCCATTGCAGGCATTGTCATTTTTAAGTGGGAAACCTGAAACCAGAAGCAGAGACGTATTATGATGACCGGCAGAATCTATCTGCCGGTCATCTGTAAAAACAGGGAAAGATAAAAGAGAAGCGCAAAAGAGAAGCTGCAAATCAACAGTTGAAAAATTGAATAGCCTAGATTAAAATAAAAGAAGTAGAAACCCTGGAAAAAAACACCAGGAGATTACGAGAGTACATCAGGGAGAAAAACGAGGGAAGAGAATGTCATATAACAAGGCTATGTTGGCACAATTGAACAAGAAGATAGTGCTGGAAATGATTCGTACACAAGGCCCCATCAATAAAGCGGAAATCGCAAGAAAGGCTGAGCTGAGTATTCCCACTGTAATGAAGATCACAGAGGAATTTGAACGGGAGAATCTGGTAAAAACTATCGGAAAAGGTGAGTCAACAGGAGGAAAAAGACCTGATTTACTGGAATTCGTTTCAAATGCCTATTACATAACAGGAATAGATATTGGCCGCCATTACGTGAAAATCGTGATTATCGATATGGCGGCTGTCATTATGTCAAAAGAATGTTTTCCTACTACGGAGGAGGACATTAAACAACCGAAACAGTTTCTGGAAAAAATAGCCGAACGTGTGGAAGCTCTGATCATAAAAAGCGGGATTTCCAAAGGACGCTTTATGGGGATCGGCATTGGTATGCCGGGGATTCTGGATTACGCCAGGGGAGACGTTATTTTTTCCCCGGACTTTAACTGGGTAAATGTGCCGCTGATGGAGATATTCAGGAACCGACTCCCGTTTTACAAGATCTTTCTGGAAAATGCTAACCGTGCTCTGGCGCTTGGAGAATATATCTACGGCGCGGCAAAAAACGCGGACTATATCCTCTGCATCAATCTGGGATACGGTATTGGGGCGGCAATTATTGAGAGCGGCCAGCTGCTCTATGGTAAAAGCGGGACCTGCGGCGAATTCGGACATATGATCATGGAGCCGGACGGTCCTCTCTGTGATTGCGGCAATCAGGGGTGTCTGGAGGCGCTGGCTTCCGGGAACGCCATTGCAAAGCGGATGGAAGGGGAAATAATGGAAGGAAAGCAGACTCTAGTCAGCAGGGCAGCGGTTAAACAGGGGAAAATAGAGGCGGAGATGGTATTTGAGGCCGCCAGGGCAGGCGATATACTGAGCCGGAAAATAATAGATGAGGCAATGGAGTATGTGGGGATCGCCATAGCCAGCAGCATTAATCTGCTGGACCCGGATATGATCATACTGGCCGGCGGCCTCACAAAATCTAAAGATTTGTTTTTGGACCAGCTGCAGAGGACAGTAGAAAAATACAAAATGAAGTATTCCGGGAAAAATGTGTCTATAAGGACCGGTACCCTGGGAGAATACGCTACAGCCATAGGTGCTGCCGCCATGCTGATAAGGTTGTTTATAGAAAACGGAGGGGAACTTTGACGGACACAGAAGCTGTCGTAAAGTCTTTTGGGGGCTTTACGGCAGCACTTTTGTCAGCATTCGCAAAAGCATGTCTTTTGTAAGGCAGTAATAAAATAATGCATTTTTAAATTTTACGTTAAAACGCACAAAAAAGAGTTGACAATTGAAAAACAGTACGTTATAATTCACATATAAAGTTAGTTAAGTTAATTAAGTAACTGTTGAATTAAGAGTAAATTAGAGCGCATATTAGAATGAAAAATAATAATTTGTCGTAATTTTGTATATTTATTTTTTTTATTCAGTTAGTTAGTTAAATTAAGTAAGTTAACGAGGAGCAGAGAATAGTGAAATACGATAAGTTTGCAATGGCACAGATGAACCGGAGCATGGTCTTTGATTTGATCAGAAGAAAAGGACCGATCAGCCGTGCGGAGATCGCCAGAACCATTGGCCTCAGCATTCCGACAGTTATGAAAATAACGGAGGAATTTTCTCATAAACAGTTTGTGCAGGATGTGGGAAAAGGGGAATCCAGCGGGGGGAAACGCCCGGAATTACTGGAACTGATACCCGACTCAAAATATATTATCGGAGTGGGGGTAGGGCGCAGCAAAACAAATGTGCTGATGATGAACCTTGCAGGTGAGGTTTTTATCCGTGAGATCATGGAGACAGGAGGCACAGTGGTGCCGGAGGTATGGATATCTAGACTGATCCGGGTAATAGAAAATGTGATACGGGAAAGCGGTCTGCCGGAGAAGCAGATTTTAGGAATGGGAATCGGTATGCCGGGAATTCTGGATGAGGAAAGCGGGAAAGTTCTGTTTTCTCCTGATTTTAAATGGGAGAATGTGGATATGCTCACACCCATCCGTGAGCGGTTTAAGATGGATATAACAATCGAAAATGCCAACCGTGCATTGGCTATGGGAGAGTATTACTTTGGCGCCGGAGTAGATTCCAGAAATTTTTTAGTTGTGAATCTGGGTCACGGTATTGGTTCTGCTATTATGCGGGAAGGGGAATTTTACAGGGGAAGTTCCGGAAGCAGCGGGGAAATCGGACATATCATTCTGGAAAAGAACGGGCCAAAATGCAACTGCGGCAACAAAGGATGCCTGGAGGCCATTGCCTCAGGAAACGCGATTGCCAGAGATGCCAAGATAGCAGTGCTGGAGGGCAATGCATCAAAAATAATGGAATTGGTAAATGGAGACATCAACCGCATTGAGGCGAAGACAGTATTTGAAGCGGCACATCTGGGAGACCAAATGGCGATCCAGATCACAGAGCGCGCCATGCAGTATATCGGAATTGGGCTGGCAAATTATATTAATCTGCTGGATCCGGACCTGATCATATTATTTGGAGGTCTGACTAACGCAGGTGATATATTTTTAAAGAAAATTAAGGAAGTGCTTCGTGAGAGGCAGATGAAATTTGCAGGAAGGCAGGTGAAGTTAGTAATTTCTCAGATGGGTGAGAACGGCACCGCAGTCGGGTCTGCGTCCCTGGTGCTGAAAAAGTTCATTAAATATGGGAATTAGATCCGAAATAAATATAAACGCCCTTTAGGGGTACAGCAAAAATTATGGAGGTATTGATCATGAGTAAAGGAATGAGAAAGAAAATCGCAGCACTTTTGGCAGCAGCTATGGCAGCAACAGGACTTTCCGCATGTGGCAGCAATGAGTCGGATACAGGGGGCAAAGGCCAGGATGCAGGAAGCGGGACAGAGGCAAAGGAAGAAGCTGGGAAAACGGATTCTGACAAAGAAGGAAGCGGAGAAGGGATCACGATCCGGCTTCTCACAAGAATGTCAGGGGCTGACAGCGGTACCAAGCTGAAAGAGGAAGTGCTCAAGGAGTTTCAGGAGAAATATCCGGGTATTACGATCCAGGATGAGAGCACCAATGACAGCAACAGCTTTACAAACCAGTTTAAGACAGATATTGCATCCGGAAATGTAGCGGATATTATCCAGTGGCCGGGTATCAGTATTATGAAAGAATACGCAGATACAGGTGTTTTTCTGGATTTGACGGATTTGATCGCAGAGACACCGGATGTGAAAGACAATGTGGACGCCACACTTCTCGATATGATGGAATTATCTTCTGTGGGGACAGAGGGAACATATGCGTTGCCCATTAACAACCAGATGGAAGTCTTCTATTATAATAAAGAACTGTTCCAAAAAGCGGGGATTGAGAAAACACCGGAAACCTGGGATGAATTCTATGAAGTGTGCGATAAATTAAAAGAATCAGGCGTCACGCCATGGGTGGTGGGGGCATCCAATGCATGGCGTGTGGTACATATCCAGACAGGGCTTCTCTATAAAATGTGCGGTGTGGAAAAGGCAAAAGAACTGGGCGGAAGAAAAGCAAAATGGACAGATGAAGATGTTGTGGAGACTATTGCATTTATCCAGGACCTGGCAGACAGAGGAATCTTTGGAGAAGATTACCTGGGACTTGACTATGAAACGGAAAAAGCCATGTTTGTAAGCGGACAGACAGCCATGTCATTTGACGGAAGCTGGAGGATCGCAGAACTGACCGATATGGAGGACAATGTGGGCGTATTCCGTATGCCGTATATGTCAGACAGAGAAGAATTTAAAGACAATGACATTGCGTATCCGTCACAGTTGGAATTGGGAGGACACTTGAAGGATGAACCGGAGAAACTGAAATACGTGTGGGAACTGGCTTGTATGTTCGCTGACAAAGAGACCCAGCAGAGATACGCATATGACTGCGGAAATATTCCGGTCAGAAACGATGTGGAATTGGATGCAGACAAAATGAGTCCGCTCCTCTCTGATCTGCTGGAGATCAAGGAAAAGGACGTAAAGGTATGGGGCAGTGATGCGTGGGCATACGATACTGTAGCCGTATTGGAAGATATCGTCGGAGAAGCATTTATCGGAGCACTTACAGGAATGACGGCAGATGAAGCGGCAGAACAGATCCAGAGCCGTTTGGAGGCGGCCGGTTCAGGTCAATAACCGGGAGCAGCACGAGGCCGCTGCAGTATGATGCTGCGGCGGCCTCTTCAGAAAAGGAGGCACAGCAATGGAGAGAATAAGAAGGAATAAAAAGGCAGTGTTATGTTTTCTGCTTCCCGGGTTCCTTTTATATACGGTACTTTTAATGGTTCCCATCGGCGGTTCCCTGGTTATGTCCTTTTTTAAATGGAACGGGATCAAGAATGTCCCCATGGTGTTTGTGGGGTTCAGTAATTTTAAGGCGGTTATCACAGATGCCATGTTTTGGCATTCCATCAAAAATATCATGTGGTTCATGGTGCTGACATTGTGTACGCAGCTTCCCATAGGGCTTTTGTTGGCAGTTATGCTCAGTGAGAGATTCCGGGGATACCGTTTATTCAAATTTGCTTATTTTGTACCACAGGTACTGTCCACAACGGTTATCGGTCTCTTATGGTATTTTATACTGATGCCCACAGGTGTTTTGAACACCATGCTTCAGGGAATCGGTCTGGACAGCCTGGTAAAGAGCTGGCTGGTGGATAAAAATACTGCCATGACAACCATTATCCTGGTAAATGCCTGGTGCGGCATCGGTTTCCACATGACAGTCAGCTATGCTGCCATTTCAGGGATCCCTGATGATGTGGTGGAGGCTGCGAAGCTGGACGGAGCTGTGGGAATAAAGAAGGTGTTCCATATAATCATTCCAATGATCTGGGAATCTATTATTTCAAGCATTGTGGTCATCGTAACTGCGGTTTTGAAAACCTTTGATCTTGTCTATGTTATGACAGAAGGAGGTCCAAACGGCCTGACAGATGTGCCGAGTACACTGCTTTATAAAGAGGCATTTCGATACAATGACTTTGGGAAAGCATCTGTTATCGGTGTTTATATCTTTATCCTGAGCATTATATTTACTGTCATAAGTCTCCGCATTACAAAACGGGAACGGCTGGAATATTAAGGAGGAAAAATGAACGATCACGCTAGAAAAATAACGAAAAAAGTCATATTATACCTGGTTTCCCTATTTTTTCTCTTTATTTTTATTTACCCATTGTATTTTGTTATGATATCATCCGTTAAAACGAATACAGAGATTTTTACATCACCGTTTAAATTTCCTTCGGCGTTTCATTTTGAAAATTATAAAACGGCTATTGAAATTGGAAATATAGGAAGGCAGTTTTTGAACAGTATGTTCCTGGCCGTTGTGACGCTGGCACTGACGGCGCTGGCGGCAAGCATGGTATCCTTTGCCATCTCACGTCTGCGCTTTAAGGGACAAGGGGCAGTCAGAGTCTATTTTGTCATGGGCATGATGGTGCCTATTCAGAGTATCATTGTACCTTTAGCCTGGGCGATCAATAATTTTGACATCCGGGACAACTATCTGATCCTGATCCTGCTTTTTACGGCGTCACATATGCCTCTGGCCACCTTTATCATAACAGGCTCCATGAACAGTCTGCCCACCTCTCTGGAGGAAGCTGCGATCATTGATGGATGCAGTATATACAAAGTGTTCACCAGAATTATCCTGCCGCTTGTAAAGCCTGCCATTGCCACTGTGGGGATATTTGTATTTATGTATACCTGGAATGACCTTCTGGTCTCCATGGTATTCATCGGAAAAGCAGAACTCAGAACCATTTCTGTGGGTCTGCTGAATTTTGTAGGGGCCAGAAAAAGTGATTACGGTGCGCTGATGGCAGCCATTTTCATAGCTATTCTGCCGCCTCTTACCATGTATCTGGTGCTTCAGGAAAATGTGGTTAAAGGACTGACAAGCGGAGCCAATAAATAAAAAAGGAGAAGAAATTTATGGGGATAAAAGTTAAAGAATGGAAAGAACTGACAGATTACCGGACACCGGAATGGATGAGAAAAGCAAAATTCGGCATTTACACTCATTGGGGTGTCTACAGTGTGCCGGCATTCGGACCGAATGTTTCCTGGTATCCATATAAGATGTACCAGGAGGGGACGGATCAGTTTGCTTATCACTGCAAACATTTCGGACATCCGTCAAAAACGGGATATAAAGATTTGATCCCTATGTTCACCGGAGAAAAATTTGATGCCGCAGAATGGGCAGAGCTGTTTAAAAAAGCAGGTGCTAAATTTGCAGGCCCGGTGGCGGAGCACCATGACGGGTTCAGCATGTGGGACAGCCGTGTGAATGAATGGAATGCGGCAGCTATGGGACCTAAGAGGGATGTGGTAGGAGAGTTGGAAAAAGCGGTGCGGGAACAGGGCATGTATTTTATGACAGCTTTTCATCACGCAGAGAACTGGAAGTTTTACCCTCACTGGGTAAAAGAATACGACACCTCAGATCCCAGATACGCAGGCCTGTACGGAGAAGCACACAATATGGACTGGGGTTCTGATAAGAGATATATGCCGGAACCGATCCGCTGGTCTAATACCATGGACGGAGCCATAGACAGGCAGTGGATAGCCCAGGACCTTCCAAGTGCCGCATTCCATGAAAAGTGGTTTATAAAGCTGAAAGAGGTTATAGACGCATATAGGCCGGATTACATATGGTTTGATTTCGGTCTGGCCTTTATCAATGATTTTTACCAGAGAAAATTTCTGACGTATTACAGGGATATGGCAGAGAAAAACAGACAGGAGACAGCAGTTTCCTATAAATGGAACCATCTGCCCGTGGGAGCCGGTCTGATTGATCTGGAACAGGGAAGATTTGCTGAAGCTACATATCATGACTGGATCACCGACACCACCGTGGACGCAGGGGAAGCATGGGGATATATGCAGGATGCAGAGTATAAATCAGCCAAATCCCTGATCCACTATCTGCTGGACAATGTGAGTAAAAACGGATATCTGCTTCTGAATGTGGGACCAAAGCCGGATGGAACGATTCCCGAAGAAGCCCGAAAAATCCTTCTGGAAATGGGAGAATGGCTTGAAGAGAACGGGGAAGCTGTCTATGATACTACACCATGGCGCACAGCAGAGGAAGGACCTACAAAAATGACAGGCTCCGGTGCTTTTTGTGAGATGGATGAAGTGGAATATACACCGAGAGACATTCGGTATACCATGAGGGACGAATATATCTATGCATCCGCGCTGGGAAAAATAGGAGACAAGACGGCACTGCACCATATACTTCCGATGGTCTATAAAGAGGAGATTGAGAGCATAAGCGTTCTGGGTGACGGACGGCCGCTTACATGGACTGCAAAAGATGACGTACTCCTTATTGACACAGCAAATGTCAGGAAGAACAACATTGCCACTGTCCTGAAGATCAAGAGAAAGAATATTTACGGATGACGGGGGCGTGCATATGAACAAACGGTTTGAATATGAGCAGACAACAAAAATTATTTTCGGAAAGGGCAGCATTGTAGAACTTCCCGGTTTGGCAGCAGGATTTGGTGATAAGATCCTTCTGGTCACGAGCAGGAAAAAGTCCACCAGGGAAAAATTGTATGATGGAATCATAGAAAGCCTGAAAAGCAGCGGACTTACTGTTTGGCACTTTGATAACGTAGCACAAAACCCCACCACAAAATGCGTGGAGGAGGGTACCGCTGTTGCAAAAAAAGAAGGATGTCAGGCAGTGATAGGCCTTGGGGGTGGTTCTGTCATGGATACGGCAAAAGCCATTGCTGTGACGGCGGCCAGCGGAGGCAAGGCGTGGGATCATCTGTTTTTTAAAAGTCCGCAGCCAAAAGCCACGCTGCCTGTGATCGCGGTACCGACAACCGCGGGTACAGGGTCACAGGTGACGCAGGTAGCGGTCATGACAGAGACAGAGACCTGTACTAAGAGCGCTATTTTCAACAATTTGATCTATCCCCGCGTTGCACTGATCGATCCTGAACTTACCGTTTCCATGCCGGCCCATATAACAGCGTCCACCGGATTTGATGCGTTCTGTCACTGCTTTGAAAGCTATATCAATGTCAAGGCTTCTCCGTATACGGACATGATCGCACTTGAGGGTATGAAGTACACTGTGGAATATCTGAGAAGAGCAGTGAAAAACGGTGAGGATATGGACGCCAGAGAAGGAATGGCCTGGGCAGACACGTGCGGTGGGCTGGCGATTGCCAATGCAGGAGTGACGCTTCCCCATGGTGTGGGCATGACTATTAGCGGCCATTGCCCCCAGATCATGCACGGGGAATCTCTGGCCTTGATATACCCGTCCTTTTTGCAGTTTACCTGTCCGGCGGCGGAGAAAAAATTTGCAGAAGTTGGGCGTATCTTCAATCCTGCCCTGAGAGAGGCACCTGATGCCAAAGCCGCGTCAGAGTGCTGCAGGGAAATAGAAAAACTCATGAAAGATATAGGAATGTGGCTGAATTTCCCTCAATTTGGTGTGGAATATGATATACTTAGGAAGATAGCAGAGAGGGGACATGAACTGCCTGATTATCAGGCAAACCCCAGAATCGCGGATATAGAAGAAATCTACAGAGAGCTGAAGGAGGGATATGATCGTGTCTGAAAAATCAGGAAGATATCTGGACAAACTTTTTGGACTTGAGGGCAAGACTGCTGTTGTAACGGGAGGAAACCGGGGAATTGGTCAGGTAGTTGCCAGAGGACTGGCAAATGCAGGGGCTGAGGTTGTCATATTAAGCCGTTCCGGTGGGGGCGAAACGGTAAGGATCATTCAGGAGGATGGGAATAGGGCCTATGATATCAAGGCAGATGTGACGGATGAGAAGAGCGTGGACCGGGCGGTAGAAGAGATTGAGAAGAGAAGCGGCGGTATTCATGTGCTGTTCAACAATGCCGGTATCTGCATCCACAAAAGTACCTTTGAGGCCAGTATCGAGGAATTCAGGCGTGTGGTTGATGTGAACCTGACCGGGGAGTATATTATGGCCCGCAGCGCTGCAAAGCTTATGGTACGGAAAAAGATACACGGAAGCATCATCAACATGGCATCCATGTCAGGTACCATTGTGAACATACCTCAGTGGCAGGCCTCCTATAATGCCTCAAAAGCCGGTGTGATACATCTGACAAAGTCTCTGGCTCTGGAATGGATTCCCTACGGAATACGGGTAAACAGTTTAAGTCCCGGATACATATCCACACCAATGTCTGTCGATACACCCCAGGAGCTTAAAGATGCCTGGAAAGGCATGATGCCCTACGGCAGGATGGGGACTCCGGAAGAACTTATCGGGGCGGTTCTTTATCTGGCCGGGGATTCCTCTGCATATACGACCGGAACCGACCTGATCGTGGATGGAGCTTACGTTTGCCAATAAGATTCCCGCAGCTTTTGTCGAACACATTTTCTTGCATTTTTTTCATCCCCTGCTATAATATTCCTTAAAGAAAGACGCAAACTTTGAAGATACTGAACAGTTGCGACGCAAAATGGAAGGGGTCAGTGTATGAGTGAAACCAGCTATTCGGTTTCTGAAACGGCGAAGCTTTTGGACGTGCAGTCACATGTCCTGCGCTTTTGGGAAGAGGAGCTGCATCTGCCGATCGACAGAAACGAAATGGGGCACAGATACTACACCCGATATGATATCCAGGTACTTCTGGCTATTAAAGAACTGAAGAAAAAGGGACTTGCATTAAAAGAAATCGGCAGCCTGATTCCCTTTTTATATAAGGATGAGGAAAACCGGGATGAGACAGAACAAAGGACAACCGGCAGCCGGGAGAAAGTGACTGAAACGGTACAGCAAAAAACACCGGAGCCGGCAGGACAGAGACCGGCAGAGCAGAGAAGAGAAATACCTACATCAAGGAAAAGCAAAAGGGCAGCTGCAAGAAAAGCGGCCTCCAGAAAGAACAGGCCGGTTCAGAATCATAACCCGGTTCAGAATCATAACTCCGCTCAGGAAAAGAACCGTGCAGTCACCGGCAAAACGCGGCAGGCGCCAGTACAGGCTGAGGCGGAAGCTGAAAGCCAGGTTCCGGCAGAGTTTATGGAAATACTGGACAGGTTGGTAAAAGAGCGGATGCGGACCCTTCATTCCGGGGAAGAACGCTATAAAAGGCTGGATGAGAGAATCAGAATCTGTCAGAAATCCCGCAGGGAAGTGGCGGCGGCCATGGAGCAGGAGCGGCAGAAGAATAAAAAATTGTTTAAGAAAAAAAGATAATAAAAAAACACAAACCTGCAGTAAAACAGGTTTGTGTTTTTTTTATTAAGCCTCTACGATTGCTTCTGTAGGACATGCTTCTGCGCAAGTTCCGCAGTCAACACATTTGTCAGCATCGATAACGTATTTGTCATCGCCCTGGGAGATAGCTTCAGATGGGCATTCTCCTTCGCAAGTTCCACAGCTTACGCATTCGTCTGTAATTACATATGCCATACTTAAAATCCTCCTTTTATAATTTCTGAACCCTACCTTATCTTATCCCCGCGTCAGCGCAGCGGTAAAATTCGGAACATCCGTTGGTATAAGATTCAGTTCTTACGCATATTCTAATATATTTGGTATTAGAATACAAGTCTTTATTTCTAAACAATCCGTGAATTATTCTTGTTTGCAGGCAAGTGGGCTATCCGGCGGGAAATGGAGTTCAAGTCTGCAGACAGGAGTACCAGCTGTCCGTTTCAAGGCATCTGCTGTGATCACTGCCACAATTTTTGGAAAGAAAAAGAAAACCGGAGAAAAACAGTTGAATATAGGAGAAAAAGAGTTTATAATAATACACAGTACGAAAAAAGGAGGAAACTATCATGACAATTTCCAAAGATATGACAATCGGCGAATTACTCCGTGTGGATGAAAATATTGTTCCGATTCTGATGAGAGCCGGTATGCACTGCATCGGCTGTCCTTCCGCTCAGGGTGAAAGCCTGGAAGAAGCTGCTATGGTTCATGGAATTGATGCAGATGTTCTGGCTGCTCAGATCAACGATTTTCTGGCAGATAAATAATTGAAGATGAAAAGCCCCGGCGGTCTCCATAAAAATGGATATCCGCCGGGGCTTTTTACCAGCATCCGGTTATAGGGCTGCCAATTTCTGTAGTGCTTTGCCGGCAATAATGCGTTCGGCGTGTTCCCTCAGATAAGCTTCGCCTGCCTGTGAAAAAGCACTGCCTTTTCCGTATTCGGAAAGCATGTTGCAGACTTTATTAAAATCGGACGGGGTGTTCTCTGACTGGTGAATGACCAGTTCATATTCCCCTGTTGCACCGTCCTTGTAGAGGGAGTTCTCTCCCTGGAAGAAATTGTTCAGACCGCGGGCTGCGCGGATCACGCCGTCCAGGTCCTGAAAACGGTACTGCCGTATAAGACGGACCGGTACTTCCGGTGACTCTGTCGGCGCTGGTGTTTTCACTCCCTTTTTCTTGGCTGCGCTTTTTGCTTTGGCCTCATAAATTTTCTGGAATACATCAATGATGTCATCAGCTCCTTCAAATTCTAAAGGCGGCTGTGAATTATCTCCTGCAGGTCCGCCGAAAGGCGTAAACTTGGAAAAACGTGTGTCCAGTTCCTCGGGATCTTCCACCTTGGTAATGATCAAGATAATGCTGTCCGCAGAAACCGGAATCGCCTCAATCATCAGCGGTATATTATCGGCTTCAAAACCGAATTCATAGTTTGCCTGCTGCATCATATCACGGAACAGGTCTTTGGCCTTTTCCGTACCATAAGCCAGTTCACTTAAACGAATCTGACGGTCTTCCAGATCAGCCTTTGTGAGCGTGCAACGTATCTGGTTGTCGTTGATTTTTTCTATCTTCATTTTATCACATCCTGTCTATCTGTCAGTTCTGCCCTTCAGGCAAAACAAAGATGCTGGTATCTCACTTATATTATATACTATGAAACGCAGGTATGTAAAGCGCTTCATACTTTTTTCATATATGTGGAAAAAAGTAAAAATATGATCAAAATAAGAAATAATTACATAAAATGGCTTGCTAAGTCAAATTCATATATGATATAATGATTTCCACAGACAAAGAAGGAGTGCTGTAAAATTTTTTACAGAGGGGAGTGATGACATCCCGTAGGCCTTCGTCAATGACAATATTCTTAATTTTCATTTCAGGCGGCGTCTGACCGCAGGCAGAGAGTACATTCTGTACGATTTGCATGATCCCATGTGACAGAGAACACAGACTATGGATATATTTTTTATGGGGATTACAGCGCCTTTCTTTATCTGTAATATTGGAACCGCGTTTCAAGAAGAAAGGAGAGGGCAGAGGTATAATATATCACGAACTGCTGTCCACAGTAAACATGAAGAAAGACAAGGAAACTTCAGCGCTCCGGTGTGAACTGGAAACCTACCGGCGTCAGGGGATTCCCCTTATGCTGAACGGAAGTCCGAGCACTCCGGAAGAAATTGAACAGGCATGCAGTGTCGCAGAGGAAGGTGTCTATATGCGGGACTATGTGCAGAATGAGAGAGGGGAGGTTGAAAAGCTGCAGTTTGATTTCGTGAAAAACGAGTAAGCCATATAGGAAACCCTGTGATATTTGCGTTCCCGGTATGTATGACAGGGGGCCGGAACAGGGGGGATCTCTGTGCTTGTGAGGGATTTTCCCCAATCCGGCTGTTAAGTTCTACTATTAAAAAAATATAAATTGTCGAAGAAAGTAATGACGAACGAAAAAAGTATGTTATAATGGTGGAGAAATGCGAGAAAAAATAAGGAGTTAAATTATGAGTCAAAAGAAGAGAAGGCGGAGAAGGAGAAGGAACAGCAATGCCGTTATGGTACTGGTAGTTATCCTTCTCATAGTAGTGGTTGCAGCTGTGGGAGTGCTGACTGCCGCGATCAAGAGACGTACACCTTCCGATACGAGAATGGATCTGAACACGTATTATGGATTGGAGAAAGAGGATGATGTGGCCTTAGTGCTCCAGAATACAGTGAGTGAAGCGAAGGGTAAATTGATGGATGGACACGTCTATCTGGATTACGATACCGTGTCAAATGTGCTGGGAGGGCGTTTTTACTGGGAAGCGGACAGCTCACAGATGCTTTACACCACACCAAATGAGATTCTTACCATAGCACCGGAGAGCACTGCTTATACAGTGAACGGTGAAAATAAAGACGAAGGCTATAAGATCATCCGCCAGACCGATGATAAAATTTATCTGGCACTTGATTTTATTCAGAAATATATGAAAATCACCAGTACGGTGACAGAAAACCCCAACAAGGCGGTAATTCGCTACCAGTGGGGAAGTGAAAAGATCGTAAAAGCGAAGAATGACACGGTGATCCGTTACCGGGGCGGCATCAAGAGCGATATTTTGGCAGATGTGGCAAAAGGTACGGAACTGACATTGATAGAAGAGCTGGACAATTGGTCTCAGGTGGCAACTCCGGACGGCTTCAACGGCTATGTGGCAAAAGAAGACCTGACAGCGTCAGAGGAGAAGGACGTGGAGTATGACGGCAGCTATAAAGAAGAGTTTACCAGTCTCACAAGAGATCATAAGATCAATCTGGCGTGGCATCAGGTTACCTCTGAGGATGCCAATGCCGGGCTAGCCCAGACGCTGGAGGGCATAACAGGGATCAATGTGATTTCTCCCACGTGGTTTTCCGTCACGGGGGCAGAGGGAACCATCTCCTCCCTGGCCAGTGCGGATTATGTGAAGCTGGCCCATGAAAAGGGGCTGGAAGTCTGGGGCCTGATCGATAATTTCAACAAAGATGTGAGCACTCTGGACACGCTGTCAAACCGCACATCCAGAGAACATCTCATTCAGAAACTCATAGAAGAAGCGGCAAGAGTGGGTCTGGACGGCATTAACGTGGATTTTGAGACGCTGACCCAGGAGGAAGCACCTCATTTTATCCAGTTTATCCGTGAACTTTCCATTTCCTGCCGGAAAAACAATCTGGTTCTGTCCATAGATGATCCGGTTCCGCAGTTTACTTCCTTTTATAATAGGAAAGAACAGGGAATTGTGGCAGATTATGTCATTATCATGGGGTATGATGAGCATACAGACGGAACTGAGAAAGCAGGTTCTGTTGCCTCCCTGCCATTTGTGGAGGAGGGAATTCAGCAGACATTGAAGGAGGTTCCTGAGAATAAGGTGATCAATGGGGTTCCCTTCTATACGAGACTTTGGTTTACGGACAATGCCGGAACTGTGACGAGTGAGATCATGGGTATGGACCAGGCAGATAAGATTGTGGCAGAGATGGGTATGGAAAAGTATTGGAACAAAGAGGTTTCACAAAATTATGCGGAACTGGCTACAGATAACGGCCTGTATCAGATATGGCTGGAGGATGAGCAGTCACTGGATGCCAAGATGCAGTTGATACAAAAGTATGAGCTGGGAGGCGTGGCAGAATGGAAACTGGGATTTGAGAGAGCTGATGTGTGGAACACCATCAGCCAGTACCTGCAGTAAAGGCCAAAAACAGCAAGAATGTGATTCAGAAAGGAACAGGTGGAGTAATGGGAGAACACGAATTGTTTAAAACCACGATCATGGGGGGATTTGATAAGGAGGATGTGCTGGAACAGGTGCAGCGAATGAAGGATGAAGCTGCCTCTGAACAGTTAAGGCTGAAAAAGCTCATTTCGGAAAAGGATGCCAAGATAGCAGAGCTTATGAAGCGCATTGAGTTAAAGGACGCCCATCAGGAGCGTCTGGAAATGGAAATCCATGAGAAATATCAGAAGTACATTGACAATTATGAGAGCATAGGAAAACTGGTCTTTGATGCCCAGTTAAAGTCAGACGCCATGATCAAAGAGGCCGAGGAGAAGTGCAATACCATGATTTCCGACGCGGAAGCAGAGGCAAAACAGCGCGTGGAAGCAGTGCAGTCAGAAATTGATGATAAACTGCGGGAGGGCAAGAAAAAATACATAGCGGTTCAGGATGAGATGAATGAGATCGTACAGTTGATCAATCAGGCCCAGAAGCGTTTCATGGCTTCTTATAAAGAGGTACATCAGATCATCAGTACAATGCCTACATCACTGAATGATATTGAAGAGGAGCCGGATGTAGAACTTCCGCCGCCGGCGGAGGAGGCAGAGGAGCTTCATCTGGGAGATACCCAGGAACTGGATCTTTTGGATGCACTGGATGATATTGCGGAACTTGAGGAGTTTGAGGAAGATGAAGACTCCAAAATTGCAATGCAGATATCAAAACTTCTGAGTGAAGAAGATGAGGCTCTTCTTGAGGAAGAACTGGAAAACGAAAGATAGAAGCTGAAAAGCGGAGTATGATTTTTACTGCCTATTGCCCCGGGAAGACAAATCCCGGGGACTTTTTTGAATTTATTGTCAATATGTGGTAGAATAGACTTGTATCGCTCCCTGCTGTCATCTATAATAGCAAGCAGCAGAGGGATAAGGTTTTTTGTGTAGGAGAGGTCGTTATGGAGCACAGGGAGTTGTGGCAGCTGGCAGCAACAGATACTTTGACAGGAGTATCCAGCCGGAGAGAAGGCAAGGACAGGCTGGAATTGATCATAAAAAGGGCTAAAAAAGAGAAAAAGACGCTGACAGTGGCAATGTTTGATATTGATAGTCTGAATTGGATAAATAACCGTTATGGAGACAGGGCAGGTGACAGAGTGCTTCAATTTGTCACGTCTGCTTCCAGGCGTTGTCTGCGTCCCGAGGATATTATTTTCCGTCTGAGCAGTGATGAGTTTATTGTGGCAGTTTATGGGGAAGAGCTGGCCAGTGCGGATAAACGTATACAGAAGATTTTGGAAATACTGGCAGGAGAGTATGAGGAGTATGGACTGGAATGCAGTCCGTCTTTTTCCTACGGGGCAGTGGAAATCTACCCGGAGGACTGCTTTACGGTTTCGGATATTATAGCGAAAGCGGACGAACTGATGTATGTGCAGAAGCGGAATTACCATATTTTGCGCGCGAAAAGCAAATTGAAGCATGCTGATGCGGAATCGGTAACCGAAGATGATTTTCAATATAATCAGGCACGTCTTTACGATGCACTGACAGCGAGTACAGATGACTATATATTTATAGGCAATATGAAGACCGGTGTTTTCAGATACCCGCCTGCAATGGCGGCAGAATTTGCTCTGCCGGGTGAGGTGGTGGAGAATGCAGCAGCCTGTTGGAGCGGTTTGATCCATCCCCATGATGAAGCGCATTTTTTAGAGAGCAATCAGGAAATTGCAGATGGGCGTGCAGAGGAGCACGACATTGAGTACCGGGCAAGAAATGCAGAAGGTGAATGGATCTGGCTGAGATGCAGAGGAAAATTGGTCCGCGATCAGTACGGCAATCCTGACATGTTTGCCGGAATGATCACGAATCTGGGCAAAGAAAAACAGATCGACCATATGACTGGACTGTACAATCGGTTTGAATTTGAAGGCAGCATTAAGAAATACCTCATGGATGGCAGCCAGATCACCCGGATCGGAGTCATGATCCTGGATATGGACGCTTTCAAAAATATAAACGATCTCTATGACCGGATGTTTGGAGATGAGATCCTTCGGATGACGGCAGGGAATATAAGAAGCATACTTCCGGAAAATTCCAGAATTTACCGTCTCGACGGAGACGAGTTTGGCATTATCATCACAAACGGAACGGAAAAGGACGCAGAGGATATTTTCTCAGAGATCCAGAAGCAATATACACGCCAGCAGGAATATAATGGAAAGAAATATTACTGCACCATATCAGGGGGATATGCAGTCTGTCCTGATAATGCAGATAATTATCTGGAGCTTTTAAAGTGTGCCAACTATGCGCTTGAACGCTCCAAGGCTATGGGCAAGAACAGGATGACGGTCTATTCTTCAGAGATACCTAAGGAAAAAGAGAAGAAGCTGGAAATGGTACAGATGCTCAGAGAGAGCGTAGAGAGAGGTTTTGCAGGCTTTTCTGTCTGTTACCAGCCCCAGGTGGATGCAAAGACAGGAGAGCTTTACGGCGCGGAGGCACTTGCGCGCTGGCACTGCAGCAAATATGGCGATGTTTCCCCGGGTGAGTTTATACCTCTGCTGGAACAGAATGGTCTGATCGTCTCGATGGGCATGTGGATCCTGCGCAAAGCCGCAGCTCAGTGCAAAAAATGGTGTGAACGGAAACCGGATTTTAATATGAGCGTAAATCTGTCTTATCAACAGTTTCTGGAAGGAGATTTGACGTCCTTTGTAAGAGACACGCTGAAAGAGGTGGATCTCAGCCCCTCCAATCTTACGCTGGAGCTGACAGAGTCATACTTTGTAAAAGAGGATGCCATTGTCAGGGAGACACTGGAGAGTTTTCAGAAAATGGGTGTCCGGGTGGCAATGGATGATTTTGGAGTGGGGTATTCCTCACTGTCTATGCTCAAGCATATCCCTGCCGATATTGTAAAGATTGACAGGGGATTTGTGAAAGGAATCACCACAGATCTGTTCAACGCCACATTCATCCGGTCTATCACGGAATTGTGCAATGATGTAGGCAAACAGGTCTGCCTGGAAGGTGTGGAGACAAAAGAGGAGTACGGCAGTGTGGGCAATATGGGGCTGAGACTGATACAGGGCTTTTATTTCGGGCGTCCGGTGCCCGCTGAGAAGTTCTTTGAAAATCTGTAACGATTCAGCAGTTCTGCGCATTCACTAAAGCGGCGGTTAGTACCGTTCCGTGTCCGGGCAAAATTTGCCAAAGACCATACGGCATGGTTTTTACACATGACAGTCAGGGTATTGGACGGCTGCGGAAAATTAAAAGATTAGGATAGTCCCTCAAAGCATATACTTTAACGAGTAGGCTTTGAGGGATTTTTATTTGATGAAGAAAAGACGTTTTGTGGAACTGGGGATGGCTGTTCTTCTGCTCGCATCCGCATTTCTCCTCTCCAGGGAAGGCGCGCGGCTGGTGAGCAAAGAAGCAGAAGGAAAGAAAGGTGTCATTGTTGTGGATGCCGGACACGGGGGAATGGATCCCGGAGTGGTGGGCATAAAAAAACTGGAGGAAAAAGAAATAAACCTGAAAATATCAAAAAAACTCCAGAAGCTATTGGAAAAAGAGGGATATCAGGTGATAATGACCAGGTCTGAGGATGGGGGGCTGTACGATGCGGACAGCAGGAACAAGAAAGTGCAGGATATGCAGAAGCGGTGCGAGCTTATCAAAGAAAAACAGCCGCTTCTCACTGTGAGTATCCACCAGAACAGTTATCCTGACGAGGCAGTCTGCGGTCCGCAAGTTTTCTATTTTACTCACTCGTCAGAGGGAGGAAAGCTGGCAAAGTGCATTCAGGACGCCATGAACAGCCAGCTTGATGTGAGCAGACCAAGGATAGAGAAAGCAAATTCTACCTATTATCTGCTGAAGCGCAGCGAGGGAATCTTAAATATTGTGGAATGCGGTTTTTTGAGTAATACCAGGGAGGCAGGTCTGCTGGAATCAGACGAATATCAGGATAAGGTGGCAAAAGCAGTCCGGGACGGCATTCTTACATATTTGGGTGACAAATAGAAATGAATTTAAAATGCAGGGAAATCCCGGAGCAGCCACACACCGGACTGTATCTGATACAGTCTGTGTGTGTACTCCTGCTGCTGTGAAGCCAAATGTCTAATGACTGACCGATGGCACTGCCTGTTCGTACAGTCAGCACAGTAAATGCCTGGACCTGCCTGGACTGTTGAGTTCGGTAACACTTTCTTATGTCGGTTATAAAAAAATTGTGGAAAAACCGCAGAGACAATGGTATTATGGTTATGTATGTAAAGAACAGACAGGAAGAAGAGAGAAAATGTGAATACCATATTATTGACAGTAGACAGGGAACACCCGGATGAAACTGTGATCAGACAGGCGGGAGAAATCCTGAAAAACGGCGGCCTGGTGGCTTTTCCCACAGAGACTGTGTACGGGCTGGGCGGAGACGGGCTGAACGCAGAATCCTCTGAAAAAATATATGCGGCAAAAGGCAGGCCCTCTGACAATCCGCTTATTATCCATATTGCGGACATGGAGAGCCTTGGCAGGATTGTCAAGGAGATTCCGGAAAAGGCAAAGAAAATGGCTGAAAAGTTCTGGCCCGGCCCGCTGACCATGATTTTAAAAAAGAGCGATGCGGTGCCTTATGAGACTACGGGCGGTCTTGACAGCGTAGCGGTGCGGATGCCCTCTCACCCGGTAGCCCTGGCGCTGATCCGTCACGGCGGAGGATATATTGCAGCGCCCAGTGCCAATACCTCCGGGCGTCCAAGTCCCACCAGTGCCTCCCATGTAGCGGAGGATCTAACCGGAAAAGTGGACATGATCCTGGACGGCGGAGATGTGGGGATCGGCCTGGAGTCCACGATCGTGGATTTTACAGAAGAAATCCCCGTCATTCTGCGTCCCGGATATATTAATCAGAAGATGGCTGAGGACGTGATAGGACCTGTGCGGATGGACAGGGGGCTTTTGATCACAGATGAAAATATTAAGCCAAAGGCCCCGGGGATGAAGTACCGCCACTATGCGCCAAAGGCCGGTTTGACTATTGTGGAAGGCAGTACAGAGATGGTCATTAGAACCATCAATGAAAAAAGCCGTGATCTGCAGTCAAAGGGCAAGCGTGTGGGTGTTATCGGCACGGACGAGACTGTGGGATACTATGAGGCACAGGTTATAAAAAGTATCGGAGCGCGGCAGGACGAGGAGAGTATAGCGAGACATCTGTTCGGACTTTTGAGAGAATTTGACCAGGAACAGGTGGACTATATTTTTTCGGAGGCTTTTGATACACCAAGGATGGGACAGGCCATTATGAATCGTCTGCTCAAGGCAGCAGGGCATCATCTTATACACGTTTGACGCCCTTGCAGCCGGAGACCGGAAAAAGGGATATTGGGCGTGACAAGACACACGATCCTATCGGCCGCAGGCTGTGTCAGAGTGTGTCTGCACTGTCATAATAGAAAGTAAAATACAGGAGGAAAATTACATGTTAGCATTAGGCTGTGACCATGGCGGATTTGAGCTGAAACAGGAGATTATCGGATATCTGGAGGAGCACAAGATTCCATACAAGGATTTCGGATGTGACAGCAATAAGTCTGTGGATTATCCCATTTATGCGAGAAAAGTCGGAAAAGCCATTCAGAGCGGAGAGTGTGACAAGGGAATTTTGATCTGCGGCACAGGTATAGGCATTTCCATAGCAGCGAACAAGATGAAGGGAATCCGTGCAGCACTCTGTACAGACTGCTTCTGCGCTGAGGCCACCAGACAGCACAATAATGCCAATGTACTGGCATTGGGAGGCCGCGTAGTAGGGCCGGGGCTGGCTGTGAAGATAGTGGATACTTTTTTGAATACAGAGTTTTCCGGTGAGGAGAGACATCAGAGAAGGATCGATCTGATAGAAGAATAGAAGTAACTATTCAGTAAATCTGCACATTTACTGTGCTGACCGTAAGAAAACGTTTATCAGCCAGGCAAAAATCCCATCGCCAAAGGCGATTTGCATGGAGTTTGGCTCGTAACTGAAGGGAACTGAACAGTTACGAATCGAAGATAAAACAAGACTAAAAAATAGAGGACAAAGGAGAAAATAGATGGGGAAAATAATGGTAATGGAGCATCCGCTCATTCAGCACAAGATCGGTATTATCCGCCGCACAGAGACAAGCTCAAAGGATTTCCGGGAGCTGGTAAGTGAAATCGCCATGTTTATGGCATATGAAGCTACGAGAGGTCTGAAGTTAAGAGACATTGAAATAGACACACCGATCACAAAGACGACTGTCAAAGAATTGGCAGGAAAGAAACTGGCTGTAGTTCCCATTCTGCGTGCAGGACTGGGCATGGTGGAGGGTATGCTCACCATGATACCTGCCGCTAAGGTAGGCCATATCGGTCTGTATCGTGACCCGGAGACACTCAAGCCGGTGGAATACTACTGCAAGCTGCCTGCTGACTGTGAAGAGAGGGAAGTTTTTGTTACAGATCCTATGCTGGCTACGGGCGGCTCCGCAGAGGCAGCTATCTCCATGCTGAAAGAAAAAGGCGTGAAAAATATCCATTTTATGTGTGTTATCGCGGCTCCGGAAGGGGTAAAGGCCTTAAGTGAGGCACATCCGGATGTTGATATCTATATCGGCGCCCTGGATGAACATTTAAACGATCACGGCTATATCGTGCCTGGACTTGGTGACGCCGGAGACCGTATTTTCGGAACTAAATAGCAGGTGTTTTCGGGAGGTTTTACAAGATGACAGATAAGAGAAGTGACTATATATCCTGGGACGAGTATTTTATGGGCGTTGCAAAACTTTCCGGAATGCGTTCCAAAGATCCCAATTCCCAGGTGGGGGCCTGTATTGTCAGCCCGGATAACAAGATTTTGTCTATGGGCTATAATGGGTTCCCAAAGGGATGCTCAGACGATGTGTTTCCATGGGCCAGGGAAGGCGGCGAACTGGATACCAAATATCTTTATGTGACCCACAGTGAGCTGAATGCCATCTTAAACTACAGGGGAGGTTCACTGGAAGGTGCCAAGCTCTATGTATCCCTGTTTCCATGCAATGAATGTGCCAAGGCTATCATTCAAGCAGGAATTAAGACAATTGTCTATGACAGCGATAAATACGCGGATACTCCGTCAGTTCAGGCTTCCAAGCGAATGCTTGATGCCGCAGGTGTCCGATATTATAAATATAATCACACGGGCAGAAACATCAGCTTTGATGTGTGAGCAGTGCCGTTTACAGAGCCGCCTTTGTAAGGCCGTGGATGGCAGGGTGCGGTTGCCTATAAAAAATAAACAGTAGAAGGAGACAAAGCATTACTATGGCAAAGGACAAGAAAATGGTAGAGGCCATTACTTCCATGGAGGAAGATTTTGCGCAGTGGTATACCGATGTTGTAAAAAAAGCAGAGCTGGTAGACTATACCAGCGTGAAAGGCTGTATGGTAATAAAACCGGCAGGTTATGCAATCTGGGAAAATATCCAGCATGAGCTGGACAGACGTTTCAAGGAGACAGGTGTGGAGAATGTATATCTCCCCATGTTCATCCCGGAAAGTCTTCTCCAGAAAGAGAAGGACCACGTAGAGGGTTTCGCACCGGAGGTTGCCTGGGTGACACACGGCGGTCTGGAACCGCTTCAGGAGAGACTCTGTGTCCGTCCTACTTCAGAGACGCTTTTCTGTGATCTGTATGCAAGAGACATCCAGTCCCACAGGGATCTGCCGAAGGTATATAACCAGTGGTGCTCAGTTGTCCGTTGGGAGAAGACAACACGTCCGTTCCTGCGCTCCAGGGAATTCTTATGGCAGGAGGGCCACACTGCCCATGCCACAGCAGAGGAGGCAGAGGAGAGAACAGTGCAGATGCTGAACCTGTATGCTGATTTTTGCGAGGAAGTTCTGGCGATTCCGGTCATCAAGGGCCGTAAGACAGACAAGGAAAAATTTGCAGGCGCAGAGGCAACCTATACTATCGAATCCCTTATGCATGACGGAAAAGCCCTGCAGTCAGGTACCAGCCACAACTTTGGTGATGGATTTGCAAAGGCATTTGACATTCAGTATACAGACAAGGACAACACCTTAAAATATGTACACCAGACATCCTGGGGAATGACGACACGTATGATCGGTGCCATTATTATGGTGCACGGCGACAACAGCGGACTTGTGCTCCCCCCGAGGATCGCGCCGGTGCAGGCTGTGGTTGTTCCTATCCAGCAGAGAAAAGAAGGGGTACTGGAAAAAGCGCGTGAACTTGCCGACGCATTGAAAGCTGCAGGAATCCGCGTGAAGGTGGATGAGACAGATAAAAGTCCGGGATTCAAATTTGCAGAGCAGGAGATGCGCGGTATTCCGATCCGCATTGAATGCGGACCAAAAGACATGGAAGCCAACCAGGCAGTCATTGTCCGAAGAGATACCAGAGAGAAGACAGTGGTATCCTTTGATGATCTGGCAGAGAAAGCAGCAAAAATCCTGGAAACCATGCAGAGTGATATGCTGGAGCGTGCCAGAACCCATCGTGATGCACACACATATGTAGCAGTTGATTATGAAGAGTTCAAACAGACGGTCAATGAGAAGCCGGGATTTGTAAAAGCTATGTGGTGCGGATGCCAGGAATGTGAAGATAAGATCAAAGAGGACGTCCAGGCAACATCCCGCTGCATACCTTTCGAGCAGGAAACCTTATCAGATAAATGTGTCTGCTGTGGAAAACCGGCTAAGAAGATGGTCTACTGGGGGCGTGCGTACTAGAATGAAAATAGAAGTTCCTAAGAGAGTAAAAGAGATAATAGAAACCTTGCAGGAACATGGATATGATGCTTATGCGGTAGGAGGCTGTGTTCGTGACAGCCTCCTCCATTCGTCTCCGGCGGACTGGGATATTACCACATCAGCCAAACCCATGGAAGTCAAGGCGTTGTTTCGTCGCACGGTGGATACAGGGCTTGTTCACGGAACCGTGACGGTCATGCTGGGCGGGGAAGGATTTGAGGTGACCACATACCGTATTGACGGGGAATATGAGGACAGCCGTCATCCAAAAGAGGTGGTCTTTACAGGAGAACTGAGGGAAGATCTCCGCCGTCGGGATTTTACCATCAATGCCATGGCCTACAATGACAGAGAAGGGCTGGTGGACGCTTTCGGCGGGATCAGGGATTTGGAAAAGGGGATCATCCGCTGTGTAGGTGACCCTTATGAGCGCTTTACGGAAGATGCGCTGCGCATCCTGCGCGCAGTCCGTTTTGCGGCCCAGTTGGGATTTTCCATAGAGGAGCAGACAAAAAAGGCAGCCCGGGAGCTTGCCCCTTCACTTGCAAAAATCAGTGCGGAGCGTATTGCGTCAGAGCTGACAAAGCTTCTGGTATCAAAAAATCCTTATCTGTTGAAAACAGCCTGGGAGACGGGCATCACTGCTGTTGTCCTTCCGGAATTTGATGCTATGATGGAAACTCCGCAGAATACCCCCCATCATTATCTGAACGTGGGTGAACACACGCTGAAAAGCCTGGAGTATGTGGATGCAGATAAAGTTCTGCGATTTACCATGCTCCTTCACGACACCGGAAAGCCGGCCTCCAAAACTGCGGATGAGAATGGCAGAGACCATTTTAAGGGGCATAGTCTGGGCAGTGAGAGAATTGCCAAGAATGTGCTGAGAAGGCTGAAGCTTGACAATGACACCATTGACAAGGTGACAAAGCTGGTTTACTGGCATGATTACCGGCCGGAACCGAATCCCAAAGCAGTGCGCAGAGCGCTGAATAAGGTGGGCGTGGAGTTGTTTCCTCTGCTTTTAAAAGTGCAGTATGCGGACAGTATGGCGCAGAGTGAGTACCAAAGAGAGGAAAAGCTGGAGCGCATCCGGAAGGTGGAGGAGATTTACTGGGATGTGCTGGAGAAGAAAGAGTGCGTTTCGGTAAAGATGCTGGCTGTCAACGGAAGGGATTTGATCGCAGCGGGTATGAAACCGGGTCCGGAAATGGGAGAGATGCTGGAGAGGCTGCTGCAGGTGGTGCTGGAGGAGCCGGATAGGAATGATAGGGGGGAATTGATGAAAATTGTGAGGGAGGAATTGCAAGGTTAGGAGACTGGATTGTAAGTTTATGGCTCACGGACGTCCGAACATGCGGTGCGGTATGAGAGGGCGGGCCAGGGATACAGTCTGGCTCCTGGCTGCGCTCCCCTCAGCTAACTTGCTCCCGGTTGTTAAATTCGTCAGCAATGGCTTCCTCATTAATCAACTGGGGCAAGTGGATCTTCGGCTCGCTCCGCAGAACACTCGCCAGTCTGTATCCCTGGCCCGCCCTCTCATACTGCACCGCATGTTCGGACTGACGGTGGAAGACGTGTGGGAAATGATGAAAGAGAGCTCTCACGGTGAGCGATATATGGAAAAGTTGTTGAGTGTTGAGATTTTTGGAATTGTGTAGGTGATTCTGAATGAAAGATTTACTTCGATTGACGGATTTTGATTCCAGGGAGGTTTATCATATTTTTCGTATTGCGGATGGAATTTGTCAAGGAAATTATAAGGGAATTTAAAAAGGAAAAAGTGTGGTCCTGTTTTTTCCGGAGTCAAGTATTAGAACAAGGGTTACTTTTGAAAAAGGAATATACTTGTTGCACGGACAGTCCATTTTGTTTCCGAATGAAAGTCTCGATAAGAAGGAAGATTTGAAAGATGTATGTGGCTACCTGAATAATTGGGCAGATGTAATTATTGCCAGACATAAGGATATTCATATCCTAGAACAACTTGCTGCCTATTCAAAAGCTCCGGTTATAAATGCTATGACGGACTTTGATCATCCTTGTGAAGTCATTGCCGATATGTATGCATTATCAAAGATAAGAGAAGATTTTGTGAAGGATAAGTATTTATTCTGCGGTAAATCAGGGAATATTGGTTTAGCCTGGAAGGAGGCATCCGAAGTTATGGGATTTGAATTATCCCAATGCTGCAGTACAGGGCATGAGATGCAAGGATTACCTGTTTATAATAATATAAAAGAAGCAATTATAGGAAAAGATATTATTTGTACAGATTCTCTTCCCTCGAATTTGCTTCATGATTTTAAAAACTGCCAAGTTACACTTGAAGTAATGAAAATGGCAAATAAAGGGGCAATTTTAAACCCCTGTCCTCCATTTTACCGCGGAGAAGAAGTTTCTGAGGATGTAATAGATTCAGAATATTTTGTCGGCTATGAGTTTAAACAATATTTACTCCAAATTCAGCAAGCTATCCTTATATATTGTTTAACCAGGTAAATTTCCATTTCTTAAAAATATTTTAACATCAGCATTATTTCCAACCAATGTCTAACAGAATAAAAGAGTTCTTACCCCTGTAATATAGAGAGAACCAATTACATAACAAATTTATTTCAACAGGCAAGCCGAATACAAACAAGCAGTAAGTCAAAAGTCAGGAAGCAGACGGGGAGGGCATGGCAGGGGGAGCAGCGGGAGGCGAGTGTTTTGTGGAGCGAGCCGAAGATCCACCTGCCCCAGTTGATTAATGAGGAAGCCATTGCTGACGAATTTAGCAACTGGGAGCCGGTTAGCTGAGGGGAGCGGAGCCAGGAGCCACCCGCTGCTCCCCCTGCCATTCCCTCCCCGTCTGCTTCCGTCCGCCTGCATCCATCTGCGTCCATCTGCATCCGTCTGCATTCCCGCTCTTTCCAATATCACCTGCATGTCCACGCCACCTCACATATTTTTTCACCTTCTACTACTTCCATCTCCTGCATAAAATAGAGAGGACACAAAGTAAAGGGGGACAAGGAAGTGTATGATAGGGGTCTCAGCGTACTGGCGCAATACGGTCTGGAAGCAAAATCCACATACCGCGGAAGAGGTGCACTCATCTGCGACACCCAGGCCGGTCTGGTTCAAATCCGTGAATACAATGGATCACCCAGAAAACTTGGTTATCAGGCGAAGCTTCTGGAGATCGTAAGCACCCGGAATCAAATCAGCGTGGATTCACTCCTTCCTAATCAGGAAGGTGCATACGTCTCAACTGACAAAGACAACATACCCTATGTGGTAAAGCGATGGTACGAAGGAAGAGAATGTGATACCCAATCAATGAAAGACATCAAACGCAGCGTAACAGCCCTGGCAAGTCTACATAAAACAATGAAAATGCCGGTTCAGACACACTATGTCAAGGAGCCGCTTCTCATGGAATATGAAAGGAAAAACAGGGAGCTGCGGAAAATCCGCAAATTTGTCTGCCAGAAACGCCGGAAAAATGATTTCGAGCTTAGATATCTGGACAGCATTTCCTGCTATCTGTGGCATGCAGAGGAGGCTCAGAGGAGGCTTAACTGCTCCGGGTATGAGGATCTGCGATGCCGGTCCCTGGAGTCAGGGGATGTCTGCCATGGAGAATACAATCAGCATAACGTGCTGATATTGGCCCAGAATACGGCGGTCATTAATTTTGACCGATGGCATTATGATATCCAGATGGAGGACCTTTACCAGTTCATGCGCAAAATATTGGAAAAACATAACTGGGATCTGGAGATGGGGCGGCAGATGCTTCTGGCCTATCACGAAGAGAAACCCTTGAATGTGCAGGAACTGGAAAACCTGCGCATCCGTTTTGCCTATCCGGAGAAATACTGGAAACTGGCAAACTACTACTATTCCCACAGCAAGGCATGGATTTCTGAGAAAAACCTGGAAAAACTGGAGAAACTCATAGCCCAGCATGATAATTGGATGAACTTTGTCGAAAATATTTCGGTATAAAGTTGCTGAAAACCCCTGTGCAATGTTTGAATTTTCATCAGTGATAGTGTATAATGTAATCCATAAATGTGTTGTCCGGCAGACCATAGAGGAGTTGGGGCCCGGGATGCACACTATAAATCAACGTTGCACAGGGAGGTAGTAGAATATGGACTACAAAAAGCTTTATGAGGAATGGCTCTCCAACCCGTATTTTGATGAAGAGACTAAAAAAGAGTTAGAAGCGATCAAAGATGATGAGAATGAAATAAAAGAACGCTTTTATAAAGAGCTGGAATTCGGTACCGCAGGCCTTAGAGGTGTGATCGGTGCAGGTATTAACCGCATGAACATCTACACCGTGAGAAAGACCACACAGGGTCTGGCAAATTACATAGCAGCAGTGAACGGGCAGGCAAAAGGTGTGGCGATCGCCCACGATTCCCGCCGTATGTCCCCGGAATTTGCAAAAGAAGCGGCACTGTGCCTGGCTGCCAACGGCGTGAAAGCCTATATTTTCGATTCCCTGCGCCCCACACCGGAGCTTTCTTTTGCAGTGAGAAAGCTCGGATGCATTGCCGGGATCAATATCACAGCCAGCCATAACCCGCCGGAATACAACGGTTATAAGGTTTACTGGGAGGATGGTGCTCAGATCACACCGCCTCATGACACAGGAATCATGGACGAGGTTAAAAAAGTCACAGACTTTGCCGCAGTGAAGACAATGGATGAGGATTCAGCAAAGGCAGCCGGCCTGTATCAGGTGATCGGTCAGGAAGTGGATGATGCCTACATGGAAGAGCTGAAAAGCCAGGTGATCCATATGGATGCCATCAAAGCTATGGCAAAAGAGTTGAAGATCGTGTACAGCCCTCTGCACGGCACAGGAAATATTCCTGCAAGACGCGTGCTGAAAGAGCTGGGATTTGAAAATGTATATGTGGTAAAAGAGCAGGAATTGCCGGATGGAGAATTCCCCACAGTCAGCTATCCCAACCCGGAGGCAGACGAAGCCTTTGATCTGGGCTTGAAGCTTGCAAAAGAGGTGGATGCAGACCTGGTGCTGGCAACTGACCCGGATGCAGACCGTCTGGGCGTCCGCGTAAAAGACAGCAAAACAGGGGAATACCACACTCTGACAGGCAATATGTCAGGCTGCCTGCTTGCTGATTATGAGATCGGTCAGAGAAAAGAGATGAACAAGGGACTGCCGGAGGACGGAGCTATGGTATCCACCATTGTTACCACCAACATGGCAGGCGCCATTGCCAGACATTACGGTATCCGTTTCATCGAAGTGCTCACAGGATTCAAATACATAGGCCAGCAGATACTGGGATTCGAGACATCAGGAAAAGGCACCTATCTGTTCGGATTTGAGGAGAGCTACGGCTGCCTCATCGGTACCCACGCAAGAGATAAGGACGCCATTGTGGCAACTATGGCGCTGTGTGAGGCTGCCGCATACTACAAGACAAAAAACATGACACTGTGGGATGCCATGATCGCCATGTATGACAAATACGGTTATTATAAAGATGATATCCAGTCCATCACCCTGAAGGGAATTGAAGGCCTGGAGAAGATCCAGACCATACTGGAGAACCTGAGAAAGAACCCTCCATCCGTGATCGGTGATTACCAGGTGACCTCTGCAAGAGATTACAAGGCAGATACAGTCATCAATATGGAGACAAAAGAGGTAAAAGCAACCGGACTTCCAAGCTCCAATGTGCTTTACTATGACCTGACAGACGATGCATGGGTATGCGTACGTCCGTCCGGCACGGAACCTAAGATCAAATTATATTACGGGATCAAGGGGACATCCCTGGCAGATGCAGATGAGAAATCCGCTGCACTGGGACAGGCTGTAAAGGAATTAATAGATAAAATGATGTAAAAATGGGTATTTGCCCGAAGATTCAAAAAAATTCTCTGTAAGCATCATGTATGTGCTTGACAAACACTGGGAAAAAAGGTATAAATAACAGTAGGCTTTTACCGGGTAAGTGGTAAAAAGCCTTATGAGACTATGAAACTTATTGAGAAATAAGGGAGAATTCATTTAGGAGGAAATACTCATGAACAGAACAGAATTAGTTGCAGCTATGGCTGAAGCAACAGAATTATCCAAAAAAGACGCAGAGGCAGCTTTAAAAGCATTTATCGATGTTGTAACTGCTGAGATGAAGAAAGGTGAAAAAGTTCAGTTAGTCGGTTTTGGTACATTTGAAGTATCTGAGAGAGCTGCAAGAGAGGGAAGAAATCCTCAGACTGGCGAGACTATGACCATCGCAGCTTCCAAATCTCCGAAATTCAAAGCAGGCAAAGCTTTAAAAGACGCTGTGAACGAATAAGAAAAATGAGACTTGACAAGTATTTAAAGGTATCCCGCCTGATAAAGCGCAGAACCGTTGCAAATGAGGCCTGTGATGCAGGACGTGTCCTGATCAATGACAAGCCTGCCAAGGCATCTGCACAGGTAAAGGCCGGTGATATCCTGGAGATTCAGTTCGGCAGCAAGAATGTGCGTGTGGAAGTGCTTGACGTACAGGAGACTGTGAAAAAAGAGGCGGCCAGCGAGTTGTTCCGTTATCTTTAAAGCGGCCGGAATTTGCTGTGTGATCCTGTGCTTTTACAGAATGTGAATTGAAATCGGTATATTGTTTTTGAACCCCCCATATAATCTTTTAAGAGAGATATATGGGGGATTTGCTATTTTGGAAGAGAAGCAGGTGAAGACCGCACATAAGCTGCAGATGACTGACAGAGAGACGGGAAGCATAACCGGAGTGAAGGATGTGGTCGCTTTTGATGATGGAGAAATCAGTCTGATTACCAGCGCCGGCATGCTGACTATAAAAGGGGCTGAGCTTCATGTGACCCGCCTTGATCTGGATAAACAGGAGGTGGACATTGCAGGCCAGGTGGACAGTCTTGTCTACAGCCAGGGGACGGTTCTTAAGTCCAAGGGCGGAGACGGCATGCTGAAGAGGCTTTTTAAGTAATATGAGCGGATATATGCAGCAGGAGCTGCTGTTTTTCTGCAGGACCTTTCTGGCCGGAGTCCTGCTTGCGGCAGCTTACGATATACTCCGTATTTTCCGGAATGTCATATCCCACAACGATTTTTTTGTAAGCCTAGAAGACCTGCTATACTGGTGTGCAGCAGGCGTTTTTCTTTTCTCCGTCATATATCTTGAGAATGACGGGATCATAAGGGTATATGCTCTTGCAGGGATATGCCTGGGCGCGCTGATCTATCATTGGGGCTTGAGTGGTTTTCTGGTTAAGTATCTTTCGCTTTTTTTGTCAAAGATTAAGTGTTTATTAAAAATACCGCTGAAACCACTGTACTATCTAAGAAAAAGGTTGAAATTTTGGCTGTCAGGGGTTAAAATTTCCTTATCTAAACAAAAGTCGATACGAAAAGTCAGGAAGAATCAGAATGAGAAGAAAAAAGAAAAAAAGCCTGCAAAACAAGATCGCCATGGTTAGCGTGACGTTTGTTGTAGGTGTTTTATTTATAGGTTTGATGGCAGAAAGTAGCAGATTAAAAGGAAAAGTAGCAGAGTACGAGACGAAAAAGAGCGAAGTCAGTGCCAAAATAGAAGACGAGGAAGCACGGACAAAAGAAATTGATGAGCTGAAAAAGTACATGCAGACAGATGAATACGCCAAGGAAGTGGCGAGAGATAAGCTAGGACTTGTGGAAGGGAATCAGATTATCTTTAAAGAGGAAGAATAAGGAACGGATTTTGTCTAAAAGTTTTTCGCTTTTGCAGCGTGTTTTTGACAAAGATTGAAGCCAAAAGCATCTATAATACACCTTTGATAGCGATTGCTTATTCAGGGGAGGTAATACCAGATGCAGGAATGGATCATTGCCATGCTCGTGGTCAGCGCCCTGTTGATACTGCGGGACATGGCAAAAACTATTTTTTCAGACATGAAAAAAAGTGCGGCCACTTTGGTGTACGACCAGCATCCACAGAAAGAGAAAATGCAGCGCTATGCACGATCCTTCCAGAAACTTGCAGACAGCTTTTACGGCATGCCATACCGTAAAGATTACTTATCAGGCGGGGAACTGGAAGAACTGGTGGAACAACTTAGAGAGAGACAGTGTAAGACATGCCCGGCAAACCACATCTGCTGGAAGCAGCATTCCGTACAGTCATACCAGAGAGTCTACAGCCTTTTCCGTGTTATGGAGGAAGGGGACGAGGAGAAGCTCAGGGTGGCCAAGACGGAGTTGACCGGGGTCTGTATTAATCAGGGCAAGCTTACGCAGGAAATGCAGAGGTTAATGGAGAGAGAACGACAGAATCTGATGTGGAATAATAAACTTTTGGAGAACCGGATAGCGGTTGCAGAACAATTAGGAGAGATGGCACAGCTTATGAAGGTGCTGTCCAGGGATTTGTTCGATATTGTTCAGACAGACCCTGTATTCCGGGAAGAATTTGCCAAGAGACTGAAAAAGAAGCATATACTTCTGAGAAATGTCTGGATGCTGGAGCAGCCAGACGGAAAGCTGCAGTATTTCTGCGAGATGCGGGCAAAGGGACAAGCCTGTATCTCCGCCCAGGAGGCCGGGGCAGTGCTCTCTAAAATGAGCGGCAGCAGAATGACACCAAAGGTGGAGGGAAAAACCCTGATCACACGGGAGTTCACCGTTGTTCGATTTGTGGAGGAAGTGAACTTCAAGATGTTGTACGGGGTGGCTAAAGTGACAAAGGAGAGAGAAACCATATCCGGTGACAACTACATGTGCACCACGGAGGACAACGGCCAGTTTTTCATGTGTCTGTCTGACGGTATGGGCTCCGGTCTGGAGGCCTGCCGGGAGAGTGAGAATGTGGTGGATATGCTGGAACAGTTTGTGGATTCCGGTTTTACCGGAGAGACAGCCGCCAGAATGGTCAACTCTGTTCTGAATCTGCAGACCAGGGAGGGCAAATTTTCCACTGTGGATATCTCCATTGTGGATCTGTACTCCGGTATGTGCCATTTCCTGAAAGCCGGAGCAGCCACTACCTTTATCAAGAGAGACCACTGGGTGGAAGCCATTTCCTCCACAAGTCTGGCTCTTGGGCTGGTGCAGCAGGTGGATTACGAATCTACCAGCAAGAAGCTCTACGAGGGAGATTTTATCATCATGGTCACAGACGGGGTACTGGATGCTCTGCCTCCGGAGAACGCGGAGGATACCATGAAAGAGATAATCCTGCAGACCCACGCAGAAGCTGCACAGGACCTGGGAAGAGGGATTCTGGAGCGGGTACTGGCCCAGTGCGAGTATAAGGCTGTTGATGATATGACAATACTCGCGGCAGGGCTGTGGAAAAAGTGAGACAGAAAGGACTTAGATGCCCAATGGACCAAGGAAAAAATATGGAGGAAAAGGTATTTTCTTATATAGAGCAGTACGGGATGATAGAAGCGGGCGACCGGGTGATCGTCGGAGTTTCCGGCGGAGCAGATTCGGTGTGCCTGTTGTTTTTGTTATGGGAATATCAAAAAAAGGTGCCGTTTTCCGTACAGGCAGTACATGTAAACCATCAGCTTCGAGGCAGCGAGGCAAAGCGCGATGAGGAGTATGTGGTCGAGCTGTGCAGGGGGTTATCCATACCCTGCAGCGTGTATTCTTATGATGTGGAGCAGATTGCCCGCGAGAGACATATGACGGTGGAGGAGGCAGGAAGAACTGTGCGTCAGCAGGCTTTTGGCGAAGAGAGCAGAAAAGCAGGCGGAAAACGCACAGCACTTGCCCATCACCGGGATGACCTGGCGGAAACGGTCCTTCACAACCTGGCAAGGGGAAGCGGAGCCGCCGGCCTGGCGGGAATCCATCCTGTACGCCGGATGGGGGACGGAGTCTATATCCGTCCCCTTTTGTGTGTGGGAAGAAGTGAGATAGAAGGATGGCTGACAAATAAGGGCATCCGATGGATGGAGGACAGCACCAACCGGGAACTGTCCTACACCAGAAATAAGATCCGCCAAAAAGTCCTGCCCCAGTTGGAAAAAGTAAATCTCCGTGCATCAGAGCACATTGCAAGGGCAGCACAAACTTTTCTGTCTGTGGAGGAATATCTTGGACAGCAGGCGGATATGCTTTATAGTAGGTATGTCAGGGACAATGAAGAGGGACTTTTCCTTTCAAAGGATATTTCCACAGAGCATCCGGTGATGCAGGCCTATGTTGTTAAGAGAGTGCTGGCAAAACTGGCGGGAGGGGAGAGAGACATCACTTCCGTCCATGTGGAAGAAGCCCTGGAACTGCTGGGACAGAGGACAGGAAGAAAGAGATCCCTTGCACACGGCATAACAGCACAGCAGTCCTACGGCAATCTCCTGTTTTATAAAAAAGAGGATCAGGAAATCCGGGAGAAAGAGCTGGATTTTCAGGTTTTTTCCTGGGAAAACCAGCAAATTCCGGAAAAAAAGTATACGAAATGGTTCGATTATGATAAAATAAAAGGAAACCTCACCGTGAGAAAAAGGCAGCCCGGAGATTATCTGACTGTCACCCCGGCGGGAGGAAGAAAAAAATTAAAAGATTATCTTATAGACTGCAAGATTCCAAGGCAGGAGCGGGAAAACCTGACCCTGCTGGCGGACGGTTCCCACATTATATGGGTGGTAGGCTACCGCATCAGTGAATATTACAAAATTACCGAGCAGACAAAAACAGTAATCAAAGTACAGGTCAAAGGAGAAAAGGAAGATGAGTGAAACAATCAGACAGCTGATCAGCGAAGAAGACGTGGACAGAAAAATCCGCGAGATTGGAGAGCAGATAAGCAGGGATTATGAGGGCAGGCAGGTGCATTTGATCTGCGTGCTCAAGGGCGGCGTATTTTTTACCTGTGAGCTGGCAAAGAGGATCAGCGTTCCCGTGAGTCTTGATTTTATGTCAGTATCCAGCTATGGGGATGACACCAGTTCCAGCGGTGTGGTCAGGATCGTAAAGGATTTAGATGAGAGTATTGAGGGCAAGGATGTTCTGATCGTGGAGGACATCATTGATTCAGGCAGGACTCTGAGCTATCTCATAGAGGTGCTGAAGCAGAGGAAACCAAACAGCCTTCGTCTCTGTACCCTTCTTGACAAGCCGGAGCGCAGAGTGAAAGACGTGAAAGTGGATTATGTATGTTTCAACATCCCGGATGAATTCGTAGTGGGATATGGGCTGGATTACGCACAGAAATACAGAAACCTGCCTTATATTGGTGTGGTGGAATTATAGTGATATAAGGTGAAAGGAGAACATGACGTGAATAGACAGGCAAAAAGCTGGCTGCCCAGTGTCATTTTGATCATTGTACTGGTCATAGGCGGATATTGGATCTTCAGCCGGCAGCTCACAGTAAATAACGATTACAGCGAGGCAGAATTTAAAGTCGCAGTTGAAAATGATCAGGTTGTGGAAGTTTACATCCATCCTGAAAAGGTAAGCCCCTACGGAAAAGTCAGTGTAGAACTGAAAAATGGTGACCAGGAGCAGTTCAACACAACAGATGTCCAGAAGCTAAGCAATTTTCTGGCCGAAAAGGGGGTAAAACCCAAAGTGGGTGACGTGCCGGGGGACAATACATTCATGTCTTCCATCCTTCCCCTTATCTTGGTGGGAATCATGGTCATCTTTGTCTTTAATCTTATGAGCCGGCAGATGTCAGGCGGCAGCAATGCCAAGATGATGAATTTCGGCAAGAGCCGTGCCAAAATGACTGTGGACAGTGAGAAGAGCGTTACCTTTAAGGATGTGGCAGGGCTTCAGGAAGAGAAGGAGGAGCTTCGGGAGATCGTGGATTTCCTGAAAAGTCCCCAGAAGTATGTGAAAGTAGGTGCCAGAATTCCCAAGGGTGTTCTTCTCGTAGGCCCTCCTGGAACAGGTAAGACTCTCCTGGCAAAAGCCGTGGCAGGGGAAGCGGGCGTTCCGTTTTTCTCTATCTCCGGTTCTGATTTTGTGGAGATGTTCGTAGGTGTGGGTGCTTCCCGTGTAAGAGATTTGTTTGAGGAAGGCAAGAAGAACGCGCCCTGTATTATATTTATTGATGAGATTGACGCAGTTGCCAGAAGAAGGGGCACCGGTATGGGAGGCGGCCATGATGAACGGGAGCAGACCCTGAATCAGCTTTTGGTGGAAATGGATGGTTTCGGTGTCAACGAAGGCATCATCGTAATGTCAGCCACCAACCGTGTGGATATTCTTGACCCTGCAATACTGCGCCCCGGCCGTTTTGACCGTAAAGTAGGTGTCGGAAGGCCTGATGTAAAAGGAAGAGAAGAAATATTACAGGTTCATGCCAGGAAAAAGCCTCTGGGCGAAGATGTGGACCTGAAAGAGATTGCCAGAACTACAGCAGGGTTTACAGGCGCTGACCTGGAGAACCTGATGAATGAAGCGGCTATCATCACTGCCAGGGACGGAAGGTATTTCCTGACCCAGAAGGATATTCGCCAGGCATTCATCAAGACGGGAATCGGAGCGGAGAAGAAAAGCCGTGTGATTTCTGATAAAGAAAAGAAGATCACCGCATACCATGAAGCAGGCCATGCGATTTTGTTCCATGTGCTGCCGGAGATGGGACCTGTGCACACCATATCTATCATTCCCACCGGAATGGGTGCTGCGGGCTATACCATGCCTCTGCCGGAACAGGATGAAATGTTCAACAGCAGGAATAAAATGCTGGAAAATATCATTGTAGATCTGGGCGGACGTGTGGCCGAGGAGATGATCTTCGGGGATGTGACAACAGGTGCCTCCCAGGACATCAAACAGGCGACACAGCTTGCCCGTTCCATGGTGACCCAGTATGGTATGTCGGATAAAGTAGGGCTTATCAATTACGGCTCCGATGAGGATGAAGTGTTCATCGGACGTGATCTAGCCCATGCCAGAAATTATGGCGAACAGACAGCGGCTCTGATCGACAGTGAAGTAAAGCGGATCATTGATGAGTCTTACAGCAAGGCAAAAGAATTGATCAGTGCACATATGGATGTTCTTCACAGATGTGTGGAGCTGCTGTTGGAAAAGGAAAAAATCGGACGGGAAGAGTTCGAGGCATTATTTCAGGAAAATGTGGTGGCAGAAAGCTAAAATGTGGGTTTTTCGGCAGGTTTTGTACAGATTTCCGAAAGAACAGGAAATGCGGATTTTTGATGGATGTGAAAATGGTCAAAAAATCGTTAAAAATTTATTTAAGATTGTGCACACTTTTTCTGTGCTGCGTGGTATTATAATAAATGTAAAAACCCCCCAATACATTATATAGTTTTTGCTACACCCCATAAGAAGAAATACCTTCTCCAAAAGAGGCAGTCGTAAGACTGTCTCTTTTACTTTATAGAAGGCAGAGCGTAAATATTCGACTTTTATGGAAAGATTTGTACAAAAAGTGTCATTTTTTGCATAAAAGTATTCGTTTTCAAAAAATAGTTGTATATGAAGTAAGGGTGGGATAAAATAGATTAATGATGGGTAAGTATACCCAAGACCAGCATTGATTAGTAATTCGTAACTATGGGGAAATTGTATAGTTACAGTAATTCAGAAAAAGCAGAACTACAGGACTTTTTCGACTGAATGATGGAGAGGATGCATTATGAATTACGAATATATGAAGAATGCACAGAAAATTCAGGAGTATGTGACAAACATGCGTCCTGCTTTCAATAAACGTGCGGTGTTCAGTGATGAGACAGAAAATTACAGGATACCTTTTGAGCCGGAGCCGGGAGACGTTGTGAATGTCAGAATCCGCACTAAGAAAAATAATGTGGATTTGGTCTATCTGGTATACGAAGATAAGAAAAAAGTGATGGACCTGGCTGACTCCAGGGATGGTTTTGATTATTATGAGGCCAACATTCCTCTTGGTACTGAAACAGTCAGGTATTATTTTGAGATATATACAGGCAAATTAAGTTGTTTTTACAATCGGATGGGTGTGGTGCGGGAGATCGATCCCCATTATTCTTTTGGCATTGTACCTGGATTCAAGACCCCGGAATGGGCAAAAGGGGCGGTTATGTACCAGATATTTGTGGATCGTTTCTGTAATGGGGACGCGTCAAATGATGTGGTGACAGGGGAATACTGCTATATTGATGAACATGTCCAGAGAGTAGAGGACTGGTACCGATGGCCTCAGGCTATGGATGTGCGTGATTTCTACGGCGGAGATCTTCAGGGTGTTTGGGATAAGCTGGATTACCTGCAGGGACTGGGTGTGGATGTGATCTATTTCAATCCTATATTTGTCTCGCCCTCCAACCACAAGTATGACAGCCAGGATTATGATTACATTGATCCTCATTACGGGAAAATTGTCAGTGACGGCGGGAATCCCTTAAACTGGGGCGACAAGGACAATGCCCATGCATCCAAATACATCAAGAGAGTGACCGATTACGAGAATCTGGAAGCCAGCAATAAATTCTTTGCGGAGTTTGTGGAGGAAGTGCATAAAAGGGGCATGAAGGTGATCCTGGATGGTGTGTTCAATCACTGCGGCTCTTTTAATAAATGGCTTGACAGGGAGCGGATCTATGAGTATCAGGAGGGATATGAGAAGGGTGCGTATATTACCGGGGACAGTCCCTACCGCACGTTTTTCCGTTTCCACAATGAATATGACTGGCCGTATAATCAGTTTTATGACGGATGGTGGGGGCATGATACCTTGCCGAAGCTGAACTACGAGGACTCCCCCATGCTGTATGAATATATTATGAAGATTGCCAGAAAGTGGGTGTCACCGCCCTACAATGTGGATGGATGGCGTCTGGATGTGGCTGCAGATCTGGGGCACAGCAATGAATACAACCATCAGTTCTGGCGGGATTTCCGAAGAAATGTGAAGGAGGCCAACCCGGAGGCCATTATTCTGGCTGAGCATTACGGGGAGGCAAAATCCTGGCTCCAAGGTGACCAGTGGGATACTGTTATGAACTATGACGCCTTTATGGAGCCGGTTACCTGGTTTCTGACCGGGATGGAAAAGCACAGTGACGAGTACAGTGAGGGCATGTTTGGCAACAGTGACTGCTTTATCAGTGCCATGCAGTACCATATGGCAAGTTTTTATGCGCCATCGCTGATGACAGCCATGAATGAGCTGTCCAACCATGACCATTCCCGTTTCCTGACAAGGACAAACCACAAGGTGGGCCGAGTGGCGCATATGGGGTCCGAGGCGGCAGGGCAGGAGATAAACAAGGCGATTTTCAGGGAAGCTGTGGTCATGCAGATGACGTGGCCTGGTGCTCCTACGATCTATTACGGAGATGAGGCCGGACTGTGCGGATTCACTGACCCTGATAACCGGAGAACGTATCCCTGGGGCAGAGAAGACCGGGAACTGATCCAGTTCCACAGAGACATGATCGCCATACACAAGGAAAACCGTGAACTGATAGAGGGTTCCTTAAAGTTCCTGGCAAATGATTATCAGCTTTTGTGTTACGGTAGATTTACGGACAGGGAAAAAACAGTGGTGGCTGTGAACAACAGTGACCAGACCAAGCTGGTAGAGCTGTCTGTCTGGGAGCTTGGCATATCCAGAAGCAGGGAGGCACATTTCAAACAGCTCATGGTGACTGGTGATTTTGGATACAGTCTCATTAAGAAGATCCACGTCTGTAAGGGCGGTGTTGTGCGGATGAGAGTTCCCTCACACGGGGCTATGGTAATAAAATGTGTTGTAGACAGAGACAGAAGAAGTAAATAAAAGCATATAAGGGCCGGCTCATTTATCTGTGAGCCGGCCCTTATATAATTAGGAAATAATTTAGCGCTTTTTCTTCTTTTTTATTTCTTCCGCTTCTTCTTCATCAAGTTCTTGAATCGTAAGCGCCAAATATTCCTGCGGATTTTCTATTTTCCTGGTTTCCTCTATAATTGTAGATGAAAGATATTTAGACT
>PPYF01469277.1_pt1 | contig 193275 bp, 240 predicted proteins | sample 1559871 | NCBI WGS metagenome assembly PPYF01 (sample SAMN08240021, study PRJNA423297) | Human gut metagenome, whole genome shotgun sequencing project.
ATAATTGTTTATAACACGATGCCTATTAACATCCTTGTCGTATAAATACAAACAATTAACGCCATACTCTTTTACATAACGCATTAAAATATGCGTCTTACCAAAGCCAGTAGGTCTTGATACATTAACGATACCATACTTGTTAACCAATCGTACCATATCATTATATGTTGCATTTTGAATTTCTTCTAATTTGTTCAAAGTGGTGCTATTATTATCAACTAGAATACTACTTCTATTTTTAATAAAATCCAATTTACTCATAATACATATCTCCTATATAAAGAATTATGCTAAAGTTTACATTTTGTCTTTTTAAAGAATTATTAAACTAAGCATTCAATAACAGACTGCTTAATTGCATTATTTAATTTTTCCATACTTGTTGTTCTTACATCACAATGTACTATCTTAATGCCATGTTTCTTACAATAATTCTTAACGCCATAATATGCAGGATGATTGATATACATAGTGAGGAATACAACAAAATCTGCACCATCACATCCAGTAACAGTTTTAGGTTGATTAGTCACGTCAATAATTTTAAACATATCAGACTTACACCTGTTCTTGTCAGCTATTACAACAATATTGTAATCACTTAAGTCATAGGTCGCTGCCTGCTCTTCTTTTAGTTCTTGAAGAATCTTAATATCTTCTTCAATGTCCTTATTACCTTTGACAGCTTCTTCAATTGCAGAAACTCTTTCAGTAAGGCCTATCAGCTTCTTCTCCAGCTCAAAGTTCTCAGCCAATGCTTCATCGTACAATGACTTATAAGTGTCTACTTCTTTTATCTGTGTAACAACCTTTGGCTCTTTACCAGACATCTGCTCCAACTGCTTACTTAACTTTTCTTTCTTACGAGTTAAGTTATTTATTGCCGTATCTTTCTTTTTAACACTAACGGTTAATTCTTCTAACTTTATCTTATCAGCCTCAACTCTACATTCATAATGGTCATCCAACACAGAGAATAATGCTTCTAAAATATTTTCTCTAATGTTTATCATAATTAAGCTTTTGCCTTCTCCAAAAGCAATAGCTCTCTGGGTTGACCTGTTTAATATAGCAGATACTAAAGATATGTTATCGTCGCCTTTTTCTGCATCCATAATAATTTCAATTATAAATGCTTCTGATACATCAATATCAATCTCCTCTGGTATAACTAAACCATTCTTCTCCAATAATATTTTGTTTTCTCTGTACAACAACGCCAATAGAGACGCAACTATAGCATATTCTGTATTCTTTGTTTTCATTTTGCAGAATGTACAAATTAACTCATAAGAGTAGATGCACTCAAACACTTCTTTTACTTTCTTGTCATCAACAAATGCACCTAACGACTTTAATATTCTTCTCACATTTGACTTCTTATCAAACACATTTTCTTTTATCCGCAACTCGTTAAATGCATATAACATCTTTAAACCTGCAATCAACGTTCTTCCAGCCGAGTATCTTCCATACTGATTCTTTGTCATAATAAATTCATTAAAATTAATTTTCATGTTACTTTCTCCTTTGTTTTTATACTATAATCATATGCTTTTAAGCATATTAATATGCAATAACACCATATTAATAATATAGCTCTTTGTAAACTCATCAATCATATTCATTCTATTAACAATATTATAAATATCATTCTCACTTATGTTTACAAATTGTTCTATTACAATATCTGCTATTGATTTGTCTTTTATTATAAATGTATAAGGGACTATTCTTTCCTCATTACATTTTAGATAATTAAATTCTTGCCATGTACACCGTCTCTCAAATCTACCACTAGCAACTATCTCTTTAAGAGTAGCTAACTTAAGACATGAATCAAATGCCATCGCTCCACCAAATATAGGTGCTAGCTCTACAAATACTTTACTCCTGACAAGTATACCAAATCCACATAATCTCCTATTATAATTTCCTGTTATGAAATCTAATACTATAGTTTCCATAAACCTTTTAAGTATTGTAAAACTACCGCCTAAATATAAATTGTCTAACTCTGTACAGACATCCATCATATTATAAACATCCATTGAAGTAGATAAGTCAAATCTACCATTGATGTCTTCCATAGAATAGAATTTCGCATTCTTATCTACTTCAAAATCACGACACATAGATGTTATAATATTATCATAATTTACAAGTTTTACATTCTCATATTCTAGCCCAAACAATTTAGCAAACTTCGAATACAAATAATTTGCCACGCCATGTGTAATAGCTACACCATCTACTTCTTTTTCTGTAGGTACACGCAACATATAATTAACTGACTCAAATTTTACACCTTGCTTTAGACTAGAATATCCTTTATAAAATAATGGTACTTCTCTTAATTTAGTGCCATCAATAATTTCCATATTTTACACCTTGTTGAATATTAATAAGATACACAACGCTAATGAACCAACAAAACTTATTTTATACATAATATCAACTAATGTTCTTAAGGCATTATTTTTAAACTTTGACCTAGCATAATTAGTCGATACTGATAACAATGCTAACGCTCCAACCATTCCATGTGCTACTGAAGTATTACTTAGTTGCAAATAAACCAATGCAATGTCAAACATAAATAACTGCTGTATATAGAACATGTTATATTCAACTACTTCTTGCTCAATAGAACCATCATCATACACAACAATGTTTGACTTGTTAGAATAAACTCTACCGTTTAAATGATAATAGGCATCATTTATTTTTATTGCACATGTACCATTAATAACATCGTCATTTGTTGGCTCTACTGATTCATACACACCAGCTTTATACCATTTTGACTCTTTAAGTTTATTAGCTTTCTTCTTTAACATCTCTACATTATATATCGACATTGATAATACAATAACAACATAGAGAAAATCATTTTTGTGCCCTGTTCTATGCTCGTATAAGAAACTTAACAATAATACAACAATATTAAAGATATAAATCAATTTAATATTAAAATATAATCTATATCTATTATTTGTCTTAACAGTTCCCAACGCTGTTAATAAAGTAATTGCAATTAATGTTAATACAGTAAATAACAACTTTGTTATCTCTCCTATCTGGCGGGTAGTTGAGCCAACTACCCGCCATTTGTTTTTAATTAATCGTTTACAGCCGGACCACCTTTGATACTGGTAATGATTGACTCAATTGAATAACTATTATTATTAATAGCATTCGCATAATCAACCATTGTCTTGTTCTGTTTGTAGATACAGAACGTTAACGCCGCAACCGTAACCAGCAGCATAAGGAAACCAGCAGCATTGGTTGTACTTACGCCTTTGATGTCTTTTTTGTTATCGTCACACATCTTCTTAAGCTCATCAATCTGCTTCTCCTGTGCCTCAACTTTCCCTTTAAGATAGCCAAGCTCCTGCAACACATTGTCTGTGCTAACTTTCTGGTCTACATGAACTTCTGTACCAGGCTCTAATTTTGTGTCTTCAGTTTCTTTCATTATTATATCCTCCTTAATTAAACCAACTTATGTTGTCATCTTTTACATCATCTAATGTTTTATATTCAATATATTTAGTTATATCTTTACGCTGTATATTAGCTTCAGACGTAACGGTATATATCAAATCAAACACTTCGCTACAATGTTCATTCATTACATCGACTGGTAATACAATTACTAATTTATCAGCCTCTAATAAACCAATATGCAATTTAAAATCATGTGATAGTTTATTACTAATTATATCATGCAGTCTATTAACCATAACTTATAACAGCTGAATACTAAATACTATCAGACTTAATATACTGCTGATACTCAATCTGATATTTAGTTTGCTCTCTTCCAGATAGTTCTTCAAACTCTCTTCTGCATATTGAATAATATGTTATAAGCCATTGATGAAATTTCATTTTTGGCTCACTCATCATTCTTCACCCTTTCTCCATTTTGTACAACACCACTTTCAGTTATTACATTCTTTTCTTTATCTACTCTTACATACTTATCGGAACCATTGTCAGTAAAATAAATATACCAACAACAATTACGTTCTTCTATAGAGCAGATAGCAGCCTCATCTGTATAGCCAACATCCTGTAAATAACTTTCAAATATTGCTTTCTCATCAGGAGTATAACTATAGATAGGAGTTCCCATCTCAGTAATTGTTTTAACTACACTACTTTTAGTTATCTCCTCACTTATTTCTTTTGTTTCTAAATCTATACTTATAACATATCTATCATTAAGACTACTAATAACAGATACATCGAGTATACTTCCATTTTGCTGACTGGATTCATATAATACCAAATCAAATCCATCATCAGGATATGCTTTTTGTAATGCCTCAGACATACGTAAGCAATCAGCTAATGTTAATCCATTCTGCTTTATAGTATCATTTGGCAATATAATATCATACCTTGAATCGTACTGAACATTATCTTCAACAATCTCGTCTGTAATTACTTCATCAACCCATTTAGGCTTATTAAGTAAAATTCCACACGCAATAATTATTACTAATGAAATATAAACTAATACGGTTACATGTATCATTCCTTGCCTTTTAAGTGAAATATAAATTATTATAAAAGCAATGATAGATAATGTTGCAATAGTAATCACAGCTATTATCTTATTTACTGGAGTTATCAATAAATTACTTCTCTTAAAAACACTAAAAAGTAAACATGCTGTGTACAATGTACTAAGAAGCCAGTATTTCAGCAATAATGCAATATTAACGTGTTTCTTTACTTTATCTGTATCAACCATAATATTACCTTTCTTTAGTTAATCATAGAATCCGGCATTTAATCTTCTACCAACTACTGTTTTATTAGGGTCAAATTCTGCCGTAATAACCTTGATTCCATATTTAAGAGCACATTCATACTCTATCTTACATCCACGTGCATCCTGCCAGCCTTTAGCAAAATAAGCAATATCGGCTTCCGCTAAACGCATTATAGAATAACCTAGATAGCCAAGTGGTGTTAATTTTATCTCTGCGTAAGAATCGATTACCTCAATATCTTCTCCTAACAATTCTTTTGCTGCACGTATTGCTTCTTCTCTTTCAGATAATATCTCTTCCTCGGTCTTATTAGACATTGGCTGACTTATAAATAGTTTCTTCACATATATCTCCTTTATTAATATTTGTAATATGAGCTACAATCTTCAATATGGCTGTTAGATACTTCTACTTGATAAGTATCTCCACCATTCTTGTAAGTCCATTCTGCATAAAGATGTCGACTATCATCATTCTTATTGTTAAATAATCCACGATAATAAGTACTTCCATCATTACCAGTACCCTTTTGAAACTCTACGCCATACCATGCAGATGATGCCATCGCACCTTGAAAATCCATTCCGTCTGCATCATATCGAATCGGCTCCCAAGAAACCTTTAATCCTTCAGATTCTGCTACAGCAGCTAATGAAGCTTCTTCAGCAGCTCTTGACTCCCTATCGGCTACAATACTTTCATTAACTTCATCTACATAAGACTTGAAATTAGCTTCAAGAGAATCTAACACGGATACATCATTACGCACTATACTTGTATAAGCTAAGTTAGGAGATTCGTTAACAATCTTTTCATCCATTGCATTTACAATAGCCAACCCAAGCTTTGATTGTACAGAATAATCATTGTATTGACTATCAAGATACTCGTAGTAGTATGCAATAATATCATCCAGATTGTTATTACATAAGAACTCAACGGCCTGCTTCAGTTCATCAGTATATCCTTCTCTGTATCCGTAAGTATTATAGATACGATTAGCCATTTCATCAATAAACTTTGTTTTATAAACAAAATAAGCCGACTCCGCTGTATTAACAAATGACACATCATAAGCTATATCATCTATATCAGATACAACAATATCATCTGAATAAACAAAACCTTCACCTGCTACAACTCTACGTAACAGACTAGCCATATCATAATCAGATTGATTTGTCTTTAAAGCATTATAGTAATACAATAAAGACGCATCATAATCTTCTTCGACAGCGTTTTTAACCATATCCGAATTAACAGTAGGATATGTAGTGCTAATTCTTTCAATCAAATCCTCTGCTGAAATAGCGTATTCAAGCTCTGCTTCTGTTTCTTCTGTCGTAGTTTCGGCTGTTGTTTCAATTACATCTTCCTGCTTGTACGCTTTATTCTCATTTAATGCTATACTTTTATTTCCACATCCTGTTACCATAAAACATACTAACAGTAATAATATTAACTTTTTCATTTAAACTTCCTCCTAATTACCGATTAATTATAACAACATTACTTCTTGATATATCATGGTTATTGCTTTAATGCAAAACATACAAAACAATAAAACCATTGACGTTTGATGTACTCTTAATTTTACTTTTACCTTACCAGTAGGTACCATTGGTAATCTATCATCTTCAGTTAGAAAATAAATTATTACCAATAATATAATAATCTTTATCATACATTAAACTCCTTATGCAATAAGCAAATTCTACTTATGAATGATTTAACATATACTCTTCATAAATAGAGTTCACCATATTTATTGCTTTTAAATTAACCATATAGAAAACAGATAACACAAGTATCACTATAACTAGCGACATAAGCGCAACTAACTTCTTCATGTCTTATTTAGTTTATACTTCTTGCATCCTCATAACTAATTTCTTCAACATTTGTGATATTGAACTTACTGTCAAAATCTGCTAAGTAATACTTATTATCTGATTCAAATACAACATAAGAAGATTCTTCATTACCAGATAACGTATATATCTCTACATTATTATAATTTTCTGATAATTTCTCTTTTGCTATATCCTCTGTTAATAATACAGAGTCATAAACTTTTTCACCTTCTACTACTGTTTCTTCTGTCTCATTAATTGCACTGTTAGTATTATCAACCGAAGATGCGTCATTGGTATCTACATTAATATCATCTGTATCATCTTCAATTAACGCCTCAATAGTTTCTTCCGTAGTAAATTCATCAAACTTCTTATTCGATGTATCTACTCTACTATCAGATACTTTATTAACAACTACTAATGCAATCAATAGTGTTAATACAATACCAATAATTACAAATATAGTCTTCTTCATATTTTAACCTACTTTCTGGAATCTGACCATTTAACAACATTTCCATTTACTACATACTTTACTCCATATGCTCTAAAACCAACTATCTTTTTTCCACTAAGTTGCATCATATCTCTAGCAGTAGTATCTCCTAAAGAATCTCCAGCACATACTAATTCAATAACTCCTTGATATCCCCAATTTCCTGGTTGATTAGAATACCTAATATGAGCGTAACCATTAGCGGCTATATCATCACATATATCTCCCCATTTATTGACTGGCCCTCCAAGATGTACTGCTTTATTATCTGCTGTCACTAATGCTATTACTGAACCATCATCTAATAATAAATCAATATACATAGATAAACATGCAGATACATTCCAAACATCACTAGCTGGCTTACCAATGTTAATTGAGTTCTCTTTAGTGCCATTAGCTCCTTTTGGGCTATTAACAGTCAATCCTTCACTGTCATTGAACTCAGCCTCTACCTCTGGTGTAACTTTATTAGCATCTGTAACTACTCTCCATGGTAAAGCAACAGGTATTCTTCCATCAATTAAAGGAGCTTTCTTTCCTCCAGTAACTGTTTTCTCTTCATAAATACCATTTGCTTTTGCTTTATTCCAATTTACCATTTGAAGTGAGCTAGAACTACATGCACTTATCTTCATATTTGATACCATTGGATGACCTAATGGAGAAGATGTGAAATCACCTAATCCATATAATTGAGGTATATTACTAAAATCAGATGAAGAAAATTGACTATAGTCAACATCCCAAATAGATACTATCGAACTATCTATTCCATTATCGTTAGCAAACTCTAACAGTTCATCCTCATTTAATGTCCATCCATCATATATAGGCATACCATATGGGTTTAAAGTAGTATCAGTTATCAGCTCTCCATTTTCTTTAGCTTCTAAAGAACCACCTTTATTTCCATTTTGATTAGCTAATTGATTTTCTTCTTGCTTCTTTTCATTAGCATACTCAAACTGTTTATTGAATTGACTTTTTGAATTAGCTTTTCCACCATTTAAATCTGACGCCTGCTTACCGTAGTCGTCAGCCACATTACCAATGTCAGCTTTTAAAAATATAAAAACTGATACTAATGCTGCCGAAACGACAACAAATAAAACAATCTTCACCCAATCAAGTACAGTAAGCTCATCTTTCTTCTTTTTTCGTCTACTGCGCTTTCTAGGCATCTTAGGTGTATATGCCATTTACCCAGTTACACTTCTCCTTTGTTTTTCCAATATACCAAACATAATCATTTTATTTCTTTTTCTTACAGCATTTGCTACATCACTATAATCCAACATATTATAAGTACAAGATATAAGTGTTCTAAGCATTTTTACTATATAAAGTGTTATATCAATATAATCACTTTCTTCTTCAACCTGCTGTATCATTTCCTTGTACCATTCATAATCCTCAATAAAAGAACTAGACGGATTTATTTTACCAATAACCATATTATGCCTTGTATGTTGACACCATAGCAAGGTTAATCTTGCTAATATACCATTACACTTAGATAACGGTTTTGCCTTATAAATGTAATAGTGTAAAACAACAGCCTTTATCAAACTGCTTACATGCTCAATTTGAACTTTACTCTTGATTATACGACTAAATTTCTCATCATTATTGAACATAACAGCATCTTTAAAACAAGACATTACTACATTGTCTTTCATCAATGCCAATCCAACTCTACATTTATCTGTTACATCACCATATCCTTTAGTACTAACAGTGCTTAATAATTCAGATGATAAAGTAATAAGCTCAGTCTCATTAAACTAATTTATAATAAGACTTTCCAACAGCTTATGCAGATTACCAATTTCTTTCTAATACACTTTAGCCGCATTATACCAATCGTGCAATTCATGACTCTCTTTAAGATACATCATAAAAGAGCCATTGGCTTCGTCATATACTATAGTACGACAATCAAGACCATCCATCTTATTAACTCTTTCGATATTTCTCTCAACCGTCGTAGCCAGGTCTAATAACTCGGCACTTAAATCAAATACAACAGATTTACCATTTATATTGATAAACGGTAATCTTATAATATCATTCATATAAACTCCTTTACTACAGAAGTGCTTACACTAATATTAATATCAATGCAAGCACTTCTACAAATCTTTAATTAGTCGTCATCTTCTGGATATTCTTCGATATCGTCTAAATTAACCAACTGAACCTCCGGCAACTTAGAAATATCTTCGTCTGTAAGAACGTCGATATCATTCCATTTCCAATTCTCCACACGGTAATCTTCTCTAGTATCATCGTATACCAAAACATTTACACCAACTGTAGAAACGCCAAGTACAACTCCATGATTAAAGCTATACGTATTTTCTACAATGTCACCAATGGCAGCTTCAAAATCTGGTGGCCGTGCTACGAAACCAGCATCTTCCAGTTCCTCATCTGGTATAGCTATCATAACATCATCATATGCTGTTTTCATTCTGCATATGTAAACCAACGAACCATTTGCTTTTGTAATCGGCATAAGCGCCATACCAGTATACTTTTCGTTAGTATACTTATTCGTGTAGTTAACACAATGGCCTACTTTTGTAGCACCATTATAAATTGCATAGCTTAACACGACACAATACTTTGGGTTTAACGACTGCTCATAACCAGTAGTGATATTTATACCATAAATCTCGCCGGTATCAGACATTTCTGTTACTACATACTCTTTATCAGTCTCTTTGTCAAACACCACACAACCCAATTTAATATTGCTGTCCATATGTTTTTACCTCACTTTGTTTTTCTCACTTTTATAATATTTACCTTTATCGGTAATCAAAATACCATTCATGTGGTCTATCTCATGACAATAAACTCTTATATCATATTTATTAGCATTTATTTCATGCTTGACACCGTTCATGTCATAATACGAAATAGTCCCACGTAATGGCCGTTTCAGTTTATAGTAATCTCTTGCCACAGAGCTTTTATCAGTAGACAGACAAGACTCCTTAGATTCCTGCACGCCTATTGTACTCTCTACAACTGGATTGATAATCACAAACGGTTTCTTTCCTAATTTAATTATAGCAAACCGTTTAGGAATACCAACTTGTATCGCCGAAATACCCTGCGCTGTATTATGTTCACTTAACAAGAAATCTCTTACGGCTTCGATTTCTCTTATATCATCATCTGTAAGCGGAAACACCAGCTCTCGGCTTATGCTTTTTAACAATCCACTGTCTTGTCTTAACACTTCCATTATCAGTTGCTACCTCCAACATTAAATCATTATTTGTATACCAGTAAACGAGGCATCCGTTGTCGTCTCTCTTAACAACATATTTCTCATAAGCTTCATTATCTGCTTTCTCGACATCGTGTACAGTACCAGAAACCATAGAACTGCTTATCACAACTCTATCACCTTTATAGAATCTTCTTTTTCTCTCAACCAATTCGAGATTTTCTTCCCAGTAACCAAGCATAATGTGCATATCACTATCAGGACGAACCTGATATCTAACATGTTCCGGTGTACTCTGCTTACTCAGTTTAGTAATTACACCAGTATTGCCACTCTTTAAGATACGTACAGTATCACCAATATTAAATTTCATCGAGAGCCTCCAATTCATCTTCAAACGCACTGAAGTTAAATGTTTTATGTTCTACATTATCTGGCACAAGTAACACTAAGTCTTTAAACTCTGTGCTATAACCAATAACAGTTGCCTTTTCATTTTCAGATTTGACAAGCACCCTATCGCCCCATTTAAACATTTACTTCACCACCTTTAATAAAAGATGACCAAAGTGTAAGTTTGTCTACACTGAATTTTATAAAATAATTAGCACACATGAAATGTACCAATACTTTCTTTTCATCTTTCTCATCAAGTCTAACGACCCGCCCAATCCTGTTGTACCAGTAACTACTCATTGAATTTACGATTACATCTTTTCCCAACAGTTCTTTAGCCTTCATATCAAATACCTCCAATTAACAATGTATACTAATTAAATGGAGCTGTGAAGCATTATAAATCACAGCTCCATAGCGTCGCTTACTTTTTCTTCTTGTTCTTATTCTTGCCAGTCTTTACAGACTTCGGACTCTTTTCCATATCCCGCTTAAGCCACAGCTCATCAGTCGACTCATTTACTTTTACAAAGTAGCAAATCTCATCAGCCGGCAGATAATCAACTTCTGCAAGATAGTTATTAAGTCCGCATCTGATGCCGAAATCAGCTTTAATATCTCCCCACGGTACAGACTCAGTAGGCACATTAAGATTGGTAACAGTAGCCACCGCCTTCTTAGTCTTATCCTTTTTCAGATACCAACCAAACTTCGGCGACCTTCTTACGAAATAGAACTTGTTTCTGTTAGGCTTAACATCCGCCATACCTAAGAAGTCGGAGATTAAGTTCATAACGTCCGGACGCGTTTTGATATCGCTGTATGTAAACGAATTCGTTCCAGATATTACGCCAACAATAGGGTCAATGATAACCAGCGGAATAAACCGGCAGTTGCTTAACACATGCAACATAACCTCATACTTATCCCATTTTCCATGATTCTTAAGAATCTGTACAACGGCATACATACAAGACGCAATGCTATCTTCATCATCTTTATTGATGATGTCAAACATCATTGCCGCTTCTTCATCGTATCTGATTACATTATAAAGGTTGCTGTGCTCAATATTTTCGTATAAGAGCTTCATTACCTCGTCACGGCTCCCGCTTACATTAAACTCAAGCACATGCTCTCTGCAACTATAAGTAAAAAGAGCGATAAAGGCTTCTTTATGCTCAGAGCCATCCCATACGCAGACTCGTGACATGTTGTCAACCAGAAACTGCCCAAACTTGAGCGAGTCGTTGTCATAGGCCTCCATACTGTAGATTTCTTCTTCTGTACATTTATGAGAGCTAGCGTTCTCATAAATACTCTTGTAAAACTCGAACTTGCTTCGCATCATATCCAAATCCCACCACGCATTATTAACACTGCGCATCGGATACGGCATTGGAGCAAACATATCCAGCTCTTCTTTCGGTTCCTCCTGTAATTTCTCGATTCCTAAGTCTTTTAATACTTCTACCGGAATAATCATAGTACTCTCCTTTTCATCATCTTTTGAAAGATTAACAATATAGTTACATTGTGTATACTGTGGCTCGCAGTTCTGTGAACCACAGCATACGTACAGCAATTATTTCTCATGCCCTACTTTCGTAGCACATGAACCAATAATACAATAATGCTTACAAATAAAATATATGTAAGCAAATTTATAAACAGCGTACTAAGACGCGGTTTACCTAATTAATAACAAACAATGACGTTATCGAATCTATCTGAATAATCGAAAAATGATATTGCACTTTCATCTGTAGGACTAAAGTACTTATCTACTTCTTTCTTTGACAAGTACATCTCAAATAATTCTTTCATTACCTCATCATATCCTTTAGAATTAACATAAGCAGATAAGTGAACACATTTAGTTGGAACAGGTGGTCTATCAGGTAATTTATTTTCTAAGTTTCTGTCCCAATCACTTCCAGAAACCCAATAGCTTTTTAATATTAATGGCTTATGATAATCACTAATAACTCTAACTTTGATATTTCTCTTATTATAGCCAGTTTCATTGTTTGAAGACTCATGAATTACTACTATCCATTCTCTCCTAATCTCATAAAAGATAGCATCTATATCATCTTCATAATAACCGTAAATATCTTTTCTTGTAAGCTTAATATTAGAATTACTACTTCTTATCGTAGCAACAAAGTTGTCTGGTATTTCCAATTCAACCATATCACGCTTATCTAACTCATAGAACCCAATAAGTCGTGACCAATTCCGCACAATAGCAAATATATTAAGTGCACAACCTTTACGGTATGGCATTGACACAAATCCATAAAATGGATACAATCCTTCTTTTACATTACAATCTTCTTCTCTTGACCTACGTCCTTTACTGTTAAATTTATATACATCAGACCTAAGCATATCTTTAATAACATGTTTACTCTGAAATGTAACTATCCTCATACGTTATCACTCCGTCATCTTAACATTAAACCCACTCAATATTACTTACTATACCATCATCAAGTAACGTGCATCTAAATGAAACTATCTTTTTATCTTTTACTATGTTTTCTTCTTCAAAGAATAAATCGCACAGTTTCATAAATGTTTGATAGTTTATATTATCAAATCTACTACTTATAACCTTTACATCTTTTTCACTCTTTACAATATCCACCAATCTATTAAAGTATGCAATCAATATATTAAAGAGTTTGATATAAAAGTCATCTTTTGAGTTTTTACTCAACTTACTAAATTCATAGGCTAATGACCTATAAATACTATAATTTACATAATATCTATCATAAACCAACAGTTTATGTGCATTCCAATTACCACAGAAGTCTGCAATCTTATAAATAATAGATTGTCTACTGTGACGTGTGCAATGTCTTAACATTTCTCGTACATCATCAATAGTCACATAAACATCATACACTTTAGTAACCTCCTAACAAATTAGTCTTTCGTATTCATCCCATGCGTCTTTATCTTTAAAGATAAGACCCATCATTGTCTTTTCTTCTACCATTTTACCACTATCATTTCTAAATTGTATGTAAACAGTCGAAGGTTCTTCTATTTTTAGTATTTTTGCATAACAATGTTCACCACAATAGTAAACAACATTTCCAATTCTAATGTAGTTAAAATTATCACTACACATTATATTAACCTCCCCAACAAGTTTATAGTTCGCTACTAAAAATATACTTCTTTCTTATCATCTATATATGTTACACAATTTTACTTTCTTTATAACACATAATTTATTTTTGTTTATTCACTTATAGGTATTATATTTTCTCATATAATACCTATAAGTAAATTTATTTTATTAGATTGTTTATTATTTTAATTTATTTTTAATTTATTGTTTTTATTTATTATGTTTATTTTAGTATGGACCATATAGGATTCGAACCTATGACCCAATATATTAATGATATGTATAAATTACTTTTATCTTTTACCAAAATATCTACTCTTGGTATCATCATAATATGCATCTCAAATACTTTTGGATTAACAAAATACAACATTACACATGCAGAAACAAGCATAAGTGAAGTTATATAAATATAGAGCAATAAAGCAATAATAAACTTTGCTAAGTATATTGACTTCATTTCAGCCAATCCACCAAATAACAAAGAAATAATAGGTACTGCCTTTACAACAGTTTCTAAACGCTTCATACTGTAAGCTCCTTGTAATTAATTTAAACCATAAAGTCTTTCTAAAACTCTATAATTCCAAATAGATTGAATAGGATACATAACTTTCTCCCAATTACGCAATGCATCGCCAGATAAACTTGTATTTGGTGTCATATTACCTAACCAATGAGACTTAACATAACGACTCCAATCTATATTCATTTTATAACTAAGAACTCTACAATCAGATATTGACTTGTATAGTGCTCCAGATTCATTGCCATTTCTAAAATCATTTAGTAAATTGTCAGCATAACTATCAGCATCTGATAGTATTATCTGTAGTCTTTCACCACTTGTAATATAAGACACATAATCAAATACAGCTTGTGAACTTTTCCATGGATACCAATTCTTGTCTAAATAAAAATCTTTAGACGTTAAATGCGTGCCACCAGAATTATGTGCAATAGATGTATGAGCAATTACTTCATACTGATTCTTAAACTCATAATCTTTATTCCATGAATTCTTTATCTGTTCACACTTATCATGAAATGTCCACTGACACGCATCTGGCCATGAATAATAATCCATAGGTATATATCCACAACTATATCCTTTATTACTATTAGGCGTTAAATAGCTTTTATTAATCTGCAATGGTCCCCAATAAGAATTCTCTTTGAAGTTACAACCCATTGCAGAATAATATTCAGCATTTACCTCAAGTGGATTAATTACAGACATTGGTATTCCACTATTCATCAGTTTCTTTGTTGCAATAGCTGGTGTAAATGAGTATCTTAAATCTCCATTACCTCCCCATTCAGCTATACTAAAAGCTAATGGACATAACGGAGTAAAATACTTTTTAAACGAATTGAATATTGGTGTATTAACATTACCATAACATAAATCAAAATGTCCGCTACTAAACACAACAGCAGTTTGACCATAGATAGCCAAATTTATTCTTCTTTGAGTATTTGTGTATAAATCACTTGGCATTATACACTCACTTGCATAATCATAACAAGTATCAGAGTATAACATCATTTGATTAAACTGTCTAGTCACAATAGCAGCATCTGATTTAACTGTCATAGAAATAAAAACTGTTAAAATTAATATAGCACCAATCTTAAGTTTCTTTACCATATTTCTTTAAATAGTAATCTCTTGTCTCCCATGGGTCTTTCAACTCTTTAGGATAACCCGACTCTATCAATCTAGACCTATAAGCATCTAAAATATGAATATCATCTACTTCATGTCCTAAATAGTACAAAGATTTTACAGACTCAAGCTTACAATACTTCTCCATATCGTCCCATGTTATATTAAACCACCATTGTACAAGAGCCATAGACCAGCCCCACCAATAAGCATCAGTTCCTGCACATGCCTTTTCATAATTGTCTATTGTTAGATCTAATCTATCTACCAATATATATTTAGCAAATTCATACGTATTGCATCCGCCAATATAATGAGGATGACAAGTATCTAAATAATACTTATAATCACTCCTTATTAAACCGGTAAATACCTCTTGTGCATCATATCCTTCCACATCAGCATATTCAAAAAACATGCCTAATAAGTTTCTGTAATCACCAAGATAACACCCATCATATGGCACATCTTCCTTATCAGCGTCTATATCCCAAGTACTATACTGTAACATATAAACACCACCTTTCAACTATTTGTTGTATACATAATCTCGTATAGTTTTACCATTCTTAATAGAATAACTATCTCGTTGAACTTCAAATAAAGTATCTCTAGCAATTCTATCTCGCTTCTCTGCTAATCTTTTCCAATATTTGAAATCCAACTCATCAGAGCCTATAAACTTAATTCTGCTGAATGCTTCTTTAGACATTAAGACAAACTGCTTTCCTAAATTACCAGCATTAAGCATTCTATTAACCTGTCTATCAGTAAATGTTCCACTAACAAACATGTTTACAAATCTATAGTAGGAGTCATCTGCTCTCATACCAGTTATGCAATCATACTCATTAATATCTTTACGAACATTAGATATTAACCAGTTATGATAATCTGCAGTTACCACTACATCTTGACCAGGTCCTCTGTTAGCATACAGTATAGATATCCATTCGATAGTATTTCTACTATCTAATTCTAATATCTTTAAACCACTCATATTCAACATATAAGTATTTAAATAGCAAGAATTATTATATCCATACAATGCTGCCCACTCACAAGCTAAATTCTTGTTTAATGTTAAATAAAATCCACGTCCATAGTCATTATCAGGCTTTCCTTTACCGTAAACAGGTTTATCAACTATATTTTTACTACCATGATACAATAATATATCATTGTTAGTCGATAATATAGAATTTGCTCTATCGGTTATCATATTCATACTATCACCTCATTACCTATTTAATCATTACTATTATTACAACGTCTAAATCATTAAATGTTTTCTTAATTATATTAGACACATCACACCAGTCTAATCTATCAAGTCCACATCCAATCATAGGCATTGCAATGTGACGTATACTTTCTCTTATAACAATAGCTTTCATTTCATCTAATGCTTTTGTCATAGATAGTATTGTTGGTTTCTCATAATATTTCATCTTTGTTACAAGATTTAATACATTCTTATATTTAATGCATCCGTAACCGTAATAACCATTAGGATACATTTCCATTAACATTCTTTTAACATTAAAATGCTTATTAAACTGGAGTGATATTCCGGCTCCCATTTTTAAATCTGCACTTATGCATTGGACAAATGTATACTTCTTGTCCAATTCAAATAAATCTCCATACTGCTCATGATAAATCATTTATTATAATCCTTTAGTTCATCTCTAACTTGCATAAGTATTTTACCTAAATGATTCTCACCACACCCATTGCATATTCCCCAATAAGTATCGCTCCAATCATTATGTTCTTCTATTTCAGAATCACCAGTATCAATTAACTGTCTACATATAAAATCATTCTGCTCAAACTTAGCTTTAATAATTTTATACATATAGTCTAGTTTAACTGATTCCCAATCGTCTCTAAGTCTTATTCGCTTCCCAATCTGCTTAGCCTGTGTCCCAGTTTTACTAAGAAACTTTATTCTGTCATCATAGTATCTGCACTTCATAGCTTGAAATGCAGATTCTGCGTTGTTATACATTAATCCTTCAAATGTAACTTTAGTTTCATAAAAATTACTTAAGAAGAACCATTCTCCTCTAAACTTAGTAATCTTCAAATATTATATCCTCCAAACTTATACGTCCTTTACAGTTATATTCTTAGCTACAGCACCATTTACCATTACACCTTCAACCCATTTAACAATTAATTTCTTATCTTTACCTTTCCCTATCCAGTAAGAGTGCCAATGAGCCTGTCTATAATGAGTACATTTAGTAGAACCATTATGCCCACTCACATGATTTTCATCATGTATGTATTTAACTTTATTACGTGGTTGCTTTACATACCTAAAACCTACATTATAGTCCTCAATTTCTTTATAAGTATTAGTTGGCTCCTTAAGTCTTACTGTATCCTTATTACGTTTAGAAAGTTTAATAGACCTTTCAGTCACTTCCACATCTTTATTTATAGCGTACATATAAGTGAGGAAATTCAATAAAAACTTTTTGAAATCTCTTTCCTTAAATATACATGTGCCAGATTCTAATTCTAATTCTATACTTTCTGATGTATCTTCTACAGAAAGTAATATACTAGTATTTGAATCTACATCTTGCATATTTACGCCAATAGACATAATGACAGTATTCACTCTGACATTATCCAATAATAAAGTACATATTATAGATATAGTTTGCTCAGACTTATTCATTGCAATCATACAACCTTTATCATTGCCGCAAAATCCTTCACACTCACTATAATCTATATAGAAATAATTAGATGGCATATTAGTTATACATTCCATACTAACCAACTTATTCATTTTCATAGAAATAAGTGTTTCTTTAAACGCAGGACTTATACGATATACTATCTTACGCATTCTCCATTCATTACGAATATGAGTAAACAATACAGTATTCATAAAGTCCTCAGTTGCTTCAGTCATAAGCATTGTAGCAACCATGTAACATTGTGCTATCTTATCCCATTCATCTTTAATCCACTGCTTGGTAGTCGGTACATAACCATTAAGATAATCCTTATAATGAGAATAAGTATCAAATACAAAATCTTTCTTATATTCCATAATCCTAGTAATTGTATCAATACTAATCTTATTAATAGTATCTCTTAGTTCTGGTCTTTCTACAATATTTATATAATTATCAATCTGTGTAAGAAATCTAAGTGGTAAATACATCTAAATCTTCACCTCCTTATTTATCACGACTGCTTCTACGTGTATCAAGATATTCTTTATATTTAGAAACAAAATACATCTTATCTTTTGTTCTTGTGTGTTTGTTGTAAACATCTTCCATCATTGCAATAGCCTGTTCAATGTTTACAACTGCACGTATCATGTCAGTATTCTTAGCAACACGTGCTTTTAATATTTCAAAGTTAGCTCCATTGTTAAGTAAGAAGTATACCGCATTACAAGTATAATCAAATCTACCAGTTACTTTACCAACTCTACAAGGTGCTACAATTTCCTCTATCTTCTCTAACATTGCGTGAGCAATATTATACTCATCAATAGTCAATGAAAAATCTTCATTAACAAGTGACTTTAATGTGTTGCTTTTATATGTGTTAGTTACCACTGCTACAATAGTATTTTGTGGTAATATCTTTCTTGTCTTTACAAACTCCTTATATAACTGTACAAACTTTCTACAATTATCATTTCCGCCATCTGCCATAGAACATATGTAATCCATATCTGTCCACTTTCTTGATGCCGCACTCATATCACGTAATGCTTCTTGTGTTACTTCTCTGTCCTCAATAATATACTTAATACCAATACGTGCCCGACATGCCGCTTCTAATCTATGCTGTCCAGCAATTACATACATATCTTTTGTTACAGTAATCGGTTCACCATACCATCCATACTTTTCAAAGCTACGCGTAATCTTTCTTATGTTAGCTTCATTAAGCTGCCTGTTATCAGGTCTTAATTTAAACCTCTTTCTGTTCTCCCAACTTTCCTCGTAAACTTTCCCAATAGCCTTCATTTGTATTACCTCCTTAGTTTAATCAATAATCTTTTCAACTATTTAATATTTTACGTTATTGCTTTATAAATATTAATGAATTACCATTAATATCAACATAATAAGAAAATATTTAAAATACTTTTCTTTCATCTTTATATGTTCAACTACTCTATTAATTTTATACAGCGGATATAAAATAAGTATACCCGCTGCACTTTACTTAATGATTAAAAGTCTCAGCTGGTCTAAATTGTTTATAATAACCTGTTTTAGCTTTATTTTCATCAAGAATCAATTTAATAATAGGAACTAATGGTTCTGGTTGCATACGATTTACAAATACAAAAGAATTATAATATTCCTCTGTCGTACCAACTTTCATAATCATATCTTCCAAATACCGTAAATCAAACTGATTAATTACTTCTTCTCTTGCATCTTTTGGCAAATCACCTATTAATAACGCTCTTGTATTCTCAATAAGTGGTTTTGAAATATCATTATCCAACAATGCCTGTATCGAGTTACCAATAAGTAATGTTGTCTGTCTTTGCGCACGCCTTAAAGTAAACTCCTCAACATACTTCTTAAGAACATCATTCGGTACAATCTGTGATTCCTCAAGTACCTTAAATGTCTCAAACTTGTTGTTATAATTATAAGAAATATAAGCACCATTAATTCTTTGAGAGTAGGAAAACTTAAGTCTAAATAATGGAGCATCAATTCTTGACGTTTCAGTACCATATAATAACATACCGAAATTAAATACAACCATTTTTGCTGAATAAACTCTTGTCATATCAAACTCTTTTAAGAACACATATGATTTACTTCCTTGCCTATACATATATGGTTTAAGATTATCCACCATCTTCTTGCCACATAAATTATATTCAGCAAGCATTGAAGCTGTCATATAATCTACAAATAAATCATAAATTACATAAGCGTTCAAATCATTCGTTCTGTACCATGTGTTTTTATTATCAGGCATTACGCCCATATTGTTATACACATTATTAAGAAACCTATCTACTAAAGCATTGGCCTGATTAACTTCTTCTGTTCCAGTTAAATCAGAAAGTATAAGCATAGTTTCTTTAGATAAGTTAAAATTGTCTTTAAAATACTCCTGTGCTTCTTCGTAGTCAACATAATCAGCCACCATCTTAAATGAATTAATATACTCTCTTGACTTAGGCGTTAAATCCAATATTAACCCATTAACTGAAAGACAAAGATTAGATAGCTCATTACCCTTAATATCCATAGCACATGCACGCCAATTTGGTTTTTCTAACGCTGAACTAATTATGTTATTAGACATAACAGTTTTACCAACACCAGATGGCGCAATAAGATAAATATTTCTAGCTATGGTAATAGATTCAAAATCTACATTATAGTGCGAATTATTTTCAATATTCACACCGAACCATAAACCTTTATTACCATTATAAGCTCCAGTATTAGGTAACATTTGTGCTAATGTTAAGTCTGATGTAACAAGAGCTTTGGCATCTTTTACTTCTCTTGAATATTTATCTGATAAAATACTCATAAACTCTAGTGTATCTTTAACATTAGAAGTTATTGGTAAGTAAACAATGCTTGACTGAGCAAAGAATTGCCCAGCTAGTGTTTCAGCTCTCTTTAACTCACTACCAGTCTTAGCTCTTAATGTAATATAAACTCGTGTGTAACATAACTGCTCTCCAGATTCAAGTAAATCTGTAGTATACAAACATCTAGCGGAAATCTCTTTCTGCTTATCTGTTATATAGTCTTTATCCATTGTGTTTTCCCAAGTTCTTTTACGAGATGTAAGACCTGAATCATTTATAGATAAATCCATTCGCTGTCTTTTAAATGTAGCATCAACTACTGCTCCACATTTCTTATCTCTTAAATAACGAGTTAATTCTTGCACAGTAGTAATTGGCACATTTAAACCAGCCTGTGTAATTTGTATAATAGAACTAAGATATAACTTAGTAATATACATATTTGACGTGATAAGAATCTTATTACCAATATTACTTGGTATAGTACCCCTATCCTTAGCAATCATTGAACCAATATAATAAACCCACATCTTAACGACTTCAAATCGTTCTTTCTTAGGTTTAACAGCCTTCTGCTTTTTAAGCCTATCAGAAATTGTTTCTTGCTTCTGCTCTTGAACTTCTTCCTCGTTCTTCTCAGAAGCTTTCTTTTTCTCTAACAACTTCTTATCTTTAAGCGTTGGCTTCTTTTCTTTCTTTTCTTTCTTCTTAAACATCTACACCTCTTAATTGTTTAATACATCAATTATCTTCTTAACAATAGATAAAGATGAATATTTACCAACTTTAGCAGTAGGGTCTAATTTATCAAACCCCCTTATAAGCGGTATATTTAATGTTGTAGGGCTGTAACTAATAGTTCTAGCCTCTGGCACATTTGATGGTCTGTCTTTTACGTCAGATACTGTATAAAAATATTCTACATTATCATCAATGATATGAGGAACTTGATAACCAGCTCTATCTAATACAATAAGAATACTAATATTACTAGGATTCTTAAGAATATCTCTCATTAACTTTGGCTGCACACCTAACATTAATATGTCGCCAGAAACAACATCTCTTTCTTTTAACTTATAATGAGGCGTTAAATAAGGATATAACTCAATCTTTGATGTAGCATAATAAGATTCAATTGTAAGTACACGTACCGGCATCTGATACACCACACGTAAAATCTCTTTAAGATAGTATACTAAAGAATCAACGAACTGAACTCTTGTTACTTCCTTAATATAAAGAACTCTATCATACCTGTTGTTTTCATTTACGAACAACCTTTTCTTATCAACTGCTCCACCATATTGATTATTTATTCTACTAATAAGACTATCTAATGCATTAACATTATAAGTCTTATTTCTATACTCAATATCAAGCTGATGATTTACATTATCTAACTCTCTCTGTAAAGCATCATTTGCTTCTTTCTGCTTGGCAATTGTACCACCTGCCTGAATCAGTCGCATGTTTATATCATTAGAATGTTCTATTAATGTCTTATAACATGAAAAGAACTGCTTTTCATTCTGAATTGCCAAATCAATTAATTCTTCTACAGAACTAACTGCCATCATCTTCTGAATGAAATTATCTAACGTATACATTTCAGCTTCTTTATCAACTACAAAAATAAGATTAGGATTTACTATTCCACAGTTCTCAATATATTCACTAAGACTCTGTGGTGTAAAATTCTCAATAGCAAAATCTTTTCTTATAATAACTTTGTTATAACTTCCTAATGTAGCAACTATCCTATCAAGTTCTTCACGAGTCTTTATAGGATAATACCCATTCATAATATCTTCATCTAACTCAACTAATGATGCTGAATATATCATAAATAACTATATCCTCCTTTAATTTAATTCCACCACTATAAAGAACCTGCCCATCCAATCCATTCTTTTGTAAAATAGCAGAAATGATTGACAACATCTCCAACGTATTAACATAGCATGGATTTAATGTATTCATTTGCATACCAATGAACTTTGTCTTTTCTGGTATAACAACTTGTTTGATAGAAGTAGCCATTTTAATAATTTCTGGTACGATGTTAGATGTTACGTAAACAACATTCACATTATATGGTAACTCATGATAATCACACTCCATTATCATATAATCAACATATCCGCGTAAATTATTGTATAACAATGTAAATAAGAAGTTATAATCATACTTTACACGCTCAATAGTACCAATAACTATCAATCGCTTATTTGTATTCTTTATTCTGTTAATAACTTCTTCTACATTCTGATAAATCTCCATAACAGTTATAAATAAACCATCTAATTGAGACTTTGTATAAAACTCTGTCAACCTATGATATTTTCTATCATGCTCAATAATGATAGTTTTGCTCGATAAAGATAAATATTGAGATAATAGAAATACCATAGCAGTTCTTTCTTCTCTATCTTCTCCACAGATATACTTTATTTCTAAATCTTTGGTAACCTCAGGAATTACATCTTCCGGTATTTCTTCTTCAGGAACACCCACCATATCATCTTCGTCGGTAATATAATCTTTATCTAATGTATCATAAGACAACGTAGATTGCTGTTTCATGTACTCACTAGCACGTACACGATAAACAACATCATATGTCTTATTTTCCTGAACATCACGAGCTTCACCAGTAACAATATCTGTTACATAACGTAATGACAAATCATTTTGGTAAACAACAACTTCTACACCTAAATTATTACTATCAAAAAACTTATTTACTACTTTCTTATCAAATGATTTATCAATTACATAAATTACTTGTCCATCAATCCGTAAGAACGGTGAACCTACAACGTTTGATAGCCTTGTCATATTTGAGTTATTAAATGGTAACTCACGTGAAGTAACAACTAATGTGTTAATTATAATAGGAGTTCCTTCAACATAAGATTCAAACTCTACAAACGACTTAAATAATCGCACATCAAATACGGCAGTTTGAGACTTAATAGATTCATCAAGTATCTCACTTACCACAAACATTTTCTCTCTTGAAATCATTTAACTCTCATCTCCATAAATATATTCCTCTATAGTTTCTTTATCTAAATAACAACACCTATAACAACTTTCTCTAACCACTCTAGTGAACTTTTCAAGTGTTATTTCTTCTCTTTCAAACTTACCAGCATCCATATAAATAAACATTGCTAAAGTAAAGCCAAATTGCTCGGTTAGCTTAGTAAGACGTTCATTATTACTCCTGCAACGTACCATTCCAGGATATTTATCTCTTCTATAATAATTTAAAACGTCTAATGCTAACTTATCAGCGTGCTTAAGTAGTTCTTGTTTAGTAAACTTCTCAACCTCTTCAGCACCACTATTTATTTCATTAATACTAACATTATCAAAAGAACTACATACTAAAAAGTTATTAGTCCAATAATAAATGTTAAATATTGATGAAGCAGTTACTCTCTTTTTACACCCATATTCTTTTACAGCAGCCTTAATTGCACGTTTAAGAACATATTCATATTCATCCGACAAACTATTATTAATGAATTTATCTTTAACAATATCACTTACATATTTAGATGTTATAATAGGTGATATATAATAAGTATCTACTTCAACATCCATTAATTTGTTTGACAGCAGTATATCAGGTTTTCTATTGAACTCTGTAACTAAAACAGATTTCTCTACAATTCTTTTATCTCCAATAACCTCTGCAACATCTTTGATTAACTTTCCATCACTCATCTCAACCAACCTCCAAATTGTTACAAAACAATCAAGCACATAACTCTTTTCTTCTTTTAATGTATCTAAATAGTAAACTTAATAACTTAGGAATTATTACTTTTGTGACATATACAAATGCTATGAAGTCAATTATACCAAATACAGTTAATATCCTAATAGCAATCTTTATCTTATTCATCACATTATCTACTGCAATCTTTAAATCAACTGAATTTTCTTTATTAGCATCTGCATCCACTATAACTATATCTATTTCAGTAAACAATTCTTCTATCTCATTATTCAATGAAACATATTTTGGCAATCTATCTATATTATAAATACTCATATCTACTAACTTATCTGAGTCTATTTTATTTTCAACGTTATTATTCGCATTTACTACTGACTGAATCTTATAAGCTATATTAATTGTCACATCAATTATTTCAGCTCCAGTAATAACTAACATCTTTGTACTAGCTAAAAATATTTTACCCGCATTTAAATACTTTGGTTCAATATATTCAGTTAAATTTGTTTTATGTATTATTTCATTGTAAACCTTATTAATAGAACTAAGGTACAATATATTAACTAAGATATTAATTATTAAACAAGTTAAACCTATATACTTCAATATAGTTTTAATCTTCTTTAATAAAATATTAAGTTCACTCTCACTCTTGTCTCTAACTAAGAAAATAAATGTGACTATTATCATTAATATAATAATCAAATCAACAATATAATTATTTGAAGGGTAAATAAACAAAGTAAAGATTGACCATACTGCAATAGTAATAATATTATTACGTTTATAGTTAATCTTAGTTACGTATTTATTTAACATTGTTATTATAACAACACCAACTACATATATCATAATACAAGATATAATATTTTCCATATTTTCTCCATTAATTGTAATTATAAGCAGGTACTATCATTACTACTAATAATACCTGCTCATATCCTACATGATTTTTACTATACCATATAATTCTGCAACTATAGTTAGTGCAAACGCACTGTTTAACCAACTTTGAACATTTACAGCAATACCATTAATTTGCAAAATTAACATTACTGCAATAACCGTTCCAGGTACAAATAAGAGAACTACCAATGTCAGTATTATAAATCTTAATATTATCTATTATCCTCGTTATCTTCGTCATAAACAACTCGTCTGTACTCTAAACTGTCATCCAATTCTTTTTCTTTATATTCTTCTGGAACTTCATCACCATAATAAAGAACTCTAGAATCATCATAGTCATCATTAGCATATTTCTCACGTAACATATCTGCAATAGATACATACGTACAAATATCTCTTGATGCAATATCAGAAACTTCTTCTTTATCAGCAATTTTCAATGTAAAGAATACTTTCTTGGCCGAATCAGAATTTACGATTGCCTCAATTTCTTCTCTTGTTGTTTTCCAATTATGCTTATAAGTCTTTATGCTAAATGAAAATCTCCACAACTTAGAATTTGCATTTACATACTCATCATTAAGCATATAGATTTCCATTCTCTGACTCATTAACTCTTTGTCATCATAAATCCTTAATCTTTCTGATGTATCCTGCAAATTATTTTCTCCAGTAACCTGATGTAAGTAAACATCTGGTGTATACTTATCTAATAAAGATAAAAACTGTTTCATATCTGCAGAATAAACATTATCATTAAAATAAGTCCTAGTATAACCTGTTATAATTATACTAATTCTACCATTTTCATATTCCAATAAACCATCATCATAGCAATGTGCTATATTGATTAAGCTTTTTGAACTTTCATACTGATTACGCCTAGAGACTCTATATTCCTCAAGCTTTTGTTTTTCTTTACCAATTATCTTTAATGCAAATCTTATAGTCCATAATACCTGAAAGACAATATAAATCTTAAACGGTATAATTGCCATGAACATAAAGACATACAATAAAAATGGAGCTACGGCAACACCAAGGAAGATTATTACAGGTCCTAATCTTCCTTCATGCGTACCAAATATATTGTCTATAGGAGTTAGCATATTTATTCGTTCTTTCTTACTAACATCTTCTATAGCCACTTACTAATTAATACCTCCTGTTGTAATTATTATTTACATCATTACGACGTAATTCATCATTCTGCTGCATCCTAGTATAAATATCATCACCAGTTAATCCAGCCGTTCTTCTGTTACTTAAATAATCATTACGCATACTATTAGCTGTATGACTAAACGGAGCAAATATAGAATTAGCCATTAACTTATTAGCACTCATAGTCATAGCCTGTACTTTATTTGCCATATGCGCATCATAAAATGTTTTATAAGTAAAGAATCCCAAATCTCTACCATTCTTAAGTACTACATAACCTATTAAGTACAATATACCAACATAAGCCGCTTGTAGAACTATCTGCATAAGTATTGAGAATATTGGGTCTACTCCAAAATCAGGTAACATAACAGAAATCTTAATTACCAATGCATAAATTAAATTTACTAAACAAATTAACGCACATGATACAATATAACCTTCTAATGAATGGTTCTGTTCATATCGCATTAATTTCTTCCATACATAAGAGAATATCAATCCTCCAACTAATATTATCATTACTACTGGCTTGATTAAACTTGTAAAGTAGTAAATAAGTAGTAAGAAAGCCATAAGTATTGTTCCAAATGTTCCAGCCTGCGTGAATGTAAATCGACCAAATGACATAGATATGCTGTGCATTACATCAGCCTTAGGTGCTAAAGATAACCTAATAATATCTTTCGTATCAATCTCCATTAATTCAATTCCACGTGCTGCTGGTACTTTAAATAAATTGTTATGTTGAATACTCATATATAACGCAAACACTTTAATAAACGTTTCATCAGTTACTTTGTTTAATAGTGTTCTGTTATCAACAATAAACTGTTTACCAAGTTCATCAAGCTTTTCGAGTTTCAACCTAACTTCTTCTTCACTAAAAGCATCTTTGTTATACCATAGCGATTTAGACATTGTATCAATTTCAATTTCATTAAAATAATGTTGTCTAAAATCTGTACTATATGGTATATTGTACATATCGTAGAAACCAAATAAGTTCATCTCATCACTTTGTAAGAATTGATTACTCTTAAAATATGCTTCTAGTAAACCTATTGTACGTACATTACCATTTTGTAATATTTTTGTTCTATAAGCAGATGCACTATATGATTTATTATACAACTCTGCGTCGTACAATAACTTATCAATAATAGCATAATACGGTAAGACATAAGACATCTTATTGTTCGGTAATACCGCCTGAACTAAGTGTCCCATTTGATTATCATCATTACCAGTATTTTCGTCTGTATCAGGAACAAATCGAATTTCAGAAGACTTAAACAAATCATCTGTATTCACATAAATACCATTTCCTCGTTTCATAGCACCAGGAAATGTACTATAGATAGATGACCCGTAAGCATCTTCATACACATCTTCCATTCTAGCAAACATTTCAGATGAATAAACATCCTGAATAACTGTCCACCACGGAACTTTTATTTCATTCAACTTAATATAAAACTTTGTAGTAGACGATGGAGCTTTAACTTCTTTAACTCCAACTTCTTTACCTTCTGCGTTCTTTTCTGTATTAAGTATTAATAAGTAAGCTGCTTCATTTTGCAACAATTGTTTGTTTGTTTGGTAATACGAGAAATTAATAAGTGTAGGAATAAAGATAATTCCAATTACTACACTTGATATTGATAACATAAAATCAATACCAGTTCTTATACCAATACTATTTGTTGCACCATCCGCATAAAGCTTAAACCATAATAAAAATATACCAGCTGCTAATAAAATCTTAAACACAATAACAACTATATATTCTATTCCCTCCATAAATGCCAAATTAGGCATCTTAAGAAGACTATTTCCTTCTGAACTACTTAATAACATATCTCCTAGTTGCTCTATTCGATATGCAATATAAATTCCTGTTTTATCAAGATTACGATAACCAGCTAAACCTTCTTCTTCAAAATTAATATTCTCAACTGGAGCACCACGCATTACTTCCATAATCATGTTTACTCTAGGTTCAAATGTATTATTACCACTTATTGCACCAGTTCCAGAATTAATATATGCATCATTGTACAATGCTCTCTTAACTCCATCTGACTGTAATGGTAAATTTGTAAAGTTAAGTTCAACTGTTTGTGTAGCTTTGTTTTGTAATTTATAAGTATCTGTATTTGGGTCTTTAACAAATCCAGAATCTAAAAACTTTTCAACATTAGCAGAATCAACTGGTATCTGCCAAGAATCAACATTAGCAGCTAAAGAAGCTAACCCAGCCGTTACGATACTATACTCATTTGGCTCATACAACGTAGCATTACTTGCTGCTGGTATTACTACCAACCCAGACTGCGTTGTAATATTACCGTATACATCAATAAATAAAGGACTATCTAAATCTAATTCAGTTTTATAATCTAATCCCAAATTAGCTTTCAAGTTCTTTACCATTAAATAATTATAAATGCTGTTAAATTCTTTCTTACTTACTCCTTCTACAAATGGTAGAGTAGGCGAACTGATGAATACAGGTTTAGGATTTGTTGATTCTTTTTGACAAATAGTAAGTAACGGTGCACAACGATATATTCCAGACACAAAAGCAAATGATTGAGTATCAGAATATTCATCAGACTTATAGTACGTATTTATTCCATCAGTTGATAATACATAATGATTCTTACTCTTTGCATTCCAGAAATTATTTTCCTGTGCATCCGTACCATATGCCTGTACAGCATTATTTCCTAAAGCATCAGAATAAAGATTAGCTCCAGCCGTTTTACAAATAGAAGCCGCATCTAGATTTCTCCATTCTGACCACATATCCGCAACTCCTTGTATTATTCCTGTTTCTCCTTTACCTGCTTCTTCTGTATTCTGTAATTTATTATATGATAAATTCTGTTTCTCTGCTAATCCTTTTATATTATAAAAATTTGGGTCAATATAAAGAACAATATCTTTGTCTGGTTGCATCATGTCTTCCAGTGTAGCAACTTTTAAAGAGTCTTTCTGACCAGTAACATAAGATTGTAAAGCAGCATTAGAGTTGGAATCAATAAATAATGCTTTTCTATGGAATCCATATTTATAATGAAATTCACTTACAAAATCTGGGTCATCGATAACTGATATAGCATCATAGTCAAATGTGTTAGTGATAAGCGGTAAGTAAGTAGCACTTGCACCAATACCCATTCTAATATAATCGCTAAATGACCTATCTCCATTACTGTCTTTGCCACCAAGGTTAAAGAATTCTCCAAATGGTTGACTTTCTTCTAACGTCTTAACATCATACGTCTCTTGACCGACAACGTCCTTCCAATATTTTATTTTATCATAATAATGGTATATCTTTTGTAACTCCACAGATACCCAAGCATCATTAACATCAAGACCAATATAATCCATACCATCATGAATACTTATATAGGCTCTAATATATACTCCTGTTTCTTTATCAGGAGCTTTCTTTTTCTTTTCATCCACAGTTAAATCATTAGTTGAAGATAAGAATTCTTCGATAAGCTTATTTTCTATATTATCTTCTGTTAAGTCTTTATAATCAGGAAATGTTTCATCTTTCGATAAAGATAATCCTCCTATTGACTTTTCATTTTTAACAGTCCATGTTCCATCTTCTCCATTTTCTCCATCAACAAATTCTTTAGGCAATGTAACATACTTCTTTAAATACATTAAAGATAAATAAATTTGACTAACTTTACCTCTAGAAAATTCATTATTAGCTATTCTTGTTATATTAGCAAGTTTGGGAAATCCAAATTTACTAAAGTCAACACTTTCGCTCATAATACTTGTTGTATTGTCTCCAGAATCTCCCATACCAGTGTCATTATCTAAATCTAACTGTGGTATTATTTTAGGTATATTTTCATTATATGGAACTGATGCAATACTATCAGTAGCATCTGCATATTTCTTATTAGCTTCAGAAGTAGTAGTACCATACAACATATACTTCATAACAGCATTAAAATTCTGTGCCAATATTTTTACATTTGGTGTCACATCGCCATTCACTTCAGGAAATTCACTCTTTGCCGCTACTTCTGCATCTCCTGATAATTCTCCTAACTCCTTTGGAAAATCTGGTAGAGTACTATCTTTAGTCATTCCTTCATAAAAATAGTTAGGCACTCTTAATTCGTCGTCAGCATCACCAGTGTACAATGCATTATTAACAGCAAACCTTTTACCTAGCATATACGTTGTTTTTGCATTAGATATACGTTCTCTAACATCTTTATTTGTAGCTAAACGATATTGAGACTGAATACTATAATATATTCTTAATAACAAATCATCGTAAGGTGATAGTTTGTAGTTATCCTTATTAGTAACATTATTGAGTGCACTTATGTCACCCTTTATTGTACTATCCCTGCCTTCAACTGTATTACCATTTTCATCTATACGTAAATCATCTTTTATATAAGACCAGCCATACTTACCTAAGTCTAACATTTTAACTTTGTTGTACTGAGCATCATCTTCTAGAGCTAAATATCCTCTATCAGTGTCTTCTATCTTTGTATGACCAGTGTTAAAGAAATTATTTACTAATAACATCCAAGTTTCTAGTGCTTGTCCATCATCTAAACCAGAAATAACTTCTTCAACTTTATCTGGGTCAGTTGAACCAACTGCCTCTTTATCATCATTTTTTGCATCTTGTATAGCTTTTTCTATTTTATTTTCTATATACACGCCAATACTAGAGTATAATTTATCTATACCAGATGTGTTTATATTCTTATACTTTTTAATATTACTTGCATATGTTACTAAACTATTCGCAAGTACACTATTTTCTTCAACATCTAAAACACTACCATCTAAAGCTTTAATAGATATCTTAAAATTTAATGTTCCAACGTCTATATCTTTATAAACTTCTCCATCCTCTGCAACATATTTATCTATTTTTCCATTTTTAACATCTATTACTCCGTTACTATAATTTGTTAAAGATATAGTTTTATCTGTTGTATCATTAGTTTGAACAACTACTACATTATCTGTGCTCATTCCACCATCAAGTCCTAACATTAAATTCACAACATCCAATGTTGGCTTATATTGATTAGAATTTTGAGTACAAAAATACGAATAATAAGTATTACTATCAACACTTTCTAATGTACTTAGTGATTCAGTAACTAATTGTTCTCCAGTAAACTTATCACTAGTTACTGTTAATCCATTACTCAAAATGTCACCAAGAGTTGTATCCTTTACAACAAGTTGTTCAATGCCACTTACATAATAATACGTGTTTCGAATATACTCTTGTCTCGTATATATAACAAGCATATTATTTACATTATCTGTTGTAACATTATCTGAAGTATAATAACTAGGTAAGAAATAAACATAATTTAATCTATCTCCTATCTCCATACCAGCAAGCGTTTCAATAGTTTTAAATGTAAAGCCAGTATGTGGTACAATACTCAATAATGACGATGCTGAATCATTTTTTACAGGATGAACCCAATTTTCTTTATCCAACGGATTTGCAGAATTAAAATTATCTTTTTTGTTGCCTAACTTTGAAGATGAAAAATTAATAGTTATAGTACCATCAGCATAAGAAACAAAAGGCGCAAATACGCCAATTGGTACAACACTCATAAAAGTTATAGTAACCAATAAAGTTGCTGTAACTTTTTTCACCAATCTTTTTAATTTAAATGACATATATCACGCCTCCAAAATTTTAATAATGTCAATCAAATAGTCGACATTATTTACTCTGGTGGTATTTCTACCACCAGAGCATAATTTAATTACTTAACCTACAAGGTCATTAGGGTCTTTTGTCTCTGGCTCATTATTATCGTCTTCGTTATCATCATCGTCATCATTACTCTTTGTAGAATCTGTGCCAGCCTTATTAGACGGACCTTCTCCCCAATGCCAAGAATTAACAGACGAAGAACCATTCTTAGGTTTAAATGTAATTGAGCCTCCCTGGTCTCCATTGATATTAATTGTCTTAATAGCATGAGACTTACCACCAAATGAATAGTACAGACCTGTTACTTCTGTAATCTCACTTAATGAATTCGGAAACTTATTCTTCTGGTCTTGGAACTTAACAATTAACTTACTTCCAGTAAAGGAAATGTCAACAATGTTTCCTTCTACCTTACCACGACCAGTATTACCAGTAATTGTTGCATCTGCTGTAGAAACTTCTAAATCAATAGTAGCTTCTTTAGAACCAGTAGTCCATACGCCACCATAAAGTACACACTCAACTGCCGTTGTCTTATCCTTAGTAGCAATCTTTGTAAACGTAACATCGAATCTAAGGTAATCCGTACCTACATTTGTAGATGCCGAACCAGTATCAAATTCTGAAATTGGTTTCTGCCAAGCAAATGTAAATTCTGTACCTTCTTCGTTCTTACCGCCATGCACTTTACTTAAGTCAGAGAAATCAGGTGTAGTTCTAGCATTATACTGCATTTCCCAATTATCCGCGTCTGTGTACTGTCTTACTTCCTCCATACATGTTATAACCCAGTTCTCAACTTCAAGTGCTACTCTTGGCTGTTTCTCTTTTGTTATATCACCAAGATTAGTCTGCAAAGCACCATAAGCCTTTTTAGTAATCTTATTTACCTCTTTATCAAAATTAGCTTTCGATCCAGAAGTAGACAAATTAATCTTAGCAAATGAAGTAGGTATCTTAGCAGCCCACTCCAATGGGTCAATCTGTAAGAAGAAGTTGTCGAGCAATTCAGTACCAAACATAGAAATCTTCTCACCAACTTTTGTTGTATATCCGTAGAAGATAAATACGCCAATAAACAGATATAAACAAGAAATCGGTAAAGACTTTGTGAAAAATGTCTTTGGGTCAACTGTATCGCCGTCAAACTCTGTAATTGCTTTAATATTAGGTATTAATGAAAAGAAGAATGATAAACCAAATCCTAAAATCATCTGAATCTGATTACCGCCTCTATCCACCGTAGCACCTAACTTTTGTCTGTGAATTTCATCAACCTTATCCCAGAACTGCGGGCTCGTTGCATAAAGCCCATGCACAGCCTGCTTAAGTATTGTTGAAATAGTTATTGCTAAACCAATAATTGATATAATCCAAACTGAAACAGTCTGAACAACTCTAACTATTGGTTTAATCTTTGATAAATCGCCTGTTGTAAATTCAGGATTAAACAGGTTATTATCACCTGCTCCCAAACCACTAGCAAGGATTAAATGATTTCCATAGCCCATGCTATACTCTCCTCCTATTTACATATTATTTAATATATTCATGATCTCACCTGCAAGTCTAAATAACCAAGCGAGTGCACGTAGGAAGTTACCATTAGCCCATAGAGCAAAAGATATCGTCGTTATACAAACGGAAGCAAAATATCTTATACCATTTGCTGTTTCTATATTTCTTCTACCAAATGTAAGTATTTCAATTGGGTCAAAGAATTTCTCACACAGCATTCTAATAGCCTTCCATTCTCCCATTAATGAAAATAGTAGTACAATCATAGACAATGTAAATAGTGTTAAAGGTAGTACCTGCATTGCTATCAATATTACAAATGATGTAGCTTCATCAATCTTTTTAATTAATTCATTTAACTTAAATTCTTCATAAGCTCCAAATATATCACTAGAGCCATTATTTTTAAATGTAGAACGTCTTTCATCATCTATATTATCTGCAGCAGTTTCATAATCTATCTTTGATGGTATATTAACATAAACTCTTGTTCCATTATTACTACCACCTAAATTATTAGATTGTCTGTACCCATAACTTGTGTATAGATTAACAGATATATAGTCTTTATAATTAAAATCTTTCTTATTTATTTTTGCTATATCATTAAAATGACTAATGCCATCAATAACATAATCACCTTTAGCATTCTTATATATTCTATTCTGTCCAAAGAATATTAAAGACTCATCGGTAAAATCCTGAGTATTATTACTATTGTGATTAATAGCGCTAATACTATCTAAACTTCTAACATCACTTTGTTGAGCATATAGGAAATAAGCTAATGCTGCTATTTGTGGATGTAATACGTTTATCTTATTAGAGTCCGACATTACAGTAGCTCCATAATCTTTACCTTCAATATATGGTACAGACTTATCTATCAATTGACCGCCTGTTGTAACCATAGGTATAGGCCATTCTCCAGATAAATACTTCTCATAACCATTTTCTGATTTCCATTCATTATTAGTAGGTAAAGCATAAACTAGACCATAGTCACTCTCAAAATAAAACTTTCCTTTTTCTACAGTCATTCCAGGTTTAATAGTAGTTACACCAGCACCATTCTCATCTAAATTAAACAGCCTATAGCAATAACCCTCAAACTTTGGAGTACCTTTCTTTGTATTCAACATATCAACTAATTTCTGATAGTCATTTGGTCGCTTATCGTCAGTAAACATGTCATCATAATAAGCGACTACAAGATTATTAGACTCAATTGATTTTCTATTTGAATTTCTTATAACAGCCCAATTAGCAATAGGATACATATTACTTAATAATAGTAAGTCTCTATTATAACCTTTAACCTTTGAAACTGTTATACCTTTCTTTCCATTTTCTACTGTACAGTTTACATTTTGTACTTTCGCGCTAGATTGTGGGTCTCTTGCTTTTCCAGTAGTAACATAAAACTGACCAGTTCCATCTCTATAGAAAGAAATATTATCTGCTGACCAACCATAAACTGCTCTCAAATCAATGTAAAGCATATCTCCCTTACTTGTTTGCAATTTACCATCATTATCAACATACTCATAACTTGTTGTTTCACTTGCTGGCATATGTTGAAATAAAGTAGTCTGGTCAGATAGTCTATAAATAGTTGTTCCAACTAGAATAGTTTTGTTATTATTATCTAAAACTATCTGCCCGAAACTTCTAAATGTAGATTGATTACTGGCATTATCTTCAACAAATCCTGCATCAAGTGTAACAATTTGGTCTTTATTATCTAGCTTAACTCTACTTACAATACCCATATTATATAAATCAATATATGGCACCAACATTTTTGAGTCGTCGCTAATATTTAATATACCAGATACTCCTTGTAATATATTACTTTGAGACTCTGGTTTTATTGTTAGCAAACTAAGAATATTTGCTTTATTTCTTTGTGTAACAATTTTATAATAACTTCCGCCATTTGTTACACTTTCTCCTTGTACAACATTTTTATCTTTTAAGATAGATAAAATTTGGTCTGCACCCTCTACTACCATATCCTTTGGTATTTTGTGAATATACCAACGATTATCATTTCCAACTAAAGATGAAGCATCGTCCGGAATATAGGAATCAGCAGCATACGCCACCATAGGAGAAAATACACCAGCAAACATCTTATATACTGCTGAATTCTTAAGACTTAATTTCCATTGTCCTACTGCACGACCATTTTTACCACACCACGTACCATCAGGCGTTGTTGAATTAATATACATATAACCATCAGATTCATCAAACCAATACCAATAGTCATAGTATTTTACCCAACCAGTGCGCATATAGCCGTCATCATCGAATGCATAAAATTTATCATTTATTCTGTAAATTTCACCAAATAGCCAGTTACCGTCAGTTAGCATGTACCACCATTTATTATCAGCCTCTAACTGCCAAGTACCCTCAACATTATCATACTGTGCCCAAATATCTTCATAATCTTCAGGAACATTATAAACCATGTCAATCCAACAGCCATATTGGTCAAACTCATATTCAACTCCATCAATGGTTAATGTTTTGGAATAAGTCATATGACCATTCTCATCAAAATACAACCAGTAGTAACCATCACGCCACCAACCAGTTACCATATAACCATCATTATCAAACGCAAACATATTATCTTGTGGATTACCTACAATCTCATCTCCACCTAAATAGTATACGCCGCCTTGTAAAAACTCTTTATCATAGCCTTTGTCTTTATAACAACGCCATTTACCATTCGTCTCATCTTTTGCCCAGTGAAAATCAACTACCTGGTCAATAGATGCACCCTTCCAATCATCAAACCCAAGATTACCCAAATTTGGTCTTTCTTCTTCATTGTTATCATCTTCATAACCTTCCTCCGGGTCTGATGTTCCATTACTACTATTCCAAGCATCCCAATCAAACTCTTTAGTTGGGTCTCTCCTATTCTCATCCACATAGTCTTCAAACTCTGTATCGAGGAAAGGACGCCGTTTAAAGAAATTAACTCTACTTCCGTCAGCATCTTCTTTATAAGTATCATAAAATAAGATACCACCGCCTAATTGTAGGTAAATAGCTCCAGGCTTATCACTATTATCAGGCGTATCAATTCTGACATAAGAGTTGTTATATATTTGACTATCAGTAAGCTCAATAGGAACCTTATAATGATAATACTTTTGCTGTTCAATACCTATATAAGCACTACCTGGTATAGCACTTCCAATTCCAGTAGGGCTATCAGATGCAAACATTGTATTAACTGTTCCACCATTCTGACTTTTAAATCTACTAAAATCTGTAATAGGTATTAAATAATCATAATATTTTGACTTAGAGTAATCAACCGTTGTACTTATAGGCGATTTATCGAGTTCTGATACTGTAACACTATTTGATGGAAAATAACCTTGATTGATTATTGCTTGGTCAAGACTAATAGTAACCTGAATATCCTTATAGTTTACTCTTGAGTCTTTATCTTTGATACGCATAAGAATATCAAACATATCTTCTTTAGACAAGAAACCATATAAATCTAAATCTTCAATATTTAATACTCCACGTGCTTTAAGATATATCCAAGCTTCTTTCAAACTATCTTCCATTCCAGATGGAACTTCTTCACCATAAACCTGTACAAGCTGATTCATCTCATTCTTTGACATTTCTGGCTCACCATAGAATTGCATCATCTTAGCAGCCAGTTTAATAAAATCAGCATTTGTTAAAGTCATAGACTTATTTGTTGAAATTGATACATTAAAGTCTTGACTTACTTTCTTCATATACAGTTGAGGATTAGTTCTACTGACAAATACATATGTTTCAAATGAAACCATTGTATCTGTAGAACTTATCGGATTCTTTCCTCCACCGCTGTAAGTTATTGTACTTCTATTAAGTAAAGACGCTGCAGGAGAATTACCAGATGTATAATTAGCTTTCTTATGAGTCATCTTTATATCAAATAACTCAATACCTAAAGCCTTATATAAATCCATAATAGCAGTTTCTTCTGTTATTCTATCTTCACCTAACACTATTTTACTATATTTCTCTGTACTAGGGTCATACTTCTCTTCCTTAAGTAAGAAATCATAACCCAAAATCTCCAAAGCTCGTGAAGCTTCTCCTTTTGGCTTATTTGGCGAACTGTAATCCAAATCAAAGAATCCGGTATACGCTGCCGCATAATTACCCATCTTTAACACGCGATTAGCCAATAAAGGAACTTCATCAACCTTTGGTCTATAATAACAATCTGCCTTTTGATTATTGATAGAGTATATTTCAGTAACACGCACAGAACCTGAACTAGAATTAATATTAGGCTGAGAAACCACTAAATCATCCAAATTACCTAAATCAGCGTTATCCGTATTAGGCTTAGTTGGTGATAATGGTTCTTCTGTTTTTTCTTCCTCTTGTCCAGCTCCAGGACCCTGCTCATTCTTATCCAATGCACCTCCACTAGAAATAGGTTCTTCGTCATAAAGCTTAGTTAGCTTATCCTCGACCTCTTTAACTTGTTTTTCAAGTTCTTTAATCTTATTATCTAACTCTCTTATTTCATCTTTATCGTCAGTCGAACCATATCCATCTTCAAGCTCAGAGATTTTGTTATTTAATTCCTCTAACTCCGTCTCTAACTTTTCGATTTCAGAATTAATTTCTTCTTCTGTTCGTGCATAAGATATAAATGGTATATTACCAATAGGAACACTGCCAAATGCTAGGCAACCTGCTAAGACAAGAGTTAGTAACCTCTTTTTTCTCATGCAGTCTTTTTCCTAATAACACAAATAAACTTGTGCTTTACATTGATTGGAATATCTGTTTTATGATACTCAATATCATAAAATCTTCCCCAACCTGACTTTGAACTTATCACCTCATCTATATATGGTAGATAGGACGATGATAAATTACACGTAACACTCGTTTGATGTAAACGCTCCATTTTATCAGTTGCCCGTCTAAAGAAATCATCCAACGAACCTAATTTCTTCAAACGTTCTTTTGACAATTTTTCCACAGTCTCAAGTTCTGCTGCTTCATCCTTATTAAATGTAGAGATTACTAATCGCACCATATCAGGAAAAGATAACATAGTAAGATTAACATTATCGTCTACAACAACCGACCTTGAAACCTCTTTTAAACCTTCCATAAAAGATACAACTCCTTTCTTTTACAGTTACTTTGCAAAATGGTCTGTTGAAATCTGTTCTAATGTCATAAACCAATACTTATCTACTCCATCAGACATATCATTCCAACATATATCAAAATAGTAATCTATTCCGCCTAAAACAACTTTATTCCAAGCATGTGGATAGATTCCTTGTGTATTGTTTGCTGTACCAGTTACTACATCACATTGAATTCCAACTTTATTACACATAGCTTTAAACATCGAAGAATAACCACTACATACAGACTCATTATAATTTAACGCATCATAAACTGAATACATATTATCATAAGAATAAGTAAATTTATTTTTAATCCACTCACTTATATACTTTATTTTATCAGTATCAGAACTATAAATAACTGGTTCCACAATCTTAGTTATCATCTCATCAGTAACAAGATATTGTCTTAATACTTCCGAAATAACCTCAGTACTGTCAATTATCATACGTTCCTGTAAAGATTCATTTTGTTGTGCGTGCAGTCTCATGTTGGTAAATAACCGATTGTGATTGAGTTGTGATAAAACTGTTGTACCATCAGTGTTATCATATACCCAAGATACTTCACCTGATAATAATTTACCGATAATTCTATTACACTCTTTATCAACTTCATTCATTGGAACTAATTTACCATCAATTGAATAGTAATCATCTCCAATTATTTCATTCGACGCCATATAGCCATCTTGTTTAATAAAGTAGGTTGCTCCTTTATAACTAACTGAGTTATTATAAACTCGTCTAGAATTAACGTAACAAACCCACTTACTGTTATATAAATCCCATTTTACTTCTGTTGCATAAGAAGTTAATGGACATATAAGTGACATAGTTAAAACTAAAGCTGTCAACTTAGATGTATTACGTTTAAATGATTTAAATAAACCATCTAAACAAAAGAATTGTCTTCTCATAACTATTTACAATATTGCCTATAATAAGTTACAATATTGTATCTAGCCTCCTTACCTTGTCCAAGAAAACAATTACTCTTATTAACTGTTTTAGAATTTACCAATATAGTAAAATCACCAAGTTCAATATATCTCGTTCCTTCAGTAAAACAAATGGCTGTTATACCAACCTCACCAAACTTAGCAACATTAACACGATTATACATTTCTTCAATGGCATCATCAAACCCAAGCATAATAGCAAACTGAGTTAATTGACCATCTTCAAAATTATATTGTTTTGTTCCAGCACTGTTAAACTCATTAGGTGATACAGTAAATGGATAATCAGATGAAATAGGTATTTGAGATGGTAATGAATACTCCTGACAATCTTTTACTTTTGTAGGAGCATTATATTTAACATCTTTAATTCTATTTCTTTCAACCCCATCTAACAATGTTGCAAATGCTACTGGATTGTCATAACATGTAGCTACAACTCCAATGTCATCAACTAATAAGATACCAACAGCTTGTGGCTCTTTTTTACCTTCTTTTGTTTTTATGATTGTATGTGTCAACTTTTCAGTATTCTTCATACTAAACATATTTTCCATATTATCCTTAGTAACACCTTTAACCACTTGTACAGCATAAGAGTTATCAGCATTATAGATATATGTACTATAATCAGTTAACACAACATCATTAGCAGGTATATTAATTGAATAAGACTTACCATTTCCTAAATACAACTGAATTGTTCTAGGATTTGTATCAGCATCAACTAATACCGTGCTATTCTTAACCTTTGGTGCCTGAAAGATGTACTGTCTTCGCTCTTTTACCTCACCAGCAAATTGACTTACAACATCTATTGGATTTCTTTTCTGTAAATAAGACTTATATCCAAAATATCCAGCCACACAAAATAAACCAACTGAAATAGTTACAATTACAACTGTAAAAACTTTCTTCAATTAGCCTCCACTTAATAACTTAGCTCTTTCAGCAATACTTAATGCTCTATTAGAACTGTCATTAAAACAGTTTAATAAATAATCATACTGTGTTCCTTTCAATAATGCTTCCTTTCCATCAGCAAATAACCAATCAAAGTACTCTTCATCTCCTTTAGAATAAGTTCTGTTATATAATCTTTTACTCTCCTCATTCAAAAGAGATGTTAAATATCTTTCTAGGCTCTTCGCTTTTTCCGGATAATCATCTAATGTTAAATTACAACGACCATCAAATTTATTTGTATTAAGAATTAACCACTCCAAGGAATGACAATTTATAACAGAGACACCTACCTGTACATACATAAACCACAACTGGTATACCATTTGTTTTAGTCCACACAAATCAACTAACACCAAATCAGTATTCTTGTACTTATATTTGTCTAACTGCTCTTTTCCAAATAATGGAGTAATAATTTCTTTATCACACAATCTTTCCATAAAATATTTACCAGAAGCAGAATCTTCAGTAAATACTCTTTCAACCTTCGATATTCTATTAAAATTGAAATATGGTACAGTTATATGATTTAATCCATTAGCTTTTAATCCATAAAAGTTATTAGTTCCTGTAGATACTCTATTAACTTCAATAGCGCCTATTGCTTCTATATCTCTACTTATTATTATAATAAGCTTATGCTTTACAAGTTTATTGATATCTACAGACTTAAGTACTCTTAATAATTCATCTGTTTCATCAATAATTACTAATTTAGCACTTGACTCTAAAGCTGTTTTAATCTCTGCAAAAATATTTGTAGACACAGCAATATAATCATCCATTACATCAGTTCCATTTAAAGTAGCCTCTGTAAGAACTATATCATCTTCATGTAAGATAATACTTGTCTTTCCAGTAGCTGAATCACCAATAATAAAATTCAATTTATTATTAAAATTCATATGGTACTCAGAATTGTTAGAATATTTTAAAATCACACTGTAATCAGTCATATAAACCGCCAACTACCTTAAGCATATCGTTTCCAAGTTCCACATTATCTTTATAAATCTTACCGGTCTGTAATAACTTTACACCACTATTTGATTTACTTACATCTATAGGACGTAAACAGTCAAATTCAACAGTAATATCACATTTATCACCAAGCTCTGGTAATAATGCGATACAATTATCTCCTAACGTTCTTGTTGCAACAGGTCTATCAGTTTTGTATAATAACACAAGACCTCTCGAACCAGTAGATAATCTGGACGGATTAACATATCCAATAGGTCCATACATAACCCAGTTAGACTGCCAATCGCCTTCTCCATCTTTCATTCTACGAAATTCATTCTTGTCTATAGTTCTAATTATAAATTGAACTACATCATCATCAAACCAATCTGGTTTAAAGTCTTGTCTAAACCATACATTAGGTAGATAACGTTCTTTTGGTGGTTTAAAATCTTCACCTTCTCTGTACGTTAAATTTATTGTCAACATTGTATCAACCTCCGATATATCCGCATTTATACATTGCAAATATAATTATACCAATTATCCAAATTGCATTAATTATATATGTTCTCATCTTATAGTACAAACACTAAGAGTGCTCCAATAAATGAAACTGTTGATAATATAAAGCTAACAACAACTCCAGAAAATGTAGAACGCTCCCCTTTCGTCTTTATTTTATTTGGGTTCATAACGTCACAGTAAATAGTAATAATATTTCCTACTTTGTAGTATTCCCTATTATATCCTATCTCCGATACACTATTATAAACTTCTCCATCTCGTTTATACTTTATAACCGGATGATAAAGAATTCTTTTATCCTTTGAATCTGCTAAAGAATGTCTTTTCTTTCTGTAATCTATTACTTTACCTTTTTGTTTAGCACTAAATCTGTTAGCATCATATTTTAATCGCTTAATCCTAACAACCGCCTGGTATAACATAAGAAGACTAATGCCTAGAAATGTGAACCCAATAATGCATTTAATAACCACATCGCATTACCTGCACACAATTCTGCTTATCAAATACTTTTCGTAAGGAAGTAACTTATCTTTTCTGATTGATAATACCTTAACACCATTTTCTTCATGTGTATAGTACAATCTCGCAGTTTCAGTAAATTTAATACTTTCTTCTGTACATTCTCCTGATTGAAGTTCCTTAAGTAAAAGTAAATGACAACCTGCAATAGAACAATGATGTTCATCTGTTAATTGTTCATAATATTCATTCATCATAAACAACTCAGATAAACTGTCTATTGGTTCACATTTCTCAGCTGATATGAAATCTAACACTTCTTTGTTCACCATAGTTATTTACCTCTTAGCTAAAAGCAGCATCTTCCGGAACTGATATCCATGTTCCAAGTAATACACGTGGTTCCCAATTACTGTAATCGACAGCAGGAACTTTACCATTACAAATTTCAATACCAGTAGGTCTTCTGCCAAACACGAAATCATGCTGTCTGATACATTTAAATAAATGCTCACTGATAACCGTCTCCGGAACCATACTGTAAGCCTCACCAATAAAGAACGCAATCTCACCATAAATGATTTGACCACGATAAATACCATTTACTTCCTCATCAGTAAAACCGTAATCTTCTTTAAGCCAATCTCTACAGGAACGAATATCTTCTAACTCCTGAAAAACAATTTCTCGTTTTTCGTTAATAAAGAATGTTATTCTGTTACCATACCATTTCTTTTCATCCATTACTCTTCCTCCTTTAATATATCAATGCAATAATCTTTAACATGAGTAAAGAAATCACACATATTATTAACAATTCCATTCTCAATTAAAGTAGGACAATGTGTAGGCTCTAATACAGAATAATAAAAGCATAAAGCATCCACATTACTCTCATCTTTAACTGGTTTACGTTTGTAAGACAACATCGTAGCTATCGACATAATATCAAAACAATCTTCATTTCTAACTGTTTTAATTTTGCCCAATAACCCTTTAACTTGTTTTAATTGTGCACCAGATAACCTATTACCATTTCTTGTAAATTCGATAATAAGCCTCTTAATAAATATATCATCCATTTAACTACTTCCCTCCAAGTATACTATTTGCTCTTTCCAAGATGATAGTAGAACGATGACCGACACGCACACCAGATAGATTACCGATACTGATATCACGAGACATATCAATAACAGATACTCTATTTGACTTACTTGTAAATTCTCTTATTTCATCTTTAAAGTAATCTTCTAAAGAATACTCAGAAAATTCTTCCGACATACGACCGTTACTACTCATCATAAGATAGAAGTTTTTGTATTCTTCAAAGTAAATATCCAAATCAGCATCTACTAATATAGTAGGTGTCAACTCTTTGTAAAGAAGTAACCATGTGTTAAAATTTACAAATGGCACTCTGCTTCTTTCCGTCCTAAACATCGCTCGTATCTTGTCAGCATTACGAGGTAATGTGTTACTAAACTTTTCTATGTTCCAATCATAATGTCTTATATCAACTTCTACCTCAGTATCCGAAGTAAAACCAACTTTCCTTAATTCATCAAGTTTGCTCATATAATACCTCCATGTTTTTTTGGTCCTTCATACTCATAATCACATTTGTTACATGTTACTGTTGTAGCAATTGCATCTGCTGGACTTCCAATAGCAATACCAACCAATGTAGCAATACCAGTTAATGTTACTCTACATAAATTGCACTTTTCTAAATATAAAGTATCAGCATTAGACTCAATATCAGATAAGTCACACTTCAATATCGTCTTTAGCTTCGTACTTTTACTTTCAAGTCCGCAATTAACTAATTTAGAATCTTTAAACAAAATGTCACCATAAACATCGACATTGTTTAAATCACATGATGTAATAGTGGCTAAGGCATTTGTTCCTCTAACTCCAATTCCGCAGTTATACAATGTACTTGCATTTATCTTACATTTACATTCAATAGAAGAGTCTCCATATATCTTTGAATTGATAACTAATCCATCTTCATCATATACCCAACTTCTATCGGTCTGTGAAATACAATCTTCATCTGTAACATAACCACCTAACTCTCCTGCTTTAACATTAGCAAAGTCTTTAAGTGCACGTATTCTATAAAGAGTTACTGAATCAACTTCTTTTGTAATATCAGTTAACTCATATTTCTTAGAGTTCAAGATTAATCACCTCCACTTCTACTGAACTTATAAATACCATTAGTAACAGTGATAGAAATATTATTGCACCCACATAACCATAATATTTCTTTTAAATTCTCTTTATCCAATCCGTAACAATAGTAATACATTATTTCTCCAAGAATCAACTTAAACAATGCAACACCAGTAGAATAGTAAGATATCACTTTCTTCCAGTTATGCATATTTGTTGCAAAGTCAACCACATTCTTGTTACAAACATCATCTATCGCCACTAATTGAACATTCTTTGGTTTCTTTGTATAACGTAGAGAAATATGTTTATCCTTAGAATACATCTCCTTAGAATTAAATGTATATAGAATTAATTCATTTACATAACTATAAACAGCAATTAACTTTAATTCCCCATTCTCGTAATAAGTTAACTGACTTACAAATGGTAATCCTAATAAATAAGCCTCATAATCATCTGCTACAGTTATAATAAATCCATCTCTGATATCATCTGACCTAAAATCATAAACCTTTGCGTCTTTATCCACTTTCTTCATGAAATTCTTAAACTTATTGATAGTATTTAATTTAAATCTATCAACCTTATTAATTTCACCACCAGTGTTATTTATTCCGTAATCCACAGCATCTTTAAACACAGTTAATAATTTATTTGCGTTAAGCATCTCTACACTTCCTTAATATGCTATTTTAATACCAACAACTTTATTATCATTTAAATATATAGAAACATTTTCTTTATCATAAATCTTATTAAATTCTTTATCTGTATAAAATGGTTCAGTAATTTCAGTATAAGAACTTAATAAGTCTTTTACTTCATCATAAGTAGCAGAACTACTTAGTCCATCGTATTTAAATGTTAAATCATTACAATTTAACAACCAAACACTTTTAATAATACCATCTTCTATATTGACAGGTGTATCAGTTGGATTATAAACCGTTACAGTAAAGTATCCATTACTTGTCTCTCCGCCCAATATTCTTACATTTGTATTATAAGAATAACCTTCTATATAAGCATTTAATTCATCTTCAGTTGCATCAACTTCTCCTGATACATACTTATAATTCTCACTCATAAACTTGTTTAATAATTCTTGTGTCCCTAGTTTTGAATTTGTATCATTTTTATAGGCTGACTGATTTCCATAAAAATTCTCTAACATTAAGATAACATTGCTACCTAATTTATCTCCTAACTTCAAAGAACAAGTTAAATCATCTAATTCAATAGATAACTCTTTACTGGTATTATCAAATACAAAACCAGTATTATGTTCTTCTTTATTGCACGCAGTAAACCATATAAGCGAAAAACACACCAGCACAAACATTACTATATCTTTATATTTTCTCATATTACTTTCTCCATAAGTAAGATTTTAAACATATTACTATATTAAAGTTTGACTTAGTGACACACAGTCACTACAAACTACGTTGGGCGGCGTTAAAACCGCCCTCCGTAACCAATGCTTAATAGCACTTTACCAGACGTATGCCAGATTATTGCTGGCATATAAAGTTAATCTAGACAACATCACTAATCCAATTAAAAGTTTGTTATCACATTACTTGGATAGTAACATTGCCTAGATAAAATGTACTTAACCAAGTAGTATACATACTAGCACATATACTACTGATTCATTTGAGGTTGAGTGGTGAGCGTGTTTACCCACCACCCGGTTGAGTATGAATTTATAATAAACCGCTTTTGGCGGAATACTATCTTACGTCGGCGTACTTGAAACTCATGCGTCTTTCTGCCGACGTTGTCATGTTAGAAACACATATGTAGGTTACCAGACGCCATATATGGAAACACATTGGGTTTGTATTTTGTATACTTGGAGGAGCGTCTCTAACATGTTTATATAATAAATAGCTACTCAAAAGTTGTTGAATAGCTAGTTACTACCTACATTAACACATTAAATAGCTAACATGTTAATTCAGAGGTGAAATTTCTCTCACCTCTAATTTAATAGAAAGGAAGAATCAAATGACTTCCTACGCACACTTTTAGGTAGGAGTTAAAGTGTGCTATTGGAGAAAATCAACATTCGTGCTGTATTTAAGTACAACACAAATTCAATAGTTATAAATATCTGCGTTTGTTAACTCTTTAGCCCCAATAGCTTCACCAACCAACTTTCGATGACAATGTTCATAATCGCTACAATGGCACAATAAAACTGGTATCCTGTCACCATTGTCTTCTGATATCTGCTTTAGCTTATATAAGATAATATCTTTATTCCTATCTAAGTCAATTTCGATATCATACCATTGGCAATACTGCTCCCAAGTGCATAATCCATTCTTCCACATACTTACTAAATGGAAGCTAGGTGCCACATTATTTAGATAAGTATGATTATGTGGAAACCAATTAGGAACCTTTCCTCTAGTTATCGCTACATAAACAAACCTATCGTCGTTTATAGTTTTCACTCTGTTAAAATATGAAGTAAATATTTTCATTTAATATCCCTCATTAATAGCAGCAGCTCTTGCAAGAATCTCTTCTAATGTTTCAGCACTAGCAGATTCTTCTTCCTCTGACAATCTAACCGGTGCATCAGAAGACTCAGCCGCATATTCAATAGTTGTTAAATCAGATGCCATAGTTTGCTGTAAATCAACTCTTTCTGGCTTTTGTGCAAGTGACCTGTTATTCTTTATAAAGGCAGCCATAATATGCTTATTAGTCAATCTATTATAAGATAAAACATCTACAACAAAATGTAATAAGATATTTATGTCTTTGTCTTTAAGAATACCAAATAACTTACCTTCTTCAGCCGGTGTAAGAAGTTTACTCTTACCTCCCATAGCTACCTTTAAAACTTCTGACAACGAATCTTGAAATACATCATCAATCTCCATTGTTGATATATAATCAATTCCCAATGTTAAACTACCATAAAGATAATTAACAAGCTGTATAACAACCATTGTTTCATTAGCGTTTACAAATACAGATAAATCATCAGCAGTAACGACTGAATTATCCTCAAAATTATCAATAAGATTAACAGCGTCACGTGCTTGGAAGTTACTATAATAACTAATAAGCGTAATTACTGTCTCTAAGTTCATTGTAAACTTAATATTCTTATATTCAATTTGAGAACGTACTAACTGCCCAATTTCCATTCTGTTTAAATTATGCAACTGAAACTTAGAACGACACCTTGACCATAAAGCGTCTTGAAGTTTTGTTCTATCATTCGTACACATAATTACGTAAACACCATTTTGAAGATGTTCAAGTTCTGTAAGTAAGCCGTCTTGTGCTTTCTTCGTCATACCCTGAACTTCATCTATAATAAGAACCTTAACACCAGTCGTTGAAAAGCCTAATGATAATTCTGATTTAACTTTAGCAATCTCATCATCTTTATCAGCAACATCTGTCATTCCTATTAACTTAATCATTTCATTTGACTTACTGTTAATAATAACTTCGTCAATCAAACGTTTCTTCAATACTTCATTATCTTTAGCTACTAATTCAACAGCAACTAACTTAGCTAATGAAGTTTTACCAAGTCCAGAACTACCATAAAAGATGCTAACATCTCTTAAAGTTCTTTTCTTTAATACATTTTGTAAGAATCTAACAAGATTTCGATGACCGATAATCTGATTAAACTCTGTAATAGGCTTTGCCATTGCAACCTCCTATATAACCATTTTAAGTAAACAAAACATTACAGTGCAATTAAATACAAAATCTGTAAGAATGCTAATCATCTACATACCTTTTATATATTGAATAAATTTATATGCACTACCATCTACTATTAACATAGATATTAAAGACAATATCAAAAATGATAGTAGATACCATGTCTTAAGTCTTCCATCTTCTGTCATAGTCTTTTGCATAAACCATATAAATAATTTGTTCATGTTTACTCCTACTCAAAAGGATATGCAATCTCATCAAGTTCAACTAATTCGTTATTGACAATAGTATAACCACTTCTATACAATAATCTATATAAAGCTGTTATCTGCTGCATTGAATTGTCAACTTGAGATATGTAATAGCAATCCTCTCCATGCCACTTTAAACCGACTTCCTTCTCCGAACAACCGATAGCAAAATTAAACTTGGTCGTATAAAGCACACTAGGTTTAAAGTTTACTGATTCCTGTTGAACCTGTATAAGCGGCATTTCTTCTATAAGAACAAATTCATCAGAAATATTCCTAAAGAACATATCAATTTCTTCTCGTAAAACACATACGATGTCAGAATACGATAGTTTGCTTCCAAATAACTCAGATAAATAGTAGAATATAGAATCACCTGTCGCTGCAACTAATACCTGTTTACCAGTACCAGTTTCTGTTATTTTCATGTTGTCATACAAAAGACAACCTATTCCGCTTAGATGCAACATATTTGATTTAGGCATCCAGGGACGAATATCTTCTCTTCTTTTTGTAAATAAGTTCTTTGTATCGTTTGATAAAGACGTCATACAGCTATTAACATAAACATCAGCAGAAGCCTCTTTATCTGTTAAACCGAATCCGATACTATGTTTATCCTGCTTAACGTAAGACGCCATTTCTTTCTCCTTAATAAAAATGCGGCGGAGTAGTGCGGAAAAGATTTATTCTTTTTGTTTGTGAGAGAAATACACACTCCGCCGTATTAAGATGTCATAGCCCGCATCCGGCACATATGACTTTCATTCCATAAAACCGGGCCGCCAACCCTAACCCAGTTTAACTCGCGGCCCACATACATAAATATATACCCTTTCCACTTAAGGGCTTTGGGATACTATGTGCTTCTAACTTATAACCCAGTATCAGTTAACTTCTAGAATCGGTATACACAGTAGTATAATAACAACCGGTATTTCAGATAGAGCGAATAAATTGGCTCATCTACGGTAGTAAACCGATTACTACCACTCTCAGCCTTTGCCATCTACAGCATTTACCGCGTGGCTATATTAAATTCCACTCACACGGCAAAGCTGTAGTTTTATATGACAAAATGTGGCCGTCCAGCATATAGTGGTAATTAAACTCACATAATATGCTAATTAGTTATTTTACGCATATTAGAACTGGCCGTTAGCCGCCATTCTCTGTGCATTCTCTGCCTCAGCAGCCTGGGACTCGGAGTGGGTCTTCTGAACCTCATCCTGAAGTCCGCCATCAACCTTGTTATTGATGATAGCGTCGGTGAACAACTCAATCATCAGCGTAGCCTGCTTATCCGGGTCAAGTTTGGTAACAGTTCTGCCTACGCCACGGGAAACCTTCAGCGGGTCGTATTCTGCGGATACCAGAGCCACATCATACTGCGGAACCTGCAGCATCAGGTTTACGTTGGTCTTTCTGTCGGAAGCCTTGCCGTCTGCGGATGTGCTCTTCTTCAGATACTGGAAGCTCAGTTTGGAACGTACGCCGTTTTTGTCGTTTACAACATTCTCAGTAGTCCTGTAAACAAATGCAACATGTGCATTGTCTTTGATTGTGCCGGTGGTGGTGTCAATCAGTTCGTTCTTTCCTACTACGTTAAGAACCAGCAGGTCTGCAACGGAATTGATTTCCTTGTTGTTGTCTTTACGAGCCTTGCCCAGCTGAACCAGGACGCCGTCGGAACCTTCAACAAACAGCTGACACATAGTCTTGTCGTATACCAGAGTCTTAAGGTCGCTCCATTTGATAACCTTCTCGACGCCGTTCTCAACCAGCTTAACGCCCTTGAACGGAGCCAGCTTGTCGGATTTCTTAATTTCAAACTCATGGTCCGGATTCTCACAAGCCTGCTCAAGTTCAGCCATGAATGCGATATAGCTCTGTGCCTGGTTAATAGCTGCAACGGACTGCGGGATGATATACTCGCCGTTTACTTTTCCGTTTACCATGCCCTGCGGCTGAACTTCGCCTGCCCATACCTTTGCCAGAATGGAATCTCTCTTTGCTTTCGGGTCAGCACATTTACCGGTGGTAATGTTTGCCGGAATTCTTCTGGATAACGGCTCCTGTCCGATAAGGAAGAGCTGAATCTTGTTGGTTGCTGCATAAGCTTTACGGTCCTTTTCAGTTGCCTGCGCATATGCCTGAGCGGCCTTCTGCGCATCATCCTTACTCGGCGTACCCACTCCAGTTGTAATCGGAGCTCCAGTTGCCCCCAGAATGCTTGCTGCGTTTGATCTTGCTTCATTTGCTGCCTGCTCTAAGCCTGTTCCCATAGCTTCACCAACAGTCATGTTTCCTTCTACTGCCATTTGTTTTTCCTCCTGTAAAATTTTATTATTTATTGATAAAGGTATATTAGCTTCTGTAGCATTAACCATCTCGGATACTTTCTCTTCTGTCGGTTGGTCATCCAGTGTAACACTACTTTCTGCTTCATCCTTATATCCAGTTGTAATTGGATGTTTACTCCCATCCGGGTCTACCTGTACATATGATTTGTATAGATTAAAGATATTCCACCAATCGCCTTCAGCTTTGTTGTAAACACCCAACTCTCTGAAGTAATTACATAAATCAGAAATATCTCCTGTAACTGCCTTCTTATCCATCTCACGCTTATTGACAGTATCAGTATCATTTGTTTCACCAGGAAAATATCCCTGCCATCTACAAATATCTACTGCCGCGTGGTTGATAATGGCATCGTCTTTTGCTGTAAGCGAATTTCCTTCAACAATGTTATAAACTCGCCTATATGCTTTTTCGATTGCTTTTCTTGACTGCCTAGACAACGTATATTACTCCTTTCATCATTTGATATTGATTGGACTAAATCTTCTGGTACTGCTTGTTGCGAAGTAAGCCATGTACATATAAGCAAGATAAGAGAAGTATTGTTTATTATGCTCATTCAAATCATTAAGCACAATAGGTGTTGCATCTCCAATACGTCCTATTTCACTCATTGCCTTTTTAAAAGCTATACGTAACTCCTCATCATCTTCCCAAGCACGCTGAAGACTTATAAAAGCATCGTTGAAATTTATTTCTTCAACATCTTTGTAAGATAACGTAATAACAGTAGCTCCACGTTTTCTCGCAATCGCTTTCTTCAACTCCAGAACACCAACTCTAAGACAATCAAGCGTATAATAAACTTTGATAAGCCCTACATTACCTTGTTCATACTTAGCTAATGCCTCTGCATAATTGTCTAATGTAAATAACGTATCAGACAATAACACTTTTGAATTGCATTGCCCAGACATAAAGTAAACGTATTCTTCAAACGGAATGACTATCTGCAATGCTGGCTGTAGAGAATGCGGTTGCAAGATTCTATAACCATGAAGCAAACACAATATATTATCTGCTTTTGCGTTTACTACCTTGCGTTTCATTCTGTTTTCCTTTCACTTATCTTCATTTATATATGGTTAGCCACTCACAACGCTTTATGCATTTTATTTAGTTGATGTACAGAATTACGTATGTTTCTGAATACACACTTTATTCTCCTACACGTTGGAGAATCGGCAAATCTTCCCACAGGTTCTGCTCAAGCTCAAGTTTTGTAGCAACAGCTTGTAACTTATCCTCGTACTCAACAGAGTCAACATCAGTTATACCGTCTTTACTAAATTCCATGAAGAACATCTCGTAAACCTTGTTGACAACAACACGAGTACGTCTTTCTGTAAATCCTCTATTCTTACACAGAAGCATGAAATTGTCAACCGGATTGGTAATAGACTTCGTAACTTCTTCTGTCATCTGTGTAACGAACTTGTCAGCCACACTGTTGTCCTTAAATACTGCTGCACCCTGCTGTGATAATGCATTAAGAGTAATGATACCCTCAGCATCTTTCATCACACGTTGCATAGCTTGCCCAACAGCCTGACGATAAATGTTTTCTCGTTCAGCACGCTTAGCATCTGACCGTTTCTTTAATTCGTCAAGTTTTGACATTAAACATTAGTACCTCCTACTCATTTATTTCTTCTAACTTATTTAGAATAGTTGATTCACCTAATTCGTTTTCAGGTAATTCAAAATTCCTATATGCTGCACAACCAAATGCCACAGCATAAAACATAAATAAATTCCAATCTGGTCTTTTATCTACGTTTATATTTGTTATTTCGTCCAAAATTAACCGAGGAATAATACAATCACAAACACACATTGCTTTTTCCTCATTCTGTGATAAAGCTTTGATGATTGTTCTTAACAAAACCGCATCACCTAAATATGGATAAACCACGTCTGGTACACAGCGGTCTGCATAATCTACATACGTAGGACCAAGTTGAGGTACATTATCTCCAGGTTCACCATACAACATTTTATTTAACATTACTTTGTTATAAGGTGTGTTTCGCTTTTTACTACAAGCTTCCACATAACCGGAAAAATCAACATCTCGTACAGTAGATGAAACAGCTTCACATCGTATATGCTTTTCAATCAGATAGTATTGGTCACTATCATTTGTATGAATAACAATTTCATCAAACACATTCTTATATTTATAAACAAGAGATGAGATTAAATCATCAGCCTCATACGATTCTTCTTTATAAACATTAAAATTCATCTGATTCAAAAGTTCCATAGCAAATTGACACTGCTGATTTACATGAGTTGGTGCAGGTGGTCTTCCGCCTTTATACTCAATACCAAATACTTCTCTAAGAAGTTGTATCTTGTAAGTTGGTTTGCTATCACAACATAAACAAATAACATTGTTGTTATCATGACGCAGTTTATCAATCTTATCAAATAGATAACAAATTGCACCAACTCTTATTTCATTAGGGCGATATCTTCCTTGGTCCTCAATAACACCACGGCACACTGTCTCTTTTCTACTTTGTCCAACGTAAATTGTTTGTTTTACGTCAAATATGTGTAGTATCATAAATGCCTCCATGCTAGTGGAGATATTCCTTTTTCTTTCATCCTGATTAAGAAATCTAATCCGGGCCGGATAACGGATAATCTTTCCTCCGCATAATTAATTGTTTTGAATGGTGTTCCAACTGCTCTTGCATTTACGGGCTCACTGAATAAACCTTTTGCAGATTCGAGCTTCTTTGCAATATCCTTAAACCCGCCGTCTTTATACAACTGAATAACGTCTTTAATATAAGCACTCGTTATAGCTGAACGGTAAGGTTGTGAATATTGACAGTTCTTTATCTTTTCAAGACACTCTTTGTAATACTGTAAATCAGTCATATCCACATCAGCAGATACACTATCGTATTGTAATGATTCAACTGTCTTGATAGCGTCCATTAGAACTTTATCTTTAACTACATCAGCTAAGAAAAGTTGATTTGCAAATACCTTTTCAACTAATCTTGCACAATCTGTATTTTTATTTGGACTTGATAAATACCTTTTAATATCTATCAAAACCAACTTAGTACAACAAGAAGATAACTTGCTGAAGTACCACTCACCAAGTCGTAGAACATCTTCTTCAGTAAGTCTACCCTGAATAACGTACATATAGTCCCTCCAATTACTTCAACAAGTCTAACAAATCATCTTCAAGCATATCACCACCATCAAGCCCAGTAAGAGATATAACTGTAGTCTGATGTACAGGCTTTTCTTCAACTGCTGTTTCTTTCGTAGCAGAAGTTTCACTAATAGAAGAGCTTGCAGACTTACGCTGAATAGTTCCATCAGCAATCTCTTCAATTAGTTTAATAACTCTATTGATGTCATTCGTATTTGCCCTTACCTGAGCTTCATCTGCTCGAATTGAGGATTTGTTATAGATACCTTGTCTTATCAAATCTTCTAAGATTTCAGATTTCATGTTATTCGGTATGTACTCTATTAAACGAGCGACTTCATCGCTCAACTCAAGCTCAATAATCATAGCATCTAATTACTGGCTTCTTTTTTAATAGCCGCTCTTAACATAGCCACCGTGTACGGATAAGCCGAGTTGATATTAGCGTAACGTACATCACCTTCGATTTCCAAGATGTCAGCGTTCTTGATGTCAACAGCATCTTTGATATCGTATGGCATGTAACCTGTATTTGAATTGCTCTTCATAGATGCACCAATCGGAACAATGTTTGAAATCTGTGCCGGCTTAACACCAGTTGCATTAAACAACTCGATTAAATCCGGTCGAATGCAGTTGGTAACGAAATCCTGCTTTGTCTTTCTTACCAAATCGGTTACGTCAATCTCTTTCTTGCCCTGCGGAATCGTGCCTTCATTGAGCGCCTGTAACGCAATCTCTTTGTTTACCATGAACCCAGCATCCGTAAGTCTGGACTGAATTCTTGTAAGCAAAGTAGAACCAGCCTGACCGGAACTCTTTACATAACCACCGTACGGCTGTGTACCATAGAAGATTGCCAAATCATTTGATACATGTCCCATATCAACAAGCAGAGTGTACTCTTTTTCTCCAATCTGCTTCTTCAAAGAGTTAATTACAACTCCACCCTCCGGTAAGATACCGAAGTATGACTCATTTACAACAAACCGTAATACCGGCTTGTTCGGCAGCAACGGAAACTCAACTGCATACTCACCAGTCAATCTCTTTTTCGTCTTTGCAGGCAAGTCCTGGTCACCAGCATATTCTTTAATCGGGATATTGGTAACGATAACCATCTGGTAAATCTCGTTAAGCTTCTCAAACATCTCACCAACATTGTCCCACTCATCTTCAATACCAACAAACTCTTTATCGGAGATGAGACCAAGTACCATTCCGAATACAAAACGCTGGAAGAACTCCTCCGAAGCAGTCTTGTTACTCTGACTTGTCATCTCAACTTCGGCACCGCTGTACATCTGTGCAGTAGTACCAACGCCAAAATAGCCAAGGTAAGAATCAACCGGTGCTTTCAACACGTTGATAATATGAAATTTATTCGTAACATCTTTGACACGGAATCCTTCTCCGTTAATCCGATAGAATGGACCAGGACACTTGATAATTGTGTCGCAACCTTCTTTGTCAGCCTCAATCTGACTGAACATCGGCAACCCACTCTTATACTGTGTCAAACCGGCTACACTCTTTGCAACGGTTCTGTTGTCGTCCATAATCGGCTTAATACGAAGTTCGCTTCCGCCATTGTCGATTGTTAATGCTTTTAACTTTGCCATCATTAGATTTCCTCCAAATTTAATTTTTTAGTCTGACCATCAAACAGTTTAACTGCGATGTCATAATCAGCATCGATACATACGGTGCCACCATCATAATAACCACCAAAGCATAGAGCTACTTTATCTTTGTCATAAATACCAGTAGACAAGAAAATCTCAGAACGTAAAGCACTCTTTGCCTTACCATTCAAAATAATCTCATCACCAGCACTCATAATCATAGAGTCGAATCCCATCTCCTCACCAAGAGCACAAATTTTAATAGCTTTCCTACCGTCTACACGATTTATACTCCTAAAGATGTCATAACTCCTTCTACTCGGCTTCATACTTATATGTTCACAATCCGATAACTTTTTATTTTCGTTATTGAATTGATGTACACACCAACCTGCACTATAGTAAACATATCCAGTCCGTTTATCATTAATATATAGATAATCACCTTCGCACAAATCATTCTCCTCATCAAAATAAACAATGCTGTCTATCCTAATTAGAGGAGAATTATCTCGTGCTAAATGTGCTAAATTATACTTAGAAACACAAGAAGGACAATCAGCTAACACTACATCTACAATTTCGTTATCAGCTGTTACGCCAATTAGTTTCATACGTCTAATATCCTTTCCCTCTCCTTAATATCACTGTCAATAAGTAAATCCAACCACGTCTCAATATCATCTTCCAATTTAACGGAATGAATCTTATTAACGTATTGTGATAACCTATGCGCAGTTACTATCTTAGTATGACGCTCAATATTTGCAGATAATACAAACGGCTCTTCAACTAAGTGAATATAACCATTAACCTTAGGCTCTTCAACTTTATCTAGGATATTGACTGAATCTAAGGTATCAATGAGTGTCTTGTTAATTACACTGTATACACCAAGCAACTCCACAGAATCAATCACCATCCTCCAATTCAGCTAAGATATTATATTTTTCTCCTCGTGTCTTACCAAATAACCTTGACTTGACAGAGTCGTCAAATCTTAAAAACCTTAACTTCGGCTTTATTGTATCAGTCGTCTCATCTCTCTCAAGCGTTTGATATACCACAGAGTGAATATTCACTAATAGTTTATCACAATCTTGATTTGTTACATCTTCCAACCTATCCAGTATAAACCGAACACCGTTTGCATGGATAGTAGCAATTACGCATTTACCAGTATTAGCAATCTTCATAACAGACTCTGCACATTTATCGTTAATCTCCGTTATGTAAACCAAATCCGGATTCATTCGAATAAGTGCTGCACATACTGATTCGTACTCTTGATCAGTCTCACAAGATATCTGCTCCACACCAAATAGCTCCTGTTCAACTGGTCGTTCAACAGAAACTATCTTAATATAATCTTTTTGTGCAATCCTCTTTAAACAAGCTAAAATAGTAGTATTCTTACCAGACATAGTAGCACCACAAACGATGTGCAGACCTGGTTCTACATTCATAAACTCATTTATTAAAAAGTCCTGTGACTTCTTACTTATGTTTAAACTATCAAAAGTATCATCGAATGCTTTCTTTGGTAATACTCTTATCGTAATCATATACCCTTTGTATTTCTTTGTGCAGGATACACGACCACGATATTCTGATGTCAAGTCACAAGCCGTATCTTGAGGTATACTACTCGAATACTCAAATGTTGTTCCCTCTCTAAACACATAATCAATAATATTGGTCATATAGTCAGCAGACAATAAACGTTTGGAGTATACTTTCTTCTTTCGTATATTATAATAAATTACACATTTCTTTTCAGTAGAAGCAATTGTTATATCTGATGTACCAAGCTTTACTGCTTCCTCAACAATCGCATCAAATAAATCTTTTGCGGCTATTGGAAACAGGTATTGATGGTTACCAAACATATCTTGATAAACCTTAAAGTAGTACGATGCTGTTGTAGGCTTACATTCAATTAAATTATATCCAATAAGCTCTGGCTTCTGCCATTCAATGTCAGGATGATAGACACACAGAATCTCTCTAGCCATAGGTTTATTCATAACCGGCACTAAACCAGTTCCTTGAAACTTAGAAACAATATCCTGTGGCATATAAGATACAAGAGGCTCAAACAATTCTTCTCCTTGAACTTCCTCACATAACTTCTTAATAGTAGGATTATCCAAGTAGTTTTGTTCATATAACGCTACCGCCTCAATGTCTTTAATATTGACATCATGCCGTACTCTTATTTGAATATAATTCGATACTTCTTTTGTAAGCTTAAAGTCTAAATAACCATCAAGGTTAAGCATACTTCGACACCTCAACTAACTGCTCGTTAACAAAATCAATAGTCAACGGGTCAATTGAATTGAGAGAACAAATTTCAACCTGACTAATATGCGGCAACGATAACAACTGACAATCCAACCTGTCAAGCAGATTAAAGTAAGTTGCTAAATCATTTAAGCTAAGTGACGAATCATTCACAATCAGACGCTTAGCTACGTTTTCGTACTGTGTGTCTGCCATGAAATCTTTTATTTCTTTCATGTTACGTTTCTTTGTATTCGTTAAATAGTTGATGCACAGTACATCATGTGCCAACACATCAAATACATCTTTGTTGTCCATCGGCAATACAACATTGATTACACGATAGAAATCAGCTGCACGTGTAAGAATAGCTGTAAGGTTCTGTGCTGACTCAATACTTGTGCATGTGCCTTTAACAACTACAAAATCTTTCTCATAACGATTAGCCCTGTATTCATCCAAAGTGTACGCGTCAATGCCATAGTCATCAAGTTTACTTGTTCCAGTCAAATCAACCAACAGCACATTGGCATTCTCTTTTGATTTACGTTTAGACAGCATATATGGAATAATAGTTCTTCCAACGCCTTCCGCACCAGTAAACACACGTAAAGACTTCTTTAACAATGTATTTGCAACAACTGTATCTTCCACACTGTGAACCTGCATGTACTTTACCATCTCATTTGTAGCCGCAATCTGCTCTTTATCTAACTGCATCAACTTATTATAAGACTCAAGCATAGCAGTTACACAATGAACAGCTTCTTTAAACTGCTCTGTAGAAGAATCAGCCATAGTTAAAATACTACGCAAAATCTCAATAGAATCTCCGTCAACAATAAATGTACCATGAGCTTTGATATTATTATCAAGTAGCTCATTACCAGTTAGCTCCTGATTCTTAGCCGCCACTTCTGCTGTTGTCTCATGAATAATATCTGCCGCACGTACACCAATCTCCTGAACCTCATACTTAAGAGTATTAAGCTCCATAATTGTACTTGCACGCTCTTCATTAATACCAGTAAGGCGACCAAAGTTCTGCGTTCCTGTACCATATCTTGTAGACAGCTTAATAGACTCATCAATTTCTTTAAGCCTATCATTCAGCAGTCTAACAGTATTCGAAGTAAACGCTTCGATAATCTGTGTTACATACTGCTCAATAAGAGTATTTGACTGAAGCGCAAAATACTTCTTACTGTAAATAAGACTTCTGATTTTTGATAACCTTTCCTCCATAGGAAGTCTACCATCAATCATAATCTCATTAATTTCATCTTTAAGAGCAGCCAGCTTATTCTCAATAATAGCAAACGTAGCATTCTCATGTGCAATATCTTTAAGCAACTGCTCAGCCGTAGTTTCACGCATAAGGACAGCAATATCCGCCACAGAAGAAGCATTTCGCATTCTTGTTACCAACTCTGGCTCTTTAGCAGTATTGTTATCTACTACTGTCTCATGCTGCACATCTTTTTCAACCGGCAAATCATCATCAGTAAACTCAAGCTCTACTTCTTCGCCTTCTGTCTCTTCCTCACCATCAGTCGGTAAACCTTCATGCATAATAGACTTCAAATCTACCTTAGCTTCTTTCGGCTGTAACTTCTGTGCTTCTGTTGTAGAAGACGTAATTACCGGCTTCTCTGATAACTTTGCTGATAACTGATAAATTGCATCAGCTACCTGCTGACTACGGGGTTTTACCAAATAGGTATCAATTCTATTATCGTTTGCAAAGTTATCAGGCTTTCTGTCTTTGCAAATATAAATTACCTTCGCATCCGGATGCTTGTCGTTTAAAGCCTCCTGAAACTGTTTAACTACATTTCTTTTATTAACATCCCTAGAACTAACTACAAATGCATCAATTCTAGGATTTCTCGCTTCCGGGTCAATCTTCATATAGTCAAAGATCTCTGCAGGTTTACAGAGTGCGACTTTATTCGTATCCGAACGCGGAATTGCACTAACAAGTAAAGCATTTACGTCAGACGTTGCGCAAATCATTTATCGTATTCTCCTTTAATAAAATTCTTCGATTTTGTAAATAGCTACTGCTCCAGTGATTCTACTCTTAACCTTAACTTCATCTCCAACTTTCTTTCCAATCATCTGTATTCCAACAATACTATCGCTGGAAGACATTATGCCTGATTCAAGTTGTGATATTCCGTAAGGGAAAAGCTTAAAGATATACTCATCTTCTACATCCTGAAGCACTTTACCGCCATCATTACCAACTTTCTTAATATAAACAGTAGAATAATCAGTAATCATAGTTCCGTGCTTATATCGAGCAGCTCCTTCTCTACACCGTTCAATAGCACTCAACTGTGATTCTGCCGAATTCAAATCAGCATTAAGTTCAGCAATATCTCTAAGAGCCTGTTCAAATGCAGCATTCTCAGACCTATCGCCATCTTCAGAAGCTTTGATGAACTCAATATTAACTTCAGCCAATCGAGTGCTTGTTCTTTCTTTATCAGCTATTACGCTGTTCTCATAACTGACTAACTCACTATCAATACGACGTGATTCATCAATTAAATTAATACTAGACATACTCAACAACCTCTCTTTACGTTAATAGCTGTATTCTGTCGACTACAAATCTATTTCCTTCTTTTTTGACTACCCATCTTTCAGTATAATCACTAGCAATAGCAATCGCTAATTTACCAGCAATCTTAAGATTATCAAAAGTAACCTCTTTTCTGATGTTGAATATACCTCCACCATCACCCTCATTTATCCAAACAGTAGTACGGTACTTAGGTTCACCAAAATAACGAACGTTTACACTACATACAGCAGATGACAACCTGGCTGCACATTCTCTCGTTAAGAACTTAGAAATATCACGTGTGCTCTTCAATTGATAGGCAGCCATGTATAGTTCATCTACTTGCTTTAGATAGTTGAGTAACTCCCGGTCTATATCAACAGATTTAGTCCCTGTAGAGGAACTTTTGAATATATCAAATAAACCCATAAGCTACTCCTCTCATTTAACTACTGGGCGGAACCTCCAGTATTAGAGTTGTTGCTTGATGAATTATTACTGCTATTGCTTCCACCATTCTTCTTGTCTTTACTCGTGTTCTTAAAACCAACATACATGATGCCAATGATACCTGCAAACACTGCAAAAGATATTGCTGCTTTAATAATACCACCTAATTCTATCATAACTTCTTTCCTCCTTATATTGTAAGATACTTATTTATGCCACCATCCTGATAGACAGCATAAATACTATCATCTGTTCTTGCTAATTGCATAACATTCATAGTTCCAAAATTTACCTGTTCATCAAATGTGTAGGTAAATGGCTTGATTCCATCTTTTGTCATTATCATCCAGCCACCATGATATTTAAACACATTAAGTAAAGCCATAGGCTGATACCAGTCATAATACTCTGGAAATGTTTTTACAAACCCAATTGACTTAAATGGTTGTGGAAATAACGTAGGCTGCTTAGCTAAGTCTGATATAGCGAATATTTTCTTATCTCTTTCTGGACTACCAAACCCATAGGCGAATGTAGCGGTCTTAGTTATAGCCAACGTATGATACATAGAGTCACCTATTACTAACGACGCTTCAGGAAACATACCAAACGTCTCAGCAATATTCATCCAAGTAAACTGCGTCGGCATAACCATTTCACCACTTGACATATATTGATAAACAGCCGGGTCATTTCTTAATTTGATAATGTCATCTGGCACACCATCAACCATCTGTGTTCCGTAATCAAATAAAGACCTGATTGCTGGACCGCCAGGAAATGCTCTGTAGCAACACCCAATCTTCATTTAATCACCTCCATTCGGTCTCACAAATGTAGCATTATCAAAGTTATAAAACTTCTTAACAACTACAGGTGTGTTTGCTGCTGATGCCATATATAGCAACCTATCATCACCAAATTTCAAATCTGGCTTGACAGGATTTGCATTTGTTTTACAATATCTGTAATAATAAGAGTTCTCGTCTACATCACAACCTACAATAGCATTGTTATCGCAGAATAAGAAAACTCTATCATTAAATCGAATCAGCCAACATGCAGTTATGATTTCTTTAATTGGAGTATTAATAATACCGCCATTCGTAACTAATTTATACGAAACGATATCAAACTCATATGCTGGCTCTTTCTGCCGTCCACGACTGGCACAAATACAATTATTATGTGCCAGATAAACAGTATATGAACCATCCCAACGTAATACAAATGTATACTTTTCATTTTTAAGAATACATTGAATATTACCATTGTTAAAGTTTATATGCTGCTTCCCAAATGTCAGGCCATTAAGACACGTATCAACTTGTATATCTGGAATAAGACCATCTTCGACAGTAATTACTCCATCTTTCATACTACAAGCTACACTTCCCCAATCTCGCCTAAGCTTAAATGACAATCTTAAAACACCCCCTTGCCAACTAATACAATTATTATTGCAATTACAAATAATAAGACCAATGCCGCAATCGCTGTATATCTATAATATTTCAACTTGTTTGTTTTGTCTCTTGTCTTTAAGATATCTTTCTTGACATCCTCAAAATAAGACATATCAACTACTTCTGGTGTATTGTAGAGGTAGCTATCAACTACCTCTCCATCACCATCATATTCTATTACACGTAAACCATTAGGTGAATCTTTTAACGCATAATCATGTTTAACATCACGCTCAACTCCTTGTGCTGTCAATATGCTATCTAAAAGTTCATCACCAAGTTGTAATCCAGAATACGTAGAACCCATTTAGTTTTCACTCCCATTATTTTTAAACCGATACAAGTCCATAAAGTAATCCAAGTTATAGAATTCTCTTGGAGTACTCTTATAAACTTCATCAAGATAGGAATATTCGTTGTGCTCCGGTTGACTGATAAGATGTGCTAACTCTGTTGTATAGCAGATATGAACCTCATCTCTCGCACGCGTTGCGGCTACATAAAGAAGATTTCGTTCATTACGCAACATCCTTGCTGCTTCATACAAACATTTCTCTTTTACATAACCAGTAAGATTCTTTGACGAAGGTATCACACCTTCTTCGCAGTCAATGATATAAACCGCGTCTGCCTCAAGACCTTTAGCCGAATGAATTGTATAACACCGCACACCATCAAAATGCGCCATTGCCTCATCATTCTTATTTTCCTTATCATATTCCTGACTACGCATCTCTGGATAAGTTTTGTCGTTAGCAATTGGAGCCACTAAATTAAAGTAGAACTCCTTAGAAAACTCTAACATATACCACTTACCTTTGATGATAAGATTCTCGTAAACAGGAAGTAAGGTTTTAAACAACTGACCAGCCGTTTTCTTAGCCTTAATGCCATCAGCACAGATACGTAAGATTTTTACTACATCATGCATAGCAGGCTCTTTGTATTGATAATTCATATCAAGCCAACTCTTGCCATACTTCTGCATTACCATAATAACGCCGCAATTATCTTTTCTTGAATATCTAAACTCATCAAATAAACATAATGCGTCCCACACTTTGTCTACATTGAACGGGTCTTCAGCCGCATCTAATAATTTGCACAATTCTCTAAAGATTGGCAAATCCATCACTTTCTTAAATTTGCTACAACGGAATCTAACACCCTGTCTGTAAAACATCTCCATAACAGACATACCAGAAAAGTTATTACGAAATAAGAACATAATATCTTTCATCTGCGTAGTTTCCAAATTCTGCTGATAGTTGTAAATCTCTTTAGCAATATCAGCAATAGGAAGTTCTCTGTTACGAATAATATCAACAGTTCCACCTTTGCCAACACCTTTAAAGCCATAAAGTGCTGGTTCATTTGGTTTGATTAAATTTGTAGCAAATTCAACAATCTCGTCTTTATTTCTAAAAGATTGTGTTAACGGACAAATTCTTGCATCCGGATAGCTGGATAAGAATTCATCTACTATTTCATCACTTGCTCCATTAAATGCGTAAATCTGCTGTTTCATGTCACCGATAACAACCGGTACCTTACACAACTCTTTTACAATCTTAACGTACAAGTTTGACATATCCTGAAACTCATCAATTACCAGTAAGTCAAACATCTTTCCATACTTACGAGCAATCATCTCATTTCTTTTTAACAAATCAAAACAATGAAGTGGTAAATCACCACGCGGGATAGTCTTAAGTGCTTTCTGCCTTAAAAACCAAGACCGACGTATTCTATTGAATGTTGTAGGACTTATCTTCAATTGCTTAAATTTGTAAGTAAGCTCCATCTCATTTGGGTCAAAGATGAATGAAGCATTCAATGAATTGATGGCCTGATACAATTTCTTTAACCATATATCAGAAACATCTTCAAGCCCTTCTTTAGCCGCATAACTTCTTAAATCAGCTAAATCGTCTCCATAACTGAAATCTTTGATGTTTGGCCGACCCCATGCGTCTGTAATAATTGACATACATAACGCATGAAATGTAGAGAAGCGAGCTTTTGAGCTTAAGAACTTAAACTGACTCATGATATCATAACGCTCACTAATTTCTCTAGCCGCCTCACGTGTAAACGATAACACACAAATCTTTGAGCCTGGAATCTTGTGATACGTTTGTGCATGCACCAGTCCAACAGCAACAGTATAAGTCTTACCTGTACCAGCATCAGAGAACGAAATCGTTGGTTTTGTAAAATCAGATGCGAATATCATCTGTTCTTCTGTAAGCTGTCGTCCTGTTGCCGCACATATAATATTCATATTATTTATTGCATCATCTGAAAGATTAAAATTTTCCATATTAATTATCTCCATATTGTTTGATTAAACCAAGAATAGAACGTGCATGACTACTCCTGCTCATCATATCAACAGTCTTTATCTGTTTAATAAGTCTATTTCTTATTTCTAATCGGCGTTGATTACCAATTATACTCTCTGTACCAATCCAATAAGGAATTACACCATTCTTTGTAATAAACTCCTCTTTAGAAAATGTACCAATGCCGGGTATCGTAATTTCGCCTAATCTGTCTACTTCTGTTCTTATGGCATAATTACCACCAATAATATACCAGAAAACATTAGCCTCATCTAAATCAACAATGTCTAATACAGAACGATAAGTAATAAACAACCTCATCAATCTCTGTCCAGAACTTACATCAAACATTCGTTTATAAAACTGCATATTTAATAAAGCCATTATAATATCGTGATTTTCAGTATAACCTTTCTGTTCTGATGTAGCAAACCACACTACACCAGGGTCGGAAGATTTTATCTCAGCTAACAAATTCTTAACAGACTTCTCACCTGTTGGCTCAAAATCAAGCCAAATTCTCTTTTTAATAACATCGTTAGGCACATCACCATTTTTGATTGCACTTACTTTTCTGTTATGTTTAAGAATCTCATCTAATAATGGTTCTTTAGAATTGATTATTCTTAACGAACTTGTTTCATTTGCCAAATCGATAAGATAAGCACAATCAGGTCCCAGTCTGCATAATGCAATATCTAAGATGTCGTTATCAGCTTTAGCTTTTTCAATAATTTGTTTTAAATCATCTTGAAACCCATTCCACACATAAGTAGTTCCGAGCTTCTTTTGTAAATCAATCACCTCATTCAACTATGCTTTCTTCCTTTCTGATTCTTGTAGTCTTATCTTTATCTTTAACAAATTCATATCTTATTACTCCAGGTATACCAGCAAATATTGAATCTCTTTGCTCGATACCTATAATTAACAAGTCTTCTGAAAATGCTTGTAAATACTCTTTCATCTCATTAGATGTATTATCACTAAGAGTAAAGAATGATTCATCGAGTAATATTAACGGCAAATAACCCATTTGAGCTGTTATACTTGTATAACGCATAAGCATTCCAGCGACAGAACGTAAAGCTGAACCCTCACGAGCATTTATAGAATGCCCATTCTTATCAACAATTACTGCCCTGTTCTTCTCAATTTTAAGTTTAGCACCATCAATATCACTATTCTTTACGATGTTAGCAGACTGCTCAATAGCAGCCAAATACCTATCCAATGAATATTGTTTCTTTTCATCCAAATTCTGCTGTACGTCTTTATATATAGCTGTACATCTATCAATTGTGTTTTTAAGATTAGTACGCCGTTTAGTTACTTCTTCCAATGCCGCTGTTAATTGCTGAATCTCTTGTGTTTCTCTAGCAGCCTGTTCAACTAAACCTTCAAGTCTTGTTGCCTTTATTAAAACATCTGACCACTGTTGCTCTGTCATAATACACCACCTTAAATTTGCGTAAGTCCAGTAGTAAGTAACAAATTAGTTTCATCTTTAAACATAACATATCTATTGTAAGCATAAACCTCAACAGTAGATGCTGTTCTAAACATATTATTGATTAAAGACAACATTGGAATAGAAGCATCAATAACATAAATTTTATTACTTGTATTTCTTGTTCCAAATACTAACTCATTTTCTGTTCCTACACGTATAGTAATGAAATATGTTCCTTCTCCAACAGCCATTGTTACTTCTGCCTTCTTATATACCTTTTCAATTATCTTTATTTTATAAGATAAATCTCCAACGCATATAGAACATATTTTATTTAACTGTTTAATAACGCTGTTAATAGCATCAATTTGAGTATTGTGAGTAAACCTCATACTAAACGCCATATCACACCATTTACCAAAATTGATTACACCATAAACACCACTTTTATTATTAATGTTTAACGTTGGCTTATCAATGTGGTTCACGTTAAAAACAGCATTCATAGCTTTTAGTACTTGCCGTAACCAAATACTATCTGGAAAATTCAATGAAGTCTTTATAGCAATAGGTCCAGACAAAATATATGCTGTTCTATTAACTACAATTACACCAGGTTCTTCAATCTGCATATACTTACTAAAAGTTGTTGCGTATTGACTTATCCTAACTACATTTTCCAAATTTCTTCCACTATCAAGCATTTCAAAACTAGATGAAAATTCTGTAGGTATCTCAAATCTATCTTCATAAGCTGATTTAAACCTACATTCATAACCAGGTGCCTTTATTGTAAGAATGTCTTTACCAATATCTAAAGATACTGTACAATTCTCTGGTATCAAATTGTAAGAACTATTAATTTCAACCGATATTGTATAATAAGTATCATTTTCATACTGCTTAGATAAATCGACAATATTAATTGGAATACTAACAATTATCGGCTCAAACACTTCAACATGTAGCATTTTATTATTTACAGTGAAGTTTACAATTTGCTTATTAGAGCATAATGTATCAAGTACCTTTATAAATTCCGGTCCTTCAACTCTAACAAGCATCGACCAACCTCCTCATCGTTCTCCTGCCGCATAGCTTCCCATGCTTTGATAAATCTGTTTACAATGAAAATTTCTTCCGCGTGTCTCTTTCTATCCCTTGTCTCCAAATCATAAAGAGTAGGCACGAAATCCCTTAGAGTAACTTCTTCACGCTTAAATATCTTTGAACTAACATTCTCTGGCAGTTCAATAATAGCCGGTTTCATCTTGTCAAATAAATCTTCAGGCAACTTGTATAAGCTCTGAATAAGTTTCGTTATTTCAATCTCTGAACGAGTACGACGCCTGATAAGGTTACTTACAACTTCATCATACTGTTTTCTATAATCTACCGTAGGCATAATATTTACTCCTTATAATATACTTATTTCTTCAGTGTATATTTTAATTAATGCTGTAACATCTAACGGGTTGTTAAATATTACATCAATCATTCTTACGTCCTTATCGTTATATCCTTTTCTAACAATTAAATTACGCATAGAGAATGCATCAGGTGCTGTCCTGTCAAACGTGGTACCTAAAGAACCTTGTTCCACTTTTGTTTCTTTCCGTCTTGCACGTATTCCCTCGAGTTTAGAGTCTTTCTTCGACTCACTATCACTCTTAAACGTAACTATATTTGTTAATAAATCAAAATCAACAAACTCTAAGGTAAATGTCCCATCATCATAAACCTTTGTTAATGGTAAATGTATATTATAATGCCTTGAATTTCTATCAACACTACTATTTGTAAGTGAACCAGGTACTACCATCATAGTAGAACCAAACTCATGCTCAACAACAAATTTACCTAATGGCTTATGAATATCTCCACATATTGCTAAATCAACATCTTTCAAACATTCACCTATTACAGATACTGTATAAGTGTTTGCTTCCAATCCAGCTTTTGATAATTGTTGATTTGGAATAATCCAAGGAGTGTGGAAAATAGCAATATGACTCTTTGCCCACTCTTGTCGAACTGGTTTATATCCACCAAGAGTTTTGCGATTATAGTTAAAATGCATAAGCGATATTTGAACATCACCTACACGAATATATTCTGGCGTACGTATAATCTGATTCTTACGATACACCGGATGTCTTGTAACCAATGTAGGATGTGGCTGTATAAGAAATAACTCAGGATTAGAGTCCATCTTCAACCGAATATGATTGCCAATGATACCATAAAACTCACCATGCAACATATTACTCATCTGTGTGTCTAAATCTGTATCAGAAAAGCCAGCAGACATATCGTTTATATAACCTCTATCGTACCAATCGCCTAACGACACAAACTTTGTCACACCTTTATCTTTTATTAACTTCATAAGAGACCGTTGAACCGCAACATTACAGTCTACATAATTTATAATATTTCCTGGGTCTTTAGCCTTCTTATGTAAATCCCCAGCATAAAGAATTACATCAATTACATCCGACATGCTGTTCCTCCAAAAATCTCTTTCCACACGTAGGGCACACACCACGAGCTAATTTATTTAACTCGTCGAACATTAAATCGTAACTTGAAATTTCTTTTGCTTCATAATCTACAAAGTAAGGAATATATTCTTCTTCCACTTCTTGTATCTCTGGTATATCAAAATGAAGGATAGGTACAAAATCAATATCTATTTCTTCAATATGAGGCATTGCTCTATTTATAGCAAAACATCTTTTCATTCGTCTTGCTAATTCAGAAAATCCATCCGTGTTAATTGGCTTTATCATATCAAGTCTACGCTGATGAGCAACAATAGTATCGTTATATTGTTTCATCATCACTTTTGCTTCATTAAATGTTATCTTATAACTCTCAATGAATTGCTCTGATGGAATGTCCGTAATAACAGAATTAACAATTTCACCATTACTTGCATCAGATGTGTTTACAAATGGCATAGCACCAAATGTTTCACAAAACTGTAAACATATTTGTCTTTTGTCATAAATAAGGAAACCAAATTCTCTAAGCATTTCATCAATGCCATCATCAAGAAGTTTCCTTGCTACTTTACTACCATCTTCTCTTACAAGTTGATAGATACAGTTATCCATTATCCTATGAATAACTACAATTAATTGTTTTCCACCATACTGAATACCAAATAAAGCATCCTGCGCATTATCGTTTATCAGTGGTAATCTTTCATCATCATGCCTCAATTTCTGAAACACAATAGCACTTAATGCTTTACCCAATATTGACTTACCATTTGAATTGTCACCAAAGAACTGAACAATCCCATGGTCTGGGAATCTAAACATATACTCCCCAATAGCCTGAATATTCTTAAGATACACTTGTATCATACTCTTCACCTCAAAAATAGGAGGCTTCATATCCAACATAGAAGCCTCCATATCTTTATTTAATTATTACAGACTTGCAGGGTCACTGAAAGCCATTGCCGCAGCGTTAAGTCCATCTTCTCCACCAGCTGCGCTAAGAACATCCATAAGACTTGCGCGGTCATTGGATTTCTGCTCTTCCAGAATTCCACTAACAGCTTTCGATGCTGCACTCTCCTCTTTATCTTCTTCAACACCACTTGCCGGCTCAGATAAACCTTCCTCATATGCATCTTTAAGCTTCTGATAGAACGACGCATTGTTCTTAAACCCGTCAATCGCCAACATATCAGCCGCAGCACGCTTAACAGCATCTGCTTCGTCGCCCTCGAAGTTGATATAGCTTCCAAGCACAGCATTCTCAGAACAGTACTTTAAGAAGTTCATACGTACCTTATCTTCGGTCGGAGCCATAGACAGGTTACGGTTCTTAGCAGCCATGGTATCCATGTCATAGATAAGCTTACCAATAACCTCATCTTTCTTCTTGGACCAATAGTCCGGGAACTTCTTACACGTAGCATCAGATTCCATTCCACAATAAGTGAATGATGCTGAACGTCCAGCCTCCTGTTTGTTAGTGCCATGATAAACATACTCTACTTCCAGATAACCCTGGTCGAGCATGTGGCGGAAGTTCTCTTCCTCCGGCGTAACTGTATTGCCCATCATCTTCTTGCGAGCGATTGCTTCCATCATATCTTTACGTTCCGCCATAGCTTTAGTGATAGCGGTTTTCAGCTGTGTTGCTTTTGTACCATTCAGCTCAAGAGAAAATCCGATTGTGTCCTCATTGAGTGAAGGCTTCGTCTCGCCTTCCAGCTTCCAGATAACTCCGGCCGTAAAGATGCAAACACGCAATGGATTGACTGCCTGCTGCTTAGATGGAGCAACATTCTGTCCATTGATTTTTGCTCCATAGTACGCCTGCTCGATTTCTTTTAATGCAGTGTTAAGAGTTACCGGGTCAACCTGCTGTCCCATATCCGCAGCGTCTTTCGCAACCTGCGCCTCTTTATTACTGCACTCTCTGCGGTACTCCGCATCGAACAGGATTTTTGAGATACGTGCATAGGTCGGAAGAATGCCGTTGTCGATTACCTTACCAACTTCATTGATATCGTAATCGTTCAGCGGGAAGAACGTTGTGCCCATCTTATCCAGGTCAGTCTTGTATCCGGGAAGAGTGATTGCCTGAATGTCAAATTCATCATCGAACCCAGGTTCCGGAGACGGCACAAATGTTCCATCCTCTCTGTAAGAGCCTGTTTTCTTAATTACCGGAAAACAAATCCGGTAGGTGTTGTTCTTATCAACTGCCTGCGATAAGAAAGTAAACGTTCCCTGGTTCTCTTTGGTTTTGATACCGGCCTTCATGCCGCCTGTTCCCATAAATTTCATAGTGTTTGTCTCCTTGTTTGATTTTTGATTGTTTGAGTTTGTTTGAGTTTGAAAATGTTTGAAAATGTTTAAAACTATTTTATAATAACATAGCTAGTTGGAGTCGCTATGATACTACCGCATAAAACTAATAGCAATAAATACTACAACAAATGTGATAAATAATTGCATACAATAAACTAAATACATATTTGACTGATACTTTTCAGAATCGTAAATACCAAACTTACTTTTAGCATATGCAATACCTACCGATATAACAGTAACCATAGCACATAATGTTAACGCATATGGCACACTGTGCAATTTAATTATCATACCTACCGCAAATATAACATTACATATTGCAGTAAATATGTAAGAAGTAATCAAATTAAACTTTTCCATAACCAATCTTTCTCCATGTTGGTTTCACTCGTTGTCTTATTTCTTTGAAATCATAGAACATGTTGTCTATGTTTAACAAATCGTCAACAAGTGATTGTCTCTTTTCTTCAGATATACGAACCACATCATCTAAATCTTTTGCTGATATAGTTTGATATGCTCTTGCTTTTGGTAATTTATAAAATACTTGCTTAGCAAAACCTTCGCCAGCAGTCTTGTCTTCCGCTTCACCTTTAAAGTTATCATTATCTGGAAAAACAATTAATCTTTCTCCAAATCTTGATAAAATCGTAATAATGTATGGTGTCAATAAAGAGCCAAGTAATGCAAAAGCTTTTAATCCTAACGAACGTAAGAATAAACAATCAACAATACCTTCTACTAAGAATATACTATCAGTTGATTTATAATACTCTAAAAGCTTCTCCATTCCATACATAGTATTATACTTTGCCTTATATCCATAATTCTTTGAATCCAGATACTTTACTTCTCCTTCATCTTTAGTCCAACCACATAATCCCATAACTAGACCAGTAGGCGACTTTACCGGATATATAATTCTGCCTGCATAAATGATATATTTCCATTTACACAGTCCTAATGTTTCATCCCAATACTTCTCTGGAATACTAGACCTTGTTACATCTTCATCAATAAAGAACACATCATGCTCTTTCAAAATAGATAATGGTAAATGTCTTTCTTCAGCTAACCACTCAAGTGGTCCTTCATTCTCTGGTAGACTTGTAAAATACTTAACCATTTCAGTCATTATCTCACGCTGATTACTTATTGTTACAATTCCACCAGAGAAATCACTAACGAATAAATCTGCCATATTTACTCCTTACAGTGTAAAGATTACCCCGTCAAATGACATACGATTAGATGTTAAATCTTTTACCTGCACATTAGTTGTCATAAACTGCTTAGTCACATCAGTATTAAATACTGTCGAACTAATAATCTTATAGTTGCTAGAACTCTCTCTTGCGAATGAATTCTTCCTATAAGAAGCAGCCATGTTCACCTCATCTGTGCTGTAGCCTAACTTCTTTGCCTCTCCCATAGTTTTAAAAATGTCACCATAGGATTGACATGCATCAAACATTTCTTTTAACGATTTCTTAATCCTTGACATTATCGGTCCTCCTTATATCGTTGCAGCAACTCCTCTCTTAGAGATATTAACCACAACATCACTTTCATATTTAGCTTCTTCTACAACTCTCATGTACTCAGTGAAACATGAAAGTACATCTTCCAAATCGTACCCTTCTTCTTGCATCTTAACACAGCAATATAAAGCCGCTCTTGTCGCACACTGTGGTAACTCCGCATAATAGTCTACATCAAATACGATACATGCAAGCTCTTTTACAAGAGTCATGTCTATACCAAAATAATCTGCGATGTCGTAACTGGAAGCTACCTTTTTGTTTTCAGATACTTCGTCGACCAACTGTCTTACCGGTCTATTAATGTCGATAAATAATTTTCCGCCATTAAACTTCGTTTTACGCAGCTCTCTAACGAGCTGATTGAATAATGTGATATCACGACGATAGAACCCAACAATAAGTTCTCCGCCTTCTTTTATATTGTCTAGTGCAACTCTCATTCTGTTCTGATAATCTGTAATACCAAAACAATTTCTGATTACCGGAAGCTTTGATAACATCTTGCTGAATGAACTATGATACGAGTCATAACAAGATACTGAAACACTCATTGCTCCGAAATTATTTACTACTACATTGATACTTGCAAAACCTTCGATTGATTTTGTATAAGCCTCTCTTTGACATGACATTGCTGTAAACCTTAACATTGTGATTTTCTCCTTTTCACTTAATAAGGACTATACACAAGCTCCTACCCTCATGTATAGTCCGCTTTTGATGTACTAAAACTCTGTGTTGTAGATACACTCCAGCTCAGACAACAGAGACTCTGAATCGATGTTCTCTACACCGGCAACAGAAAATGTATCGGTCGCCTCATCATACGTAACGAGTACATCACCACACTGGTCAAACTCGCCGGCCTTCAATCCTTCCACGTCTGATAAAACTCCGGTAACGAAATCTTCACCTGCACTAATCTCGATGCTGCCAGGTTCGCCGTTAAGCTCGATAACTAAGGTATCCTCATCACAATCGTAAGAATAACCTTCAACTGATAATACTTTCTTTTCTTCACTCATTTAATTCATCCTCCTAAATTATTTAATTATTTTCTTTCATCTATATATGTCAAACAACTTATACTTTTTTATATAGCTATTTAATTTATATACAGTTTTAAATATTACTTTGGATTAAATGTTACTCTTGCCGAATAAGCAAGCCACTTTAAAGTAGCAAACGTCATAAGCGTATCATACATTGCCCCATGCGCCCTAAATCTTTCGTTTACTTCGATATTATTTGCTATCGCAAAGTTCTCAAGTATGTCTTTTGTAAAGCCACATACCTTCATATAATCTTCCAACGTACCCTTACTGTGACCATTTGTAGGAATACCATTTTCAGACATATACTTTCTGTAATAAGGCGCCATATAATTCTGTACGTCAATAGACGCCTTAATTGTGAAATCTCTAATACCTTTTTGTTTATCAACATCGAACTTATATCTGTTGATAAAATTACTTATAACAATATTATCGAATAACATATTATTTTTACCAACAGCAATCGTGTTCTGTAATGTTGAATACATAGCCGCTAAATTCTTAAAGAAGTCTTTAGCATGTGGCTCAAGTACATCTTTTGTAAGACCGTGAATATCACCTGCTGTTATATTCCATTTACTTCTGTAAAAATACAACACATCAGATTTTATGATATTAAATTCATCGTCTAATCTGATATAAGCGAACTCATAAATATCACTATCTCTTTCAAGTCCACTTGTCTCGATATCGAATACAGTATAAACCACTTGTTGTCCTCCAATCTTATTAAACGTATCTAGGCGGTAATTTCTTACTACAAGATACTTCAATTTGATTTAGTCTATCTTCCATTAATCGTAAATTTATAATCTTACCATTATATGGAGTATTAACTAAATTTATTACATCAACCAGATTATCTAATACAGCCGGTCTAATATATTCCTTTTGCCATTTACTCCTTTTATCAGATACCTTACACTCATCAACAAATACTACAATAGGCTTTATATATTCTTCGTCGCCATCTGGTAACGCTTCAAATATTCCTGATAGCAAATGTCTAGCATGCATTTCGTTCTGATGTACTGGAGACTTTTCAGTTTTAAAACAACCGTCTATTCCTTTATCAGTTAATGTTATCTTTTGTGCCTTATAACTCTTAACCTCAATAGGTATAACTCTAAATGGAGAAATATAAAGTACATCAATCTCTGTAAACTCTCCTAAACGTTCAAGTCGTAATCCTTCACTATCACGCTTAATATTACCTGGTAAATTCTTATCAACCTTATAAGCATAAGAATGATATAATATTCCACCATGCTTTTGATATAACTTCTCACAAATAGTAAATACAGCCATTTCTCCCATATCACCTTTGTTTTTGAAATCACCTGTTTTCATTTTACCAAGTATTTCATTTATCTGTCTGTTAAACTTATCTGCCATCTAAAATAATTCTTCTTCACCATTCAGGAAGTTAATTAACACCTCCTGATTCTCTTCAGTTAAACCAGTAAACCCACATGTCAGCGAATCAATTGTATGAGTTATTCCAGCCGGAATAAATGCCGTATCCCCAAGTTCTACAACAACATAATAAGTTAAATCTTCAATCTTATGTTCATTGTTAATTATCTTACTGTTCACTAACACAATGCTAGTAGTACAATCTTCTGAATAGTCAATACATAAAGACTTAACATCATTCTCAATTGCATCTAATACTCTAGCATCCATTAAATTAATATCTGCAAATCTGGCACAACTTGTAAACATTGAACCGTCTACATCAAAATAACAAATACCACTCTTGTTAACTGGTAAATACTTAAAAGAATAACGTTTAATCATCTTATCTATCTCCATTCACCATAGACAGTAAATCGTTTAAAATACCATCTAATCGCTCCATATATTGTTTATCGTTTCGTTTTATCTCACGCATCATATCAATTACTATATTGGCCGCTAATCCATCAGCATCCTCATAATCAAATTCTGTGCCAGCATCGCTGTAAGCAACAAATTGATTATAGACAGTAATACCATTCCATGTAAAGCCAACCTTAACAACCATACATTTACGTATTACTATTGCCTTATACTCAATTTGACTTACTATATTTCGTATCGCTTCCAGTAATGGTACATCAGTTGTAAACACGTAACCAGCATCTTCGCACTGTGTTATCTCTACAACTAATCTTTTATGGTAGGTAAGCCAATGTTGTGTCTTCATCAAATCACCTCATTCTTACACGCCGTTGACGTATACTTTCTTCGAACTGTTCTTTATTAGATAATTTCTTTTGTTCTCCATTACTATCAGATAAATCATCTTCATCTTTAAACTCATCATCTTCACCATATTCATCATCTTCGTCCTCATCTTCATACCAATACTCATCTTCACGAATATCAGCCGAAATAGTAAATACATAAATCGTACCTACTACAGCCAATAAAGCCAATAATCTAAATATGATATAGATAACCGGTTCATCAAATCTAATGTTATACATGATAGCTTTTACATTTATCCAACCTTTTAAAATCTTACTGTTTAACAACATCTTTAAATCAGATGAAGCTTTTGCAGGAGCATAAGAGAATGTAACCATAATGTTAGATACATTTCGCAATGTTTTATCTTTTCCGTTATAGTTTAAAGATTGCCATGTATTAATAGCTTTATTTTCTATCTCATATTGTTTGCTCCTAACAATATTTTCATTTTGATAACTGTTAATAAAATCATCTGCTGTATCTAAAGAACACTGAATTACTATAGCATACTCCAGCCCTCTACCTCCAGTATACAATCCATCATATGATGAAGCTAGAATCTTAACAGCAGAATAAGTTTCTTTGTCTGTAAATATCATAGGTGAAAATACTACCAATGCAAACAATAAAACGATAGAAAATATAACTATCTTAACACCTAATACAATCTTATTAAATACTTCTCTCATGCTTTGTAATCCTTAACAGTATAAGATACTCCTCCCATTCTATTGACTATATAATCCTGAACTCGTTTTATTATCACATCTTTACCACGATAATTAGTAAGTGCAATATAAACAGACATATCAGGAAGTATAAAGTCTACATCAACAAACTCTCCGAGAATATTAAGAATCCGTTGTATAGCAATACAATGATGAGCTATCAACGAATTATTAAGAACAGTGTTTAATACTTTCACTTTAATAAACTCTGCTCTATTATCCACTAATATACCATCTTTCTCATCCGGTATAATTCTTGTCAATCCAAACTTCTTTAAGTCCAGATTATAGTAAATATTATTTCCATCTATATAATACTCAACTTGAATAAAACCACTGACCGCAGTTCCACCAAATTGTTTAACTCTAGTACCATATAGACCTCTTTGATTCTGCCTTATCCAATCTAATGCCTGATTTTCATACTCAAAATACTTAGTCTTTGCATAAGGGTAAATCATCATGAGCTTTTGTAGCTCAGTCTGTGTCTTACATATTGTAGTTTTCCCTGAAGCTATAAAGCTCCACATAAATTATCACCACGCTCTCGCAGGAAAATGTGTAATAGCAACTTTAGATAGCCTATCAGCTACCTTATTTGTATTAAACCCATCTTTATGAGCTTTTACTTTCTTAAAGAATAACTGAACACCAGTTTCCAATATATTTTCTATTGCTTCTCTTGTAGGTTGATAGAATGGAGTTTTAAAATCTTCATTATCTTCTCCATCAATAATAGCATTACACATTCTTAGTGCCTTAACACTATCCACACTTAATGTAATACTATCTTCACTACTAAGCTCCACGTTTTCTTTCATGTACTTCATGCACATAATGATACCGTAAAGCTCCGCCTCCAATGCATATGTGCTAGTAATAGCTGCACATTCTGCATGTATATATTTTTTCTTTGTAAGTATTATACAAGAGGCTCCAGCCTTATTTAAATCAACTCTACAACTTCCATCAGTGTTGACATAATACTCCATTATCTTCTCCTATATTAACTGCTTAACGCATTTATTTTCTTTACTCAAACTTAGGCGGCTATAATGTAACTAGCCGCCTGCTATACTTAATACAGCTTATCTCCAAAGATATCAGTCGTTCTATGTTTTCCAAATACAGCATCGGCATGAATTGGAATCCAATCATCAACCTGATAGGCGGGAATATTAGCTATATATTCACCGTGCTTATCCATTTCATCTTCATGAATTGCAGTTTTAAGTGCATCATGAATAGATAGCATAATATACGACTTAAGATTATTCCTTAAGATGTATTTATATTCATGTTGAACAGCCAACTTCATAAGACCAGCCGCTGTTCCCTGCATACTTACATTAAACGCTGCCTTAATATAATGAGACAGCTTTGCACTCTCAGATGCGTTTCCGTATTTACCTTGAGCGTTTGCAGACTTACGCACATCAACAGGCTCACCAAATGCAGTATAGAAAATATAATCCCCACGCATTATCTTCTCTGTACATTCTTGCACGTAAGCTAATCGCATAGGGTGATTACCAATTCTTTTTTGATACGCGACATACAGTGGGTCTCCGCTCTTTGTGTCCTTCGAACCATAAAGAATTGCATTACCCATTGTTTTAAGCCTTTGCCTTGCTTCTTTATACTCCTGTGTAACCTCAGGTACCTTAAAATCAGTACGCTTACTTCTCCACAATTCCTCTGGCATACTATTGTAAAACAGTAATCCGAAATAAGCATCATTATACTGCATAATAGCCTCACGAATCTGTGGGTCAGGAATAATAGTACTGTAAGTTATACGCGGCTCAATCTGCCCAGAGTCAGCATCACACTTAACATAACCGCGCGGTACAGTGATTACATCTTGCGTATCTCTCACAAAATTCTGAATAGCCGGATACTTTGTTGCAAACCTGTGAGTATTCTGACTACTCCATACCGGATTGATTCTAATCATTCTATGAAGCTCACAAGATAACTCTTTTTCAATCTCTGGATTACTAGCCAGTATAGAACCAAACTGTCCAACTTTACTTGCACAGCTAGTCACATAAGACCAGAGATTTAACAGCTTAATTTGCTCCTCATTAAGAACACCAGAGTTAATCGCTCCAGAAATAGAATCAGTCTCCAAAGATATTTCATTTGTATCTGTTCTGTCAAATAAATACTCGATTCTATTCCAACCAATCCATTTCAGTATATCCGCCCTTGATGCTGGGCGGATAACTGTATCATTTGGATTAATGTACTTATTTAACAGAACTGCGATTCTCGAACTTTCATTCCTAAAATAGAAATGGTATTCAAGTAACCTGTCATAATCAAGATAAAGACCATTCTCCTGATTACTAGCCGTCAACAATTGGCACATACTTTGTGTTGACGGTACAATATCTGTCTTTGTGTTTACAATTAACATTAAACAACCTCCAGTACAAATGTACCATTCACTCCATAGAACAAGAATTCAGTTGCACTAATCTGGTAACACATACCAACACTTGCGTATTTGATTAAATCATCTACAGTCATGTTGTCCAGATTTAAAACAGTTTTGTCTTTATCAAGTACAAAGATTGTACCAGTTCCAACATAACAGTTAAACCGTGGTGCAAAACCATACTTAACCAAACTGTTGCATCTAAGCAATTTATCCACAGTTAAATCAGCATTTGCAATCGGCACCACATTAATCTGACCTTTTACAGTACCAATCAGATTCTTTGCAAATTGACCAGTAAATGCCGGTGCATATGGTTTAGAAGCCACGCCAGTAAAGCTCATGTCAACAACTTCATAATCACTAATTACCTCTTCATTATAATAAGAAGCAATATTACTGTAATAGAAGTCTGATTTCAACGGCGCTCTGTAAAACTTCTTACCAGGATGATTTCTGTTACACAACTCAAGCGTATTGTTAATTCGCTGCATATAACTACGGAAACACTCATCCTTGTCATTATTGTCAAGATAATAAGTGTTATACTCAATCGGCAAATCAGTTCCTTTACGACCGTGCTCCTCATTAATCTCTTTAAAGAGGAATGCTGCTATTGTTGAATCTGTTGCATTAACAGGATATACAGCATAAGTGTTGTCTAAGTCATACGGGTTCAAATCCATACGACCTCTTTCCTGCATAACACCATTGTATACCGACTGCATATTCTGTTTAAAGAACGTCTCCCACTGATTCATAGTGATAAGGTTAAGACATCCATTGTAAACAAGGACATCTTCATAACCTTGCCGCTGTGTAATTCTCCAAGGACTGATGTTTACATTCATCAACATAGAATCAAACCGGAAATTATTGGATACAGTTACGGTGCTGTTTCTACAAAATGTCGCAATAGTAGACAATGCATAAGAGAAGTCAGGACAATTCGGAGAAGTGATGTAATGATAGTCTGAACTTCCAAGCGCCAGCGTAACACTTACAGACATGCTATATTTAGTTTTCTGTGTATAGGTCTTGTAAAACATATCATCTTTGTTCTCAAGAGCAATATTGCCAATTTTAATACCCCATAAGAACTCCAGAATGTGTGAGCCAAAAATACGACCATAGTTTGTCTTATCCTTATCTGCATAAAGACCGCTCGTCAACATCTGTCTATCAACAGAAGCCATAAGTGCATCAACAATCTTACGCATTTTAGTTCCTTTGGATAAATCCATCTTCACACCAGCAAATCCAATATGCCTTCTTTCCGCTATTGGAGCCGCTGAATACTCACCAATAACACTTGTTACCCAGATACAACTGTTTACTTCACGCATCTGTTTAAACTTAAGTGTTGCATAATCAACCAGACAACCATGTGCTTCTGCTCCAAGGTTAGGAACCATGTCGTCAATCTTCATATACTTCTCAGACATTACATCTTCAAAAAACTGCCCAACCTTTGTCTGGTCCATTTCTTTCCCGCAAAGAATCGTGTAAAGAGACATAAGACCTACATACACACGCTCTTCATTTGAATTGCTATTATCAAAGCTACGCCCGTCTGCCTGCTCCAGTGCAATCTTATCACTGTTGAAATCTAAGATAGCACTAATCTTTAAGTCAGGTCTGTTGTTGTTAATATACATCGCTAACTTCTTATCTTCCGGACTTGCAGAACTATCTAAGATGTTGTCAAGCACTTCACTGTAATCAAAATGCTCCGGTCCTTCAGCAGTAAGTGCATCATTGTAGTTCGTCTGTAACAACTCAAGTACATCAATGAAGTCAGCATCTGCGCCTAAATCATCAACTCCAGCACCAAACCGCTTCATAAACAAATCATCTACTCCATAATGCAGAATAGATGTTGCTTCTGCTCTTCCAGACATAAACTGAATATAGTCTAATGCCTGCTCCGCGTGTAAACCATTCTTCACACACAGTTCGCTGGTAGAACGATAAGGCGGTACTGTTCTCTTTGTGTCAATCACTTCTTCTGCAATCCTGTGGAACATAGCGTACTTTGCGTATCCTTCTTTCTCATACATTCTGTCGATACGCACAACCTTACCATCAATGCTCATAACAGTACCAGTTGGTTGGATATAAATAGCATTATTTGTGTTTACAAGAGCAATGTTGTTCTTATCCATACGCCACTCATACAATCTACCTTCCGGCGTCTGTAATGTAAGACACAACCGGTTCTGATGAATAATATCAATTACATTAAGTGCTCTATAAGCAGTCTCCCACTTACCAGTACTTCTGCTTAACTCATTGTATTTACGCATCATATCCTGCGTAAGAAGAATATCACCATCATGCTCGATTACATCTTCTCTGTCAACTTTGTAATCACCGCTGGTAATGCAACCTTCTTTGTCCATGATGCCTAATGATATTCTGTAATTAATCTGACTAAGAATATCATCTTTTACATCAGCTCTTAACGCTGCCTTAACACTTTCAAATGTCAGCTTCTCACGACCAGTTCCTGTATATGGCACACCAATTTGATAAATAACATCATACTCAAACTTTTGCCCGATACATGCAGCGTCAATTCCTTCCGGACCCCACATTGCATAACATTTAATAAAGGAATCAATGTTATCTCTTTCAGACTCTTCCATGATCCCTTCCTCAATAAAGAAATCCTGAATCTGCCGAAGTGTCTCATAGGTTGGATAACGCCGCCTGTTTGCCATCCACTGAAACACATCACGTACATTTGCATCAGTCTCAATATCATCCGGAGTAAAGAGAGCTTCTTTTGCACAGATAGCATTGAGCGGATACAAACAGTCGATTGTGGTTCTCGTACTGTTTACATATTTCCACTTTCTAAGGTACTGAATCAGCTCATCCCGGTTATGAATAAGAATCTTAACCGGCTCTCTAAACTGCACTGTTACGATATTAGACATATTAGTTCTGAAATAACGTAACGCCTGCTGTTCTGTTAAAGCCTGTTGAGCAAATGCACCTTTAAAGGAAAGGTTATCATCTGGAGTGATAGGTTCAGCCGATAACTCATTAATAGCGATTCCATCCTTGGTTGTAATGTCTCCATAGTAGTCGTGGTATTCATAACCAGACTCTATAAGACTCTCAAGAATCTCCTGCTCGTACAAGTCTCTTAACTCAACTATGAATCTTAAACCTTCCTGCTCCAGAAGATAGCCAACTACCTGACCATCGTCTACTTTTCTTGAAATAATTCTACAGCTCATAATACATGGTTCTCCTTATGCGTTAGTTTTTACTCCTTTTATAATTACATCGTTTATCATGTCTCATAATAATTATCTTCAATATAAGACATAAACTTTGTAATAGCATCAAGCTGCTCGTCTTTAGACTGCTCAGCTATGTACCAGCCATATGTGTACTTATCCTGCAACTCTGATAAGATTTTTGTTCTTTCTTTATCTTTATCAGATATAAAGTAAACCGCTCTCATCCGGCTCAATAACACCATTACCAAAACAAATGTCGTTATATAACTCCTGTAAAGCTAATAACTCAGCTTTTTAGTCATGTTAACGTAAACATTCATAATAACCCTCCTTTCGTTGTACTGTAACTGTTTTTAACGCTACAAAACAACTCGGCTCATCTTCACTCTGTCTCGAACCATTGCTACACGACAAACAATTATTACAGCTTCCTCCATTGTACTTATTCCTTGCACATACAGTACAAGCACAAAAGTCATCAGCTTCACACTCACAACTATTATGATTACATGTGTAAAAGTCTTTCATTCGTATTTCCTTTCCGAATAAATAGCAGCCCACATTAGCTACTATTAACGCACGGCTATTTTGGTTATTATTAGCCGTGCACAGTTTGTGTTATTTTACGCCGCCTTTGATTTCGGCCGCTGCAGCCTTGCCCTGCTCAACATGACCTTTCGTGTCAGTTGCAGACTTCTGAGAGTTGGACATTCTACGCTGAATATCCTCAGACAGTCTCCTGTTTGACTCGGACAGCTCCTTTGCCTTCTCCTGATAGGTAGCCTTAAACTCGTTGAAAGAACGAAGTCCATCATTCATACTCTCAACCATATCATCCGGCAACTCGAGGTCACCGCTGTTCATGATAGATGTAACATTAGCGATAGCCGTATCGATTGCATCAACCACCTGCTTTAACGAACCAGCAGGAGAGGCAATAACGCATACGTTATCAAGTGCTTCTTTTTCAGACCTGTTAACTAATCCCATTATTTATTCTCCTTTCTTACTGGAGCGTATCCAGCGGATGTGCTTCACCGGTTGCCGCCTTATAGGCAGAGAACGCCGGCTCCATAACGTCATCGTTTAATCTTACAGTAAGTGCATCGCACACTTTGTCCATAGCCGCACCACCAACACTTACGATTGCCTCCAACAGCTTCTGGTTGGCTGCACCGATTTTGTTGTTTCCGGCGTCCATAATCTCAGCGTTGAACTTACGAGTAGCCTCCTGCACGTCACCGATGGACTTGATTGCCATAGCAGTTTTCTTGATAAGGTCATCCGGGTCGTTACATGCAATAACTGCTTTTCCCATTTTATATTTCCTCCTGTAAATTATTTCTTTTCCACACTATCTCTCATGTATATATGTAGAACATCTCACAAAGCTTTATGCTTACATAAAATTTAGTGTATACTTCATATTAGAATCAAATTTCTTAAAATGATTAGTTTAAGCCAAGTACTTCGGCTGGTGAACACTCTACATAAGTACCACCAGTATCTTTCTTCATACCAACCATATATGTTTCTGTTGTTGCTTTACCAAGAATAGTAAACTCATCTCCAAGACTAGAAAATCCTCTTAAAGTCGTATCACCAGCATTTGCACCAATTCTTGTTGTATGTTCTGTGCAATACTCATCTAAATCCATATGACAGTACCAATTAGCAACATTAACAAAAGATATGTAGTCACCGTTTTCTGCTGCACTAACATTAATTCTTCTGTAGTTACCAGCTTTAAAGTTACTATTCACAAACTTAAATGATTTCCATGGTGCTATAATCCTCATATCATCTGATTCGCCAGCATCATGCCATAAGTACCAACGATTATCATTGCCATCAATACTTAAAGTAGCACCAGTAAATTGCTCTGCCCATGTAGCAACATTAGCCGGGTCGAATCCTTTTGAATCAGTCATAATTCTCGGTATAGCATTACCAGTAGAACGCCATGTAAGAAGCTTATCTGCACCAACTGTAAGAAACTTTGTTTGACATGCACCAAATTTTGCACCTTTTCCTTCACCACGCATTTGATTATAAACAGCGACCGGGTCTTCTCTATTTGCAACCTGATTAGCTCCTCTATAGAATGCTTCTGGTGAATACATCTTATCAAGTGGTTTTACATAATTCATACCACAAAGAATAATTATAAACAATATGCTTATAACAGCAATTATTATTTCCAATACTCTTTTATTTCTTTCTACAGTTCCAGAACTTCGCTCCTTAGGTAAATCATCAAACTGATTATTTTGTGCCATTTAAAATAATATATCACTCCTTGTTTGACGAATGAGTTGACATAAACAACTCTATGCCAACTCATTCATCATATTTAACTTTTACTTATCTTCAACGGTTTCATCACCAACAAACTTACTTGATGCGACCATCTGCTTCATCATTTCCTGCATAGCAGCTCTTTCTTCATCTGACATAACAATAGCCATGTTATTTATTACAATGGTATTCTTTACTTCATCTTCCGGATTTACCTTAAAGTGAACCGGCTCTCTGGAATCACGCTGAACAAAGAAACCTTCTCCAATCTTCAGATTCATTGCATCTGGTACTCCAACTGTACTTGTAGACGTGAGTTCATCGTAACACTTTAAGCAGATATTAAGCTCAAAAGAGTCACGTGCCGTCTCATTCAAGCCAATCTTTGTACCTTTATCACTCTGTGAAGCCATGATGATATGCATATCAACATCATAACCAACAGAAGCAATTGTGTTTACCATGTTGCAGAATGACTTCTCTGATGACGTACCAAAGAACCGCTGATACTCATCAATGATAATGACAACAGACCGGAACTGCTCAGGAAACATCTCGTTCCAAGACTCAATGTCTTCAACACCATACAGAGATAATGATTTTACTCTATACTCCGCCATCGCCGTTAAATAGTCAAACACATCCATACAGCTAGCCACCATCGGATTGGCATAATTATAGAATCTGATTTTCCACTCGCCGCCTTTCGGTGCAACATAATCTCTATAACCGCCGCCAATGCTAGCATCAATCATAAAGATGTCAATGTCCGAATTACCATACTCAGCATTTAAGTTACCAATAATGGTTTTCAGTAACACTGTTTTGCCGGACCCACTTCCACCATGAATACGAATATTCGGCCGTGTAGACCTGTCCAACTTAATAGCAACAGCTTCGCCAGCATCATTGACACCAAACTTTACATTTACGCCTTCATACCTCTTTGTTGTGTTGTTGATTTTTGTTTTCTTCTTTCATTTTCTTTTCTCCTTTTAATTTTATTATATAAATCATAATATTAATTCATATAATATTATGAATATATTTTATTTTAGGATTTTATTTCTTCATCTATATATGTTATACTTATTAATATTTTTTATAACACATATACAAAATTAGTTATTATATTACAATCTCTGACTGCTTAACCTCTCTAGTAATCTCAGATTGATAAATCTTAAACTTACTTAAGATGTTCTTTCTAAAGAAGAACGCGTAACCATTCTTCATACCATCCATTGGTCTAGAAGCTTGTACAGTATCAGCTAATGCTAAGCTTGTTGGTTCATCAACCTTACCACAAATCTTATACTCACATGCTTTAATAATACTATTAGGTACAGCATTCTTAGAATTATTAATAAACACCCAATGAATATTAAATTCACCAGCAGTCTGTAATAATGTACATAGCGGTTCAATAACTGCTCTAAAGTCTGCATCAATACCAAACCCTACAGCATTAGCCCAACCTAAGCACACAAATATAATTGGAAAGTCTTTTTCTTTTGTCTCCATTCTTCTGTCTACTATCTGCTTATACATCTGAATCATATCTTTCATCGATGTTTTCTTAGTTGACAGCGTTTGTAATTCATTTGGTACAATTTCATCTAAATGACACAAATAATGTAAATCGTCTGTTTGTGCGTTATAAATGACTTGATACTTTCCTTGATACATATCGAAATTACGTTTCAACGTAAAGAAAAAGTTAATCAAGTCAGTTGTATCTTGAAATGCAGAAAATACATTTGAGTTAGACTCTGTAGTAAGAATAAAGTTTTCCGGCGCCTTATTATCCGAATAACTCATTCGCCTACCTAATACAACAGCTCCAGACTTTGGTGCTGTTCCTTTTTCCATTAATCCGTATAACGAATCCTTGTAAACAGAATCAATTTCATCAATCTTGTGTTTTGTATTCTCATCATACTCAATTACATTACCATTAACAAATCCTCTTTTCTCTGCTTCCAACGCCATCCTTTTAATATGCTCTTCAACTTCAGCATTATCTTTCTGAAATGGTGTCTTAAATCTTTTCTGTAATTCAGGCTTAGCATCATCAACAGACCTTACATATAAAGTACCAAACTTCTGTCTAATATTACCAGCATAAGGAGTACCTAAAATCTGTAATGAAACCTCTGGCTCACATCGAAGACATATTCTAAGAGTAAACATGTTAAGAATATCAGACGATATAGTACCTTTCATTGATTGCGAACAGAATATTACATGAACACCAGCCGCACGTGCAACTTTAGATAATATAGTAATATCTGTATTAACAGATTCTATCGTCTTAGTATCAGCTTTTGTGTAAATAACCTGAAACTCGTCAACTAAGAAAATAATACGAGGAATTATTTCATCTTCTCGTCCTTGCTTTCTCATTTCGTCATTGTGCTCAACGATGTTTCGGAATTTCATTTGTTTCAATCTATTATACCGTCTCTCTGATTCTTCACGTATTGCTGTAAATAATGAGCGAGAGTAATCAGGGTCAGACGTACATAGACAAGCATCAAGATGTGGTAACTGATAAGGAAATCTTTTTGATTTCAAGTAAAGAGAAAACTCTGAACCTTTAAAGTCAACTAACCATAATCTTAATTCTTTAGGGCTATGACGCAATGTCATCATAGTAATCAACTCATTTATACATACAGATTTACCAGCACCAGATGTACCAGCAATAACACCATGAACATCACCACTATTACCTAAAGTATAATGGTCAGGCCTCGACGGGTCACCATCTACAAATCCTGGCTCAATCCAAACAAACTCTCTCGTAGTAACACTCCACAAATCTTCTTCTTTAAACGTTTTAGCTACATAGTCTTTTAATGGTAATCCGGGTGGTCTTGATTTATCTACTTCTTTACCAAACTTATCACCAAACTTAATGATATCATTTATTTCATCAATATCATATGGATGTGCAACTCCTTCAAATGGTTTATTAAATACAAATGTGTTGTTATATGTCTTATTAGACACAACCCATACAAATATTCCACAATCAGCAGAATAACGCATAAATGCATCTAACGCTTCAGCACTGGAATCTCCTTCTTTCTCATTTGCTTGTGACAAAACTATAATAAGATTATACTCAATAGCAGTCTTACCAGTTTCCTCACACTCTGCATTATACTTCTGAATATCTTTACCACGAAGTATCTTCATATTCTTCTGTGCTTGGTCAGCAAATGATTCAATAACCTTTTCCATTTTGTCTGTTGACACCTTAAATACCCTATCCATATTCTCATTATATATACCTATCAAATCTCTTCCGAAATTGTTAGGGTCACATACAGTGATTGATATAGATGGCAGTTTAACATTACAATATGCATTAATAACCATACATTGAATAAACTTCTTCATAAGTAGCTCATCTTTACATGGCTTAAAGACGATATTACGTAATCCGGTATCAACATACTCTGGTAATATTCCATCTTTTAAACCTAACATATATTTAGGTTCATATGTCAAATGTACAGAACGATAGTCTCCAAGAAGTTTAACATTCTTCTTTTCTTCTTCAAACTTCAGTTCTAATTCATTTATTTTCTGTTTAATTTCATCACACTTAGCATCTTTGCTCGTGTTAAAATCTTTTATAAATTGTTCACATGATAAAGTAAGATTAGATAATTCAGAAGTCAGTTGGTCCATTTCCTGTTCAATTCTAACTTTGGATTAACTCCAACAGAATGATTCTTCAAATAATTAATTGAATTATCATAAATACCATTCCACTCCTCTATAGGGAATGAATTATTATCTATTGCAATATCAGAAGAAGTAATTCCATAATCTGCACATAAAGAAACTATTTCATCCTGATATTGCAATATCTGTTGACGTTTCTCTTCTAATTTAACATAAACTTCATTACCTTTTTCAAATTCCTCACTGACAAGCTTATTATTCTCCTCTACCATCTTTTTAGTAGAAGATTCAATCTCCTCCATCTTTTCAGCTAATTGTGTTTCTAATTCTTCTCCACGCTTTAACCAATCAGACATCTGTGATTCTTTATACTTTGCTTTCAACTTGTCAATTATGGAATAATCAAAAGATACTGAACAACTCTCTACATCCTTTAAGATAAATCCAAGTTGTTTAATTATAGGTACGTACTGATTAATATTTTCTGGCATCTTAACAGAATTATATTCATCAACATAACCATTGAATGTAGAACTAGCTTCACTTTTTACCTGATTAAAACTCTTTTCTACTATTTCTACAAGCTCATTCAATATTAGAAAACGCCTCTCATATCAATATCAGATTTAGTAATACCAAATCTACCATTAACCTTACGTAAGATAGTATCGCCAAGTATAAGACCTTTTTCAACATCATATACAACATTAGCAACATCTCTGTCCTGCAAGGTATCCGATATATCTTTTGGCATAATAACCACTGTATCAAACAAACTGACTTTTCCATTCTCAATTTTATTTTCTACGTACACCTCAACATCCTTCAAATGTTCTACACGTTTGCGATAAGGAGACATAATCTTAACATCACTACCCCAAACGTTACATACCACATCAGCTATCGTAATTCCTTCAGGTAATACACCAGCCTGCGAAAATACAGATAATTCTTCTTCCGGTATCATTGATAATGCAACATTCGGATAGTTATGCATAGACTTTGCCTTATTAAGCAAAGTAGTTAATTTTGCTGGCACCCCTTTTAACCTGTTTCCGCTTCTAATTGCATAGAAAACATCTTCCTGATACTCTTGTGGAATAAGACTTTTAATATCTTTGCAGGCCTGATAAAACATAGCTGCTGACTCAGTTAACTTTATTGCCATTAAATATGACGGATTAATCGACAACAATTTAATTGCATCTTCAACCACATCATCTGGCGCACACTGATAACTGTAACCATCCCCAATGCTTTCTTTACCAGCCATAAATTTATAACGGTCTATATACCGCCTGTTGGTATTATTCGCTTCCATTCGTCATATACCTCCTTTTCAATATAATCAATCACAGAGAATGTTAATGGATTACCTTTAAATCCAATTTCCTTACACAACTCTTCTCTGAATACCCATATATCTTTCATACCACTTGCAAATCCTCCCGGCATTAAAGCGACACCAGGTAATTCGTAATAGGTAATATCTTTCTTAGGACAGTATAACTTAATAAACTCCATTAAGTGTGGCTGGAAGTGACTTGGCCCCATAGCCAATGGAACCATTCCCAAATCAAAATAACCATAGTTAACCCATTTATTACTTAAGGACTGTAAAGTCTTTAAGTAATTAATATATCCTCTGAAATCAAATATCTTAGTGTTCTCAGACAATATATTATTTCTCTTGTCTCTTATCTGCTCAGCATCCTCACCTAAATAAGAATCCTGTTGGCGTAAAGAGAAATTATATGTCTTTGTAGTTGAATTCGCCATCACGATATTCCTTTCAATATTTTCTCAAAATCATCTTTTGATATGTTTACACCACCAAAATAATAATCACCAATCTCTGTTTCCAAATCAATTTCTGCATAAAACTTTTTGTCACCTATTTTAGGTACATAAGTCTTTGTGTATGGAACACCTTTCTTAAAGAAAAGAACAACAGGAAATTCATCGATGTAAAGCTTTGACGTTGTTCTTATCCTCTGCATAATAGTTTTAACAACAAGTGATAAATACATCTCATCACTCTGTTTTTCTTCTCTTACAGGCCGCTTAACAGCTTTATCAGTAGAACGTATCAAATCCAACCTATACTTGTTAGATGATAAATGTTGATATCGACTATAAATATCTGTATATTGCGCCAAATACATAGAATCCATTTGAGATAAAGAGGAAATCCACTTAATACCATCTGCATTTCCAAACAACTCATAAGCCAACTCATCTTCAGCAATCATAAATGGTAAGAAGCCTAATTCTTTTAACCAAGCAACTTTACCAGTTATCTCACTTCTCATTCTGCTTTTAGTTGTACTATCTCTAAATTCATATGATTCAAGCTTCGGCAATATACATAAAAATTTCTGCTGAATCATTTATCATACCTCTTTCCTTTGGTTATTAATATGCCATCCATATGGTCGATTTCATGTGCTATTAATTTTATAATGTCTTTCTTGAAGAATAAGACGTGCTTTTCTCCAGCGACATCATAAAATCTAACACATCCAATAAACGGTCTAAACACTTTATACTTGCCGTTTACTGAATAACAATCTTCTACAACTCTACGTATTCCGAGTTTTAGAATAATTTCAGGATTTATCATAAATATGATAGTTCCTTTTTCATTACGTATAGCACATATCCTGCTAAGTAATCCAAGTTGCACAGCAGATAAAGATTGCATTTTATCTCTTTTATGCATTTCTACATACAATTGAGATAATACCGCCAATTCCTTATCTCCAAGATTCTTTACATCTTTTACTGCTTCACTTTTCTGCCCTAATATTGTAGAACCTTCTATTAATATGCTATCGCATAATATAGACTTTCTTTCGTTAGCCATATTATTAGTCCTTAGTTATTGTAGTTGAAACATTGCCATCATAGTCAAGCAAAGTAGCGGACTCTATAAATGGTTGATTCATTACTGCAATTGATAACTGGTAGCCATGACGCATGATAAACTCATTTTTACTCATTCTTCTTGCTGGCTTTCCTACATCCTTAATTGTAAACTCTTCCATAATACTAACACTCCTATCGTAGTTATAAAGACACGTCTAAATGACTTAGAAAAATCATCTATCAGTTCTTCATATAACTTTTTATCTTCAAGTGCCACAGCTACTAATTCATTGTTCTTAAACATCAAGCTGGCACGCATTGGCATATAGTCAATAGCACCGAACACGCGTGCTTTGCTCAAATTATAAATTTGTCCATTCATTTCAACTAGGTGATACAATTTCTTATCCAACGGACTTTCCTGAATAACAAATCGTATTCTAGTTTCAATGACTTCTTTTCCATGTCCTTTCATTCTGACAACAGATTTCTTTCGACCAAAATACAATCTAATCAATAACCTGTTGTCATAAATGAAATATATGAACGTATATAGTAGCATCGCCACCAGAAGAAATGCAATTGATTTTACTTCTTCGGCTTGAATGTAACGCATTCGCTTATATCATACCCTTTCTGAGCTTTAACTACATATTCATTCCACTGGTAATAATCATACCTTTCAGAACTGGTAAACCCTACAGTAACATCTCCAACTTGTGCTGTCTTATCAGTTTTAACCTGGTCCTTAGAAACAGATAAAATACCAGGCATTACAATCTGATTAGGTCTTACTCGCACTTCATTGAAATTTGAAACAATAACACAATCATCCATTACAGCTTTAGTATACGTTGGCTCTAATTCAAGGTTTTCAATTTCTTTAGCCATTTGAGTAAGCACCAAGTTAGATTCCATTTCTACTTCACCTACTAGATAACCACAGATATAACCATCTCCGTCTTTTCTGTGCATTACCCATTGAGAACCCAAATACATACTAAAATAAGAAATGTTTTTCTTCTTATCAAACTCAGTACAATCAACCTCAACAACTCCAGCCTGATTGTTTGGGCAATTCTCAAAACCTTGGTGGTAGCAATAATTTATCTCATAACCAACACCCGGCAATATAGACTTTGCTGTATTACCAGAATGCTCCGCAACATTAACCTGCTTTGAATCATTGTAAAGAACTCCATCAGTAGTATATAACGTATGCTCCTTTTTAGAGCAACCCGCCAAACATATCACTGATAGAATTGTAATCGCTAACAATCTTTTCTTCATCTATCAAACCCCTTCGCTCATCAAGTATATATTTTACAAACTTAGAGATTAAGATATACATTCTCTTTGTAGCATCCGTATTAGGTGATACTGCATCAAGAATATTTACTAACTCCAAATCGTTCTTTAGTGCTGAACGTAATACCTTATTAACATTAAGAATAGGCTTACTAAAATTATTCGTTCTGTCAATAAGATAGCCACGAGACGTAACAGCCGCACGCACTAACGTTCTTCTTACAAATGTATCTGTGATATTTCCAACCGCTTTAATCATAGATAACTCCATAGCAATACCAACTAAATGATAACCTGCTTCAATATCTATAATTTCTTTAAGCTTCGGAACTACGCTGAATGCTCTTATATATTCCATAAGTTCAGCATCATCACGACATTCATTAAGAATAATACTACATGCAACTTCTACCTCTGGCTTTAAAACTACATCAACAGGGTACAACTCAATCTCTTTTGAATTCTGTACCTGATACCCATACTGATTATAAACAATATCAGTACGAATATATCTACCTAGTAAGTTATTCAAAATCTTCTTTGTTTCCTCTGATGCCTGCGAAAATGATGAGAAGTATCTAAGAGTATAAACTCTAGACCTCATATCTACAACACGTAAGTCGTACCATCTGGCTTTATCTGAACAGTTCTCAATAAATGAGGACAAGTAACAGATTACACCAGACTGCTTATTGCCCATTGGTAAAGAAGCAAACTCGAAATTACACACAGGATTTACATCTCTTTCATCTGGTAGTAACTTACATGTTGTGTCAGCCTCAGTCTTAGTTATAACTCTTTCCTCAACTAAGTCAACTACTCTTTCAATCATCTTACCCTGATAAATATCAGGTGCAGTTTCGTATATTACTGAATTAGAAACATACTTTATCATCTTAGCATGTTCACCAAACATTTTATATGGAACATTGTCAATAACAATTTCCATGTAATCAAGACGCTGTTTAATTGTTTCGATTTTCTTAATCGAATTAACTAATCCCAGTTTCATTAGAAATTCTCCTCATCGTCTATAACTTTTATTCTTTCTTTAGGGTATAAGTATTTCTCCATATCGTACTTAACAAGCAATAAGAATAAACCTCTTACTACTATCACTACAATAGTTTTGATTAACTTAAACCTTTTAAACACCAGTGAAAAAATAACAGGTATAATAATAGCCAATACTTCCCACTTAATCATAGTTTTGAATTTAAATAATATTCCTTTAAGCCTACACAATACAAGTATTGTGTCTACTGTCATAAATATTACAAACCACCAATTATGATAAATAAATATTGTTACAACCCAAAAGATTATCGTTCCAATTAGAAGTCCCATTTACATAAGTCCTAACTGTTCGACAATTTTACAAAATGCTTTCGGGTTATAGTTACAATAAGGATTAGAACCGACTTCCATTCCATTAACTTCATTACTTATTTCAATATTGTCAATAGAAGCAGCTAACTCACTTCTTTCCTGTATAGTGAATCCACCATTCTTGCTTACGTTGATTAATCCTATCACGCCAAAAACTAATACATACAAAACTAAATCCACTCTTCATAAACCTCCAAATAATCTTGTATACAAGTTATAGCGTGTGACTCTCCATTTTTATCTAAATAATAAATGCCAGAACACACATTTAATAAGTTAAATATATTGTAAGCCGACTCTGACATCCTTCTCATTAATTTTCTTGTTCCATTAAACTCTACTATAAGTGGCATATTACCATCATATAAACATGACTTTAATACTGGAACAAGTGGTTGTGTCGGATTTGTAATTAATAGAGCAGGATATTCAGCATCAACATATCGTTTGTTAAATGACTCAATGTCAAGCTCTTTTACTTCCATTTAGATTGCCTCGTGCGCACGCATATCATTTCTCAGTGACTGTGCAAGATAATTTCCAATATAGAATTCTCCTAATGGAAACAAAATGATAGAGAATACTTTCTTAGCACCATAAACTGCTTCTGTCTTGTCAATTAACTGATATACAAGTACAGATGAGCTTATCCAGAAGATTGCTGTAAACAACACAAACAATATTAAAACAATAATTGTAAGCGTTATATTAGCTGGTGCTACGAACATAATCACAATACGCACAAGCATAAAGATAAATGCAAATAAAGAACTTACGCATATAATAGGGAATCTGCCACTGTACAAACGCTCTGCAATAAACAGATTGTAAAATGGCATCATACATTTAATTTTGTCAGACCCAGCACATTCGCCATATTCCAAGGTAAACATGCCCTTAGCCAAAAGATAAGGCGCTACCAATAAGAAATACAAAATACCAATTGTGAAACCTGTTGCCATTAATGCAAATAACATACGTTACGTTCCTCCTTTATCAGATGGTATAAGAGTTACTGCTACATGCCATAAGAAGCATAATATACCTATTATAGGCGTTATTATTAGTACTGTCAATATAATATAACTCCTTTGTTATAAATTGTGTGAATTTGTAACACCCGCCATCAGCTTATCCATCAAGTCAACAGCACCACTTACTTCACTGTCTTCGGCTTCTGCGCTCTTATTGACAGTTTCAATTGCTTTCGTTACCATGTTATTATCTGACGTTCCCCAATCCATACTAATTGGTGTAGGTGGCACATAGTCAGACCAATCATCTTCTTCGTCAATCATATCTTCACCTACATCTTCACTTTCAATTGCTGCAGGTGCATTTACCGTTGATAAACTAATTCCCGGCATATTTTCAATAATCTCTTTAGCCATAGAAAGAACACGTGATATTTCTTCACTCGATACCCAAATGACATCATCAGCTGTCTCTTCACGTTCTCTTGACCGTAATGTACGTTTGTAATCCCTTATTTCCTCTTTAACCATAAGGAATGAAGATTTACCAAACAACACATTAACACGAGCCGCCATTGGTATTGCAACAAACTGTGCAAAATCTATGCTTTTACCAATTGTGTGTAATAAACCAGCCAATTCCTCAATATCATTCTCCAACTCCATCTTATCTGTAATAAGTCCAAGATATGGAGCTAACATATTGAATGGATTAGGAACTACACTTGCCCAATAGTCAATTGCTTCTTTATGATTAACAGTAGCCAGCAACAATGAAGTTAATGCATTCACATCTCCTTCAAATCTAACATTAAGTGTTACAACCTGCTGATAAGTTGCTAAATCACAATAGATATACCCAGTAGGCATTTCCTCATGATTAACATCATCAGCTCCATAAACAGGTGACACAATTTCATTTAATCTAGTCACCTTTAACAACCGGCTATCATAAACTAACATTACTTCCTCCTTTTATATCTTCTACACTCTTTCCATTCTCATATAACTTATAAAGTATAAATGGGTCTTCAAGTCCATAACGATTAGTACAAAATACTTTATCAGCTATAATCAAATTCTGTGTATTTACTCTTTTAAGTTGTTCATGCGCTATCCCAGTTCTTAAATAGACAGCTTTTTCTTCTATCAATTTCTTGATATTATTAACAGTAGCTCCAACAATAACACCATTATCCATTTGTTCTTGACACATTCTAAGAAGTTTCCACCTTGAACGTTCCATGTTTAAGAACTTCAATAAAACTTGTCTAGGGTAAACAATGTTATTTAATACAAATATCTTATTAAGTCTTTCTTCAGTTATTAATTCTCCATTAGGATACTCAGACTTAACTAAATCTAAAGCTTCCACCATAGAGCTTGTATCATGTTCTATCGACGCATATAACTTATAAGTCATATACTCATCAAATAGTAACTCTCTTTCACCTATCATACGTTTCCACGTATCATAAGCTCCAGCTAACTGCTCAGACTTTACATCAGGTCTCATGACTGATACTTTTTGTATCTGTGCTTCTTCCATCATTATTGTAATATCCAAATGGAAATACTTTTCTTCATCATCAATAAATCTTAACGTATCATTTATCTGATTAGTAATTATAGCAATATTATACACGCCAAATAAAGGATATTTAATATAATAAGTTATATCGTAGAAATCAGAAAAGTTCTTAAACACATAGTCATAATTGCTTAAATCAATCTTCTTTGTGTATTTTACTAACCTGTACACGACGCCAGCCTTTCTTGCTTAGCCTTCCTTTTCTCCTGGAATAAGACAGCAGAGTTAATAATCTCTTTGATGTTTACATCTTCCACATGAACATTATCCATATAAGCATAGTAAACCTCTTTGAGCTCCTTATCATTTATTTTCTCTACTTCGTCTTTAGTATAGGTAATTAACTCAACAACAGTAATGAAATCACTACCATCATCATTAAGATATACAACCTTCTGTAACTCTCCGTCTACCATCTTAACAGCATCACACGGCAGACCATCCGCTTCCATCACACGCTGAATAGGATTCTTCATTTTACTGTAAATTCTATCTCGTGCATTATAGTACGTATCTATATACTCGATAAAAGACATCTCCATTATCCTTTTGCACTCCTTTCCTGAAATACTTTAATATACTCATCATATAGACCTGCTGACTTTATTCTACTTATTATTTCAGTCATAAACTCATTCTTAGTATAAATAGGAACGCCAGCAGACTTAGCATCCTGAACTTTACCAGTAACAGCAGCTTTATCTTCTGCTATACAACAAAATAATCCAGTCTTTCGTCTTGTCTTTGAGTACGTAAAGTTTGTCAAACCTAAAAATGTTGCATTTACAATAGGTATAAAATCATCCCTATTACTTATCTTAGGAATCTCACCAGTAATTACAACACATCCGCCAACAACCGGTGAAAATACTGTTTCATGCTTAACCGGTTTAACAATATTAAATTTTGTAGCGCCATATCTCAACAAATCAGCTTTTTGCAATAACTCTGATTTATATTTACCAATATAGTCATTTAAAACTTCATCAACAGTAGTAAAATCTTTACATATATCTTCAAATTCATCATTTATCCCAAAGATAAACGCAAACTTAAATAGTGTCGATAAAGTAATGTCTGGCTTTTCAGTACAGATTATCGGAATAGCATCAAAGTAGTTAGTAAGACCATTATCTTTAACAATCTTATATCCAATTCCTTCTTTAATACCGGCTATTCCTAAAACCTTACACATCTCACCAATTCTAGCAGCTATAGTTCTCGGACATAACTCATTACTACATACTCTTCGAGTACATTCCATACTGTCATTATATCCATTCAGAATTGGACTGTGACACTCCGGACATTCATCCGACAATTCACTCTTTAACCAATCTGGCATAAACTGGTCTTCTGACTGTTTAACCCATAACATATTTAATTTCCTTCCGTCATTTATATTTTAATTAACGCCGATGTTTCTAGGCGACCTATTTACTCTACTTATAACTCCTCTTTCTTCCAACTCTTTTAAATAACTAAACATTGTAGAAGTAGAGGATACACCAACAATATGACACAGCTCTCTAACAGTAGGTGCTACTCCATCATTCTCTTGTTTGTATTTCTCAATAGCCTTTGCAGTAGCACCTATGTTCGCTTCTCTTTTAACTGACATAATATTACCTCCTCCAACATTTATAGATAAACTTATTATTTCTTTCCATCTATATATGTTGCAAGAATGTAACTTCTTTATTTGTCAGCTACTCTTTTTTCTTCAAGCTTAGTGATTATTGTGCCCTGGTCTGTTACAAAATATTCAACATATACAACAATATTCCCACTCTGTGGTATTTCAGAATACCTTATAGGGTCTATCATCATAAACATATAAATTGGTTCATTTTCATCTGTACGTTGTTTAAGTGTGAGACGTACAAAACATTGAATACCTTTTGCTGGTACTTTATCATAGTCTAAGTTTAATGTCATATTCTTTCTGTACCATGTAGTATCTGCCTGATTAACATCATACGTTAAATCTGGACCATATAACCACGTGTACTCAAGTAACTCATTAAACTTATCAGAAGCACCATCGAGATAAGGTTCTATCTCTGCATCATATAACGCTTTTCTTGCTAACTCAGCTTCTTCAACCTTTCTTGAAGCTGGTATACCATCAAGTTCAAACTGCTCAATCTCTTTTCCAGTGTAACCATTTGTTCTTAATGTCTCAATCTCATCTGGACTGTACATAAAGTCTGGCTCTTCCTCTGCTTCAAGCATAGCCAATAACTCTTCCGCATGTTTGTCATTATTTTTCTTAATAGCAAATGCTCCAATAACTGCTATAAGAACAGCTATAATAACACTTTTATAACCTACTTTTGCAACTCCTCTTCCGAAGATGTAAAGTAAATCATAATTACCAGGATACTTTTCTGCTACATCAATTATTGCATTGTGTATAGCTTCTTTATAACTTTCTCTGTAGAAGCTAGTTATATCAACCATACACTCACCAAGACCATAGAATACATACTCCGGTTCAAGCTTCTTTTCAAACTCGGCTCTCTGAATAATAAGTGTATTCATATCATCTTCATCAGTCTCAAACTCATCTTTCGTATCATCATCTGCATACTCAACGACTTGCTCACCATCATCATTAAAGTAAATGAATCTTCCAAGCTCATCTTCTTCTCCCATGTATTGAGCATCTGTATCAATAACTTCATTTGTTGCTTCAACATTAAGCTCTCTACCTTCCATATATCTATGAACAGCTAATGCTATTCTTTCCATATGGTCTGTGACGTGGTCTTCATCTTTAACGTATCCAGATATAAGCACGTGAGTTAAGTCTGGGTGTCTAACATGTGCAATTACTTCTTCTGGCGTCTTGTATTCTTTAATAAGCCCATCCATCCATTCAGTAAGAACACGTTTACGATAATTATTTAAATCTTCCAGATAAGTCTCATAAGTAACAAGATGCTTTCCATCCTTTTTATACTCATCAAGTATCTCATCTCTAAACGATATCGGTATCTCATACGCATCATCTTTACCATCATACCAACAATTAACAAATGCTGGTGCTGCAAAGAATGGAGGTGCTCCTTTAACAGGTATCTCCTGACATACCTTACACATTTCAATTACTTCTTCAATCTGTATACTTTCATGTGCACTTATAAGTACTTCATCATGAATAGACAGCATCATTCGTACTTTAGGCAACATTACTCCGTCACAATCAACTAATTCATCCCAGTGCTTCTCTTTGATATAAGCGTTGTAGTAACACTCAGCTTTCTTTAATAATGTAGCACCAAATCCCTGCACTCGTGTATTGTTAGCTGCTTTCTTTGCCTTATCAATATCTTTCTTACTAGCAGATGGGTCTTTAACAATATCGAAGTATCTTCTAAACCCAAATGCTGTAGTCACATACCCCTTCTGCATCACCTCTTGTTCAGATTCTAATTTAAATGCTTTAACACCAGGAAGTCCATTGTAGAAGTCTAAAATCATCTTCATTGCCTTAAGCAACTCTTCCTTTGTGTACTTAATACCAAACAGCCTCTTTACAAGACCATATTCTGTCATCCCATAAACAACACCAAAATTTACGGCTTTCTTTAATTTACGTACTTCTGCTGCAATAGCCCACATAGGAGTACCATCGATTCTTTCAATAATTGCTCGATGTACATCTACCATTGGGTCTTTCTGCGACTCCATTAGCTCTTTCTCATTCGCTAAAAATGCTAATATACGCAATTCTACCTGCTTATAGTCGCATGATATCAATTTATGGTGCCTTGAATCTGCAACTACACACTTTTTCATAGTATCAGAAAATTGATGTGCGTCAGATGTCTGCCTATCTGAGTCTGCACCGTCACTAATGATATAAAATTGAAATCTATCATTAAACGACTTTTTCTTTAACCGTGTTAATGCCCCAAGCTCTTTACAAACTTTGTTAAATTCAGACAATATTATAAGACTAGGATATCTATTCTCATCAAGCTTCTTTCCTTTGATAACAACACGTGTCCTAATTTCTCTATCTTTCTCTTTAACATTGTTTGCATTATAGCTTTCAATCATTGCTTTTTCTTCTTCTGATAATTTATCATAAGTACAAACACTTCCATCTTTTCTTATGAATATAGCAATATCAGGAGTAGGATGTTCCTTGTTTACTTTATCTTTTGGAATAACACCATCTTCCAATATAGCATTTAATGCAGCATTACTTGCACTTGGTGCTCCAGTCTTCGTTCTAAGCAATACAGGAGCTTTCAATCTATTATAAAAGATGTCAGCCTTAACCGGATTAGAACGAATATTCTTAGAAATGTGATGTATTTCCCTAAATCTTTTCTCAAGTAAATCCTTTATATAAGAATCCTCAAGAATAAGACTATTTAACTTGTCAGAATCCATTGGTAAACCAAAGAACTCATTTTGCGCCTTAACATAGTTAAGCTCGTTCTCAAGTTCCAATACTCGCATCTCATCACTAGGAAACTGCTCCTCTAATACACGACAAACACGTATAGTATTCATTGTATCAGGACAAGCATATAATCTAATGAGATTAGCAGGTAACACATTGAATCGTATTTCACCTTTAAATATCAATTCAAGCTCTAACCAGAACTTATTTGTTATCTTTTCAGCAATGGTTTTCAATTTATGAATACCACGCCCACGTCGCTGGTCTAACTTAATAGAAGTGTGTAAACCATCATCATTTGTAAACACTGTCATTAAGTCACCATCATTTATTGTTTCTGGACTCTTTAACCAATGTTGTGCAAACTTATTATGCTTTACAAAATCTTCTTCAAACTTATTTGGTGTATAGAAAGATTCTTCATTAAATATAGAATCATATAAACCATAAGTCCAGCTCATTGCATATTCTGAATACTTAATGAATGCTGGTCTTTCTTTCCAGAACGACTCAATCTCCATCTTACCATTAAATGTACAAGATTTTACTCTTGACTTATGGTTATTGTAAGCTTCGAGTATTTCACTCATAAACCATATAGGTAGATTGTAATCACAACCTTCCTGTCTAAATGGATAATAAGTAGATTGAGTTTCTGAAAATGATATAACAACACCAGTGATACAGTCCGGGCCAAACATACCAACATTAAGTCCAGTAGACTCAATATCGACAGCTATGCGTGGAACTACAGCTTCTCTTAATTGCTTTAATCTTTCGATAGCCTGCTGTAAAGAACAACAAACTACCATATCATAGTTATCCAAGTGGTCTAACTTACCCGGATAACGTAATCGTAATTCTTCTTCTGTGTAATATTCAGCAGTAGAATAACTTGTTACACTACTGCTATTTGTGAATACATCTCCATAAGACTCATAGACAACAAAGTTAACTGGTTTAACAGCTAAATCAGTAGATGTAGTTATCTTACCAAACTTAAGCTCAATATCATCCGACATATAAACTTCTTCTGTTAATTCACCATCCAACAGAGTTTGTTTGAACATGTAGGTATTTGTTAAATTACCATTACGTTCTTCAAATGTCTTTGTTAGTTCCATAACAACGACACCGTCGACCACATCTACGGTCTGCTTTCGTTCTCCAGGCATTATAGAAATCTTGTTCATCAACTTTATTACTTTTTGTACATATGAATCATCACCTAAATAATACTCATTCGTATCTTTATAATATGCGGAGAAACAATGCTCTGTATTCAGCACATCATACTTTGTATAGTCCGAGTATAAATCTATACGCGTAACTAATAAATCATCAGTATAGTATGCAATAAATGCATTCATTGAATCAGTCGCTGACTTGAATTCTGCCAACCCAATTTTTTGCATTGCTAATAACCTCCACTTTGTATTTAGAATCTACCAATATTGTTTGCGGTAAACTCTCGTCAACTGCAAAATATAAATCAATGCCAGTGCAGTTATCATAAAGTGTAGAGTAAGAACCTTTTGTAATCTTATGAAATAAATCTACTTCTTTACGATAATTGTTCATTAATTCATACGCCATTAACCCTAAATATGTTGGGTCTCCACTTGCTGTAGAATATTTTGCATAATAAAGCGATGCTAGATATCTTCTAAATTTAACATCATGCTTATACAGTTCCTGTAAATAACCAGCCACCTTTTCTAACGGTACTAATCCGGTTAACACCATCATTAGAAAATCACTGTAACTATCTAACATTTCGTCACTCAAATAATATTGCTTACATAAGACTTTAGCCAATGGTACTTTGCAAACGACTTTATTTCTCAATGTAGCATTATTATACTGCTCTATACCTTTACAATAAGTAAACCCTAACGCAGTTTCATAAAACTCGCATTCAGCTTTTGTATAGAGCAGTTTATTCATCAGTAACCTCTTCCGTCTTTTCTAAAATATCATATTCATCCGGTTGCAGACCATCCACAATATCAAATCGAACTCCTTTATCAATCATTCGCTCGATATCATAAACAGATATACAATTTGGATTATATACATTCAATCTGTCCACTCGGGTATGCATAATTAACCCCCGTTCTCATCAAGTCAATAAGCTTAGAGACCTCACAATACCTAAATGCATCATCCTGTCCACTAACTTTACTTATTGCTAAACCATTAATAGTAAAACATATCTTTTCCGGTGCATCTCTAAAGCCCAAATAGTTACACAATGTCGCCCTGCTTACACTAACAGGCAACTCATCGCCATCACTCTTTGCGCATAAGATATTATAATCATTGTAGTAGTAATTATTCATAAACTCTTTAATAGTTGTATTCATATTTAATACACTAATAAAGATAGAGAAAAACTCTTCTACGACTGATTCTTTATTTTGTAGGAATATTGTAAACTCTAAGTCTTCATGTCCTCTGTCCCATTTCCATTCTTCAATTTCTGCTCGTAGTTGTACTCGTTCTATTTTTGCGATATATGCTTGAATAAATTTAAATTCATTTGTTTGATACATCCAATCTTGATTGAACCCTGGAATATTAGACCGCACATTAAGCAATCGTTCTGGGTCGAGCATACCAAATACAGTTTTGTCACACCTACCGATAGTATCTATATACTCTTCATTAGAAGCTAAATACACAGATAATAGGTTATTTACAACCTTAGGTGTAAAATCTTTGTAATTCTCTGCTCGTAAATCAATCTTTAATTGTTTGCATATGTTTTTAAATTCATCAACAATTCTTCCCCACATATCCCGTTCAGGAGAAGTGTACCACCTCCACACATCATTCCAAGCTTTACTTGTATTGTGATTAGGGCCATATATGTCAATAATATTTCCATCAATTCCTATTTTTGCAATTCCCTCTTTTACAATAAGACTTGCATTAAGACCGCAACGTGCTTCGGCAATCATCAACTGCATAATACTCACACCTTTAGCAATTGAACACTCCTGAATCAATTTAAGATAATAAGTTAACCTGCTAACATGATAAATCTTATCTTTATCTTCAATTGTATCTTCGTCAATATCTTCAACGTAATCAGATGCAGATACCATAATATCACTATCAGAGTTATCTTTCATTCTAACATACGATTCAGTTTTGTAAACATTACCTTTAGCACGAGCTCCTTTATTATCTATATAGAACCAACCATATATAATATTCGCTGCATAACGAACAATTGAGTCTATAACACTTTGATGGTCAAGATTAATCATTTCATATCTAGTTGGTTCATCATTTTCTGAAGAAACACTTCTTTGATAAACTTCTTCCAACTTCTGCAAGGAGAAATCTTTATGTTCTGTACAGGCATAAGGAAAACCATCATAAGGAAACAAATAAAATGCCTCATGGTCTTCATACTTATGCAACTCGTTCCAAATCTCGTCGATAATAGGTGAGTACGAATTTTCATCTATTGAATTTCTTTTAACAGCATCTTCCAATATCCCTTTTCTTGGATACTTAGCTTTTGTCTCGTCAAAGTAAAACATTAACCCATACCCTCCAATTAATTAACTATAACCTCAATTAGTAATTTTGCTTTTGCCCCTAAGACATAAGGAACATCATTATTCTCCATATCGTAGAGTAATCTATCAATAGAATTATTAGGATACTCATCTAAATAATAACCTGTTAATTCCATAACAGAATACTCTGACATGTGTTTGTGTTCATCTTTGATTTTCCTGTAACATTCTTTATAATAATCTCCTATCACTTATTTCTCACCTCACATTATAAAGAGTTAAAGAAGTCCTCAAAAGACTCACAGCTAAGTTCAATAACCTTCTTCTTTTCTTCTTTGCCGATATCTAATTCTTTATCTCTTTCTTTTTTAAAATACAATCCATCCTTTAGTAACAAGTAACACATGTAACTGATATCATCAGTTACAACTCCTGTAAGCATTTGAAGTTCAAGTTTAATTCGCTCATCTCTTGATATCCTCATATGCACCACCAATCTATTCCATATTACGTCTAGCAATACAGAATGTAATAAACTTATTAATAATGTTAAGTGCCAATAGCACTGATAGTACTATCCATAAATAAGATTTTCCAATGCCAATCCTACTCATCAATACACAACTAAATATTAATATTATTAAGTTATGCATAAATATTAAGTAATCAATGGCAGCATCTAATCGTCTATATTCAGTTTTAGCTTTGCTTATCACAAACACAACATTATATAGAAATGTAGAAAATATAGAACATACAATAGATATACATATGTTTACAAACAGCATAAAGAAATTACTATAGAAATTACTTCCACATAATGTTATGTTTATTATATATGCTGATAACACAATTAGACCAACTATCTTATCAACATCACAAAAATCTCTTGTTCGCCATGTAGCTATAAAATACGGTAATACCAATAATGCAAACATAAATACTATTTCCAAATATTTACTTTTGTATAATGGAAACGTTATTACAGCTAACACCATTAACAATATAATTAACAAATTATTTATAACTAGCATAAACTTTCTGTTAATTACATTAAACAAGAATCCTCGTACTCCTTAATTATCTGCTCACTCTTTTCAAGCACATCATCTTCTAATAAGATAATGATATCACTTATTTTGAGATAAGCACTTGTAACATGATGAGACAGATTTAAAGCTTCGGCTCTTTTCTCAACCGGCACATTCCTATCTTTAGCAATAGTAATTAACTTTTCATTTGCCACTTTAATACGATTACGCTTAAGATAAGAAGTCTCATATTGCTTAAGAAACTCAGCTAAGATATATTCCAGTCTAAGATAGTTCGTACAAACTATCTTTTTGTAATCTTCCAATTTCTCCGGACTGTACTCACCATCGAAATAATCTACCATTGCACTGTCAGCTTCTAATAAATCCTGACTAGCATACTGAACATTTATACGAGACATATACGGCCTTGCATCAGCCACAATAGTCTGCACACGTTCATTCAATTCTCTAACGCTGCTCACTACGAAACCTCCTATCGTATCTCATCATGCGTCTTTCATCTATAAATGAATTTAATAATGAAACATCAATTACAGCATTTGTAAATCCTATTACCTTATTATTTGACATAATAGTATTTAACAAATCCTTTTTGACATCCCATGATATTAACTTATTCTTACGAATTAATAAAGCACAATAATATCTTTGATTCATACAAATATCCTGTCTGTGCCTATATCCGTTAGGAACTAACTCGTCACAATATTCTATGAATTCCTCATAAGACGATAAATGACGAGATAATTCCTTTTCATCAACAAGAGACTGACCAACAATCATGTTATTTCTCCCATTCAAGAATCCCCAAACCAGTTTGTTGTTTCTCTACTGGGTCACCTAATCTACCATATACATATTTAGTACCAATAACAAGGCCAATGATACAAATTACAACAAATATTGTAAATACAATATGGCTAAGAGATTTGGTAACCCATTTACCTATGGAGAATACGTCATCAGACTCATCAGAATCTAATATACTTTCCTCATCATCGATATCTCTTTCTTCTAAATCGTCATTTGGCATATTTATCTCTCCTCTTGTTTATTATCTCAACGTTAGTTTAATATCTTGCGCTTGTGTCTCATCTTCAGTAAGACCAAATACTTTAAGTGTTACTACTCCATCATAAGAAACAGTAACATCCAAATTAACCAGACCTTCTCCTTCTGGCACAAATGAACCATAATGATACTCTAACGTACCAATATAGTCATTATCCTTTGCCATATAAGCATTGCCCTGATACAGCCTAATCATTAACTTATCTGTATCAATTACATTCACAAGCGGCATCCTTATTGTGCACGGCACTATTGTATTCTCTTCTATTACCTGAATAGTAGAGCCGTCATCATGTTCAATAGATAACCTCTTTGTTACATTAGTAATAAATTGCGAATCTTCTCCATTTTCTACTAATTCAGCAATATAAGCAATGCCATGTGCTACTAACTTATCTTTATCGGCCGTGTACTCAAGCTTTTCAAGCCCTAACTCACTCTCCAGCAACTCCATAAGATAAGGACAATATGTGCTTCCACCTGTATAGATAATTTTTGGATTTTCATAACTCGGTACATACTTATCCAATAATGCCGTAGTCTTAGTTATCGTCGGCCCAAATGTATCTTCAGTTAACTTCCTATACTCATCAACTGTTAATTCTGCATCAGTTGTTTTTCCTAAATAAGAAAAATCAACAAATGCCGTTTCTCCAGTTTTTTGTATGTGCTCTTTTGCCAATCTAACTGATACTTTCAATCTATTCAAATTGGCCGCTTTACGATATAACATCCTCACTTTATACTTATCAAGTAAGAATTTGCATATAGCCTCATCTAAATCATCGCCACCTAATACTTCTCCATCGGTGGCAATTGTTCTATACACACCATCACGCGTATCGATAATTGTTACATCAAATGTTCCACCACCCAAATCGTACACGACAACAAAATCACGTATATCCCTACATACAAATATTGCCGCTGCTGTTGGCTCATTAACAATACGTAACAAATTAAGGCCAGCCATCTCTGCTGCTTTCTTTACTGCTTCTCTCTGTGTGGTGGCAAAATAGGCAGGAACTGATATGCAGACATCTTTTACTTCTTCTCCACTCCTACGCTTTGCAGTATTAGCCAGCGTTTTTAATATTACCGATGAGCAATAAACTGCTGGTTGGGCTGAATCAGACATTCCCATATCTGTTTTATAAGACGCCATTATGTTCTCGCCATAAATATCACGTCCAACCTGCTTTCCACTTCCTATATCGACATTAGATGACACCAACCCAGTGTACATAATATCACCAGCACCAATAAGACTATTAGTGGTGCCTAAATCTATTCCAAATACCATAATTTAAAATCCTCCTCATTACGTTACTTTTAATTATACTTTAATTGCTGTATAATTTGGAAATGAATCCAACTCTCCACTAATTACCTTATCAATACAATCACGTATAAGCTTTACAAACTCAAGCTGCTTAGCTGTACGCTTTATTGTAGCTGCAAGTACCTTGTTGTATAATATACCATCTTCTGTTTGATTTAAATAAATCAAATATGCCAACATGGTATCGTGTTCATTAGTATCATAGCTCTTTTCTTCGTTAGAATAACCTCTTAACATATGCAATGCAATCTTCAAATGCATTATAGTTGGGATTAACACTTCTCCACTATTATCGACTTCTGAGTTGATAAATATTTCACATAATCTGCTTGCAACTGCATAGTCTTCTTTTTTAACAGAACTTATACACTCACAAACTTCTTTATTACAATTAATTAACTCCACTAAATACTCTTCTTGTGTCATATTATCATTCACCGCCATTTAATTATTTCAAAATGTTCACCAATTAACGCAGACCACCCAATTACATTATAATGAGCAAATGGAATATTACTATCCGGCTCATTAACCCAATCAATACCAATACACCCATTGTCCAACAAAACCAATACAGGAATACCCTTATGTGGTAAATCACACTTAGCAACACTCCTCCATGTGGTTTTATGTTCATAAAACTCTGGACTTACTAACTTTTCATAACATGGAAATATATCATTAGCATCATCACAATCAATTACTTGCATTTTGGAATAAATTGATATTAATCTATTCTTAATCCAAACACACTGGTCATGATAGTGATAATTTTTCACTTCATCACTGCAGTTAGTAATTATAAACATATCTGCTGACAAAATCTCAATACTCTCATCATCAATGGCCTTACATAATGCTTTTAATAAGTTTAATAATTCCTCAGCCGATTTAAGCTCACCGTCTTCTTTTACATAAGCGTCAAACGCCTTAATAACTACATCCAGGTGCTCCACTCCGATTTTAATAACACAATCATAAATTATATGCATCCAATAACATTGTATCCGCCATATTTTCTCCTTAGTTATAAACTGAATAAATGTAATCAGATATAGCAGGACTTACAAACTTAAGTGCCGCAGCAAGCTTACGCATTGTCTCCTCGACATAGACCTCATAAGCACCGTGGTCTGCAAATACCTTAGCCATATCATTAGTTGTATAAGTAATATATCTACAACAAATATAGACTTTTGCAAACGGAATCTCTACTACATTTGTTTTTCCGCTTTCCTGATTGATGATAAATGTCTCAATAAATTCCTCTAACATTTTATCCATCGTTAAATCAGGCGTAATCTTTGTGCAAGCATTAATAGCCATATTTATAGGTTCCTCATTAAGTACCCAAATACTAGAAACAAAACTCATCATGTCTTTCTATTTCCTTTCTGTCTTTTAAATAATATCGACAAACCTTTTTAGCGAGCTTTCTCTCCCATCGTTTAGTTGAACTACATACAATTATGTAGCGCATTAAATATGCCAACCTACGATAGTCTACGTACTTACAATTCTTCCTCTTTTTACTGACCTTAAATGTATGCTTGTAACCAGATTGATTAACAATAACAACTTCAACCTCTTTATCATCCGTGTCGTAAATATATTTTACCAACCTATCAACAGCAAACTTAAATTCTAAAGCTTCAGCATTCACTTCTGTGCTATAAACAGCATAATAAGAACTTCTCTTAAGACCAACTTTAATAGACAAAATAGGAACTACACCTTCTAACTCAATTTCCAGTGTAGAAAAAGACGCCCAGAATGAATATATTTTCTTTTCTTTCCATAATCTAAGTTGATAAACTATACTAGACATTATAAACCTCTTTTACAGATTAGATGATTGCTCAATCATTTTACAATATTCTTCATAACGTCCTTCATACTCCTCCTGTAATAACTTTGTTCTTGTAAAATTAATTACAGGGTTAGCACTCGCACGCATAACAAAAGCAACTGGTGAACCCACTTTCAACTTATTCTTAACGATAATATTTATATTCGTTATATTCGGATTTGAAATTGTAGCACCATTCACTTTAACAGGATATACATTTAATGTCATAGACAAACCATAAGCAGTAGGATTAGAGCTATATCCAGTAACATATGTCAATATATCTTTCTCCTGCCACTCGCCAACACGTAAAGCAATTTGTGTATCTTCATTCTCTAAGACTAATCCATCAGTCTCATAGTCTAACTTATCTTTAAACTTCCCAAGCATCTTAATCCCGGCAAGTAACTCATCATAGCTATGCACCCAAACAAACATAGGTGTCTTAAATCCCCATGATTGTAATGCTTGATATTTATCTGCTGGCAACTCAACATCTGTCGATATAATGTTAAATGCAATAATATTCAAGTATTCACTCTGATTATTTGCAATAACAGTAGATACAGAATGTCGTTGCCCTGTATTTCCAGTTTTCATTTTAAATTCTTCCCACTTAGAATTAGGTATAACTGCTTCTCCAATAACCTTAACTTTTTTACCAAGTGGAATATATTTAGGAATTACATCCAATATCACATTAGCATCAAGAAAGTTAGTTTCACGCCCTCTTGTATTGCCAGATATTGCATAATGGTTATAATAATTGTTCTGCGTATTCCATCCATCAACCTTAACAGACAATCTACTACGCTTGTTAAGATTACCAAACATACGCTTTACTTCTTCCATGCTTCTGATAGATGCAATACTCTCAGAACCATACTGTATTTTAATATTTCTATATAAATCCTCTCTGCGATATTTCTTTAACAGCTCAATAGGACACGGGTCTTCTGACCACACACGCTTCACATATTCATTATCAGGCATCTCCTGTAATAACATTGCATGTAAAGCATTATACTCTGGGTCACTCATTCTAGGCTCAACACCTATTGCATATTCCCACCTAGAGAGAATATATTGTTCAAATACTTCTTGTGAAATCATAAGAATATACTCCTTATTAAATTTATTTATGATACTATGTACCATAATAAAGTGATTTTTAATTACTATAATCAAACTAATAGTAATACATCAATTTCAACACTTTACTACACATACTCAACTTTACCTCCTACCAATAATATTCCAATTAATAAATCACTTAAAGCAATTTCTTTACTGCTTCTCCAATTAATCCTGCTATTATATTTTTCATGTCGTAAAACTCATCACTATCTTCTTTATAACCAGCAGCAAGCAATCCATTATCAACAGAACCTAATTCTATGACTGCATTGTATTGATGCACAACTTCTTTATCATTAGGCACTCCTATGTTTAATTCATTTAAACACTTAAGAAGCTCCGTGTTCTGCTCTATTACTCTACCATGAACACCTCTTATAACATCCATTTTCTCAATCACAGTAGGTTCTTCTTTTTCAAATATATCTAATAATGGCATTAACTTTCACCTCCAATCTGCTTAATTCTGTTTGTTATGATAGTATACAGATAAATAGTTATAGCTCTGTTCTCTACTTCTCTAAACTGAGCTTCTTCTAACTGCTTCTTTCTCTCCCTGCCTTCAGGAGTTTGATTTAAATAAATTAAATTACTCTCTATGACATAGCTTATCATTCTGTTAGCTTCATAACTTCTCATTCCCTTTGCCATTCCTAAAGCATCAACAATATGAATAATACTAGGAAATAACAACTTATCAACAATAGCTCCATCATCAGTAACTTCTCTGATTGTTTCTTTCTTTAAATACTTATCAATGAGTTGTAATCCAATATTGCACTCTTCAAGTGTTAAATCGGAAATCATCTCATCTAATGATTGTTGTACATTCATAAACTCAACCTCTCCTCATTATTCTAATACCTAAATTTAGATATTATAGTATCAGCTACATGCATTAAACAAACTTCTTCTCCTTTACTTAATGCACTACCATTTATAAATTTTAATATAGCCTGTTCCTCAACATAAGATATTGGCACTAATGATTGTAAAGCATGAAAATCAGATACTCTCATAGCTCCTATGTAATCAATAAGTGATGACCTTGATTTATTATTTACAAGCTTCTTTAACTTAGTAGTTAATATTGCAACACTACTTACTTGTGATGCTTCATGAATTACCAATCTTAAGTACCTCCTTATACGCTTTATTTATCCAATCACGAATAGTGTCTGCACTACAATTAAACTGTTTACTAACCTCTAAATAAGATAATCCGCCAGCAACAAGTTTAATTGCTTCTATTTTATTTTCTGTTATACCACATTGAGATAATATATCATACGCTATTTTAATATCATAGCTTATTAATATCTTAGCTTTATCGCTTGGTCTTACAGGCTTAATAGGATAATTAACTACATACTCTTTATATTTAGCTAATTTGCTATTTCCTTTCATACTAGACCTCCTTTATTTCTATCCATTTATATATGTTAAGATAAACAGATAAATTTATAAATCACTTTTAACAGTTAAGGAAATATTGAACTTCTTTACGTGATTGTTATAACTTATAAGTAATACTCCAGATACTACTTCTTTTTCAGTTACAAAATCACAACCTACATTAGACCTAGAAGAATTTGCTTTTACAATACCATTTGATATAGATGTATTGTCTATCCTAATATCATATAAAATATCATAATCACTTTCGTTATCTAAATCTAACGATAACATTCCATCTGTTAAATACATCATTGTTGGTACATTGACATCAATATCTATACTTTGGTGATTTATTTTAAATGTTACAGTACATATAACAACTATTATAGCTAATATCGGTAGTATAGGATATTGCCTACGTAAGACACCAATATAAGACTTATTATCGTCTTGCACATAATATTTAACAACAGTATTCTTAGGTTGACTTAAATAAACTTGTTTGCCTAATCTATAAATACAATCTCTTGGTTTAAATTTATTTGTTATCTTCTTCATTATTCATATTACCCCGTTCAAGAAGAATCTTTGGATTAACACTTCTTCCATTTATAAATAAACTCAAATATAAATAATCAGAAGTTACATTTGCACCTGTACTGCCGGACTTACCAATTAAATCATATTGATTCACTGTTTGTCCAGTTCTAACATTAATTTCTGATAAATGCCCATACATACTAATAACACCAGAACCATGTTCTATTCTTACAAAATTTCCCATAGCCCAATTATTGCCTGCTTCTAAAACAGTTCCATTAAACATAGCATATACATTTGTACCTTCTGGTGCCTCTAAATCAACACCATTATGATACTCTATACTTGATGTTGTTACAGGATTTATTCTAGAACCATAATCAGATAATAAATTATATGGTGAATCAGTAAGCCGTCTTATCTTATAAACATCACCTAAAACAAACTCACCATCCGCTTTCTTTACTTCTGGTAATTCCATTTTAGACTTCTGTTCTTCGATTGACTTTTCTTTCTGTTCAATGTCATTCTGTACACTAACAAGTAACGGTGGTATTTGCATATTATTTACTTTTGCTAATAAACTATCAGCAGCACGATAACATTGTTTGTATTCTGCATCCTTCTCTACAAGTTTAGAAAAATCACCATAAATATTATCTTCTATATACCTAGCAGAATAAGCCGATTGTTCTAATAAATTCTGAACTTGCTGCTGTGCTTCCATAACAGATTCTCTCATTTGTTGTTGCGCATCATTTATAGAACTATTATAAGACTGTATCTGCTTTTCTTTCTTAAGCAATTTATTATATTCTTCCATTTCAGACTTAAACGCTTTCAACTCTGTTTGACTAGGAGTATAAACTGACTCATCATAAAGAGTTAATAAATCTGATGTTGTATCTTCACCTGCATAAGCATTACCAATAAATAATAAAGATATTGCAAAACTTAACAGTATTATTTTCTTATTCATATTTTTATTAATCACTCATCTATCTACTACAATAAGTAACAACCATAATAACATTAAAATAAATGCCACCGCCGATAAGATTTCTCTAACCTTAATAATCATAAGATTCCTCCAAAATCTGCGGCTAGACAATAATTCTATCTAGCCGCATAACATGCTTTACATTGTTTTGTCAATCACATCGTACACAGTCTTACGCGTCACAATCACATCGATATAGTTATCTTTCTTTGTAATAGCAGCAATGTAATCTTCATTCTTTGCGTTGAACTTATTTACACGCTTTGTAACTGTTTCTTCTGTAATATCATCTAAACTACATCGTTCAGTAACAATAATAGGTTTATTGTCAGTGATGTCATAGATGATTATTACGTTATCATCGTCAACAAGACCTATAGCCTCTTCAGCTTTTAACGTAACAACACGTCTAGCTGAATCAACATAACATTCTGTCTCTGTTACGATGGTGTTATAATCATAATTTAATACTCCATCATAAAGCAACTCTGTTACCTCCATCTACACACGAACCAACATTTGGCATCAAGCCTAATGATAATCTTACCCATGGGTCTTTCACTTCATCAGTAGGCGACGTAATAATATGCTTTCTTACAGCATCAAGTAAGTCCTCAAACAGTATAGACCTCAAACAATCTTTTGAAGCATCAGGAACAGACTTAACACCAATTACACATTTAACAAAGTTCTCAGGCGTATTATAACCACCATCTCTCATATACTCTATTAATGTGTATTGTAATCCAGCTTTAAATACCCCAACTGATTTTCTACATGTATAGAAAATCATTGAGGCTATAAGCGTTTCAAAATGCTTAAAATCAACGCTTACTTCCCTATTAAATATATTATACAGTTTAAATACCAAATAGAAGATTAACTCATCTACTCCTCTACAATTAAGCACGTTCTCTGGTGTCAAATCTCCAAGTTCTTCCTGAATATTCTCACCAGCCATAACATGCTTCTTAAGTTTAATACCTGCATACATAGTAATAGGATTATTTCTGTTAATTACTCTTTTATTCTTTGAATTTACAAGATAAACCTGTTTAAGGTTTCTGCCAATATAAATTTCTGAAATATCAACTTCTACTGGAGCTAACATGTCAGTCTTAATTGGTCTACCAGTCTTAACAGAACTATTTAAGTCTGTCAATTCCAAATACTTCTGCATCAACTCAAATGACGATGTAAGATTACCTTCACTTACTACACCACCACCTTGGAAGTTTTTCATTGTCAACTGTGTACCTGGCTGACCTATAGACTGTGCCGCATCGAATCCAACTGCACGCCCAATTGCTACTCTATTGTGAGTAGACAAGTCAATGCCATAACACTTTTGACAACACGGATTTTTACACGTAATAGGAGAACGTAATCTGCATCCATTCTTCTTAATGATATTTCCATCTTTATCTACTTCAGCAATAAATGCTTTGAATAAACTATCAACATCCTTTTCATTTACGTGCGAATCCGTCTTTTCAACTAAATATCTACCAACTACCATTTTCTCAAACATCTTTTTGATATTTGTATATATGTTCAATTCTTCCATATTTGGCTTAGCAAGATAAAACCTAAGTCTATCATAAGTTAACCACAACCCATCAGTAGTCTTACAATCTAATGACCTAATTACCATACCATCGTCTGAAATAGACATAGTACGAGAAATATAACCAGGCTTAGATGTTTCAATTGACTTATCAATCTGCCCCTGTCGCCCACCATAAGCAGTTAAAAAGTGTTCAAGTCCAGTAAGCCCATGAACCATAGAATGCGTTATTACAGAGTTAAACGCCTCATTTGAGTTCTTCATAACACGGCCCTTAAGACCAAACATCTGCATCATAGTAGATTTATTTCCACGGCACTTAGACTGCGACATTAGCCTAAAACCATTCTCATCTCCTATATACTCTCGTCCACCTTCTTTTAATACACTCTTCTCAACTTTATCTTTGAGTTTAGCGTAAGCTCTTGAATATTGATTTCGATAACCAACTTCAGTCTCAAAACCAATATCATAATAATGTTGCACCTTTTTAATTTCATTATTAAACTCCTCAACATAACTATCAATGTTAGGAAGTTTAGTTATTGAAACATTAGGCGGATAATTAGTTGCTATTGCTGTACCAATTCTTGTATAGTTATTAATAGTTTTAACAAATAAGTTTCCACCATCAATACTATCATGAATCTTTGTAAGCAACTTAATAGACCAATCTTCTGTAAATACTCCATCAGGTGTATCATTTACTTCAAACTCTCGTTTAGCAGTAAACAATTTATTTGACTTTACTAACTCTGGTAAACCAATAATAAAGTCAGCGTACTTAACACCGGCACAAGTCTTAACAGCTAATTGACCTAATGAGAAGTAGTAGGCTCCAATCTTTATTACATCATTTAAGATATACTTGTCATTGATTACTGCGTCCTGAACGAACTCAATCGTAGCAGCATCAAGTTTATCTACCTCCAAAATAACCTTACCAGTTGGTTGTGCTTTACTAGCTCTCCATAAACCATAAATAATTTCATGACGCGGATACATATGACAAGAACCGTCTCTTGTAAGATAAATATTCTTAATATTCATCATAATGTCAAATATCTCCGCAACAGCATCTGGAGTAACCGGAACATTACAATGCATCTGATCGCCATCAAAGTCAGCATTAAACGCTGATACTTGTAATGGTGATAATACGATAGCAGCACCTTCTACAGGAACAATTTTAAACCCCTGAATGCCCAACTTCCACAATGTAGGTTGACGACCCACAACTATAGGAATATTCTTTACATAATTGTCAATCCACTTCTTTGTCCTTTCAAAGTTAATATCAGACTTAAACTGCTCCAACTTCCTAATCTTCTCAGATGCTGAAAATGTTTGTGGAAGTGTAGCTACATAGTGCACATCTAACAGTTCACGTAACATTGTGTATGGTACACCAATTGAATCTATAGACATATTAGGGTCTACAATAATTACTGTACGCCCAGAGTTGTCAACAGTAACAGATTGCATCTTACTTCTAATAAGTCCATCTTTTGACTTAAGAGATGATACAATATCTCTGTAACTATTTTCTGAATTCTTCTTACTCTTAACAGCCGAATAATCAACTGTCACATAACGTACAGCATCCACCAATGCTTTATAACTATTAATAACGTTACTCAGTGTCTGATTCTTTTGATGTCTAATACTACGTAAGCTATTATTTGCTTTAATCACCTTGTTATAAGCATTACTAACAAGATTAATACCAAGCTCTGTATCAGGTCTAAAACCAACCGGCATTACAATCATAAAGTTCTGCACTAAGTTCCTAAAAGAGTCCATCGCTGACTTATCTCTGTAAAGAGACAACAGATAGGTTATCCTTCTGTTATAAATCTTTCTGTATAAATTCAACTCAAGTGTTGACTCATAATTCTTCATAAACTCTTCACTCATAAAGATATCAGGATATGAATCATCTTTAATCAACAAGTAAGTTAAATCAACATAAAAATCTTCAATAATGTGAAATTTACTCGGCGATGATGTAATTGATATACATTCTTTTTCGCTCTTTTGTAAACGGTTCTGCGACGTTTTGATAAATGCAGATGAAACAACAGTAATTGCTGTATTTAAGATTTCTTTCATTAACTCCGCTTTCACATCAAATTCATCTATTAGAACCTTAATGGCGCTTCCACCAATCTCATGACGCTCAATGTCATAAGTCTCGCTCATCACTTTAGACTTATTAATATCTTTAAGCATGCCGTCCTGTGCATCATAAATAACATTACAATTAATAAGGTTTGACATACTACAATTCTTAATACCATACTTTGATAGATAAGTAGTTGGCATTATTTTATTTAACAATTCCAATTTGTTGCCACATAAGAAGAAGTTAGGCACAGGCATATCCAACATAATAAGACCAGTCTTAGAAAATATATCACAACTTCTCTTTTTCGTATCATGGTCTGTTGGTTGCTCCTGATTACCAAATACAGTTTGTGAAGTTACTGAATATGGAGCCCCTTTGTAAGTATCAGTAACAATACCATTACTTACTTTCTTAACTTCTTCAAACGAATAAGGTCTCATCTTTACCAGCATTTTCTCACACCCTTCCACATTCCATCAATATTACCAGTAGAAAAGCAATGTACTGGTGACGTTTCAATCTTTATTTGCTCCTCATAATCCTCCAACAATCGCTTTCCGAAGTTTCTGAAAATTGCTTGTAATACACTTTCATCAATCTCTCTTTTGTATCCAATAGCAATCTCACTATTACTTTGACTCATAATAGAGATAAGAAGATAAGAATCCAAATCATACGTTTGTGCTACTGGTAAATACATAAACTTTGTATTACCAATAGTTTTCTCAATATCCATATAAGTAACTTCTTCGGCAGCCTCTGCAAATACCATTTCGAGAGTAATTAATTTAATATCATTGTCTGAAATAGTAACAATAGGACTTGAGTCTTTAAGTAATGGCTTAAGCGATTCATTAGAAATATTCTTTCCGTACTTCTCTTTATCAACCATATACCTAAAATCACTTACATATTGCGGACCAGAATTAAATGTTTTAGAATATAATAAATATGCTGGTGGAATAGAGTGTGATTTAATTACTCTTGATGTATTAAACATTCTGTTTGCTTTATCATCAATCATATTCCAATCACCAACTACAGTTTCAACTGGTTCTTCTGGCATTATAATAGCCTCTATAAGTTGAGGTATCATACCCAAATAACTTTCATCTAAATCTTTGTCAATATTTGTAACACGTTGCAACTTTGTACTACAAACCTTTACCGCTATTGGTTTATAAAACGGTATCTTCCCGTCAAGTAACGACTTTCTCAGGTTAAATCTAAATTCCTGATACTCGTCGTCACTTAATACAGTAGGTAATCTTAAGACACCATTATTTACAGTACAATTAGCAAGTGCTTCTATACAAAGTATGCTAAGCACGCTAACCCTCCTAAATCTAACAACATGACTAATGTTTCAGCAGCTGTTCCAGTAGTTACAGGAAGTATAGAGATATTCTTTTTGTATAACGGCCACAATATAGGACATCCAGCTTTTGTCTCACAATCTGCAAATAAATGCGATGTGTAACCAAATGCCAATCCAAGTAATAATGAACTAATAAATACATTGGATGAACTAATTGCACCAATATAAAGTCCAACAACTGGAAGTACTGTGTGCATTATACCTCTATGCTTCGTAAAGAATTTTACTCGTTTCTTAACCCCATCACTCGTAGCTAACATAATACATATTATTACAGGTAAGTAAGCTATGAATGTTGGTAATAAACCATTTAACAATAAAGTAGCAACGTCAAATGTTCCAGCAGATAAAAAGTTACTAATTACAGAAAATGTAAATGCTCCAAATCCTCCCAATATAGTAATCTTCTTTATTGTGTCTGTTGTTTGTTTGCGCTGTCTGCCTAATTTACTGTTATTATGGTCGATGTCCGGCAGCATTGCACCAAGCGGTGCAGTAACCGCTGTAGCACATAAGGCTATATCATTATTTTTAATACCGATGTATGCAACTGCTACCGAGACACCAATCCCAATTGCAAAGTGAGACTTACCGTTCAAGTCTACTCCTCGTACATGTCATCAAATGCTTGTACATTCTCGTCAATATACCTCTCGTCTTCTTTTTCTACTTTCCTATCTACATATGGTTTTACCTCTCCAAGAACAGCACCAGTCATATAAAGGAACTTTTCTTCATTCTTCTCGTCATCAACATCCAGAATATTCTCTTCTGGTTCTTCAATCTCTAAACGTACTCCAAGTGCTTTAAACATATTAAAGAATGCCTCAACACTTCTACGCATAGAAACTTCTGATAATGTTACCAAATCAGATTCTCTCATTACTTCATCAGTTCCTAATAAACCTAAATGCATAAGCTGACGAGCATAAGGATTATCTCCTCTTTCGTGCATTAACTCTTTGATGTAATTAGGAAGACCGTAAGCCATAAGACCATTAATCTCCATTTCACCAATAGTTTGCCCACCCTCGTGTCTAGCACCTTTAGTCGGACGCCCATATTTACTTACATAACGTCCACCAGATACCATACTTCCACGAGCATGCTCTTTATCATCAACTTCCTGAATAAGTTTAGTTACTTGATTTACACCTACTACAATAGGAGTACGAACTGGTTTACCAGTCTTAGGATTAATTACAATAGCACACCCATCTTTAGTAAATGTATTCTTCCAATGAGCAATATTTCTCTCATTATTCTTTACTTTAGCTTTCATAGCCGGTGGATATACATTGTACATACTCTGACTATTTGCCCAATCTACACCAATATTAGCACAATCCCAAGCATAGCTAAGCAATAGTACAACCTCTTTCCACTCAACATCATTAAATGACTGAACACATACTTTAATTCCTAAAACTCTACATGCCAACCCACCATGAAGTTCTTTTATCTGTCCCAAGTTCATACGTGACGCAAAACCTGCTGGATTATAACATAAATCCAAATGCTCTCCATTTAACAGATAATGCATATCACTGTTATTCACAATCTTTGGTATTACACCTTTATTACCATGTCGATTACAATTCTTATCACCAGGTGACATAGGATTAATGTAAATTGTATCTACACGATAATTCTTTGTTTTAGATTGTCGCTGTGCTCTGTTCTCTTTCTCAACTACCTTACGATTAACAATATAGCCACGTAGTTTATCAGATGTAGCATACTCTTCCTGATTACGACCACCATCTTCCCATTTAATAATACGAGTAGCATTAGAATCAATATAACCAAGACCCTTCGTACTCTTTGGATAAGCAGTTCTACGTACAGTAAAAGTATCATCAGTATGACCATAAGAAGTCAACATTTTAGATAATCGAACAGAAATCTGAACACCATCTTCATAATTGTAGCCAACTGGAATAACACCAACAAACGCATTTACCCCAGGAGCATAGATACCATCTTTACTGAAATTAGATGATACAATAACATCACCTTTTCTCACAGTATCGCCAGGTTTTACTTCAACCTTACGCTCAATTACAGACTTATAAGAATACTCAATTAATTTGAATGTGTATCGCATATACTTATCATTTTCTTCATTAGTATACACTTTCTCATTTGGATGTCTGTAAATAACTGAATGATTGTATCTAACAGTGACAGTTACTTTTGTATCCTGTGTTATAGCGTCCCTATCGTTATAAACCACATCTTCAATATAACCATCATCTTCTGCATTAATCTGAAATACAGTAGTTGCTCTAATTACATCGAAGAATCCTTTTGTTAGTATTAACGGTATTTCTCTTTTGATAAGTGGTCGTGATTGTCTAGCCATATTGAGTGCATAAGAAACACGAACCGCATCATTAGAATTAATAAATGGAATAAGAGTTGCTGTTGGCGATAATGTTTGGTCAGGATAACAATTTACGTACTCAATGGCAGACACAGGAACATTTTGTGTTTCCATCTTTTCGATATCTCCAACAGTAGGCACTCTAGCAAACACTAAATCATCACTGTTTAAGATATTCATATCTTCATCCAAATCTAAAGACATCAAATCAGCAATAATATAATTCTCTTCTTCCGCAACCGTCATCTTGTATTTCTTATTCGTCAATACTTTATGCCTACCACCAACATGCACTACTCTATAATACTCGGTATATAATTCACCATTCTCAATCGTAGCATGACACGCTTTTGTGTTAGTAAGACCAAGCTTTGACGACGCTGGTGTTTCATAAGGGCATATACGACCATAAAATCCCATTGCCAAGAAACGCATAGAATCTGAAACACCATGTTTAGTTTTTGTGATTGTATTTACTCTATGAATACATGATGCTAAAGCAGCTGGATTAGTAGTATCTGCTATTTGCACAACAGTCATACCTTCTCCACCAAGCTTTCTCCAAATCATATTGAATAAAGCCCACATCACAGATTCCAATTTACCTTTTTCATCACTTATGATTGAAGTATTCTTTCCTTCAACCACTTCTTTTAACGTTCTGTAAACAACATTGCTAAAATCTTTACATGAGTCTTTCATTGCTTTATGCAAATGCTCATCGATTAAACAAATATGTTTACGTAAACCAATGTCTTTATCTGATACTCTATCAATGTAATCAGTATTCAACCTTGGCATAATTGACATTAGAGCAGCGATATCGTACACAGTTAAGTGTGGGGCCGGTGGTACTTTAAGACCATCTTCGGTTACAAAATAAGTATTATCGCCACATTTAAAATGTCTATTTCCCATGACTTCTTCTTCAAGCGTAACATAGATTACATTATTGAGCTTAAACTCTCCAACGTCTTCATTCTTCATCACAGGAATTGCAGTATTCGTATAATAACGTTTAGCTACAACATCCTGTATTGTTTTTGTTAGCTTGCTTTCGTCAGGACTTATTCTATGCTGAACATACTCTGTAAACTCAGACATTTGAATTAACTGCATCACGACTGCAGTCAATGGAGTTCCTTGTCTTACAACAGGATATTCATTAACAGTAAAGTTATAAACCTTATCTGTCAATTCTGGAACATCCTTAAGATTCTCTTTGTTATCATCTCTAAACTCCTCTGGAATAAGAACTCCAGCTGGTATAGATTTGATAGCTATATCACACGCAATCTTAGCACCTTGATTCATTACATCCATATGAGATACATAATATTCATTAATGCACTCAATATTTAATGTGGAAATCAAATCACGTGTTACTATATCACCTTTCTTTGCTAATATATCACCCGTACTACTGATAATATCTCTAGAAAGAATCTTACCAATACCTCTATCGATACTAACAATGTCATTTAACTGGTCACGCACAGTATTTAAGGCATCCGGGTCAATACCATTCTTACTAATGTTGGCAAATCCAAACATACCTAAAATAACAGTAGGATAGTTAAGAACCTGCGTCCATCTTGAAGCATCATCTGTCTCTACTTCAAATAAACTAAGTTTATCTTCATTTCTGTAAAGCCAGTTGATGTTTTCTGGAGTAACAATCTTTTTGAGCAACTCGGTAGCATTTGGCGTAATCATAGTATATGGGTCTTCTATATAATTAACATCCTCAGCAACATAGTTAATTGCTCCTGCTGATATTAAGCTATGAAGATAACATACACCATAAAGCATAGTGCTCATATTAATTTTATTTTTACCAAATGTTATCTTGAATTTACTTGGTTGATACTCAACCTTAACATTCTTCGCGTTTAACATCAGATTAAGTAAACCATTACCATCGTAAGTAACATATTTAGATGGCTCTGACGTAGCAATTATAGAGTACAGTTGTTTCTTATACCTAATCATCCCAAACCTATCTACCGATGGTAATCTAAGTATAGGAAATACATCTGATTTGTATAACCCAAACTTCAATCTACCTTCAACAGTAGTAAACGCATAATCTGTTTGCCGAACCCTAGAGTTATAATCTTCTTCAGTTATATTTGTAATCTCAAACGAAACTTCTGACTGATTATCTCTCTTTCTTGCACTATAAGCTTCCGTAATAGCACTACCTAACATTTTCAGGTCATTACGTAAACAAATATCTGTATCAGAAATCGGCTCATTGTATAAATAGTTCTTATAAGCCTTATAATGATCAGATATTTCATAACCTTCAAATTCAGTGTTAATAGGAAGCTTACTCATGTACAAGATATTTTTCTCACTATCGTATTTGTACAATTAAATCACCCTTCCTGCATCAGTATATGCCAAATATTCTTCCCACAGCTCATCGTCATCGTCAAGCTCACTGTTAAAGAAGTTTTCAACAACCGGTGTACCTGGTGTAATCTCGCTTTTAAAATACATAACACCACTTCCATTATTAATATCACTACAGCCAACATAACCAACACCAGGCTCATTGATACGTTCAACAGCAATAATCATATTCATACCAGTAAACACGCCATTACTGAACGCTTCCACCAGCTTCTTAAATTCTTCCTCATAAAACTCCATCTCATGAAGTTTAAATCCGGTAGCCCCATCAAGACGAACCGCACCATAAGAACCATCGCTAAAGATAAGTTCCTTTTCGCACTCCTCTAACTGCCCAGCCGGCCCAGCTAAAACCTCCATACTGTTTTCATTGTTAATAATAATACCATAAGTTTTAAACATACTCAAAAACCTCTCTTTCTTTTCTTATTCATTTATATATGTAACTAGCACTTATATTTTTTATAAGACTAATTCATAAACAATTATTTTCAGCAAATCTTTTATAGTACATCTTTAATAATGTTATATTAATAATATTTCTTATAATCCACACTAAGTATGCTACATATTCATTTCCAATTACCAAAACACTAAATGCTAACCATAATAAAGAAGATATTGTACATACTATCTGTGCTTTAGATATACTGTTATATAAATTATTATATCTATTTAATCCAGTATAATATGATTGAATAGAATTAACCAATGTCATCACACCAGTTAATATGATTAATAGTAAATAAGATATATTTCCATCTTTAAATAATAAAGATAATGGTAAAGATAATAAACTGCAGAATAACGCATATTTTATAGAGAATTTACAGATTACACCTCTTACATCATTCTTATCATAATTATCATTTAATAATATACCAGTAAATGCTACATTACTAAATGTTGGATTAATCAATTGGTCTATAATAGATGTTATAATTATATATCTTGCATATCTAACATCTCCAAGCCAACTCAATATAAACGTCATTAATACATATAATACTCGTCTAGCTCCAGAATCAATAATCGTAGAAAATATACTATTCTTATATTTATAAATGGTATTTATTTTACCATATAACATCTTTTTATCTTTTAATATAAATCTAGTAATTAAAATACATATTAATTCAGTTATAATATTATCTAATACAAGCCAATACCATTGCAAACCAATAATATAAACAACTAAATCAAATAGTACGTTAAATACTGTAGAGAATGTCGTAATCTTACTTATTAACACAGTACGTTTATCAACAATGAGTATTAATCTTATAAATTTATTGTAATCAACTAATATGTAATAAACTCCATAAGCTAATAATGAAATACTTGATATACTTTTAGCTTCCAAAGATAACCCAGAATTATAAGTTAATAAGTTGCCAACCATAATAGTACCAATAACAATAAATATTTGTACTACAAATGAAAACTTGTACATAGTTCCTAATAATTTTAAATCTTTTGTTTTTGTGTACTCTACTAAAGCAACTGTTTTAACAGCTACTCCAATTAACAGCATAACTTCTGAATAGCCAGCAGCCATGCTTATTCCAGTAATAACTTCTACACCAATTAAATTAGCTATTACTTTATCGAATACTTTAACAAAAGAAATAATTAACATTGTTATAATCTCCGGAATACATAATTTAATATAGTCACTATATACTTCGGATTTATTTCTAGATAATCTATTTATTATAATATCATACATTAGTTAATAATGTAGACCTACTTTCATTTTTACTTCTCCTTTAATATGCAATATATCCAATTGCTATTATCATAAATATTGCAGCGGATAATGCAGTTACAAACTGATAGATAAATGTACCTTTATTTAATTTCTCATGTAACGCACTTCCTTTAAATTCATTAATAGTTTTAAACTTTATCATACTTTGTGTAAATGTCATTATCCAATTTACACGCACGTAAATGTAACCAAAACACATAAAATACATTAGTGCTTTAATTGCATTAGGTAGTTTCCACATTACTGTTGCACTGAATAATGATAATCCAAATGCAATATTAACAAGTAGTTTAATTATAATCATATTTTACCTCCTTCATAATATCTGCGTAGAGTAACTAACACTCTACGCAGATACAATTATTTATTAATGTGTTCCTTGAGTCTGGATATCATCCTTAGAAGTTCTCTTGTTATTATATACTACAACAATCGGGTCATCTATTGGCTTTCCAGTCTTAGGGTCCGTAGGTGGTGTATAAATCTTACCATCAGGATAGATTCTAAATCCTGTACCATCACTATAATTAACAGCTGTGCCATCATAGTCAAGTGTCCATACAGTACCACGTACTTTTATATCCAACGAACATACAATAACAGAATTAGTGTCTTGTAACGCTTTTATGTTTGCATCAGTACAAGGTTTACCAGCTCTTACAAATACAGTAGAAGACGGTAGACCTAAAGTCCAATGCCAACGTTGTGATTGAAGTAAATAATCCCCTTCTTCACTAATTCTATCATTAGTAGTCCCAGCATATTGATTACCAGTATTCATATCTCGTCCATATCTAAATGAGCTACCGATAAACGTTCTATCCAAATCAATAAGATAAATTCTATCAGTTGAACCAATTACATCCCTATCGTTAGTAGGTAGCCTCAACTTATAGTAATCCTTGCTCCTATCAGTTTGTAATTTTGTATTTCCTTTTTGTTCTTTCTCTGAGTAGCTTCTTCTACCAGATTCATTCAACCAATCAAGATAATAGTAATACTCTGAAGTCTGGTCTGCTTTGTTTGTCAGTACAATAGGTAGATATGTACTACCTGACTGCATATAAGCATCTACTTCATTATATTTACCAGTATCAAGATTTAATTCCCAGTATTTAGGTTTAATCTGCATCTTATAAGTAAACATACCAGTAGCATCTGCACCACGTTCCCAAGGAACTAAAACGTCACTTGGGTCATCTTTATAATTCTCTCCATAATAGTTACCAATAGTTTCGATATCCATATATAGATTATAACCTGGCCTCATTTCCTCGCGTTGTAACTCAGCGATTGGATTCTTATAAGGTACAAGCGGCAACTTTGTATAAGGATGATTCTTACCGCCAGTTCGCATATCAGTTATTCCATATACACTGTGATAATAACCAGTCTTAGTTGCATCTTCATTTCTTGAGTCTTTGTCATCAGCAACAATCTTATTAGGTAAAGTATAGTCAACTTCTCTTACTACATTAGGAATTAACCATTTACCGTTATTCATTGGTTGTTTAAATAATTCTGCAAAACGTGGGTCACCAGTATCATGAATAGTTAACGCACCAATAGAGCCTACAACGTCAATGTTCTGTTTCTTTGTAACTGACATTCTAGCAGCATGGTTCGTATACCTATCATAATTAGTGTGACTATCTGCATCATCAAATGTATAAGTCTCTGGTGCATTATTAGCAATACTATGGAATATAACTGCACAAGCATTATGTTCACTATTTGCTAACAAACACTCAAACTGATACACTTTATTATTACTTGGAAGTTTAAGTAAGTCAATTGGCTCACCAGCTCCCCATAGATTATTAGCAGCGTCAATTGTATTAAATGGATAGATTACAAACTTATTACGTAACCACGTATCAGTATCAGTATTATTCTTATAACCTAATCCTTTTTCGTCAACACATTCTGCAATACCATTAAGTCTCGGCTGCTGCTCAAAATCTCCAACATCTGGATAATATATCTTAAATTCTCTATCTATATTAATAAACGTACCAGTTGTCGATTGTGGTTGACCACCTGGCGGCGTTATTGTGACTGGCGGATTATGCTTTGCATCATTCTTACAAGGAGTATAACATCTTGTATCCGCAAATGGATAATGGTTGTTTGGGTCTTTTACATCGTGTGGTTCTGAATTATTCACATAATGATGTGGGTCAGTACACACTAATAAATTTTCATATCTGTTACAAGCAGCGACATGAACATGAGTATTTGGTTCATTGTTACAAACTAATGCAGTCACATCAAGATATCCATCAATTGTATAAGAACAAGAATGCCCACATGTTAAACATCTATTTGTAGTTAAATCATACAAATGATGCCATCCATTATTTACATACTCAGAACCACCATAACCACAACCGCTATTATGATAAATCATGGCAATATTATGTCCTTCATATATTTTAACATTTAAATCATTACCAGGATCAGCAACAACTGTACGCCACACACCATCAGTACATTTAAACCCACGTTCATTTCCAGTAATGAGTACATAAGCTTCTCCACCATATGAATAATTAAATGTAAATGTTGCACTCGCAAAACACTTAGAATGACTACTACCATGTAAATTTATCATATCTTGTTTTGTTGGACTTCCAGAATGCGATATTGTTATTGTATCACCATCATACGTACAACCCCTTTTATGATATGTCCACACATAATAAGTTGGGTCATAAGACCAATTATTACAATTACTTGTATGCACATGTTTATTATATGGCATATTACCACATTGATAACCTACATTAGTATTCTTATAACACGAATTACTATGTGGTGTACTTATATTACAAGTTAAAGTACTAAATACACAAGATGAATTACGTGGGCACTTAGCATCTTCTTTTGGTGGTGTCGGTCTATCTAATTCACCCCAATACCTTTGGTCGTACTTTTCATCATTTGATAAAACTACAGCATCACGATTAGATATAGGATTGTGAATTACAACATTATTTATTTTATCATGGTCTTCAGAATAAGGAGCTTCTTGCCTCTTCTCCCACTTAGTCCACTTCTTACCTTTAGAGTTTTTAAAAGATACATCTTTATTGTATAATACAGTACAATGCCCAGTATCCCATTCTCCATTAGTAACAGGTGCAATACTATCTGTTGCAGACCATTTACGTTCCGGTGGTGGCGTAGTCGAATCTAATATATTAATATCAGATTTTATATACCTTTTGTTTACACCAGTTTGAAAATCTGTATTTCCTTCAAGCTTTTTAAGATTAGGTTGATTCCACTGAACATTCTGATTACATATTCTTGTACCACTTGTTCTATTACTATTATTATATTTACCAGTAACATCTTCGTAATCACCATTATAACCAGTTGTGGTAATTCTAGTAACGTCACTTGATTTACTAAATGCATTACTATTATTATCCCACATTTCTTCTACAGTTGGTTGTTTAGGCCAAGTAATAGCAGGAACTTCTTTTGTAAATGTTAAATTACTTGTACTCATATCAGCATGGTTTCCAAAATCAGATTCACTAACTGTATAAGAGTTTAATGGTACATTATTTGACGTCAACTCATAATACATAATATTCTGATAACCCTCTGATGTTTCTAATACAACATAATCAGACACTACTGTAACTGTATTATTAGTAAGTGTCTTAACAACTTCATTAATTGCTTTACAAGCATTACTTTTACAAGTATCATGAGTACTATTAACAGTTCCAGTAGAACATGTTTTTGCAGTATTACCCCAATGACCAGCATCACTGTTATCAATACTCACACTAAATCTATAACGACCATTACCATTACTATAATCATCCTGTGTGTGATAAGAATAATAACCTAAATTAGGTGCAAGTGTTATATTTGCAGGTGCCTGTAATTTACTGTTTCCTTTTAATTGAAAATCAACAAGTCTCCATAAATCTTCATCTGTAATATTCATATATGTAACAGGGTCAATCTTCTGTTTCATAATATATGTATAATTACAAGTTCCTGGATGCTTATTGTTTCTATGGTCAGTTATGCTATCTGCTTTAACACTTCCTAAATATGGACAACTTTTCGTATGTACAGGATGAGTAACTTGTCCCTTATCTCCATACTGTGGTCCAGGACAAGAAGTGTATGTACAAGGAGCATTATCTCCATAACAATTATTCTCTGTTACTTTAATTGTAAATGTACGCTCATTTTGTTTTGTTGTTTCTATCTTCAAATCAACATTTACCATATACTCCGTTGCACCAGTACCCAAGTAAAGATTTGTAGTAGTAGGTACACCAGCCATAGCCTCATACTTTTCACTATAAGGATTGTTAGCTTTAATTTCACTAACTGGTAGATGTCTCATATCACTGTAATAAAATGGTGTTTCTTTTGTATATAAAGTAGCAATATCATAACAACCACCATTGCCAGTAAGCTCTGTACCTTTAGGGTCAGCTCTAAAATCTTCGTGCTTTCCACTACCATTCATACAAACATACATGCTTCCAATATACTTCATTGTTACTTTATCGCATACTTTTATATTTGTATCTTGTAAGGTTAATTCACTAGCACTTCCATTTAAGAAATTATTCAACTCATCTCTAGTCTTTAATTTTTGAGATGATAAAAATGTATTTCCAGACATTGCTTCAAAATTACCAGCACCTTTAGAAAATACATTATAATGATTTGTATCTCCAGGATTACCATCTAATACCTCAGAATCAAGTGAATATTTAATTTGCATTGTAGCATTAGGGTCTTTTGATAAATAAGTATCCTGAAAATAAGTAAATATCCTATCTATTCGAGAAGAATCAACGGAAGACTTTAATGTTATTGTAACCATATTATCTTCTGCACACTCTACATCAACCTTCTTTAAATGAGGGTCACACTTTAATGTTACATCTGGAGCATTTGGATTAGGTTCATCGCCCCCACAACAATCAGACGGATGGTCAGTTGGTGTACCCCCAGTTCCATCAGGATAACCAGCCATATAACAAACGCCAGGTGGACCCAACACTCCACCTTTAGCATCAACCATTCTAAGAGATGATTCCCAACCAATAGGCTCTGTCCAATAACTGGTAGAATTTCCTGTATACTTTAACATTCCAGTTCCTCTATCTATACGCCAGTTTGAGAAATAATGGAACATCCATGCCATCCTACCAGTCACATTACCACCAAAACCAGAATTATCCCTTATTAACTGATTATCTTTTATTTCTCTTTGTCGTACAATTGGTTTAGAATATGTATCTCCATAATCAGATATAAGATTAGGATAAGCGTCTTTTAACCATCCATTTAACAAATCCCAATTTATATTTACACCAGCATCATTCAACGCTGCAACATAAGAATAAACATGTGCGGCATTATTGCTAGTAGAATCATGCTGACCAGCTACTGCCATATCAGCTAATATTATTAACTCATCTGAGCCATCTTGATTTCTACTCATCCAATACTTCTTGAGCATTTCTCGCCCGGCTTCATTCTTCCAAGCATAACCACCTTTATTGGTTAAATAATCAGCATTATGCTGTCTTTCAGACTCCAACACCACAGCTGTATAATAAGCCAATACATAAGTAGCTACTCTATCACCATTATGTGCTGCTGGAGTAACATAAGCTCTAAAATCACTATTCACTTTATCTTGATAATTAGCATAAGCAGCATATATTTGCAAACTTACCGCATTAGCTTCATTCCAAAGTAAGCTACCTTGAGGTCCAAATACATGCTCAATGTATTTGTCTGCCATTTCAGCAGATGGGTCATCCCAATTTAAGCCACCTTCTTTGTACTCACCTTTAACAAGCTTCTGGTAATTTTCCCAATAACTTTTATCTAGCCACCAACCTTCAACTCTTGACTTAGCATATGACTGTGTTTTATAAGGCTGGCCACTATAAGCTACTTGATGACCATCGTCTGGACTAAACCAGTCTTCAATCTGTCCACCAGAATTTATATTTACAGCTAATCTATCAGGTCTATAGTTAGACCAACCATCTCTTGGATAAAATGTAGCGTATCTCAAATTAGTGCTGTTAAATATAGATGCCGTATCTACGAAATTACGATAATCTTTAATTAATGTAACTGTAGTATCACCAAGATATTTACCATCGGCCTTTGCGCCAAGTTTAAACGCATCTTCTTTAAATCGATTTTCATCTGACTTAGCTGTGTTCTTTATTGCTACTAATTGTAAGAAGTGTGCACCACCTGAACCATCACCAGGAGCACAAGAACCATTTCCTACATGAGCACCAGCACCAGATGTAATATTTCCAGCTAAATCCGCAAATACTGTAATTACTCCAGTATTCAATAACATTAACAATGACAAAAATAAGCAAATAAATCTTTTAAATCTTTGCTTATTATAAATCATACTTTAGTATCTCCATTATTCAATGTAACGTATATCACAATAATATCCCTCCTGTGCAGCATATTCAGGCTTTTCAAATATCTTCTCAAATGTAACACCGTCCGGTTTTAATCTTGTAGGACAATAATACTTTCGTGATACTCCATTTACCACTCTAGTATATCCACCTACAAAATCCGTATGCGTCAATCTAGCACCGCCAATACCAAATGATTCAATTGGTTTACCAGGTGCTAAGTATAAATTATTTACATAAGCTAAAACAGTAGGTGTCTTTACTGGATTTGTTCTTGACACAATAGTAAGCTCACCTGGCACAATAATCTGTGATAACATATCAACCTGTCCTAAATTATTATCATAAACAGCTTTCATGAAGTCTTCAGTTACCTGCGCATTTATTTTAGCTCGACATTCTTCTACGGTTAATGGAACTTTCTCTTTTGTGATAATTCCATTCCTAATAACCTTACAATCCTTACCACCTAGATTAAGTGAATAAATTACTCCATTATCATAATACATGTATGGTTTCTTTTCACTAAATAATAGGTCATAAGTTCCAGCATCACTTATCTTTGTAGGTTGACCAACATAATACCCATCATATCCACATACAATAAATGCTGGTGTATTATTTGTTTTTATCATCTGTATGTTTTCATCAGTAACAGCATAACCTAAATTATCAAGCAAAACTTCACAATATGTCTGTAATGCAATTTCGGGGTCTACAGAAACATATTCAAAATCTGCATAATCCAATTTCAGGTCTACCGTACTTATTAACATTTCTTCAACAGCCGCATCAATCGCATAGTTAACAGATACATCAACTTCATGCTCTTTAAATTCTCTATTTGCTTCTTCATAATATATTGTAAAATGAACGAATACAAATGCTAAAAGAAATATAGAGAAACACGCGCAAATAGAATTAAATCTACCCATTTAAGATTCCATCCGCTTTATTTCTTATAGTAGATGCTTTGTTACTATCAGCATCATCATTTAACAATATATTAATATACTTTTCAACAATTTTTTCAACATACTCAAATTCTGTTTTATCAAAATCATATTCTTCGTCATATCTACACTTTTGTTGATATTCCTTTAATACACTTCCGTAGCTTCTAATTTCAGATGGTATTTTAATGCCATTTCTGCCACATATATCTATTAGTCTTATGTGGTCGTGTGTTTCACTAATATCATTACCATTTTTAGCTAATAACGCTTTTAACATATATTCAGCACTCATTGCTAATTCAAATGCAGCGTCAAATGCCATATAATAATCTTTTGATATAGCAGCCGCATTATAAATAGACTTTGTAGAGTTTAAAGCAGATTTAGCTCTACTCTTTAAATAATTATAACTTAAGTTATTAGTTTCGCTCATATAGTAAAACTGCCTCCTTTTTTAATGACCTCATTAACCCAACACCTCTCTCTAACTTATCTTTAAATTTCGATTCTTTCTCTTCTATCCAATCATATTCTAACCAGTCACAAGTAATTGATTTTTCATATAGCATATTATTTCTTTTAAATGATATTTCTCTAGTATCATTATCTGTAACTACTACATAAAAATCTATATCAGACTTTTCTCTACATAATGAGCTTATGCATGAGCCAAATAAATAAATTTGCTTTATATTTGGCATGTTAATAGCTACTTCCATCATTTCTGTTATTTGTTTAACTTTGCATCTAGAAACTTTAACTTCTCTACAACCGGGTATTTGTAACCAAACTAACATATATCTACACCCTACTATTAAAGCCTCTGTAATTTCTTCATCTTTTATATTATCAATTTCATCTGGTAAAGTTATAGTTATTTCTCTTCCCATAATACAGTTCTCCTTTATATAAGCAATTTATCTGCTAAATCTCTCATCAATCTTGCTTTATCAGACAAATCACTATGTCTATTACTTAATAAATTATAGATAAACAGTTGAGCATCAACAGATATGACATCTGAATCTCCATATATTTTCTCAATTGCCTTTATAACATCATCATAAGAATAATCAAATCCTTCTTCAACAATTCCTTTTATATCAGTTACATCACTAGAATCTATTCTAAACGATACTAGCTTCATACATACTTGTGCTAAATTATTTATTACATAAACAGTGAACTTGTCACTTACTCTTTTATATACTTTAAAATAAGGTAATAATCTTTTAGTAAATGACTGAGTTACTGTAACGTTCGTATTTAACCAGTCTTTTGGTAAATCATTCTTTTCCGCTACTTTAACAATAGGCTTAGATAAATCCAATGTAGACCTAATATATGCATCTATATCCATAGTAGATTCTCTAAACCTATTGTTTAACATTATAGCCGAACCGCCCATTATATAAATATCAACGCATAAACTTGTATTTCTATTTAAAGCAACTACTTCATTATATAGTTTCTCTAAATATTCATCTAAGTTATCTTTGTTTAAAAACATTATATAGCTTTTATGTCCTCCCTATTTTGCCCTTAATACATCTGTTATAATAAGACCATATTCTTTAAACTCCGGTATAGCCTTATCAATTAATTCTTTTGCCTTACCATTCCCAAGTACATAGATAAGTTCATATGCTCCTTCTGTAAATTCAATATTATCGACATGTAAATTACTTATATCAATATCAACCTTAATATTCATATTAAACATGTTATTAATATAATCTACAAAACCACATAAATATCTTTTCTGTACATCCGTTAAAGAACTTAATTCAATTGAATTATTTATAGCCTGCTGAACATACTTACCATTTGCTTGCCATAAATGGTCTAACGTACTTCTAAAATAAGAATACGATTTATTCTGCATATTTATCCTATTCATAATTCTCCCTCACTAACTATGATAAACCAACAGGTACAATTAATCTAATAACTATCTCCTTTAAAATAAGCCAAATAATTTCTTCTTTTCGTACATATCAGTTGACTGTATAAAGATATTATCTCCAAACTGACGCAACATAATTAATTTAGTTGCTTCTTCCAGTTCAGAACGTTTAGAAGCCGTACAATCTTCTATTACCTTAAATTTAAAACCATAGTCAAACAACTGAAACGCTGTACCTAACACACATGCGTCTGATTCCCAACCACATACATAGATATCCATATTATACTTAAGAATATTTTTTTAAATCATCTGTCATACAAGAATACATATTTACTCTAGGGAATACATGTGCTTTTGGAAATAGTTTAACTAATCCAGCATCTTTTCCATCTACCTTACATTCTTCATAATCAAGAAGCTCAGTAAAATTATTGATACCAGAATTAAACCACATAGTTTGAATTATGTAGTCAAAACTTCTTCCGCGTACCAAATCAGTAAGAGGCTTTATTATTCTCTTTGCATTATCGCTTTTAAAGCCTTTCTGATAATCTATAACTAATAACGTATCAAGTCTATCTTCCATAACCTCCTACAAAATATCTTTTACTTCATCTATATATGTTGACTTAATTTGCTTTTATTATAAGATAAATTAATACTGCTCCTCTTCCTTTCTTAACTTACTCTCATAATTATATCTTTCAATCTCAGTCATATTATTTACTTTAAAATAAGACTGAAATAATTTACCATCAATAGTTATAATTACTAACGAAGCAATAAGTCCAACTCCTAACATAAATAACCAATATGCTATTTCTAATGATTTGCATACATTAAAATAATCTTCATTAGAAGTATACCAATTATTTATTTCATCTACAGTAAGTTGTTCTCCATTTAATATATTAATCAACTTACTGTAATAGAACTTATTTCCTTCCAATTTACTTAATACTTCTATAGTTTCATCAATTTCACTTGTTTTATATTCTCTTATACGTATCAAATCAAGCCCTATTACCTTATTAGTCTCAAATGCTTCTTTCATAGAACATCTAAGACTCGAAAATTGTAACTCTTCTTTTAAATTAGCGTTAAATTCTTCATTTGATACTTCAACAAATTCTTTATAATCATCTTTATAATTCTTTAAAACTTCACCAGCCCCATCTTTAACCACCAATGCAAATTCACCAATAGTAACTATAATCATAAGTGACCAAATAAACTGCAATGGTTTTAAAAACTTATAAAACACCAAACTGAATAATGTAGAAATACCAATTAATGGAGGAATTAAAAGTAGTAATATAAACTTCACTTCTCCAATATCAGCAACTCTAAATGCAATAAGAACTGGAACACATGACACCAATGTTGCTAATAAAACATATTTTAACATTTTTAACATATCAGATTCTCCTTAATAATTTATTTTAAATATATAATCAATATCTAAAAAGATATTTAATAAAACAATAGGTACTAATCAAAATAATGTCGCAATATCTCATTTGCTCTAGATGTTATAGCTACTGGTTTTCCTCCTCCAAATATCTCAGGCAATTCTAATTCTTCTACAGAATTAACATCTAATTTCATATTTTCAAATTCAGGTATACTTCCAGGAACATAAACATCACTCATATGACTAACCTGTAAAAACAAATAACCGCTGTAACTATTTACTTTTTGCATTGTATTAACAACAATAGCATCAAATACCTTAATGCCATGTTTTGGAGTGTATGTTTGTGATATATAAATATTACGCTCTTTTGCTAATTCGAATAGCATTTCCCAACAATTGTCTCCAATTCTATTGGCATTAAAAATTATATCACAAAACTTAGCAGCTATCAAAGTTTTAGCACCAGAAGATAGCTGTTCATAATTTATACCACCTAACACTTTACTTTTAATATTATACATATCATAACATGTTGAATCATCTATTCTTTCTATAACATCTTTAGTCCATTCATCTTTAAACCATTCTTCATTAGCAAAGTCATCAAAGTATAAACCAGGATTGTTTTCATAGTTTGCTACTTTATTTTCATCAATCCTACCAAAATAAGTTATTAACATACCAGTCACCTCGCTACATCTATTAGATTTTCAAATATAGTACCATTAAACATTGCAGTTAATTTATTATTACTTCCTATCAATCTACCATTACACCTACCAACCTTAACTCTAGCTCCTTGACTTAATGGACAACAAACCATATAGTAACAAACAGGAAGTGGTGTATCAGAATCATGATTTATATAATATGGTGTATCAGTTGTTAATCTTTTTAATCTTTTCTCCCAAGCATTTTCAATAGATGTCGAATCTAAATCCTCTTCTTCAGTTATTTCTTTACCGTCTTTAACTATATTACTGCAACATAACATATGTTCAAAGCAATTATAATCAGTATTAAAATAAACTCTATATGAACCCTTATAATTATCGAGAAACTCTAATAATGTCTGATAATAACAACCAAATCCTCCAATATCAAAGAATACATAAATATCGCCATCATTCAGTGTCAATAATTCTTTTATTTTATCTATTATTCCACTTTTACCAACTTCAGCACTTTTTGTAATTTTATTTTTGTAAACATTTTGTACCCATTTAAATCCTTTACCTTTGTCCTCAGTTAATACATACTTTACAGTACTAAATATATCTTTACACCGATTTTCTATAGTAATATACTCAAGATGATGATTTTTGCCTTCTTTTATCATTCTACATACACAATCAACAGAATAGTTTATAGATTCTATAACATCTCTCGTGATTAATATAAAATAAGCATTTGTAGCCTCCTTAAATAATTCTAAGAACTCTTTATTTATCGAATACTCATCTATAATATAAATTGTCCTTGCACCAACCTTTAAAGATGCTTCCAATAAAGATGTACTTGTTATAACCTCAACAGGATAAATACACTCAATAGTAACTCGTTTACTAGATTTAGACCTAGTAATTAAATTTGCTAATGTACTCTTTCCAGTAGCAGACTCTCCTATAATAACAGTTGCTTTATGCCTAATGTCTAAATCATAATTTAATTTAGGACTTGTAATTTTTATATTTACCATATAACAAATACCTCACAATCACTAATTTAATCTTTATTGAAACAAACAGTAATCATAATTGCCATTACAAAACTAACTATTGCATAATAAATAATCGCACAATCTAATTCTGTATAATAAACAATATTATTAATACTCAGTTTAATTCCATCTGTCAGCATTACTTTTATAATAGATAATAAATCTACTACACTAAATAAGGTAATCATACATATAAATAAAATAAGCGTATATACTAATACTTTACGCCAATATAATACTATATCTTTTAACATTACTTCTCCTTATTCATGAATACATTATAAAGGCTATATTTTGTATTTTACAAATTAATATGATGCAATTAATGTTACACCATAGGAGCTATAATATAGCCCCGTTAATCTAATCAAGAATATCACCTGCCAGCGCTCTTGCTCTGTCTCTTGCCACATCCGCCCCAGAAACTTTAGGTTGATTACCTTTATTCAACTCATCAAGCAACTTATCGTAATATAATGTCATTACCTTATATAACTTGCTTTTAGCTTCATTAGTTTCGATAATTGAATCCACAAGTTCTGGTGATGTAATCCACGCTGCACCACCAATACGCATGTCCTCATCAGTAGTATAAGGATATGCGGCTTTTCCTGAACCTCCCACATTCTCCCATTCAATACCACTACGTCCTGCCATTAATTGTGCCTCCTGTTATTTAAAGTGATTTAGCAAAATCATCTAACTTACTTAGTAATTCTGCTCTTTTTCTTGCTTTATAAACTCTGCCAGCTCCACCATCAATATCTTCTAAATCTTCACCTTCTGCATAAGCATCAGCAACCATTTGTTTAAGAGCAGATACTTCTTTATGAACGCTGACTGGCTTATCTTCTTTATCCATTAACGACTTTATATAGTCATTTAATGTTCTGTACAACTTAATCTTTTCTTCATTTGCTTCAACAGTAGAATTATTAGCATCAATAAAAGATTGAATTGCTTCAGCAGGTGGTATCCAACATACTCCATTTGTCTTTGCTCCATTATGTTGATCTCCACTATAAGCAATATATCCTTTATTATTACCTAAATCTTCTACAAATTTATCATTTGGCAACTTAATTACCTCTCTTTCATAAATTGAACTAAACCTTTGTAATCATCTTCAACAGCCTTATCCCAATTCTTATCGTCACCACTTATAACAATACTGTAACACATAATGATACAAAATACTACTAATCCTATTGCTATCAACATTATTTAGTAGTACTCCAGTTTAATTTAATTTTATCAACTTTACTCATAAAATCTTTCCTTTCTTTCTGGTCTTGGTTCTAAAGTAGTAGTATAAGTAGTAATTTTATTATTACATCTACCACCATAAGCAGATTTAACTCCAGTTCTTGCCATAACAAAATCGAAGTCAATATCTTCTAAATCACTTACATCATAGACAATAATAATGTCTGGCAAATCGTTTTCTATCAAACGTGAAGCGATTGGCGATTTAATTCTGTTCAAATTATAATCATCAATCATAAACCACACATTTGCATAACCATCGTTAACTCGCTTACGACAACATCTTGACGTAACATTAATATCTCTTGTTTCAGCTAACGCCCAAACAATAGATTCAATTATTACATCATCAAATATAAGAACAATCGGTATATTATCTTCTGGCAACAAAATAGTATATTCTCTTAAATTATCACTAGAACTAATAGTTATTGATTCTCCTTTAACATAATCAGTTACTCTATGCAATAAACGCTTTTCGTCATCTTGCACTACTTGCACTTTATTTCGCAGAGTATCTTCTGATATACGTTTATGTGCCTTATCTTTCTTATTATGTCTTTCTTTCTTATTAGAAGGTTTAAACTCTCTGTTCTCACTTTCTAAAATCATATTTGCTCTTTTAGCAAAATACTCTTTATTCATTTTACTACTCCTACCTTACTCTTGCTGTCTTTTGAATCTTCTGTTCATCTAACGGTAAGTGTAATAATAATCTTGTTATAGATTGATATGGACCTACAGTAATAGGTTCACAAATAACAGTAATTCTATCACCTGTGTTAAATGTTTTATAGTCATCTACAATAGTATAAGACGTAATAGTCTGTCCCGGATGTACAGGGTCAGGATTAATTGTCTTAACTTTTCTGAAAATAGTAGCTGAATAAACAACATCATGACTAGATAAAGCATAATTAAAATCCTCTATCATTGTATCAGTAATTTCTCTTGTATCAATTACCTCATCAACAAAGTCACGAGTTTCATTTAACATAATGTGATAAGACTGTATATATGAATGACATCCAATTACATAAAATGGAAATATAACGAAGTTCATTACATACATACAAATAGCTAAAATAACTCCAGGAATACTAAATTGCATATATCACTCTTCCTTAAAACAGTCCGCTATACAAGAATCGCTCCATGCCAGAATCGTCTTCATTGCACAAACTTCTTGGAGTTACTTGGCAGCACTCGTCATCTGGATTACTAACAGCGTACCATCTGTTACCACTTTTAAACAACTTAGCCTCCGGAACATGTACTTCTTTCAACATCTCTGAATTACCAAAGACTACTGCAATCATACCTTTAACCTGTAATACAGGTATCTTCTTAACAAAATCAATAACATCACAGATATTAATTCTGCCATCAACCTCTATTGGCTTTGTTTTAACAGGTGGAATAAGTGGAAAATATACACCGTTCATCGGATAATACTGCTTTTCTAAATAATATCCAAATTTTGATATTAATTTATCTCTTAATTCTTTTTCAGAATCATTAATACTAACATAACCATGATAACGACCTTTTGTTAGTACTAAGCTACTACCATCTTTAAAATCTATGTCATAGTACAAATAGTCTCTATTTCTCATACCTATAATCCCTCCGATAATAAAATAGCTCTCTGCAACGCCGTTAACGATTTAACATTTACTTCTTCCTTCTTTACAGACATAGCCTGCACTTCTGGTATAGGTGTAGGCTCAACAAAGTAAGCCCCATCTATTTTAGTAACATTAAACTCCTGAATATCAGCGTTTATTAATTCTTCTCTCGAACCTATAACAAATACTTGAACATCATCATATAAATCACCATGTTCACGAAATTGTTTCAATTCTTCAGGAGTTGTCATTAATTGCGTTCCATCTTTGTACTGTATCATCTCTTTTTCGAAGTTAATAGATGAAATTTGTTTTCTGGATAACTCTAACAATTCTTCATCAATTATTTCTGGCTCTTTGACACCTTTCTTCTTCTGCTTAGGCTGTGCAGAAAATGACTCTCGCATTCTCTTTGTGGTATGATAATCTTCCATTACACGCTTATTAAATCTTGCCTCATAGCGTTCTTTGTTTGTAGGGTCAGCCTGCGTTAGCATAAGACATTCATTATTGATAAGTTTGACCAATTCTGCGTAGTTAGAGTTTATACCAATAAATCTAACCCACTGTGGCCCCATATAGTTATAAAGATACATTTTAATTCCAGCATTTTCATAACAATATGTCATTCCACTTGGAAGATATCTATTCTCAGTTATATAACTCATAGTCATTCTCCTTTACAGACCTAATAGGGTATCTGCTCTTTTCTTATATAGATTAGCTTCATAATTTGATTTAGTTATTAGATTATATAGAAACTGCCCATCAAATTTAAACCCAAGAAATGATTGAAGTTGCATAAACTCACAATTACCTGTAGTAGCTAATTCGATTGCTGGTGCACCATGCCCACTGTTAAATATTTCATCTCCGACACCACAATTAAATATTACTAAATCTGTAGTTGGCTTTAAATTTTTAACATTTAAAGCAAATGTTAATTTCTCAACATTTCTTCTCTTAGAGAGCTCATCTACGAATTTTCTACTTATAGTGTCACTGTCTAACAACAATAATGATTTACCAATAGTTACCTTTAATTTGAATTCATCTACCCCACTTCTAAAGTGTATAGTAAAACCCTTTTGATTAGCTATCATCTGCTCGCACTTCTTTTGATTTACAATAGCATGTACATCACATGTGTACGTTATATCATAAATTCTACTCTCATCAAACTTAATAGCAGGAAGAATACTCTTTGCATCATTTGATTTAAGAACAATACCAAGAATAGGTCTTCCCATAACCTGACGAATAGTCTTCATCTTTTCAGAAGAATCATCTTCAGCTATTACAGCAGCTTTAAGTTCCATATCTTCTAATGTTGTATTACTATTAATAACACAAACATCATCAGAATGTAAAAGTGCCTGCAAGAAGTTGTCATTTTCATAACAAGCATCTTTATCTAACCTAACAGTAGTACACTCAGGTTTAAACATTACCGTGAATACTGAACCCTCATATCCTATTGTCATAGTAAAATCTGTATGACAATTAGTAATGCCAACTTCACACTTCGGTTTATTGATAACAAATCCTGCACGTTTCATTATTTCATCTGCTCTACTCATCTTACACTCTCCAAATTTACTTAAACTGATAGTAAATTTGGAGAATCATTTAGCTTGGCGGATTTTGTTGTATGTAATAATGCATAACATCTTTTCCACCAATAACTTCAAATTTCATAGCTTTGATAGGTAAATCAAGTTTATTGCTTAATTGATAAGGACCACCAGAATCATAAACTTCAGCTATTACACTAAATTTACGAGTATGGAAAGTATTATCAATTAATAATATAGGCGAATTATCTATCTTTATTGCATTTGGATATGGTGCATTCTCATCAGTATTAACTAAAGCTGCTAACAAGTCTCTTCCATATCTCGGATAAGCCTCTATATTCTCTATATCAAATGAATCTAACGCTGTTTTCTCACTTGTATAAGTAATAATTGGCTTATTTAACATTACAACTACTGACGTTAGTGATGTTGCACCACATAACAACATCACCATTAACATAATCATTTCATACCATATAGATGCTGCCCGCAATTAATCACATCCTAATAAAGATACCAAACTAACATAGTTATAGCCATATTCTTCAAAGACTATATAACGTTTCTCCGGTATCACATGGTCTTCAATAATTATGATAAGCTGTATATTATTTTTGCTGATATAGTTTTTTGAAAATGACCTACTATCATAACCATCTATGTCAATAACTATAACTGAGTCATCACCAATATCTTCAATTTCTTTTTCTTCATATATTAATTTAACACGACTGTCTTTCCGTATTAATTCAATAAATTCCTTATTAATATCTGAATCATTTATAATACGAAATACTTTAGCATTGTTATTAAAGCATACATGAAAATCTAACTCATTTCCTTTTACAATATATTCAGCTGAAAAAGTTAAAGCATTTATCTTTAACGGATTTTTATCATAATCATCTGAATAGGAACTATTTAATATAGCTTCAGCTCTTTCACTATAATTCATATTAGTCTCCTTACAACATTAAGTCATTCATTAGTGTTATTAGAAATATAGAAATTATCTACTTTCTTGAAATCAATATATTCAATAAAGTTTAATTTCTTTTCCTCTAACATTATGTATAACTTAATTTCATGGTATAATGGATCAATATAATCTGATATTGCTTCCTTTTCATCGAAATCAGCGATATTGACGAATACTACGTCCACATTACGAATATCCATTATACCATCTTCACAATTAATCACTTTTACACGATTATCATGTTTAACAGCTTCAATAAATGCATGATTAATCTCATTGTTATCTATAATACTCAAACAATTGTGCTTATTACTAAATCGAATAACACATCTACCACAATCTGTTTGAATACTAAATTCTGCTACAAAATCAAATTTACACACATTGAATACTTCTTCCTTAACATCGTCGAAACTATTACCTGATAGAAGCATCTCCGCTCTTTGTTTATAATCCAATAACAATTACCTCCTTTTAATAAACTACTTCATTCAACTTAATAGTCCATGTAGCCCCATCATCAGAATATGCATTAAAATAAAACTGCAATCCCATTAAATCATTTTTTATTAAATCCTCTACATCATAGTATTTATGATTACCACCAGTAGAGACATTAATTTCAAAATCATCTATTGCGCCATATACATCTTTACAAATACGATAACAAGCAGCACCTGAAATAGTTCTTCCGGCAGCAGCTTCTAACGCACCCTGTTCTATATAAGTAACAGATACAGTAACATTATTTAATATGTTCTGTAAAACTAAACTTCCTACCATTACAGCAACTACAACAAATATCGTTATAGTTGACAACATTACATAAGAAACACCAAGTCTAACCTGAGCAGCTAAATCTTCGTTCAAACTTAAACCTCCCTATTTACTTGTAAATATAATCTTTTCAACACCAAGATTATAAGTAGGGTCTGTATAAACAATCTGTGCCTCATATAACAAGTTTGGATTTATCTTCTCAGACAAGTCAGCAGCCTTATATGGAATATCATTTCTATCAAGTGTAAAGTTGTAAGTCGTTCCTCCAACCTTAACACTTATCTCTGGCCAACCTTTAGACTGCATAATCAAACTTACTATATCCGACGCATAAACTTCTTTTCCATCATATGCATTATACTCTCTATATTCTGCCATTATATTAGCATTATTTCTATTTTCAGTAACCATTGTTGCCATAGTCATTTGCTGTGACAAAATAATTACCATAAAAGAAACAATTAAAGCTGATATAAAAGCATCAATTCCTTGCATAAATAATACTGTAATCGAATTTTCCATGTATTATTTTTAACTCCTTTCATAGAATTAAATCTATATTAAACAAGTATGTTAATTTTCTAATTCATATAATAGCGTATGTTGCAAATTAATATATATAATACAACACACGCTACAAATCTTTATTCAGACAATTCATTTACCAATATTTTTGCAAATGTCTTAAATGACTCATGTATTGAAACAAAATAATTACTACCATAAGTATTTACACTTATGAAATCTTTGTCTTTGTACTGCATAAGTAAGTCGTAAACTACCAACTCCATAATGTATGAACGTTCAATACCTAAATATTTACGAATTTCTTTTAAATCCTCTTGCAACTGCTCTAGCCCAAAGTTACTAAATTCGATGTCGTCAACCATTTTAGTTGCTTTTTCACATGCTAAGATAAGAGTTTCTGTAGCAAACGATTTTAATGGCTTAGTGTTGTTGACATTTTCTACATAAGAATAATTATCATTACTCTCCTTCGACATTTTACGTAGCTCAGAATTAATTTGTTCTCCACGTAATACAGCTAATATAAAATCAGCTAATCTGTCAACATAGAGATTAATTTCAGTCCCTTTAATCTCTTTGATGTCTACTTTGACATTAATACCATATACTTTAGTTGCTCCTGAAATAGCGGCACCAATATACTTTTCACATCCAACACATCCTCTTATTTTATCAATTACAAATTGACGTATCCAAGAGTTATTTGCATTAAGGTCTGTTAATCTTAACATCATTGTATCTTCTATGAATATTTCCATAGAACAACTATTACCAAATAAAATCTTCATTTGGTCTTTCTTATACTTGATTAAGTGTATAAGAGGTTCATTTTCAAAACTCTTATAAACATCATCAATATGCTTCTGACCTAATAGGTCATCTCCAACTTTTTCATTTTCATCTAACTCCATCATTAAGACAGCCAGCTTTACGATATTGTCAACAAGCCTTTCAGACTCTTCATCTCTCACTAATGGCATTCTTGAAAATCCAAAACCAACTACAAACTTATGAGATTTACTGTATTCAACTACTACCTCATCTAATTTATCTTTTATAGCATGCCCCATAGCATCCATTCCATGAGTCTGCGAATATAAGATAAATGATAAGTATTCGTTTAATCTTTCCTCGAAATCTTTTCTAAACCCAAAGTCTGCTTTTCTTGGCCCTTCACTAACTCTTTCCAATCTTAATTGTAAAGAAAAGCCCTGCCAATTAAACTCGACAAAGTACCATTAGCTTTTCCAACTTCACCATTACTTAATGCTTTTGTATTCTTAATAGTTTGAACAAGCCTATTGAATTTATTTTCGGTAGTTGAAAACATCATCCTTGCTCGTTCTCTTGCATCATTTGCTTGCAATAGAATTACACCGCCTTATCTCTTATATTCATGAATTATACTTGCAATATACTCACGCCGTTCTTTCATCGACTGTTTTTCTTCCTCAGTCAGTTCTCTAATCTTTCTTCCATCTGCCTTTTTCGCTTCACTCCACTCTTTTACCTTTTTACTGATAGCTTCTCTTTTCTTAAGTTCTTCTTCAATCTGCTCTGTAATATCTTCACGCAATACACCATCAACAAATAAACTAAATAAAACTCTTGCTGTATAGAAAGCTACTTTATCTTTATCTAGCCTGGTGACAAAGTGGTCATCTTTAATCATGTCTTCATCAAACATGCCATAGTCATCATGCGGCTGTTTAGTAGTTAATTTTAACTTATTACCATAAACATTCACAGTAGTGCGCATTCTACTTGCAATATCAGTTTCACGCAGCATATCTCCAATTATATTTTTGAAGTCATCTTCATAACTTACGATGATTTCTGCGCTATCAGCTATTTCAAAAGAAATCACAATGTCATTCTTTCTTTCATCAGCAAATCTTAAATTAATCAATCTTACATCATTAATACCTTTGCCAGGATATTTATGAGTTGATGCCTTCATATCAACACCAAACTCATGTCTAATATCTCTGGCAGCAATTCTTAACATAAGAAGATTAAACCCATTCTTCTTTTGTGCCGCAACATTATCCTCATCTAATAATGCCATTGCTCTTTTCATAAAATCAGTTGAACTATTACCCATACGACCACCATTCCCTTTTATATATTTTCTAATAAGTCATCACTTCTAGCAGACTTATCCGCATTCTCTAAAAACTTCTCTGACAACCAATTGATAAATATATAATCGCATTCACGGCCTGATACTTTTAACACTCCTTCATCAAAATACTTATAAAATACGTCTGTGTATATTGCTTTTAAGACAATAACATTATTTCTCGACTCTTTATCAATAAGTCCAGAAATCATATTGAAGTCAAATGCTAAACTATCAGTCGAATATCTCTCAGCCATCCTAATCCTAGTATCTTCAAACAACTCTGCTAAAGAATTGCTAATATTAGGAATAAGATTCCAGTCATAATGTAACTTATCACTTAATTCTACTTGCCTTATATAAGAATAAACATCAGTACTGTTTCTAAGTACCTCTTTACCAATGTCATATTTTAATTCTTCATCACGTCTTAATTGTTTAGAAATATCATATACCTCTGGTAAATTAAGAAGAGCTATAACCAAATTCGCAAGCTCTATTGATATGTTATTTACATCGGTACCAACTGGTACTACACCCGTATGGGTAGAATTAATCCATACATAATAACATCTACTATAATCTAATGCTAATTTATCAATAGTGGTCATTGGACAACCATCTGTTAAAATAAAATAGTTAATTGTCTTTCTTATAACTTCTTTAATTTGTTCTTCAAATTCCACATTGATAACTTTCCTATCAGACTTTCTTCTTACAAGTTTTATATCAATAATAACGGCATCCCATTGCACAACAACACGGTCCGGCTTCTTATCACGAACCACTCCAATACCAAGACTACCATCACTAATAATCTTATCTAATATTGAATCAACACCATTTACTTTATCCTGTAAAACAGATTTTGCTCTTTCAAATATTTCATTTCTATTAATACCCAACAGCCTCCTTATAGTTACTTAAATAACACAAATTAAATTTGCATTATACTTTAATTGAGTGGCGGCTACTCAAATATCAAATAGCCGCCACTTCGTTAGTACATAAATATCAGATTATTCTCTCTGAGTAAATACGATACCAATGATAAGTTCATTCTTATCCTTAATCAACATAGAGCTAAATCTTGCCGAATCAAGAATGTACTGGTCTGCGCCCTTAGTTGTGATACCCTTCTTATCGCCATTGTACTGAATCATACCATTATTAACTTTCAGTTCAGCGGTGTAATAAGAGTCACCAGCAGCCGGGTCAGTTAATGTTGCCTGGTATGCTGTTACTTCAACACCATTAGCTTTAACACCACTTATAGAAGTAGAAGTTTCAAGCAATGAGTTGTAGTTCCACCATTTGTTTGCAGGCGTTGTCTTTGTATGTACTAAGATAGCTACATCCTGGCTTGCGTAAAGTGAAATAGCCGCTTTAACATCAGTACCAGACTGACTTCCACCATTGTACAGTTCATACTGCTGCAGGGACACTCTATCGACACCAGCCTGTAATGTCCCCTGTCCAGACGTTAAAATTGTCTGTGCTACTACCATTAATGATAACACAGTTGATACAAGTGCCGCCACGATAACGACAGTGACACCGGTTCTAATTGTTGCGCTTAAATCTTCATTCATGTATATGCTCTCCTTTAATAAATAATTTTTATTTTAATTTTGTTGCAGCAAGGAATAATCCAATTATACATAGCACAATCAGACTTTTAAATGTCAACTTAAACATCATTTTAAGTATCCAAATAACAATTCCTACTACACATAAGATTATCACAAATTGTGCCATGGAATCACCTCAGCCTACTTTTTCTTTGTTACAACAAACCATGCTCCAATTCCAAATACAATCAGAAGTAAAGACGGTACTGTGTAAATCATCTTAAATCCAAATGTCACTCTCGCAGAGAACAGCGTCCAAGTGAGCACCAACGGAATAATGTTAACAATCATAACAACCCAGGCTACTGCCAAAATACGGTACATAGTAGAGTTGGATTTTTCTTTACTCCCACTCTTTCTGTACTCCTTACTACAGAAATACTTTAAATCGTCTATTTCATCTCTAAATGACATAAACTAATATCCTCCTATTTTTATTCTTTTAGAAATTCCTTTTATCCATCCACTTATATATGTTGACGGACCCTACCAATTTTATATTCCAAATTAAAAGTGTCTGCCCTAATGGTACATCTTGACATCTTAACCATAACTATGTCAACCTCAGTTAGTTTATATTATAAACTCGTAAGACTTCCTAAACTACCAGTCAACTGAGTTATACCTAAGATAAGGATGGGTGCAACAAACATGAAAATCAGTGCTACACCACCAGGCACTACACATGCCAACTTTGCGTTCTGTCTCTTAGATTCACGTTGTTCTGTCTGTCTCATCTCTCTAAGAAACATGAATTGCTGCTTATCAAGCTTCATATCACTAAATGCATCAGCTAATGATAATGTAAAACTAGCCGATAAGAGCTTATTAATTATCTTTTTGAATTCGACATTATTTGTCTTTTCACTTAAATGTTTGAGTGCCAACTCTGGGTCGGAAGTATACTCATGATAACAATAGCGCAATGCTTCTTTATGAATCGAAGATTGTCGCTCAAGCCAATAAATAGCTTTAAATACGTCCATGTCAGTACCAGATAGTACTATCATCATTGTTTGTAACTGCATAATATCTTCCTCAGCCTCGAATTCGACCATCTTCTTCCTAAACATAAGTGTGAAGTCAGGAATATACCAACATATCATTGCGCACACAATAGGTAATATTCCCCATTGCCATTTCCACATCATGTTATGATATATTGTATATTTAGTTTGAACACGGTCACGCTGATTCATATATTCAAGCTCTTGCATACCTCTCAGTTTGCCTTTAACGAATTTTAACAAATCGTCATCGTCTAACGGTTCCTCAAACTCTAAATATTCAGCATCCATCTTCACAATTAACTCATGAATCTCTGCTTTTATTGGAGCTTGCTTAGAAAAGTTAAGCGGTGCATAATTTGTATAAATGTACCCCCTTGTAGTAATAATAAATACAATGGCAAATAATAATCCTGACACGAATGCAATAGATGAATATAATACTTTAGAAGCATAAATAAAGTATATATCTTTCTGTGATAAAGCGCCATTAATCATGTTAGCTACTTTATCCAATTTCATCTGCTTTTTAGGCATAATATCTTTTATAAATAGTTTAAACTTCTTATGAAGAAGTAAACTATCAATAAACTGTCCTCTATCACTCTGGTTTACAACGCTAGGTCGCATAATTACTGATATTACATAGTACACAACCGCTGTAGATATAACGATTATAATCTTACATATAATACCATATGTACCTTTTATAAGTATAGAAGTTCCAGGAATCTGCGATAATAAGTACCACTCTTCCAATGGAAGTATAAACAGTCCAATAAGTGCAATAAATGGTAAAGACTTAAAGGCAATCCTTATCTGTTCAAGTCGTCTAATCTCAGCATCTGTTTCCTGCCTCAATGAAATCATATCATTCGAAAAAGCTGAACCATCTGCTTTAGATTTGATATCACCAGTTTCATTTACAATAAAACATGTTGTTGCTAATGTTTTAATAATTCTAATAGGACTTAACGCACAGAATTGATATAGTCGTCTCTCACCATCTTTATCAGTAAGAATTTCATATATCTCATTAATTGGTCGCTCTAACAATTTACCAGTATCTGAATTTAATACAGCTGTTGGTATATTATCACACTCTGTATACTTATCTCTAATAGACTGTATACAAATAGCGGCTTCTTCATGTATCTGCTTATTTATCCTATCGTACTCTTTATTTATTGCTATATCATAATAGATGTAGCCTACCAATAATACTGTTGCAAACATAAGAATATCTCTCATTAATACTCCGACAATAACTGGAATACCTATAGATACTTTAAGAGCATTCTCAAACACTTCAACACATTTTATCTGAACAGTCGTTCTGTCATAACACATCAATGTTGAATACTGCTTTTCAATCAAATTAAATCTCTTACGTAAAAATACATTACGTTTATACTTCTGAAATCTATTCTGCATTTTCTTAGCTTTAACAACATTAATCTGTCCAGATTCCTTAAGCTTATTACGCCTAAGAATAAATGGAAAAGCTATAATCGCAACAGCAAACACACTTACCCAAATTAAAGCTATAAGTTTATATGCTTGGTCTGTCAAGGATTAAGCACCCGCTCTCTTAGCCATTGCTCTTTCTCTGGCTTCTTTATCCTTACGTGCTCTCTCAAGTCTTACTTCCATAAAGTTCTCATCTGCAAACTCTTTAAATGCAACTCTGTCTGCCGGATTCAATTTCTTTACGATATTGTAAGTCATCTCGTCACTAAACCAATCATTAGGTACATATGCCTGTTTTTCCAAATCATATACAACAATCTTACGGCTCTCAAACTTAACACGGTCTGTTGTACGTGTAGCAAACTCACGGATAATCTTAGTCTGCTGGTCGATAGCACCTTTCATGTCTGATGATTCATAAATAGCAGGATACTCCTGTAATTCATTAAGTTTAATGATTTCACTAATGTAAGCAATGACACGGTCTTTAGCATTAGCAAAGTCAAGATGACAATTCAACTTGATAACATCAAGAATATCAGAGATGGCAGCATTCTTATCCATACCAGTTCTTACTGACGTCCATGAGTTAGCAAGACCATAAATCAATGCATAATCGTTCTTATGATGCGATGAGAATGTTGTGAATGCAGACGCAATAAGTGCAAACTGTACCATAAACGGAACTACCTCATCCTCTGCAATCTCACCAAGAATAGACAAGTACGCATCAGTCTTCTTAAATGTATCCTGAATCTTTGAGTTTCCTACATGCTGTGTCGGTTTAGCAGTGAAAATATTCATCCAAGGATAAATCTCTCTAAGTGCAAGCTCAAATGACATTTCAAGTACACGAATGTTCATCAAATCACACAACTCGATAAACGCTTTCATAGCTGTTGTCTTACCAGTATTCTGCTGTCCGGTGAATGGTATATTCTGCTCAGCCTTAGCAATAAAGTATAACAGCTTAGTCGGTAATTCATAATTCTTAGCATAAGGTTTATCAAATAATTGCTGCATAGAGTAAACAGACAAATTGAACTTACGCACGAAACATGCCCAACATTCACCAACCGGCGGCCCTAGTGCTGTAATACGTGAACCATCTGGTGAATCTGTTACCTTAATAGGATTCTTCTCAGTCATAGGGCCAAGATTACCATATGCTGTTAGCTGCCTTGTAATACGTCTCATCTGACTCATTGAATGGAAGTCAATAAAGCTAAAATGTACCCATTGTGCATTAATCTGTACCCACACAGAGTTTGTAGAACGATACATTGCATCCCACTTACCATCAATTTCGTAACGAATACTACCAGACGTTCCGTAGTTAAATCCATCTACCTTCAACTGACGTAAATCATCAATCTCTCCAAAACCTTTATAGTCTGCAAACAACTTACGTGAGATAATATCCAGATATTCATCATAGTGCAACGTATAGCTTCCATCAATAACCTCAGCCTGAAATACTTCATCAAGCATAGGGCCACTGAATTCACGCTTTCGTATTGCTCTACCATCATCCAGAATAATATCTCTTATCTCAGTTATGTTATACTTTTCCTCAATATAATTGATAACATCATTACCATAATCAATTCCAAGTACATAAACTAAGATTATCCACTTTGTCTGCCAATCAAGATAGTCCAATCCACTAAAGTCAATCGCCTTGTAACAATCTTCTTCAGTTTCAATTTCTACTTTAATAATGTCTCTTATCAACGCTATAACAATCTCTCTCGCCGACTTAATAGCGTCAATACAATCTGTTAGCGCCTGATTTAAACGTTCTTTGTTCTGCTGTCTTACCTTGTAAACAGAATTAGATACATTTAAGACTTCATCGTCCCTCGTAATTTCAACAACTCGTCTCTTTACAGTTTCTAACAAATATGGCATTGTAATTGTAGCATAATGAATTTCATCAGGTATCTCATTCTTTCGTTTACAATAGAATAGATATGCAACAATTCCTGCAACACCAAATAGCCCGAGTGTTAAGATTATCTGTACTCCCATTACAACTTAGGCCAATCCTTTATCTCTTTAATACGCTTACGTTTTTCATCATCGTACAGCTTCTGCATAATAACAAGTAAGTTCTGACGAATCTTTAAAAACTCTTCTCCACCATAAACTACCTTGTCAGTAAACGTACCATACTCACCATCTAAGAATAACTTTGACATAGACGGATTGTACTCAAACGTAAGAATATCTTTCTGCCCTTTGCCTAATAAACCAGATAACTTCTTTTCTGACAATATGCGAGCATCATACATTGAACACAGATAAATGTATTTCTTTTTAAACTTGTCCTCTAATGACTTGTCAAATAACTTAAACTCCTCAATAGAGTAATTATCTGTATTAAACAAATTAATTACTACATCGCAATTATCAATAATTACCTGATTCTCTTTTGACTTTGGATTACCATTAACCTCAACAAGAATCATCTTGGAGTCAATAGACTTAAATGTTCTTGCTAAGAAATCGAGATTTTGACTTAAATCATTCTTACGGTTAAACAAATCAAAGATAAACACTTCATCACGTCCACTACGCATCGCATAGTTGAACAACTGTTCACCTCTGATTGTACCAGTCTCAAGCATAGCTTTAAATACTCCTGGTGTAGCCGCTTCGTCTTTATCCTGTACCTGTAGCAATGGTGCAGTAACATGCGCTAACTCACCAGTAGAGAATACCGCTACCTTACTCTGTTGTGACCTAGAATAAGTATGTGCTAAAGCTAACATGAAGTAAGTCTTACCAGCACGTGGTGTATTAGAAACAATAGCTATCTTCAAATTATTTCCTCAACCTCCTATTTTCTTCTTCTGCGTGGATTAGAATCGATATCAGCTTCTGTTGCATTAACATTACCTCTAATCGGTTCATCATCACGCTTTACTTCTTTATCAAATGTACGTTTATCAACAGCAAACTTATCCTTAAAAATATCATAGAACGCATTTGCTAATTCATTTCCCGGCTTAGGAAGAATGTACTTTGATTCCATATCTTCAATAGCCTGATAGTCAATAAATTTACATCCATAGAATCTTTCAGAAACGTTAAACTCCTCATCAACATCCTTATAAACCTTAAACTTCTCAGATGGGTCATCATCTTCGATATCTTCTTCAGGTAGTTCTTCACCACGTTTCCTTCTTCTTGCTTTTCCACTATCTTCTTTCTTTGGACGTTCTTTCTTTGTTGCCTTGCCAAACTGAATAAACCTAACATTTACATCAGTTTTAAGTAAATCAACTTCTTCCTGAAAATCCTCTGAAATTACTTCTCCAACAGGTACAACTAAAACATCATATTCCATTGCACCCATATTGTCTAAAACAAGGAATGTAAAATCTTCTGGCACAATTCCATATTCCTGATAAACAGAATCAACTCCACCAGATTCCTCAATAATTACTCTGATGTTTCTAAATCCACCATTATCCTCATCTTCAATAAGCCGATTAAGTTGCTTATTAGATGTAATAACACATAGGTTTCCATAATTATTAAGTACTCGAATTAACGGATATAGTAACGGTCTACTATCCATCTCTGACTTAATAGCTACAATCAAGTTACCATTCACCTCCATCTATACGCAATCATAACACGTCTCTTCAGAATTAGGCAATGCAATCATAGCGTACTTATAAATATGCGGCTTCGGTTGAGTCTTGTACGTACCATGCATAATCTCAAATGCTCGTCTACTTACTTCACTTGCTCCCATAATTTACTCCTTTACTACATAATTGCAGTTACCACTCAGAATAACTTGTGCACCCTCAGCAATCATTAACAACTCAGCCGGTAACATGAACTGTTTAACATCATTAGAATCGTAAGCAATTACATTATACACACGATTAGTGTGCACACTTGTAATCTTCCTTCTCTTCTTGTCATAGTCAAACGTTTCAATCTTACCTTTACATTCCAACACATAGTCATGATTTACAATACTTGCACGACTAAAGAAGTCAATTGTTGTGCTTGCTTTCTCTACTGCAAGCACAAGTTCTGCACTCACATTAGCACCATCAATCTCTATCAAGAAATTGTGGTCAATCGCATCATCATAATACGAATTTACTTTTCCACATTTCCTCAATAGGATTACTCTGGCATTAGGATTGAACGTGCATTGAATATCTCCATAAGCTTTAAAGTCACAACGCATTTGGATAAAATCATTTAATTCTTCCAATGTAGCCTCACTACTAAATCCTTTCATTGACATTTCATCTTTGTCAACTTCTGAATTAATATCTTCACTAGTAGCTTCTTCCAGTAACTCCTTAGCACGTGACATTACACCGCTTGCTAACATATCTATCCCACCTCCCTATATCAAACTTAAATATTCATCATAATCGCATGAATAGACAAACTTACCAGTCTTAGAAATATACTCTAATTCCTTAGGTAGTATTACATTAGTAAGTCTTTCAACATATCCTAAACTTAACTCTTTGTTTAATAAACAACAATCAAATTCAACTACCTTATGTAAATTACTTTCACCAATCTTAACTACATTTACTTGTGCCAATTCGTTGGAACATCCTATTATTAAGAAAGTACCATTACATAACACAAGCATATCACTTAATTCATAGTTTTGCATATTGATTTTTAACAGATAATGTTTATTAGCATCAAGTATAATATCTTTAACAATAAAAATATTATTATCTGCTATTGATAGCAATCTATGTTCTCCTATTGCAACACAATAGAATATAAGTATACTATCACTATTATCGCCAAATATCTTAGTATCTTGCTCCACTATACTTAATGATTTAAATATCTCATGCATATTTTAACGCTCGTACACTGGAATCTTTCCAAATACCTCTTTGATTTTGTCATAGTATGGATTTCCAGGGTAAGCCTTTGACGGCATAACAAATACAGCACCAGTGTCTACCATCCAAATAACAGGATTGTACACATTAAATGGATACACGATTACACACTTATGACCATTAATCATGCACGGACGACCGGAATAATTCTTTGCCCTCCACATCTGCACGAATGAGTTGTCTTCCAACATCCATGGCTCAATCTTCTCATGTTCCTCATATTTCCATTTATTAGATACAACAAACATTCTTCCCTTTTCTGTTTCAGTGTCATCTACTTTAATAACGATATATTCCACAACATCGTTACACTTATGATTCTTATCCCGATACTTAAGAATCTTGTTTACCTGCCAACCTCTTGCAATGCAATACTTAGCCGGTACACATGAAGCAAACTCACTACAAGGAAAGATGTTCAAGTCATGCCACTCAACATCTATTTTGACATTATAATATTCAGTAAGCTCTCCATAGATAGAGACAACTCTGTTAAACAAATTTTCTGTCTTCTTGTTAAGCCTGAACTTATAATGTGGAATAATTACCATATCTTCAAGTTCCAAATCATACACTACTGCACACTTAGTTCCAAATGGCAAGGTGTTAATACATTTATGACCCTTAATCATAACCGGTTTACCAATAGACTGCTTTGTACTATGAGCTTTAGCCCAACCACCTTCTTTGAGATACTCCTCAACAATTTTACTGTTTTCAAGATTATCCCACTTATTTGAGTAAAGCTTAAACTCATCAAGCCGAGTCTCGTCGACCTCATTACCAATATAAATTCCAAAATAGTACCTGTCAGGCATAATCTCTCTACCCATTCTGTACCCATATCGGTCTACAATTTCTCCACCACGTCCGTAGACCCACCAAAATGTTTTTAAACCTAATGTTTTTTCTTCACCTGCACACGGAACAAAAAGTTCACACTGCATAACATATTCTCCTTTGCATGATATTGATTTCAAAAGTTGCCCTCTCACAAACAACACAATAAATAGATTAGTTTAAACCGCTAACCTATACTCAATACCACACTGTATCGTTGAGGACCTAAAAAATAAGGACCTCAACTTAATATGTTATACAGTGCACTTATGAAACTAAAACATCAATACCATAACGCTCAATAATAGTATCAGATGTCATTAAAACTGGAATATTATTTTCATCGACAAATTTACATAAGAAATCTACATAACATTTATCTATATTCCATATAGCACAAATCGTATATTTTTCTATTACACGATTTATTACTATACATCTCTGTCTATTAAACATGGTAATAGCATTTTCATCTATCTTCTTAAAGATATAATCATAATACTTTCCGTCAACATGTTCAATATCTGTAACAGAGTAAGTGTAGAGTAAATCCCAAGTATTCTCAACATGTATTATATTTCCTAATACTTCCAGTACTAGAAAATCTCTATGTAAAGGTAACTTATTTTCTTTATCACCAATAATAAAATTCCAAATGATATTCAATTTTACTTTATCTGATATTAAAATAGTTTCCATACTTACCTAACATGCTAATAATGCTTCGCAATCTAACTGCTCAACAACAGATTTGTCACCAACTCCAGAACAATCTATTTTATCATCTCTAATATTACAAAATAATATAATAGATGCTCCAATCATAACAAAGCTGTTATCAGTCATTCTGCTAATTGCATATATAGAATCTTTGTAAGACACGAGCTCCATCTCTTTTTTAAGTCCACCAAACATTCTATAAATATCAGATTCTTCTTTTCCACGTCTTTTATAATCTATTAAAAGCTTAGACCACGGCTTAATAACTCCATTAATTTTACAAGAGTCATCAACTGTTCCACAAACTACATAAGCCGGCTCCTTACCATCTACCATATCACTGAATAAATAAACCTCATGTGGCTCTGCCATTCCAAATATGACCTGCTGACCAATAGTCGTCCTAGCGAACTCATCGTCTTTTATCAACATGAAAAACCTCCTAACTTTATTATATAAATTTATACTTATCGATTTAATCTCTACCTTTGCATAGATAGTGATACACTTCGTAAGTATAGGTCAGCATAAACAATTGCACTTACTTACTTTAATGCCAATAAAGATGTTCTGTAAAGTATCTCTGCAAGCTTAACATACTCTAAACATCCAAACTTACTTAACTCTTGAAAACCACTAATAGCCGGATTATCGTCGTAATACTTCTGTAAGAACGGTTTAATTTGCTTAATGAGATTAAACACAGCAGTAATCTGTTCAACATTATCTTCTCTTAAATTTTCACTTTGTGTAGAAATAAGAGTTAATGTTGCCAACAACGCTTCCTCAAAATCCCATGCCATCTTCACTCTGTCAGAATTTAAAATAATTCGTACCTCTTCACAAACTTCTTTTACAACCTGCTTTGAATGTTGCAAAATACTATCATTAAGAAATACAAAATTATTATCCTCATTGAACCTTATCGAAACATAGGCCTCCCTTGTGCTCTTATCAACAATATCAAACCCAATAAAATGCTCATTATCTTTGCTAATAAACACATCTGCCTTACTATCAAGTTCATTTACATCAATGTCAGCCCGCTGCACATCAGTTACTAATACAACTACATATTCTGTATCATTAAGCTTTGCATAACGTTTAGAATTATGGTTTAAATTTTTCATCATACGAATACCAAGCTTATACATATTATCCGTAGGGCTCATAACACGTCCATCTACGATAGTTGTAGGTAAAGCAACCACCTTAATGCTCTTGTCAGTCAATCGCATGAATGTTGAATTGACAAATCCATACAGTACCGTCTTTTGATAATTGTTCATAATCTTCGCCTTTCAATATTATTTATTTTCCAGCTGGCCAATTAAATATCAACTAACCAGCTGGTTAAAATCATTTATTGAATATCATCAGCATCAGAGAAAATGCTACCGGAACTCTTCGCTTCATTCTTGTCCTGTGTTCCAATATTAGAACGATTTCCTTCGCTGTCTACATTTCCCATAGTCTCAGGAACCTTAGTTTCTCCGCTGTTTCCTTGACTTGGCTTATTGTTCTGTTGCTGCTGTATCTGATTAGCTGCATCATTCAAATCACTATAAGCATTTCCAGTTGCCTGATTTAAATCAGCTATTGCATTTCCCGTAGAAGTATGTCCATCTTCAAAACCATCAAGATTTCCATCTGCTCCTGTTCCGGAAATATCAGTTACGTTTGACACAGGCTCGCCATCTTCGCCAAAGTATGTATCAATATAAAGCTCCTGTGCACTATTAAGAGTTCCAGATTCACTGCCCTCATGCGACGATGTAGGAAGTCCTGGGAATATTGTCCCTTCTTCAGCATCTGCATAAAGTAACAGAATCTGCTCAATATATGTTCTTAACTCTGTATTCACATAATCCGTCTTATTTAAAATCTCCGGGTCACGGTTTAACAAAGTAGCCGCATAATTGCTTACTGGGTACATAGGTAATGGCTCATTACCTTCAGCTAAACCAGGTTCAATATACTTAGTTGCATAAATCTTCAATCCAATACTGGAGAAATACTGATGGTCAGTTAATAATGTAGAATAAATATACAACTCACCTTCACTTAACTTAAGCTTGACAACATTATCCATAATCATATAAACACGTTTATGCGTTAAGGCCCTAAGTTCTTCACCACCAGGTAATGTTACTCGTAAGTCAATATAATCACCTACTTTTAGACCAATCGGCTTAAACGGTAAGATAATATCTCTTTCATAAACAGGACTGTCCATATAATCCTGCATAATCATATCTTTTGTAATAGGAGTATTCGGCTCCACTCTAACTTTATAATAATACTTATCCAACGGATTAATATTAGGTCCACAAATTCCATCAAGCGTGAACACTGTATTATCCGATGTATTAGATACTGGAACAGATAGCTCTACTAAATTATCTAATAAAACCTCATCTCCAGGACCTACTTTTGTTTTTACTGTATAGCAGGTTGTAAACGGACCAATAGCATCAATACTCTGTTGCAGCTGGCTATTCTGCTGTATCAGCGCATCTCTGTCAGATATAACTTTCTCCTTTTGCAAGAATAACCAAACACATCCACCAATAGAACCCACCATAATTAAAAACATTAAAACAGTTAAAAACTTCTTCATTCTATGACAATTACCTCCAAATGTTTATTTTAGTTCCATACAATCAGTTCAGAACTATTTATCTTATTCTTGACAATAGCAAACTGCTCAGCCTCTTCTTTGGTAATACTCAAATTAGGGTTAGCAGCATACGCTATCATAAATAAAACATACAATAAGCCTGAACGATAGTTTTCAATATGGTTCTCAATGTCAAAACATTTGAATGTAATTTTTATTTTCAATTTATCAAATAGACCAGTATTAATACAGAACTCAGTTACTTGCCTGTCATTAATAGTAAATCTGTACATTGTATGCTCAACTATTCTGTCAATCATATCCATAAATGAAAAACCAGATGGCTTATTTACTGTAAGCGTTAGCCTAGGACATATAATTAACCATGTCGCAGACTCAATCTCAAATGTATTATCCCTATCTTTAACGCAGGCAATATAACTCATTATGACCTCCTGATTAAAATCATAAACATACAAATTATAAGGATTAAAATCTTTCCTAATAACTGTACAATATTTTGTTTTTTATTTATTACAATATCTGATAAAACATAAGATATTATAATTATTAACATTACGTTACCAAGTGTAGCAGCAGGATTCCAACCTGATGTAATAAACGACTTAAACTCAGTCATCCCTTCTTACCGCCAATATTAGATTATCCTCCTTTACCATAAAATTTCCTGAACATAAAGAATAAATTTCATCTATAGTAAACATACTAATTGGTAATAAACAATAACCGACTTGTTTTACAATCAATCGATTAGCTATAAATGAAACTATATCCTTAGGAGAATATTCCGTACTGTTGCAAATAAACTGTCTTGTACCAGCTACATCAGAATTACTACTGAATAACCAAATAGCATGTTTATGTCGTGTTAACTCCTTAGGCCCTTCAACAACTACTGTATCAGTAATGTTATGAATAATCTTCAAATATTGAAGAATCTGGTAAGCGTCGGTAACATCATCTTTCCTATTTGCATACTTAGTTTTTAATCTCTTATGATAGGCTAATGAACCCTTCTTGTCTTTAGCATACTCACCACTTCTAAACTCCTCTGGTAAAGTATTCGACTTCCAAGCCCAGTTATTTATCAACTCTAACGTAAAGTTGTGGTGGTCTTGAAAATAAGAGATAAAACTCATAAAGATTGCAGTTATCTTAAATCGTGATTCATGTTCCATCATTCCACGACTTATTTCACCTTTATCTTTCTTTGTTATAATATCCTCTATCCCACCAACAATTACATTAGCTCCCATCAATAGAGACGTAAGAAATTGTCTTTCTTTAAAACATTGGTCTAAGATATTATCTTCAGCTTTTCCACTTAACTCATAGTCATCAAGTACATTGCCATACTTATCAGCAACGAACATACAACTATTCGTTTTAGAAGCGTCAATAGCTACCATAATATCCTTACCAACGTATTCAGGTTTAACACTATAAAGACTTCCATTTTGTCTAAATTCCATATTAAACCTCCAACTTTAACATATCCATTATTTCTGCAACTGATACATCAGAACTATGCTGCTCAATAATATCTGCCAGATACATCTTAAGCATATAAGTATACTCAGCAAGATAAATGCCATCTTTTACCTTTAAATTAGAATATTTAAAGATAACAAGAATCTTATCATTATGCGTATACCATGTTCTTGTAAGCATATCACAGAATCTTAATTTCAGATTTATAATTACTTTATCTTTATCAGCATCTATAATCGGTGCTAATGCTGCATTAACCTTATTTACCATATCAAATGTAGTCATTGCAGTAGTAAGCTCAATCTCCAAATCAAACTGTGGAAGATTGTCTAACTCACATAACTGCTGATAAACTTCTTCAATATGTTCTTTTTGTGCTTCACTAAACGGAATCTCCTGTCCCGTCTCATCAAATCGAAGCTTAGTGAAATAACCTTCTTTTCTAAACTTCTCTTTGTCAGCAACCTTTGCAAAACAACTTAAAACTTTCATGTTTATTTCTCCTATACATAACCCCAACGAGTTATTAAGTCTTGTAGGTCCAATATCTCTGGAGGATAATATGTCATCAGTTCATCAAGCTCAACCCATTTTTCTGGTGTATCAGCTAACAGAATACATCTGTTAACTAAACTTTGATATTCTACATCAGACTCATTTATTACTACTCTTTTCTCTATAAGCCTTGTTTCTTCTCTCTTTGGGCACTTGTACAAAGAACGTAATGACTCTTCAGCTTCTTCTCTCGTATTAAGATGAAACTTCATCTGATGCATTTTAATGACATCGGCGCCACGTACTTTACAAGCTCCAAAACAAGACCATATACCACGTTGCGGCATGTAAGAGAAAGACGGTGTCTTTTCTTTATGAAATGGACAACATTGTTTTGGTTCCTTTATCAAATCTACCTTTGCATCAATAAAATCTTTGTAATACTGTGCAACAGTAGGCATTGTTCCATATTCCATTAAAAGAACCTCCTTTTACCATTAATTATAATTATTCCATATAAAGAATTGTCTTATTAAGAGATTTTGCATAGTCAATTGTTTCTCTTGTTGTTGGACCAATATAACCCTTTGGATTAACTACAAATACTTTATCGCATAATCTAATTTTCTGATTACATATTTCTCTAAGTAATTTCTTATTCTTAGGCACACAAGCGTCTTTATAATCAGTATCTCTGTAAAGACATAATGGAATAACAAGATTTCCTTCTAATGTCAGACGTTTACCTTCGTCATGATATTCTTGTTTAAATCTGGACGAACCAATCATTGCTACTATTGGGTAATCCATAATTTTCATCTCCTTGTAATTATTTACATTTGACTGTTAAACGTTTACAAATAGCAGCTAACATATTTCTCTCATATGCAGGTTTGCATTTAGCTTTATAAACATCCATATAGTCCTGAATATTATTACCGGAAACGAACATTAGTGTTATTATATCCTTCGCATAAGATACAATTGTTTCTGATGAGTGTATATTTAACGCAACCATTACCTCATATTGACCAAGTTCTTTACAAACATTGTTCAATAATGTAACTCTTGTTAATGGCTCCATCTCTTTTAAGAGTATGTAAAATAAATGTCGGTCATCAGAATACCGAACATAATCTGTATTCATATTACCATTTAATGAAGCAACACTTAACGCCATATCAATAGATGTTCTGTCTTCAATAAAACGTAACTGATAATGTTTATCTCCATCAGAGCTAACTACCTTTTCAACATTGTAAAATCCTTCTTCTTTTAGTTTTTTAACTACTTCATTCATCATAAGTAAAAATTCTCCTTATTAAATCTCTGGTTTGTATAAATCTCTTGGTAATACATCACACTCATAGAAACATCCTTTTGAACAAGAATTTAAATTCTTACTTGCCCCAATAACAAACGCGTCAATAGTGTCAGCAGCTCGTAATATTATGCCTTCTAATGTTACTACTTCCGCTACTTTACTATTTTCTTCATAAGGACTTTGCATGTGTGTCAATATAATATTATGTAAAGCACGCTTATCACGCTCACTTAATTCAGAATCCTTTAAATAAGGCTCAAGAATTAAAGATGAAGACACATTATGCTTTATCATAGAATTAAATTTTTCACCATATTCATATATTTTACCAATATCATGCAATATGGCACCAGCTAATAATAAATCTTTACTGATATCCACATCATCATACTGATTTACTATCTTTGCACATAAAGAGGCAACGCCATAAGTATGATCAATTAACCCGCCAGTATAATTATGATGATACTTTCCTGCGGTTGCTAATTCAATTTCATCACTATAATCATTGATTACAGCTTTAAGAACTCTTTTAAGTTCTTCATTAACTATATGAAAATCAATAAATGAATGTAAATCATTAATACTATAAGCATTTTTATTTGCCATATTTACAGAAATATTAAATTTCTCCTTTGTACGTTATATAAATATTACATATCAATGAAGATAATGACACTTTACTTTACTTATTAAATAAAATAAAGCATCTTTATCTTCATTTATATATGTTCTATCAATAAGACTTTTTTATCTTTAATAATAAGTTGTTGTATTAACCATTAATGCTTCTTATACACATGCTAGTTAATAACTAACTTAATATGTAGGAGTAGTATTTGAAGTTGTAATTCCAGGTCCAACTTCTTTAGTTTCTTCTTTAGCTTTAGAGTTTGTATCTGGAACCTTCTCCTGATAACCTATTCTACCTAACTCATCAGCCCATCTTCCGTCTGGCACATTCTGATTAAATAGCATTACGCCATTTTCATCAACATAATAATCACAAGTATTATCTGCTGCTCGTATATAACGATTCTTTACAATGTTTCCATTTTCATCAGCATAGTACCAACGCCCATCTGGCTCTTTGAACCATTCATTGATATCCATTGCACAATTCTCTTGGTTGTAATGCTTTAATGAACCATCAACTACTCTAAATCCTACAATTGCTTCTCCAGAATCAGCAAACACATATCTATCATTTCCAATCCACTTTTCACCAGATGATACCATATTACCATCCTTATCAATAAGGTACCATTTATTGTTGTCACGCACCCACTCATTATTAGCAAGTTTACCATCTGATTTTAAATAGCACCACGAATTAAGACTTTGATACCATCCAGTTTGCATTATAGGAAATGTATAAGTTACTTCAATCTGGTCTTCAGCGTCTGGACTGTTATCTTCATTGTCCTCCCAAATCTTTATTTGTGTATCTTTAAAGAAGTATTGCTCTCCATCGATTACCAGCCAACCTTTCTTAAATTCACCATTGTAGTTATCATAAAATAACGTACCAATGTTTTCTACATCCATCCAAATACCTTCATCAACATTTTTAGTTGACAATACTCTTAAGTTTGGATAGTCATCTTCAAACTTATCGTAAGTACCCGTATTTGCCTCCGACACAGAAATATAGAACTCAAGCTCAAATCCGCCGTCATCAGTAACAGCCTTAACTGTTGTATCACCTTCTTCATTACCATAAACATATCCACTAGAATCTACTGTACAAATATCTTTATCTTCTACTGTAAACTTAATGTACTTGTTTGAAGCATTAGAAGGCTTTATAGTATATTGCAATTTAACACGTTTACCAACAACTACATTATACTCCTCTTTTTCAGATTCAAATTCTTCAATTGGCGTGGTAGGCTCAACAACTTGTACATAACAACTCTTATAAACACTTGCATTGTACTTAGAAGTTACAGTAATAGTACATGAACCAACTTTCTTTGCTGTAATCTTACCATTATTATCTACAGTACAAACTTTAGTATCACTTGATTTCCATTCAACTTCTTGTTTAGCAGTCTCAGGAAATATCTCTGCAACGAGTTGATACTTAGGTGCCTTTTTAACAATAGTAAGATTCGTCTCTGATAAAGACATAGTTTGTGGTAAAGTTAAGTCAGATATTTTGTCATTATCATTTGCTGCAAATACACTCATATGTGTAACAGATAATAACAATAATACTAACAATAAACATAATTTATTTTTCATATTATTCACTCCTTATCGTTATTATATGGTTATTACTAAATCACACCTATAAGTGTTAATATTAATTTATTCAATTATTAATAACTTCCTGCAGATGTTATCTTCGATTTTATGTGTAACCTCCACGTAATCTCCAACTACAGTATTCATGTAGTTGTCTTCCGATATACTTAAAACAAGTCTATCGCCTGTTTCATCTAACTTTAATACAACAAAATACCTACGATGTATTTCAATATGCCCAGATGAATATGGTTGATGTGCACTGTCATAAACTATTTTATAACCTACGATAGTACCTTTTCTGTTATTACTCTTTCATCATCATCCAAATAATCAACACCAATACTTTCATTTATATCAATAATTTCTTTTATAACTTCCTCTTTATTATCATTACTGTGTAATGGTAAAGAACAAGCAGTAAGCAATGGCACGACAAATGGCACGATTAATATACTTTTAAACTTTCTCATAAGTAGTAACCTTTCTGCAGTAGTTAATTAAATTTAAATGCAATTATTTCAGTAGCATCTCTATTCATTTGAAAATCAATTATATCTCCAACTACTAATTTTCGATATATGTCTTTTTCAGCCACCAAACATAATCTGTTAACACCAACTTCTAAATCAGCAACCTCGATATTAACATAATACTCATTAACTACATGCTTATTTAATTGTCCATACTCTTCAGTAATTGCTACCACGATATTCTTTAAATCAATAACTTTCCCTATCATGATGTTCTCCTTACACCATTAAATTTGTTTATGCAATTTAAATCTAAATAATTCTGAACCACTTTCGTCTGTGTCAAACTTAATTACATCACCCACTGCAAGCTTTATATAATCTTCAAGTCTAACATTCAAGCCGTATCTCTTCCCATCTTCAATCGTTTCTATCGTAGCATAAAACGTTGTAGTGAAGCTATTAGCATTTCTGTCATATTGTGATGCACGTGCTTTAATCACTTGCTTTAAATCTAATATCTTACCTATCATAATTATACCTCACAAATTTTATTTTATTGATATTATATTTCTTTTGTTCATTATTATTTCCTTTCATCACTCTGAATAAGAGCACTTCCAATGTTTCTTCTTAAAACCTCAATTCCACAATCATGTGCAACTAATCCACCAGTGCTATAACATAATCTCTCAATAACAGAGAAATCATAACCTCTATCAAATAAATCCATAGCAATCTTACTAACACAATCTTCCATACTTATGCCAACAATATCATAATGAACATCTTTAGATAACACATTGTAGTCATCTAAACCATATCCGTACTTTACTATGACTCTATCTGATTGTATTAATGGTTCTTCTAACTCCATTATTCTTGACCAGTTAATGTACTTAATATAATTACTATCTTTATGATTAATAAATATCGTAGATACTACTTCATCGTATTTCTCATGTTTAAGATATTTATTAATCTTATCTACCAATTCATTACTACCACGTGTAAAACCTTTTGAACATCTACAACAAGTAATACTTTCTTCATACTGTTATATAACGTCCAAATAAGTTAATTTCTTTGGCACAATACGATTAAACTTGTATATACCAAAAGTGTCAAGTAATTTACTAATCAATGTTGCAACAACTCCTTTATTGATAGTATTTATGTTTACACAAAATGTATAAATTACATGAAAATCGTCATTTGACTCCATATTACTGTATGCCTCAACAATAATAGAATCAAACTCACTATTTTCTTTTAACACTTTGCCAATTACTTCCGATATTTCAAATCTACTACCTGCATATTCATTTGTTTCATAAACAGGTATGTGACTAACAACATGCTCTTTAAAGATACAAATCGTACCTTTATCTTTTGTTACAAATGCTCTTTTTAAGAATGGACTACCCTGCATCTCAGCTGTAAATACTTCGTACTTGGTACCCAACGTTATTTTATCGAATTTTAAATCTAATATATAGGAATCTAGAATGTCTTTACTACTGTCTCTTTTTTCTAAACTCTTTACTTCAATCAACTTTGTCTCTCCATCACCAAATAATCTGTTTAAGATAAACGGTATTTCTTCATTATTAAATTCCCTTACTTTATCAGTTAAACAAATAGATAATGTGACAGATACTCTTTCTTCCCAACCAATAAAGGAATATTTGATAAAGAATGGTTTATGTTTCAGCATTGCTGACTTTATCAAATTATCAGATTTCTCTTTTACACTAATAACATCATTTTTATCTGACTGAATATTAAAAGTAGCAACACTCAAATCATTAATAATATTATTAGTAACCGGGTGTATACAAGTATATATTCCATTACTTGATTCAAACTCGGAACCAACATTATTAAGCTGAATCTTTGACTTCAAATCAAACAATGTAGCAACAGGCGCAATGTTAATCTGTTGCTTTAACATTTCAGCTAAAATCAAATAATAATTACTAGCAATCACTTAATTATCCTCCTAAGAACATTGTTCTATATAGAACTCCATTAGTTCTTTCTTTATAATACGCTGTAAATCTGTTCCAGAATCAACCACCGTTCCGTCATCACTAGCAATTTCACGGTTTAATGTTTGCTTTAAAATGTAAATATACATTTCAGATAAAGCACTGCTGAATTCCTCATTCGGATTAACATTACAATACCCAACAGCTTTTAACATACGTAGGTTATTAACAGGAACAACAATATCAGTCTTTCCAACTACAGTAATAATGCCTTCGTCGTCCTGCTGTGCAATAGTATTGAATACATTAGTTACATTAGTAATTAACGAAATTTGATTTGGTATTCTTCTACCATTCAGTTTAACAGTCTCACGTTTATCACTTACTCTTGCTGTTTCAGAAATCTTCGCTTCTTTAAATTTCTGATTAGAATACAACACAGACGGTGGAGTAGATGACTTAACAATATCATCAATAACCTTTCTCTTCATATTCTTTCTCTCCTTTATAATTAGCACGCGGTTATTAGGATAAATACAATAACCGCGTACTTTATTATTTAACATCTATTCTTAACAGTTTCAAACACATCATCTTTTAGTACAACTACATAGTCCGCATTACGCGATAAATCTGTATAAACATTACCTTCTTTATCACAAGCGACTGAATCATCGCACACATAAATAACATTTATATCTTTTTCAGATGTTGCACTCTCTACAAAACTAAATGCTCGCCTTATAGAGTTAAAATTCTCTAACACTGATTTAGCTCTACAACAACTATCTTCTATTACTAATATGTCTGCATCATATATAGCAGTGATAATCTCAGACGGCCAAATGTAGCTATCGTTTCTTTCAACTACCTTTACGCTACAATTAGTGTTTGCAAATAAGTAGTATGGTTCGCTCTCTGTACTAAACACTAATGAAGTGATATTATTTTCTACACAATACCTGCTAACATCTTTCAAATTGTTAACAACCAACATTGTTAATATTGTCATTCGTACTCAACCTCTCTTTATCATTCTACAAATTTCCATTCATCCTGCTGAATCTCAACAAGAATAGCATTTAAGTTCTCCCACACAACAGGATTATTTCCAGTTATCTCTCCAATAGCTTTAGAAATTGTTCTGTGTACCGTAACAAAGTCAGCTTTATTTGGAACTGCAAACTTTCGTAATTCAAATGTATACCTTTTACCATATACATTTACTTCTGCTGTACTGTAAGCCTCTTTCAAAACGTAAAGACCAATCATCGCTCGCATAGTGCATTGTTTAAACGTCAAATCATTTCGATTTATTACAATCACTCTTTCTTTATCGAAGTTAGTAACAGAAGGATATACTTTTTCAATAAATCCGTCTGCTAATACTGCTGAACCATCAATAGAATCTAATTCTATTGTAGCGGCCTGCATATTGTCAGTTACGTCTTCTTCCACAGGTGGGTTCATAAAATCATACATAATAAATTTCCTCCATTAACTTGTTATTACTTTTGCCATCTGGTCAAACTTACTTATTGACAAATCTGATTTAACAGGAACTTTGTTAAACCCTTTAGCTCCACGTACTTTATCTGCTGTCATTAACTGCAACGACGTAGACTTTTGTTCTTCAGTTTGAGTGGAATAAATATTATAGTCTGTATACTTATGAACAGTCTGTCCACCCTCAATATCTCCTTGGTCAATACTTTTTCCTGCTTTTGCCTTTAATGCTCCTTCCCTATTATATTGATTTATAAATACCCATGCTAATCCAGTATTTGTAGATATCTCTCGCGCTGTCGCATAAGCTTCTTCTATAATTTCTGCCTTAATAGAATAACGCTTAAAACCTTTTGGATTAGAACGGATTAAACCTGCATAGTCAATAATCCATATTTGAATATCTTTATGAAGTCGTAAAAATCTCATTACCTTACTTCTAAAATCTTCAATATATAGAACTTTATCACTTATATAGATACTACCATACTTACCTTCTTTGTTGTTAAATAAATCTTCTTTAGCCGCATGATAATATCTAAGCTGTGTTTCATCCAATGCATCTTTATTCATCAATGAATCAGGAATCTTTACTTTAAATAGTGTTGCAATATGCATAGCTATTAAAATATTCTCAACCTGTGACTTTGTAAGCTCTAAAGAATCTATTCTTACACTCACTTTAAAGAATACAGCTGCTACATATCCAAAACATCTAAATATAAATCTCGACTTACCGGAACCAGTAAGACCAGTAAATGTGAGAATCATACTCTTAAATATTCCACCAACATCTCCGTCAATAGCAGGAAAATGTGTTTTAGATATGAATATCATCTCACCAGAACCAACTTTATTAGCTGATGCCTTATTGCCTAAGAAATCAAGCTCTTCAAGTTTTTGTTCGTTATAATTATTTTGAATTGCTTCCAAATCAGACATCAAATCAGCAGTAACCTCATCAACGTCTTCTCCTTGTGAAGCTCTTGGGAAGTTGTTTGTCATGGATAACTTCAACAATTTCAATTTTTGATTTTTCATCCAAGTATCCATAACAACCTTAAACTCATTTTCAGTTATGTCTTGTGCAATAGCATTTTCGTAAAATTGAATTGTAGTTGAAGTTATCACACGATAAGCTTCTTCCAGAGCAGCCGGGTCGGTATAGTCGTAAGCTGCCATATTATCTAACTTAATGTTATTCTCAAGAATCAATCGCTTACCATCTGTTCTTAAAAATGCATTAAGATAGTTACGCTTAGCAACTATACCTAACCTAGCACAATATTCAAGATAGAAGTAAATAAACTTATCCAACCCACTAAATTCTTTTGCAGGAAATGAATCTACAAACCAAATTATACGTAAAGCTGTTTCTTTATCTTCTTCTACCGTAAAATATTTAAATATACTCTGCATCATTCATACCTCAATTCCTCAGTAAATTATTTACCGCATTACTTCTTCATAAAGTACGAACAAATCATGCGTATTATATTTCACATCAAATCCAAGTTCCTCGTAAAGCTGTACAGTAGGTGCAAGAATTTCCTCAGCTCTTTCATCACTTACAACAGACTTGAAGTCAGATTCACTACTAGGAACTCGACCATTGAATACATTATTAATTTCTTTTGCGAGATTAACTCTATCGACATTCTCAATTTCACTTAACCCTATCTGCATGGTCATAGCCATATCTTAACTCTCCTTCTTTTTAAACAAGATAATATAAACATTTTTATCTCGCGAACTGTCTAATAAATAATTGTCTAACCTGTCATAGCAAGCATAAGTAACTAACGGAGTATTAAATAAAGCATTATACAATTCATCTTTACTATATTCCGATGTACCAAATAAGAAGTTAGTTTCCGCAACGTCATCTTCACTATCATAAGAGATTGCAAATATCGGTGCATATTTATCATAAAACTTATCGTTAATAGTTGAATTCAAAATATCTCTTAATTTAGCTGGAGTTGTTACAGAACTCTTAACTTTTGTTTTTGTTATTGATTTATTACGCTCCCAATCAAAGATGAACGATTTGTTTAAATATGTCTTGCAACAATAACCAAATCGATTTCCACCTTGATAAGACATACAACCTAAAACACGAGCTTTGAACGATAACCCAGTAAACATAGAAACACGTTTAAACTGCTCAGCACCATTCTCAACTCTTGCTAAATACTTGTTAAATAACTCCGGTGTTGTATTGATTGGATTAATATTAAAGTACTTTTGTCCATCAACATCTTCACCTTCTTTAACAAACTTCTTTGTATCAGCTGAATACATAGAACATCTATATCCAACATTATCATCAACTGTTATGTTTACTTTAAGAAACATTCGTTTACATAAGTTATATATCTTATAGCTTAAAGCACTATCAGCAGACTCATTACCATTGAATACAAATGATAAGTAATAAACATCTTTATCATCAGTAAGCCAATAGTTTAAGCACTGTGATTCTTTAGCTTCAATTTGCTGCATAATAGTAATACAAGCGTCATCAATCATTCCGCCTAAGTTAGAATCGGTCCACCCATCACCAATTCTTCTCATAATATCATCGACATTCATTGCTGGTATTAACTTAGATAATACAATAGCCTGAATCCATGGTGTGCCTGACTTTTCGTCAATAATCATCAATTCACCAAACTCACACATAACATCTACTGTACCATCATTATAAACACCATCATTACCAAAACCGGCTAACTTCACCTTAGCAAGATTTTGTACTGTAACTTTTAATGAACTCTTTGATGGTAAATTACTTACAGCTTCTTTTAATCCAGTAATTATGCTAACAGATTCAGATTCGTCATCTTCACCACTAGCACCAACTACTTCAACATCATCTTCTTTCTTTTCTTTAGGCTCATCATGAATTGATTTACCATTAACAGTAAGAACTTCAAACTCTTTATTAAGTTTATATTTCTCCAACTGCTTGTTATCATTTAAAGTTATAAACTCGTATCCTTCTTCAGTTACAGTAATAGTAGATAATACAACATTACTCTTTGTATATCTTTCTGCTACATAATAATCTGTTTCCGGATTCTTAATAGCAATACCATTCTCCAACTCTTTGATAGGTGGATATTTTATATTCTCAAATGCTGATTCACAAACTCTTCCAGAATCAGTAACGTACAATCTATTTGTAATACTACCATTCTTATTCACCATAAGTACAGGTGATACTTTTGGAATAGTCTTACAAATTTCTTCTACTGACTCACCAACAAATTCATAAATCAAACAACTTGTGTCATCAGAAATATTCTTACCCGTAAGAGATGACATCTTATTTAGCTTATAGATAATCATTCCCTTTTCAGTAATAAAACACTTCTTGCTCCCATTAACAGACCAAACTGGCCAACCTTGAATATTGCCATCTGCTGGTCTCTTGCTATTAATTCCAATTTCTCCTGCTTGACCATTTAGTAATCCATTATTCTGATTTCTGTTTTGTCTGTTAAACATGCTGTTATTTTGCTGTCCATATGGCATCTGGTTATTATAACCGTAGCCATTCTGATTATTATATGGTTGATTATAACCATTATTATAACCATTATATCCACTGTTATATCCATTATATCCATTATTGTAGCCTTGATTATTTCTTCCGAATAAACCTCTACGATTAACATTGCCATACATATTATTCGTATACATTCCACCAGAAGACTGATTCCCACGTCTACCAAACATAGAAACATATATCCAAGTATAAGCAGAACCATTCTTTAATGCGAATACACACTCAAATACCTGAATAAATAAAATTACAAATAATGCTAATGCAAATGGTAAACATATCTTAGTAAAGAATAAGCACACAAATACACAAACCATGTCTACATATATTAATATTCTTTCTATAATATGTAATGCACTGAATTGGTAACCATTACTTCTTGCTGCTGTAATATTCTGTTTATTTGCATTAGTCATCTCATCATTTCTTAAAATAGCTCCTGCAATAGACAAAATAATCATAGGCAACAAATATCTACAGAATAAAACTCCAAGTATTGTTAAGATTATTGATACTAACATAGTCCAGTTAACCTCCATATTATTCTTTATGTGTACTTAACAAGACTAATGTCTAGTACACTCTTACATACTCATACACAACCTCCAAACCTCACAATTAAGTGATAATATATTTACTTTTTAAATGTAAGAACATTACCAGTATAGTATAAAGTAAAACTCTTTATTTCTTCTACTTCAGTATTAGAAACAGAATCTCTAGTTATTATATCAGCCCATAAAGTAAGATAACCTTCCTCATCAACATCAAATAACACTTCAATTCCCATTTCGTCAACACTATCAGCAGGTGGTATACTTGCTTCTACAGTATATCGCATCCCTTGCCCATTATTAAGCTCATCTTCATACATCGCTCCACAAGCTACTATCAATGCTTTATACTGTTCAACACTTATATTACCATATGTCCAATTTATAGTAGAAGTATAAACTTTGTTTTCCTTTTTAATCATTGACTGTATTACTTCTTTATCTTCAGCCAATTTACCAATTATCTGAAATGTATCTTCACCAACACCAGAGAAATCAATTCCTCCAACTCCAGTAGCTTTATTATTTGTTCTTAATTCACCAGTTATTTCTCTTTCAACTCCATAGCCACTTGGTTGTGCATCAGATGCTGAAGCAACATTAGCAATTTCAAACTCTGCTTCTTTTGTTTCAGCTACTACTCCATCATCACCAAGCCTATTACTTTTACTTGATAAATATTCATTAATAGAATAATATGCACAACCAGCAGCTACAACTAATAATATTACAAGTGCTAAACTCTTTACTGTTTTACTTTTCAGAGTTCTACACCTCCGATTAATACTTCTTTCCACTCAGATGGAAGTCGGTCCGGTAATCTGTCATCATTACCATAATATCTGTCAATAAGATTATTCATACTAAGAATTATCTCATAGATATTATATTCAACATACTTTTCTTTATAGACGAGTGCCACACATATCATATAAAGAATATGTGTACAAGATATAACACTAAACTCCTCTACAAATTCAGAGATATTACTTACTAACACTTTAGCTACTCTATAAATAGCTTTGTAGCAATAACTCTCTGGTTCCTGAAGTAACTGTGCTATATCATCGGCCTTAAACACCACGTAGGCATCATTAGAGCCGTCTCCGTCAAATTCATCCCATGAGTCCTGCATATAAATCTCAGACTCACCCTCTTCTAAAGCATGTGACATACAATCAACAAACTCATCTTCACTTTCAAAGATATTGATGTGCTTACGCATCTCTAAAGACACACCATGCTTACCAAACATTTCAAAAATATCTTCATCGGTGATTTGCTCATATTGACTCTTAGATAAGTCAATCATCTGCTCTTCACCGTTCTCCATGTACCTAACAGCTAACATTAGAACGTTATCTCCTTCCTTATAACTTTATCATAAGGTCCCATTGGCCAATATCCCTTAGCCAATTCATCTACTACCTCATTCCACTTATTACCAGAATGAGACTTAATCCACCAGAAATTAATCTGTGTAGGATATCTCTTTCCTAACTCCTTAAAGAAGTTCTTGTAAAATACACAACCGTCTTTCTGCGACTTAAATACTTTACCACTACTTGGGTTCGGTCTTACCAAATCATTAATACCTACCCAATCATGATAAACATCTAAGCAATCCGGTACTTCTAATCCAGCTGCCTTAAACTGCTGAATTTCATTTAACGCCATGTTCAACCCAAATTGAGCCGCTATTAATTCACCACCAATATTCCACTGGCTAACATAAATATTTCTTTTTGTTACAATCTGAATAAAAGCATACGGTTCATCATTAAATAATATAACAACTCCACCTCTTGTTATACCTTTAATATCCTTATTGTAACTTCCATCTGTATATATCTCTGCTTTTTTAATTGCTTCCATCTACTGCTTCCTCCTGATTTTTAGAATAACTGTGGATTTTAACAGTATGATAATTTCCGTCACCTTCCAAATACTGCAACTTTTCATACTTATCCTGATTTGATAAATCAAACTTTGACCCATCAAACAAAAATATAGTGTGTCCGGAATGTCTACTTCTTATATCAATTATAGACATCATCGTCTCTACAAACTTAGACGGCACATCCATTGGTATTTTAACCACTGCCAATTTAGCACCTATAAATAAATCATATTCTTCTGACCTATTATAAGTATCTGCAAACATCTTACGAATCTCATTTAAATCGTAAATATTTGGCATCGGTATACCAGCATTATACAATATTCTAAATATCGTAAATGCAAATGTAGTCTTTCCACTATTAGGTGGTGCACATATAAGTACATTAAGCTTGTAGTCAAGTGTGGTTTTTACAGACGATACTATTTCCTGTAACGCCAACCCATAAGCAGGATGTAACCACTTAGGTAGAAACGACCTATCAAACATTGACTGCTGATATTGTTCTGGCATCTCTAATATAGTTGGTAATTCTATTTCTTGCCCTGCTCCACAATCACAAGGATTACCATCTAACATTATGCCAGTATCACCACACTTAAGACATGCCATAATTATTGCTCATCCTTTCTATTTCCAATAGAAGAGTATTTCTTGTTCTAAAGTCTACATTCCACTCACTAAGACAATCATCATTGATATCTACTTCCAACTCGTAAATATTAAGAGGAATATCTTTAGCATTAAATGTAAAATAGACGTTAGTCATTTCAATTCCTTCTTCATTTGTATACACTTCATGCACCTGTGTTAATGTATTGCTAGCCTTTACATAATCTTCATCGCTTCTGAACAATAATGCAAATGTTCTAGCAGCCAATTCCACATAACTCATTTTTCTTTGTTTAATATATAAGTAACCAATACAAATAGGACGATAACCATCTAACGAAGAATTATCGTCTTCACAAGTATCGATAACCAACTTATCTTCTCTTATAGGAAAATAATAGAATCTACCAATCATAATAGATTACACTCCTTTAATACTCCGTACTCCAATGTTTCTTCTCAGCCAGTTCATTTACTTTCTCAACCATTTCACTAAACGGCAACTTAGACCAAGAATAAATCTCTGCCATATCATCAGAATAAATTTCAGCCAACAGAAGTAATCCTTTAGGAGTTACAGTGCCTTTAACAACTCTAGGAACTACTTTTGTATTTCGTCCAATTATCTGTTTAATATAACTTCTCTTAATTCTATCGTCTAAGTCAATAATAACACTTTCCCACCTTATCGATTGGATATATGGGTGATAACATAAGTCATTAAAATTATCAATACTAATGTACTGACAATCTAAACGACCATCATCAGGTTTGTCTGTAATAAACAATCTCATAAAACGCCTCCGAGATATAATATTTCTGCAATCGTCGCAACAAGCTCATTGAATCCAAGCTCATAGGCAACTACCATAATCATGAATAACCGCTTTTCTCTACAGATACGAATCATAACAAGTCTATTCTTAATTAAATCAACAGACTCCGCCGCAGACTCACCAATCTGTAACTTTTCTCTCTGCAACAACTTAAGTACTTTAAGTAACGATTCTTTCTTATAGGACATGTAATTGATAGCAGATAAAGACACGTAGCTAGTTGTCTTAAATCTCTCAATCTGACCAAACGCACATAACCTTGCATGAATAGATGCAACGTTATCAATAAATAATGACACAGCCGCTTTGTAGATACCAGACTCAAATGAAATATCATTAACTTTTCCTAATGATAAATCAATCTGATACATTCTGTTAATACGCTGCTTTACATTTCCAATAACCGTATCAAAACTTGCTTCTTCATAATCTTTACCATCAATCTGAAGCGCCGCCTCTAACTCTGTGATAATTCCATCAAGCCCAATTGTTGTATATAAACTTTGAATATTCATTATTCAATATCTCCTAAATCTTTCTCAAGACCAAAATAGTAAGAATTATCAATACAAACATCAATGATAAAATTATACACACTTGTCAACTGCACATTAAAATCAAACTTATGCTCTGATGTATAATATTTACCAGCTACTACACATAAGAGGTTAAGTGCCGTCATCATTTTATCATTAATGAACTCTTTTATTTCAGTATCAGTTTCCGTAAAGCTCTTATCTGCCATTAAATCCCTAATAAGAGAAACAACATTAGATATATTCGCTGTTATCTCCGTAATATTCTCTCCTGTATCTTTCTTAAGTATAAAAGATAATGCCATTTTGCAGTAAACTTCAATTGCTGTACAATTTACTCGCTGCAATTGCTCTCTAGTACCAAGCTTAAGCTGACTTTTTGCATCAACAAGACACTTAACAGCATTTATTAAAAAATCATTGTCCTGCATCTTTTACATGTCTCCTTTCTTTAATACTATTCATAACACCTTTGACTTTAAAAATAGACTTTTCAACACTGTCTTTAGTAATATTGTTTATTCCATAAATTAACAACATCACTATAAATGCTATTGTAGCGTCTTGCCAAGGTATAAATGTATTTAATCTTAATATTGTAAGTAAAATGGTTACTGGTATAAATGAAAATACAATTAACAGTACCCATTTAAGATTTTTGCCACCAACATATGTCATACAATTAAACGATTCCTCCAAACAGTCAATAATCGTCGTAACAATAAGTATAGCAAAATCTTTCAATTTATTAAGTATTAAATCTGTTACATCTTTTTCTTTATTCTCTCCCAATAAACCACCACCTTTATGTCTGTTTAATATTTACACATATAAGAAAATTACTTTTTCTTTTCATTTATATATGTTATAGGAACGACAGAATTTTTATACGGTTTAGAGATTGATGTCAAAATCTTGTCTTTTGTATAATATAACCGATAAACCTCGTCATCTTTCGATAGAATCAAATCCATATAATCTTTTGTATAAGTTGATTTCTCTAACTCAAATCCATTATCTAATAATGAATTTACTGCATTAGATACTGCTGATAAGTCACATTTAATGATATTCTCAGAATCAACTCTTTCTACAATTGATGTCGAATATGATTTCAAATAATACATCTTATTACTGTTTATCGTTATATTAACATTATCACTAGAATAATAAATATAAACGCAAAATAGTATAGCTACTACAGATATACAATTAATAAAGATTCTTTTCATTATTTTATTATATGGGAAATAATTACACCCATATTGCACCTCCAACTAGAGCATTGTGTATATACACAAACCAAACATAAATGCACAAACCATTGTTAGTGTGCTGTATAAGTACACGCACGCCTCACTTAAAGCTCTATTAGTCTTTCTGTACCTAACAGCACAAACTATCACTCCTATTCCAAATATAACTGTCATTGCTAATGTTAGTATCCCTAACGCAATACTCATCATTAAATTCATTTAAAACGCTCCTTTAACTTAACATTCTTACAATAGTATTATATTGCATATAAGATACTAAAAACACAATTATTGAAGAAACTCCTGAGATTAAAAATAATATATACATTTTACGTTCACGTTCATCTTGTGTTTTCTTATATCTTACAACATGATAACATAGTCCAATTGCTGACATTATTATCATAGCAATAGCGCATATAATCATAATCATATGTTATTCTCCTTATTAAACCCACTTACCGTAAGTAAACATATTAAGACATATTATTAATACAAGTAAAGCTACACATCCTAACTGTCTTAAGAGATAAACGATATTAAGTAATGTCTTTTGTCTCTGCCTATCTTTCACTCTATCGGTAATAATACGCTCTAATTCATTTAACACTATTACTAAAATAACCACAACAGTTAAGCTTGTGGATAACTGTTGTGGCAGATTTAACTCTTTAAATATTTGCATTAATTAACTCCTTATCTGTAAAGACTACTCTCTTACGTATAAGTCTATAGATTCATCATTGTAATAAATCTTATATTCTCCAGTTTCTTCATTCTTACGAACTTTGATGTGAATACGTTCAAGTGCATTTAAGACTTCATCAGTGTCCAATTTCTTCTTGTCGAACTTAAGACGTATCTTTCCAAACTCGATTTCAATATCATTTTTTGTGTTATAGAATCTAATATCATCAATTCCATTAACACCCAAATCATTTTGGAAATCAACAATCTGTCCACGTCCGTTTATATGGCTAGCAATAAAGTCAATAGAACTCATAGTTCCATCTTCTCTTATTTGACTATACCACACAAACCATGTAATACCGACTGCGAATAAAACAAGTGCTAATAATAACTTTTTAAACTTCATTAATCCTCCTATAAACCAATAATCTAACTGGTCATATGTTTAAATAAATTTAATTAACTGGAACAGTTGGTAACAGGTGACTTAATTTATTTTCATCCTCATAAATCCCTAACTCATATAGATATTTATATTTATCTAATTCATCAGGAAATGGATTAAGAATGTTACCATATTCATCATACCAAAATACATAAGGTATCTTATTTCTTTCATTAAACGGCAACTGTTGAGAATAAGAATACATCTCATAAGGTATTATATAATTACCATATGAATCTTTCTTTATTCCATCTTTATCAGGAACTTCAACATTAGTTTTGTACTTTGGTTGACCAAATGAAGATGAATACATATTTGGTGTATCCCCCCAATCTCTAGCAGTTGTACTCGGTTCAGTATAAGCTTCAGTAGTATTATACTGTATAGTAGCTACCTCCTGCGTAGTATATGCTTCTGTTGTAGTTTCTTCTGTTGTTCGTTCTGTAGGTCTGGTCGGAACTACTAATTGACCAAATCTACTGTCTTCCTCATTTCCGTCACCATCTATAGAAATATCACCTAATGATTTTTTGGTCTCTGGCTCAATTAAGCCTTCTCCACTTGCCACAGTTGTAGTTTCTTCCGGCTCATATTGTTCAATAGCCGACGTAGTAGATTGACTAGGTATAGTCTCTCTAGGTTTTATACCAGCTATTGTTGAACAACCAGTTAAAACTAAACAACTGATTAAAGCTACCATTACTTTATATTTCATATTATTCTGCATTCTCCTCTGTTGACGCTTCTGATGAATTCATTAACTCATCAAATAAATCAATAGGTGACTTTTTTTCTGCTGATTGCGTAGTTTCAGTAGATTGTTCTGACTCAGCAACTTTAGATTCTTTTACTTGAGGTGCAACAGTTGTTTCTTCTTCTGTCTGTTCTTCAGTATCTGGTTGTGATTCATCTTCTTCATTTTCATCTACTTCACTCTTTGGCGGTAACACAATTTCCGATAACGAACCACTGTCTCCAACTAATTCGGCTAACATAATAATTCCATTTGAATAATCATCATAATTGCCTGACGTATTAATTCTAAATAGAACATAATGTTCATCACCAATAGTGTTATCTTCTTTTAACTGTCCTGTAACGATATAAAATGTATCGTCAACGACTTTACCTGCATAACCTATTCCATAATTGTTCTCACCAAGCATATTAGCTGATGAAGTGTTTAAGGTGACATTCTTTTTTGCCTCATTTAACAGATTAAATACTTTATCGTAATTATCGCCAAATGTAGATTTCATAGAAGTAATTACATTATCTTCTAATTCAACCTCATCGTTAAGTAAACTGATTATTTCATTATACTCTTCTGTCATCTGAAACTCTGATAATGTTATCTTTACTTCTTCAGGTTCAGACTCTACAATCGGTTGAGTTTCTTCTACTTCCTCCTGTGATAATATTTCTGTAATAGAACTTATAAGAAACTCATTTTCCTGAAAATAACCATTCCAATTTGGATTAGTTTCATTTGCTATACCAACCCAAATAAACGCATGATAGGATGGCTCTAATCTTTTATCATAATTATTCATATTAATGAAATCAATAGTTTTTGTAGTTTCGTCTTCTATAAATAATACATTTGATAAAGTATCATAGCCAGGTAATACCTTTGCAATCTCTTTTAAATCATACGTTACTTGCTGATTTATATTGTTTAAGAAATTCTTATAATCCTTCTTTGACAATATACTCTTTTGCACATCAAGAAACGGTTTCATTGAGGCATTGTTCTCTAAATTGTACGTATCAAGAACAATTGAATTTCCATTTCCCATCTTATCATTAATAAAATCAATAATATTACTCCTGAAGTAAACTCCTGTACCAACTCCAGCAATAATAAGTAAAACTAAAATACCTATTAAAACTTTTTTCATTTAAATGATTTAATCCTCTCCTGCATCATTATCTGTATCCTGTATATCTTTAATAAATGATGACTGAAAATAATCTTTTGTTACATAGTTTAACAACACATACTTACCATCGTCTTCGACAATAGCAAAATGATAATAATTTTTACCGCGCATTATTACTACATAAAAAGCATCGGAAGTTGCTTTAAAATCATATATAAAATAACCGTTTACATCACTGTGTACATAAATATCCAAATATTCTGTTAACACATTAAGTGGTTCAGCTGTTCCAAAATAATCCACTACTGCATTATAAAGCATAGGAAGATTTTCATCATATGCATCTTCTAGCTCTCTATAAGAGTAACTAGAGTTCTCCTGCATTGTATAGACGCACGGTTCTTCTTGAGTACCTGGAGAGAATATGAATCCATCTTCTGAATCTACACCAGTATCAGTGAAATTACTTTTATATTCACTTAATACTTTAGTAACATTAAAGTCATCATTTCTTATACCATAGCCACTCCAAAGCTCTTCTGCTTTGCGAGTTTCTTCATTAGTCACAGTTTCTGATTCACTTACTCCTGTACTTTCATCACTTACAGAACTATCTGTACTATCAATTACCTCTGTGCCATCAACTTTAGATTCTTTATCTGTCTCTAAAAACTCTTCAGCCTTTGAATTTGATACATCAATTTTGTCATCACTAACAAAATTAATCACCATAAAGATACCAACTATAGCAACAACTATAGCCACCGCTGCTAATATAAATTTTTTCATATCATTTTCTCCTTTAAAATTATATCCAATAACAAATTATTTATTGCTATTGTAATAAGAATTTATCCCGTCTAAATAAGCCTTAGCTATTTCATCGTGCTTACTTAAAAGCGCTTTGTCTGTAGCATTATCACCAAACCCTGTCTCTACTAATACAGCAGGTATAGTAGTATAACCTAACACACGCTCATATTGTGCAGATATTCCAGTTCCATGCTTAGGAAATCCAACTTGACTTGTTATATTATTAGTTAACTCAGTTGCTAATGATTTACTTTTCTGAATAGAACTTGAAGTCTTGCCCAATTTACTAGCCATTCCAGAATATGTATAACCAATACTACTTGGAGCACTATCATCATAGTAAAATGTTTCAGTACCTCTCGCGGCTCCAGAACCATCTCCAGAAGCGTTCCAATGTATAGCTACAAATATATCTGCATACTGATTAGCTAATATACCTACTCCACCATTAGATACTTTCCTTGTATTAGAAGTTCTAGACATTATTACGTCATACCCGTCAGCTAATAATAAATCCTTTAACTTTAAACCAACTGCTAACGCAAAATCAGTTTCCTCTCCTCTATCTTCTACAGCTTTTCCAACATCAGAAGAACCATCTTGTTCTTTACCACCAACAACCTTCTTTATATAGTCATCAGTTGGAAATATAAATTCTCCTACTTTCTCTGTATATTCTCCTTTTCCATGACCAGGGTCGACAAAGACGGTAAAATTCTTTTTATTAGCTGCAGTTGTCTTAAACGAATAACACTCCATATCAGCAACCTGACCTTTTGTGTATCCATATGTTCTATCTGCAAACTTCATATTTGATGTTAACTTTATTACACCATCTGCTGCTTCTTGCTTACCTGGATTGCTTCCACTGCCAGAACTACCAGAACCTGCACTCTCATTCCAGATAGCAGTATTCCAATATTTATTTGTATCGTTACTTATTGGTCTACTATCATTCCATATAGTATGAAAGTCGTACCCTTTTCCGGCTCTAGCAGTTTTACCTACATCCCAAGTAATAGGTTTATCTCCGTCTAAACCATAAAACGATACAAAGTGGCCATTATTAGTCCATTCTATTGGAGTACCACGACTACCCTGACTTTGTCCTAATAAATCTATGACCCAATGATTATTTGATAAATGATTATTCCACCACTCCTTTGCTTTTGCTTCATCATTCCAAGCTTCTTGTGGCAATACATCGTATTTATACCCTTGAATCTCTGCATATCGTTTAATAGCATCTGTAGCACCTGGTCCTGTTATTCTTCCACCACTAACTGAACCAAATACAATCAAACCATTATCAGCCCAAAACTTAGTCATCTTTTCTGGATTTGCCAAATCAGAATGACTTCCTTGCTGTGCTTCAAATTCTGCTGCTGATGTAGGACCACACCCACTATCTTTTATACTGTATGGGGCACTTTTACCAACATCTACAAGATTATTACCTTCCCATCCACCAAATTCAGATGTCATACCAGCTTTCGCCTGATTAAAGTAGACTACTTCTCTTAACTCTGTATTGTTAGTAATCCCTTGCTGCTGTTTATTTTGATTATCTCTTATCTCAGATTGATAATTAAACTCTTTCTTAGACTCAAAACCGCTCTTAGAACTATTACCTAAACTAAGATATTGATTATAAATATCACCGCCAGGGTCAAGCACTAAGAATATCATTGTACCAATAATAAATAGTGCTAATAAACCTCCAACAAGCTTTACTTTCCACATTTAGTTTGGTACCCACTCATAATAAACATCATTTGCATCGTACAGCTTAATCACACTGTTAGAAAACTCAACTATTGTAAACGGTTGTACAGCTTCAGGTGCATTCTTATCAGCTTGTTCATAAATATAGTCCCACTCTTCTGCTGATAATCCATTTCCAATTAAATCTTCTCTAACTTCTTGCGTAGCAGCTATTTCTGCTGGATATTGCGTTGTTTCTTCTTCAGTTGATTTTTCAGCCTCCTCAGTAGTAACTTTATCTTTTGTTTCTTCGTATACCTCAGACTGCTTTACATAAAACTCTTCAGCCATCGAATTTGATAAATCAGTTTTTGCTTCCATGTGTAATGACAACATCACAAATATCATTACAATTATCATTACTATAAAGCAAGAACCTAACACAATTAATCCAACTTTTTCTTTGATTGGAATCTTTTTATTTTTATCATTCATAAATATACCACCTCTTTATTTTAAGTATTATTCAATAATACCATAATAACTAAGATTTGCAACAACAGTTACAACTAAAAGAGCAACGGTTAATGTCAATCTACATTTTTCTTTTACAGTTAAATCTTCGTTCATAAACATTCTCTTTTATATAAACAGTTGGACTACATATGCCAATAATCCTACTAAACAAATATCTGTAAGAAACTTTGCGATATAAATTATACCACCATTAACACTATCTAATTCATCTTCTTCAATTGGCTTACTAAATATATCTTTTAATATGACAATTTACCTCCTTTAATCTTTTCCAATTACCCACTCATGCTTAACCAGCGATTGCATCTGTTCTGGTGTGTATTCAACATTTAGTTGAGCTTCACCACGCCCATTCGGATTATTAACTAAGAAATTTCCTTCCTCAGTAACACCACGTATAGCAATGATGTGAGCACCTTTAGAAAATGTATTCATAGAATCATCTGTTATTCCAACACTAGCACAAGCTACTTTACCAGCTCTTAATTCTTCAGCTAATCTTGTAATATTATGACCAATATCTACAACATTACAACCATACCAAGTAGGCACAGCAGTAAATGCATCCCAACCAATACCCGAAGATATTGTGTGAAACTTACCAGCTCCATCTTCTAATACTCTTTGAGGTGTTATATTCTGTCCAGTTAAATAAGTAATACAAGCAGCTAATGAAGTATATCCACAACCACTAGCTGCGATATTTGTACCACCTCTTAAACCTGTTGGCCAATAAGTAGACCAAACACTTCCGTCTTGTAACATAAGTGGCATACTAGGTCCTTTTTCTCCGGCTTTATACGTTATACCATCATATGTTACAGTATTGCCAGAATAATCTGCATAAACACAATTCCATGTATAATTGTCTTTATCTGAATTATCTATTGTTCCTGACGGACTATTTCTATTACTTTGTACTTGCTTGTTTTTATTATCATTAGCTAACTGCTCATTATGATACTCAAATTGTTTAGTAAACTTTCCTTTTGAGTCATAACCTTTACCACTCGTATTGTCTAATGATAAATATTGATTATAAACATCACCAGTTGGGTCAGTAAATAATATAGCAATTACGCCAATAAGAATAATTATACCAATAGCTATAAATGGTTTTAACTTTGACATTAACCACCATCTACGGCAAAATACTGTAAGTAATCATTGTAATAATGTGGCATAGGATTTACCATTATACCATTACTATCGAAGTAAGAAATATATTCTATTACTCCATCATCATTCAATGGTAAATACTTTTCAGAAAACATGCCTTCAGTAATTATATAATTACCATATGCATCTTTTTCATAACCGTCAATGTCTGGTAAATCATAATCAGGATATCTACTTACATAAGACTCTGTTTCAGTATACACAGAATCTACATAAGCATATGTTTCGTTGAACACCTCATTAGTTTCCAACGACGGCTCCTCATACACATATCTTGTTTGTTCTACAGTTTCATCTATATCTTCTTTCACTGTTCCCAATGTCGTTTGGTCAATAGACTCTACTTTAGAACAACCAACTATTTGAAACATTAATACTACTGATAATACTATCAAATATTTTACTTTCAACTCAACCTCCAGTTATTATAATCTTTCAATATCTTTGTTAATAACTTTTTCTTCTTTTTCTTTTTGTGCTTTGTAAAGCTTGTTACTCATTATTGTATCAATTTCATCAATACCTTTACATACAGCAATAATTAATACAATAACAAGTATTATAACTCCTACCGCTCGTAAAAATCTAATGTTAAACTTATCTAAGTCAAAATAGTCTATATTAATCAATGTAAAAATAACTTATTATCGAAATAAATACTATATCTATTACAATAAACATAAAACTACTAATACGTCTATGATACTTAATAGACATAATATCTTTACAATAATCATATATAATACTGCTAACTAAACAGATTGTAGCAGATAAGCACAAAGCACCAATACATAACAAAACTGGTTTATACATTCCAATATCAGAACCCAATGCAGTAAATGCCGCAATTACTCCATAACAAATTAATGTAGCTGTAGCAAAATACTTTGAAATTCCTCCTACCAAATCACTATCGAATATCATATAATTTCCTCCTTAATCACCATATAGCTGTCATATGTCTAGTACCATTACCACACCCATCAGCAAATGGATGTCTAATATTCTGCCATACTTCAACTAAATCCATTGGCACTTCTAAATAATCTTTACGTGAACTATCATAGATATATGTTTTACCATTCTTATAACCATGTATAGCCACATAATGCCCACCAGAATAAGACCATATACTATTTTTAACATTTGGTCTTTTCTTAACAAGTATTTGAATCCAATGTCCTTGCTCTAAATGCTTACGCATCCATTCAACTTCGACATCTTGGTCTAACAATCTATTCTCATGTACTTGATTACTTGGCTGTTCATAATTAAGACCATATTTCTTTGCAGCCTTAATTCCACAATTATGACTAGAACCATTTCCAGTATATAATCCAGTATCACAAAAATATTGAATCGTCTCTTCAGGTGTAATCAATTCATTTCTACAATTAGATGCTATAATAGCAAATGAGATAGGGCCACACCCACTCATAGTAGGGCTTGACATAACAGTGCTATCGCCTTTATAATACCTGTTATATCCATCCCAATAACCTATTGATTGTTGCTCTTGATAACCTGATTGACTATACCAAATATATCCCATAGGAGTATACAAATGCTCATTTGGAATATTAGTGTAAACAGTACCATAAGCAAACACCTGATGAGAGAACATAATCACGCTTAAAACTGATGTACATACTGTTTTATAAATACTTCTCATTTGTACATTATTCCTTAGTATCTAAGTGTAAGTATATTTTCAAATTCTGTTCCTTTAAATAACGCTTCAAACTTATCACCTTCAAGTCCTTTGTCACAAATCATATTCTTACTTTGTTCTTTACAGCAGCAATCTTTGATATAACAATCATTTATCTGCTTTTTACCATAAGCATAAAGCTTACCGTCAGTTAAAGTAGTCATTATACTTTCACATAGTGCTTCATATGAAATATGTCTAGCTATATCTTCATTATTCAACATATCAAAATCGAATTTGAACATATTGCTTTTAAGTAACATATATTCAAATGAATAATATTTTGTAAAAATAGTTACAGCAAGCTTATTTATCTTTATGAACTCATACAATAACTGGTAAGCATTGCCAAATGCTGCTAAATCAACAAATAAAACTATATTTTTACCAATTAAATTATTTAGATTCTTTTCAAAATAAGAAAGCACTTTATCTTTGCCCTTAGTAGTCTCAACTTCAACACTACTCAATTCCTTTAAAAACTCAAATCCTGAACTAGAATCTTCTGTAATAATTAAATCAAATTTTATTCTTCTTACATCTACTCCTTTATAAGTATAAAACTTTTCAATATAATGTTCTTTACCATCAGCTACAAAGTCATAAACTTCATCAACTGAAAATGGAACTCTTGATAATGATTTAATATTTAATTTCTCAAATCTGTTTATAATAATATAATATGATAATGTATCTCTCGTAAATAAATGAGAAAATTCTTTAGAGAACATAAAATCACAATCATCTAAAACATAAATACGTTTGTACCCATGCTCTATATTATAATCAATTACACTATACCAATCCTTTCCTAAAACAGATAAAGTATAGCTGGAGTCACTTACTGTGACTGCATATGCTTTACTATCATCTACTACTGCATTGGTAAATGTAGTCTTGCCAGTTCCACTTTTCCCTCGTACAACTGTAACCTTTTGATATAAGTCTATTACACAGTTATATTTTCTTGATTTAATAGATATAGTTATCATACTATCACTCCGCAACTGAATTAGAAATATGCACTAACTCATTAATATAATCTTTATAATTAGTCACAATTTTATCAGTATTATTAAAATGTACCTTAAACTCCATATCTTCCGGAAACTTAAGCACATGATTAAGACTTATTGTTATATCCTTTGTCTCCGCAATCTTTAATAACCAAATAGCACAATTGTCTCCAAATCTTTCTCCGCGTACTACTATACCATCCTCATTTAATAGAAGTAAAGTAGCTTTGCACCCAGTAGACAAATCTCTTGGCGGTATTCCACCAAATACAGGTGATTCAAAATACTCACCGCTTATATACTCAGTATTATCAATTCCTTTGATTATTTTTCTTGCCAAATCCGATTGAAACCAAGACTGCTCATAAGTAGCATCAAAATAACCACCTGGATTTGTTATTTCATTTTCTATTTCATTGCTAAAAGAGTCAACTATTATATTTAACACTACTTCACAACCTTTCTATTTAAATTAATAAATCCAAGTTATTTTACTACTTCTTAGATAAATAATATAGTATATTTAAAATTCCCAATTCTCTGCCTCTTCTATAAGTTCCTTCAATTCTTTCGCTAATCCATATCTCTTCGCATACTCTTCAAGAATCTTCATTTTATTCTCATCATTTAACATCTCTGCTACAGCTGTTACAGAAAACTCAGAATATGGGTTAGTATGCATTATATCTATTATAGACCTATATGGATTAGTCATTTTTAAATTATTCTTTATTACCAATTCATTTTTATTTGGTAATCCTAATTTACCAACACCAATTATTGTTGGATTTCCTACATAATAGCCATTTCCATCATATAAATATATCGGAAAATTATAACTATCGAACGAAGTATAACCTTGTAGCCCTAAAGCACACTCAACGCCAATTATAGCATCTTGCTGCCAATGACTTATAGCCATGCAGAACCACCCTTTCTCCAAATTTTACATATATTGCCATCATCTATACCGTAATATATTGGCGATACAAAGTTTGAAGACACGTTATATACAGTTTCAAATTTCGGTTTATTTACTATCCCAGTAAATTTATCATAGGCATGCTCCAGCTCTGCCATGGTATCAGGTCTAAACATAATTCTCTTTGATTCTAAAAATTCAGGCCTCTTACCTTTAATTGTTTGAACAAGCACTTCCATTTTATAATCCTGTAACATACTTAAAACATAGATATCATAAATGTCTTTAATACGCCTAAATATCTTTCTTGAACATACTACTGTAATTTTATCAGCTAACATTGTGTAATTATCATACTCATCTAAGTTAATATTTACCCCAGGTGTTATATTAATTACACCAAGCTGACCCACCTGCATATCAATACCAAATGTTTGAGTTATACCAATTTTATTTTCTACAGAAAATTTAAAACCCTCACCTGTTCCTCGTCTACCTCTGTGTTCTGATATAGAAAATTTTAATCCTAATTCATTATCATTTAATATATCTAATATATTATTAAATATATAACAATACACTTCTTCCGTAGCCACGTATAAATCTAAATCTGTAGTTACACGAGATAGCCCAGGATTAAATGTTAAGATTCTATCCATTAATGCTGCGCCACCCTTTAATATAACTTCATGACCATTAACTTTAGTCGCAATTTTATTTGCCATATATTTTAGAACTTCAAACTTATCTGTTACTTCCAAAGCAAGCTCCTTAGGTTTCTCCTCTAAAATACTATTATTTCTATTTTTTATATCATCCAACCTACTCATATTACATACCTCCATTTAATAAAGCTCTTGCTCTATCTTTAACAACATTGGATTTGGTATTATCCCAACTTTTAATATCACTAAATCCAATTATTTTACCTTTACCCAAGATATCTTTTATTTGACGTTCTATAACCTGCTCCATAACTTTAACTCTTGCTTTAGGAAACTTATCATCTCCATCAAAATCAAATTTATATCCTTGCAAATTGATAAGTTCAAGTCTCGTCTTTGATGTTAACAATTCTCTTGCAACACCAACCCAATCATTTCCTATTCTAGGGCCATGACCGTCTGCTATATAAGCATCTAAGTCATTAAAATCCGACGACATTGCATAAGCCAATAAAGATATATTATTATCATATACCGGCGCCATTCTTATAATCTCTAAAGTATCATTATTTACTAATACTCCATGATTACCATCATGCCTATCTTCATTAAAACATACCGCATCTGCAATCATCATTGCTCTAAACTTATCAGCATCTCCAAACTTATCATAAAATTCTAATGCACCAAGCACTCCAACCTTTGTACCAACGTAACCGTACGGCACCAATCCTATATTCTCATTTGTAAATATCTTACATTTAGAAGCAACTTTACCATGCAATTTACACAGTTTATATTCTACTGTATCTCCAACTATTTTATGATAAATAGGACTTGATAACACTTCACAGTATGGTTCTAACCCAGCATTAGCAAACCCAGTTGTTCCACGTTTATACATAAACATCTCGTTATCAATGCCTTTTGTGCAACACTTAGAGTATGCGCCGGATGTCCCAAATTCTGGAGACGTAGAAGAAAATTGTTCTCCAAATAAACCAGCACCTTCAAATGCTAGCTTAGCAATTACTTCATTAAACTCATTATCATACAACGATACATCTTTCCATGATACATCTTCATCTTCAGCTTTTACCCAAAATGTATCATTGATAGATGTACAATGCATAACACGAATATACCCAACTACTGTATCGCACCCACATTGTCTCATAAGTTCCTTAATATGCTCTCTGTGTTTAGCTGCCTGCCTATGCTCCAACCACTTCATTATATCTTTAAACCCATAAGGGAGTTTGCCGTATACTTCTCCTAATGCATAATCTAAATCTATGGCTGTTTCTTCTATTACAAATTTTGCCACGACATTATCTTTATTCATTAAACTGTAAATCATATAGAATACCTCCATACTAAAGTTTACATTTTATTATTCTATTTCAAGTTCTATACATAACGCATCATCGTGTTTATAATTAATAAGCTCTTCAGTACTCATTAATAATTTTCTTTTACATACTGGACATTTATAAATCCATGTATCATCAGCAAACCAAGTAGAATATGGCGAATTCTCTTTAAATAAAATCCTCTCATCATACCTATTAACTTCTAATAAATTTTTAAGTTTATCTCTGTTAATAGCATCTGCTAATGTAGATAATGGCACATTTAAAAATATCGCCAATGAACTGAATGAATTATAAACATCACCATTTATATTTAAAGAATCCACTGCTTTTGTTATAATTCTTTCATTATCATTTATTTCAATGTTTGATTGCATCAACTCATGATACTTTTCTATTCCATTATCCCTAACGAATATTGCAATATATCTTTTAGTCCTATTCAATTTTTTAACAGCATCTTCTAATCTATATACAACTTCACCATTATCTGTAAACAATGCATATTTAAACTCTTTTGGTTTAATATTATACTTTAATGACAAATAT